>ERZ808246.414-NODE-414-length-36335-cov-53.386025_pt1 | contig 36335 bp, 30 predicted proteins | sample MGYA00521083_ERZ808246 | MGnify/ENA primary metagenome ERZ808246 (study PRJEB31516, sample SAMN03275577) | gut metagenome | biome: mammalia-associated habitat; material: feces | host: Papio cynocephalus | place: Kenya | collected 2012-07-07 ...
CTTTCGGTGAGATGACCCTGGTTGAGCTCTCCGAGTTCGTCAAGGCCTTCGAAGACAAGTTCGACGTCGAGGCTGCCGCTCCGGTCGCCGCCGTCGCTGCCGCTCCGGCTGCCGGCGCTGCCGCTGAGGAAGAGAAGGACGAGTTCGACGTCATCCTGTCCGCCGTTGGCGACAAGAAGATCCAGGTCATCAAGGCCGTCCGCGCCATCACCAACCTGGGCCTGGCTGACGCCAAGGGCCTGGTCGACTCCGCTCCGAAGGCCGTCCTGGAGAAGGCCAAGAAGGAAGACGCTGAGAAGGCTAAGTCCCAGCTCGAAGAAGCCGGCGCTACCGTCGAGCTCAAGTGATTTGCGCGGCATGAGCCGCTTATCACCATCTTTGGCGAAACCCCGTTGCCGTATGGCAGCGGGGTTTCCGCGTTGTTCAGGCGGGGCTGCGCACGCGGATGAATATTCGGAACAGCCGTCGATATCCATCGAGACGGATACCGACGGCGCACGCCTTCGGTCATGGAGCCGCAGACGCAATCAGGTACGAGTGGATATTAGACGCGATTTGGACGCCGCCGATACGGTGATTGGCGGTGTCGGTGAAGGCGCATGCTTCCATGGGCGAATATTCCTCGCCTGCCATAGAATGAGAACAATGTATGGAACATGTCAATTTTGACGCGTCATAATCCTGCAATACGTCGCAAAGCATGACACAATGGCAGATGTTGTCGTGATGAAAGGAAGGCCGACAGCGGTGAGCGAAGATCAACGAACAGCGCAGCAGTGGACCGTCAGAGCGAATGGGGTCGATCTGAAAACACTGAAGAGCGGCGAAAGCGTGGAGATCGGGCGCAAGCCGCTTCGTCCTCTGCCTGACGATGGTCTGACCCGTCTCAATGTCGTGGACATCAACAAGTCCATGTCGAAACGTCATGCCGTGTTCACCGTCAAGGAGCAGGGCAGGGCCTTCATCCGCGATCTGAATTCCACCAACGGCTCCTATATGGTGACGGAGAACGGACAGCTCATCAAAATGCCCACGGGACGCGATATCGAGCTTCCGAAGTCGCCGATGATCGTGCAGTTCGGTGATGTGAAGGTCACGTTCGAACGAACCGATGTTTCCGCGCGCGCCGCGTCCGAGCACGCTCCAGCGGTGTCGAATCTGTTTGAATACGCCGATTCCGAGGAAAAGGCCCCGGAGCCGGATCTGTCCGATATGTCCGTGGACGATATCCTCAATCTCCGCTCGGGCGAGCCCACCACGTTGTTCCGGGCCCGCAACGTGGCCGAACGCGTCGATTCCATGAAGCGGGCCGAGGAGCATTCATTCGCTCCGGAGACGCGCACGGATGCCCCGGAAGCCGACGAATTGCCTTCCGTATCATTGGTGCCGAGCAACGACGTTGCCGAGGAAAAGCCCCGTGATCTGTTCAAGGACGCCGCGGCCAAGGCCGCGGAGAACGCCACACAACAGACGTCTGGGGACGTTTCCGCGCGATCTGACGAATCCGAGCCTGCCGAACAGTCGTCGGGTGGCTCGCAATCCGACACGAATGGCATGGTGCCCGTGGGCAAGCTCTTCGGCGCTCCCGCATCGTCTCCGGCTTCCGTTGTGCTGATGCCGCAATCCACCAGCGTTTCACAGCCGGTGGCGTCGGCTCCGGCACATCAGCCGCAGGCCGTGGAATCCGCGGAGGGAGTCGTGTCCGAGGACCTTGCGCAGCAGGACGCTTCTTCAAAGAGCGTCTTCGCGCAGAACGCGCCCTCGGAAGATGTGGCGGCGGACGCGGCATCGGCGAACGCCGTGCCGGAAGAGAACCCGCCGGAGAGCATCTCCCGGGTGGAGGCGTCTTCCGAAGCCGCGGGATACGCCGACTCCGATGGGAATGAACGCTTCCGTCCGCATGGGGAGGCAACCGTTCCGACGAACGAGACGCAGACCACCGATATCACCGCGACCATCACGCCGATCTTCCAGCCTGGATCCGTGTTCGACCGGGTGTCGAAGGGCGGACTGGCCAAGCAGGAGCAGACCATTGAGGTCGATGGCATGACGTCGGACGATGCCAAGCGCACCGATGATTTCACCGTGCAGTTCCAAATGGCGCGGCATCCGGAGCTGCTGCCGTTCCTTGCCATGAACACGATGCTGTACGACGATTTGTATGCATGGCTGGAGGCGTTGGGGGACCCGGACATCGATGCGGCGTTGTCCCGCAACGCCGGATACGCGGAATATCGTAAAGCGACAGGGAAGTGAACCAACACATGAGTGAGAGCAATGAGACCACCGGCGCGCTGGACCGTATCCGCGGCTGGCGCGAGCAGTACCGTCTTGGATTGTCGCCGTCGCCGCTTGAGGACGTGACGCAGCTCGTCGCGCAGCTCGACATGACCCACGCCCATCCTTCGGGAATCGCGCAGCTGTTCGCAAGCGGCCATGTCACACTGGATTCGCTGTTCCGCGACAGCGGCATGCTCCGCGCCGCCGGCCGTCGCATCGAACGCGTGCTCGACGACAGCGAAACCAAAAGCCGGATCAATGGCGTCGGGGAATTGTCCTTGGTGGTCGGCGTGGCCACATGGAAGGGCAACCAGATGCCGGTGCTCATGTATCCCGTGGAAGTACGCAGGGAAGGCCGCAACATCGAGCAGGGAACGGTTATCGCGTTCACCGGCCGCGTGCGCCTGAATGCGGCGTTCGCGTCGGTCATGCGCGAAAACAGCGTGACCCTCGACGAATCCCGGCTGTTCGACGGTTCCAATTACGAAAGCGGCACCCCGGAGACCTCCGCGGTGTTCGCGGCGATCGCCGACCGCGCATGCGAGGCGTTCCCCGACTTCGAAATCGAACGTCACATCATCCTTGGCTGCTTCATGGATTCCTCGGCGCAGATGCTGGTGGAAAGCCAGAAGATCATCGATCAATTGTCGGAAGGACAGACCGGCAACATCGTCCTGGACGCGCTCGCCGGCGACAAATCCGCGGTGCGGACGCTGGAAAAGGCCGAGATTCCTCCGTATAGTCCGTTTGACTCCGACCCGCATAGCGAATACGAGGTCGGCGACGTCGACAACACCGTGCGCTACGCCGCGCGGCTTGCCGCTGCCGGACATTCGATTTTCGTCGACAGCGTGATCGCCAACAACACCGCCGAGCAGGCGCTGGCGATCGCTTCGCGTTGCGTGATGAACGGTCGTTCCGTGCTGTACGTTCCCTGCGTCAACGATCAGAAGCGGCGTTTCGAACAGGCCGTCGTCGCCAACGAGATGGGCGGGCAGGTGCTGGACATCGCCGACGCCAATGCGAACGATGCCATTGACCGCCAGCTGATCGCCGCGGTCAGTTTCCAATCGGGCGTCGCCTCATCCCGCTTCGACCAGATCGCCGACGAATTGGTCGGAGTGCGCTCACGGCTGACCAGATATCTGGGCGATCTTCACGGCATCAGCGAGGAATGGGGCGTTTCCGCATATCAGACCATTCAGAACCTCGCGCAGATCGCGATGCTTCCCACCCACCCCGCCACGCATGTGCGTCTGGACAAGCAAACGGCGCATGACATCGCCGACACGATGGAACAATGGGCCGGAAAACTCAAGCGCGCCGCCGATTTGGGTGAATTCTCCATTACCGAAGGCGATACCGCTTGGTATCGTGCTTCGATTTATTCGGAGGATGAGGCCGTCACCGCATACCAGCGTGTGGTGGAACTGTTGTGCAAGGTGCTGCCGGCGCTGCGTGACCAGGTCTCCGCGACGGTGGAGGCCTGTGGATTCCCGGTGCCGTCCACCGCGCAGGAATGGGAGCGTCAGGTCACGGTGCTGAAGAATCTGCGTCGTGTGCTCGATGTGTTCCAGCCGGAGATCTTCGAACGCGACATCGCGTCCATGCTCGAGGCGACCAAGTCGAAGGAGTCGCGTAAGACCGAGGGAAGCTCCATGGGCTTCTGGGAGCGGCGCCGCCATATCAAGGAAGCCAAGAGCATGCTTCGCGTCGGCGCGCAGGTGGAGAACCTGCACGAGGCGCTGCAGGTGGTGTCCAAGCAGGCCGACCAGTGGCGCATGTTCGTGCCGCATGGAGGATGGCCGGTATTGCCGCCCAAGCTGGACGACATCATCGAAACGCAGAACGAGCTCGCCCGCGACCTCACCTCGTTGGATGCGGTGCTTGCGGGAACTCCGCAGGGCGGGGAGCTTGAAACCGTCGACCTTAATCAGGTCGAAGAACGCCTGAAGGCGCTGCATGCCGACAAGCAGTCGCTCGACAACCTTCCGGAGCGCGCCCGTTTGGAACGTGAATTCCACGACGCGGGTCTTGATGAGCTGGTTGCCGATTTCTCGAATCGCGGGATCGACGGCGAGGCTGTGGCCGGGGAACTGCAACTGGCGTGGTGGACCACGGCGTTCGAAGACATCGTGAGGTCTTCCGCGATTATCTCCAATCAGGACGGCTATGCGTTGCAGGATGCCGCCGATCGTTTCGCGCAGGTGGATGTGGAGCATGTGCGTTCCGCCGGCCCGATGGTGGCGCAGGAGTCGATGCGTCGCCTATGCGACATGCTGTTCTCCCGTACACAGGAAGCCAATCTGCTGCACACGTCGCTGGTGGGGTCCCATAAGGTTTCCTTGAATCGTCTTCACCGCGAGCACACGCAGATCCTCGCCGCGGCGAAGCCGATTCTGATGGCGACGCCCGCGACGTTGGCCGCGATCACCGATCCCGTTCCGCTGGCCGATGTGGCGATCATCGACGCGGGCGCGCATATTCCGTCCGTCGAATTGCTCAGCATCGTCAGCCGGGCCAAGCAGGTCGTCATCATCGCGCACCGGCAGACGGTCACTTCCGAAGGCGTACGGCATCTGATCGACTTGCTGCCAAGCGTGAAAATCGCCGATCGTCCGTTGTCCCGTGCTCCCAGGCTGGATGACTTTCTGGAGTCGGAAGGTTATGGCACGTTGCCTCACAATGTGGTCCGTGAGGAGTTCCAAGGCAGGCTCGAATACCATTTCGTCCCCGATGCGACGGGAGTGCCGTCCATGGCGTCGGGACTGGTGGAAAGCAGCCAGCAGGAAATCGACAAGATCATCGACATCATCAATCGTCGTGCGGCCTCGTTCACCGTCGTTCCCGCATCCTATGTGCTGACGGTGGTGACGTTGACGCATGCGTTCCGGCTTCGTTTGGGCGCCGAGCTCAAGACGATCGCGAATCGCGACAAGTCCAAGGGCATGTTCCTGCGCCATGTGCGCATCATCGATATCGCGGATGTCGCCGGAGCCCATGCCACCGACGCGATTCTTGCGATGTGCTACGCCAAGACCACGCACGGCAGATTGCTGCAGCAATTCGGCACGCTGGAGTCGGACGGCGGGCGCGGCATGCTGCTTGATGCCCTTGCGGTGCCGGACAGGCACCTTGACATCGTATCGGCGTTCTCGTCTTCCGATATGGATGACGAGCGGTTGCACCAGGCTGGCCCGAAGATGCTGAAAACGGTGCTTGGCTGGGCGGAAGGATTGCAGGACGAAGACAACGAGCCGGTTCGTCCGAAGACCATGGTCTCCGGTTCCAATGTGTTGTTCGATGATCTCGCCAGCCGTATTCGCGCACGTGGCCTGAATGTGGCGGTGGAGTATGGTTTCGAGGATGGTGCCAGGATTCCTCTCGTCGTCGGATTGCAAGGCAAGCCGTTCGCGCTGGCCGTGCTGACCGATGACGCGCAGTTCATGAAACTGCAATCCACCCGGGAACGGCATCGCACCCTGCTGCAGAACATCGAATCATTGGGATGGTCCGTGATGACGGTGTGGAGCGTCGGCGCGTTCGTGAATCCCGATAGGGAGGTCGACCGTATCGTGTCCTGCCTGAGCGGCATGTATCAGGAGGACAAATGAGCGCTGAACCAAAGGTGTGTTCGGTGAATGCCGATACTCCGGATTCGCAATCCGACGGGAACTCCGCCGCGCGGGCGGCGTCAACCACGGTTCCGGCATATTCGGCCACGCGACGCACCGCCCGCAAACACAAACGCGTCGTGCGCCAGGGAACGGAACTGTTCGATGCCGATGGCGTCAAATTGGAACCGTCCGACGTGCTGACCGAACGGCAGCGCGAGGCCGATGACGACAAGCGCATTCTTGGCGAATTGCCGCCGCACTGGGGCGTTTTCTCCGAACGCGGCCGTTGATGAATGCGCGCACTGGCACACGGGAACGTTGCCATGTGTCGGTGCTGGACGCTGATATGCGCGTTATCATCGCCGTGTACCCGTGTTGCCACGCGTCCCATGCGCGTTGGCATGCGTTGACGGCACGACGAATCATGAATGGCCCGGAGCTAATGGCATGCCGCCATGGGATCCGATCAGTGTTCGGCGGTCATTCTTCGCATACGGCGATGATCGCGCCGTCTTTGGGTTTGCGGTACGGCAGACTCAGGTCATTCCGCGGATACGGCGATGATCGCGTTGTACGTCTGCGCCTGCAGTACCGCCGCGGCCTCTTCGGGACGCATGGCGAACACCGCCGTGATGTTGCCGTTGGCATCCTGCGTCGGTTTCGCCATGAGTATGGCGTTCGGGCAAAGCTCCTGCAAGGCTGTGCCTGTTGTTGTATCTCCTGTGGACTTGTCTCCTGCGGATTCGTTTTCCGTGGGTGGGTCCGTGTTCGGGCCCTGGTCGATGGCCGCGCCGGACAACATCACCACGTCGCCGGGAATCAGATCGTCGGCGGAACTTGCCAGGCTCACCTCAATCGCCGTGTGCCCTTTGGACACCGTCGGTGACGCTCGCGCCATGGCCGGCACGACGATGCCGTTCTCGGGAATATCCACTTGCGCGGTCATGCCGACGGCTTCCTCCACCGCACGGAAGGCATGCTCCAAAGCGGCATCATCCGCGATTTCCCGTATGGCCAACGCGTTGGCGGGAATCGTGCTTCCGCGTGTGATCGTTCGCGTCGCGATGACGATTGGTCTGGTCGCCACCATAAGTCTTACGCATTGCAGTCCGGTGAGCATCGCCAGACCCGCGCATAGTGCGGCGAGCATTCGACGCACTCGCATGGTGGCTCGTCTACGCGCGAGGCCTTGCGCCTTCGTATGGGGCTTTCCCGTTGGTCCGCTTCGCGGTTCGCGCCCACGTCGCGCAGGCTTGCCGGATCGTCGAATCGCCGGCAGCCATGTCGTCAAAGTCTTCGTCAATGTATGAAAAAAGGCCGTCATGCGTGCATGATGGCCTGATGATGCGTGGAAACGCAAACCGAATCAAGGTCTGTGGTCGAAGGACGAGGGTTATCCACATCTCCGGCGTGTCGCGCGATTCGGCCTTCCTGATGTCACTTGGACTTGTCGGTACGGTAGAAACCGGAACCCTTGAATTCAATCGGCACCGCCGAATAGACCTTGCGGACCTGCTTTTCGCCGCACTGCGGGCATACGGTGATCGGATCGTCGGTGAATGACTGCTGCTCGGTGAAATCGTAGTTGCAGTTCTTGCAACGGTAGTGGTAAGTAGGCAAAATATCCTCCGCTGTAAAGCTCTTCAATTTCTTAACGGGACATATCCTAGTACGTTCCCTGAGACGGCCCATCATGACGTTCCACCGGCGAAAACCAAGAGAATTCGGTTGGCGTGAGCGCGCCATCCACCGGTATGTCGTGCGGTTCGTGGGGAACGGTCCGGTCGATGAGCTCCCACGGCCAGCATACCGCCACCACGCGCGCACCGGTGGTCCGGTATTCCAAGGCCCTGTCGTACCAGCCGCCTCCGCGCCCCAGTCGGAATCCGTTGCGGTCGACGGCGAGGGCCGGCACGATGATGAGCCCAGCCTTGGCGATTGAAGCCGGGCCTTCGGACGGATTATCCGGTTCCTGCGGCCTTCTCCCATTGACGGAACCATCAGGGTTGCGTTGGCTCCGCAGATCGTCCAGGGATCCGAGCTCGCTCCAGCCGATGTCAAGTCCGTTGCCAAGCCGGGGAACCAGCACTTCGCAGTTGCAGCCGAACAGCGTCCGCAACAGTGGCGCCATCGCGATTTCGCTGCCCATCGATACGAACGCGGCAACGGTGGTGAAGGAGTGAAACAGATGGTTTCGTCTGGCCTGTTGGGCGAGGGCGGTCCCCGCTTGCAGGCGTTCCTCGACGGTCGTGCGCAGTCTTCGCGACACCGCGGCTTTGCGCCAAGCCGCTTTGCTCCGTCTCACCATCGACGCCGTCATCGTGGTGGCTGCAGGCGCTTTCGCGTCATTGTCCATCCGCGTATGGCTGTCGTCTTTCCCGTTGAAAGTGCCCAGAATATCCACAGTGGTTTGTTGTACCACGGAATGGTTGCGCGTATCGCGCCGGCCTCGCGCAATGGCACAATGATGCTGTGAAGATTTTGCAATATCTGCATGATGCGTTGTGCCGCTCGGATCGGCCCGGCATCGACGTGCCCCGGTTCATCCGGTCGCAGAGCCTGAATGTCCCGATCGGGTTGCGGCCGTTGACCGCGGCGGATTGCGATGAATGGAACGAGGTCAGATGGCGTAACGACGCATGGCTGGGCCCCTGGGAATCGGGGGACCCGCTTCACGGCGCTTCGATTTCCTTCGATGAATGGATCCGCATGATGCGTCGTAACGAGCGTGCGGGCACAGGGGTGGTGTTCGCCATCGAGCATGATGGACGCATCGTCGGCCAGATTTCATTGGGGGCGATATGTTACGGCGCGATGCGCACCGGTATCGTCGGCTATTGGATCGATGAGCGGTGCGCGGGACGCGGATACGCTCCGATGGCCGTGGCTTTGCTGGCGGATTGGGCGATGCTCGACGCGACCGGTCCTCGGCTGCATCGTATGGAAATCGACATTCTGCCGGAGAACGAGCGTTCCCGCCGCGTCGTCGCCAAGGTGGGCGCGCGGTTCGAAGGGGTGCGCAAGGCGTACATGTATGTCAACGGCCGCTGGCGCGACCACGAATCGTATGCATTGCTCGCCGGGGACGCTCCGGGGGGTTTCACCGCGCGGCTGATGCGTGAATGATTGGAAAAGGTGCCGACACGCCCGGCTTGGCTGGGCTGAGATTGTCTGAATGTCCCCTATTCTTATGAGGTATGGGTTATGAGTCGTTAAGCACGGTAGTAGTGCTTGCGATCGTCGTGATTCTTATGGTGATTTGGTTGCCGAGACGAACCGTCAAAGGCATGAAGCAGGTGATCGAGCATCGTGAGGATCGCTTTTCGCCATCGCTTCATTTGATTGATGCCGATAGCGGAACGAGGTTTTCCGACGAAACCGTCGTGAAGGCGAAAGGGGCAATAATGCAGTCCAATGAGACGCATGAGGGCAGATACTCCAAGGAACGGGTTGCTCGGGTGCGTGCTCTTCGTCGTGCCGCGATCCGCAGAAGGCGGATTATCGTGGCCGGCCTTGCCGCGATCACGGTGATGGTGTTGGTGTGCGCGGTCGCATTCCACTTCAGCGCATTGTTCGCATTGATTCCGGCGGCATTGCTTGCCGTCGTGCTCGCGCTGGGCGTGCGTGCCGCCAAGCAGGCTGTGGCTTGGGAACAGAAGGTAGCCAGGTACCGTTCCACGATGAGGAAGAAGACGGAGCGGGAACGCAAACGGGCGCGCGCGGAGCAGGCCGAGCGTGTGCGCCTGCATGAGCGGGATCTCGCGGAGGCCCGGAAGATAGCACAGGCGCAGACGGCCACTGATGCCATGCCCGAGGCGGAGATCCGACAGGCCGTCGAACAGGGCAGGGCCGAACGGGATGCCGCGCTCGAGCAGCGCAAGAGGGAGACCAAACGTTCATCGGATTCCGAGCGCAACGTTCAGCCCGCGCGGCCCGTCGAGACAGCCGTAGAGGATTCCACCCCTGCCGATTCCGCCGAGGCGGTCGTCAAGCCGTCGGGCCTGTCCGTTCATGACGAGCGTGATGAGGTCGATGCGGCTTCGAATGCCGCGCATCAGGTGGTGGCTCAGACCAAGGGCTCCCAGGATTTGATTTCATTCTCCTTGGGCGCGCCGCGCAATGGCAATGACATCAAGGCCGAGGAGCCGGAAAGCATGGAGATCAAATCCACCAGGCAGGTCGCCAAGGCCGTACCGGTCGATGAGGTCAAGCCGTTGATCGTGCCGTCTGACGCGATGGGCGATATGGACTCCGACGAGGCCGCGGCGCGTGTGGAGGCTGGAATCCATCTGCGTGATGGCGACGCCTCCCGTTTCCATGATGCTGAGGTTGCGACGGATGTGGACGCGCCCGACGCCTCGTCCGATTCGTTGGGCAACGATCTGGAGGCCATTTTGGCTCGACGTGCGGCGTGACGAAACACGTCGTGAATGAGTGTGGAGGCCCGGAGCCGTATGGTTCCGGGCCTTTTCCGTAAATTTCTCTTACAGCATTAGCACTCGAGTTGGCAGAGTGCTAATAATCGCGCTAGGATATGTCACAGCGCGAAAAGGACGACGCCGTAAGTGATCGTCAGCCTCTTGCAAGCGGGTCCCGGCGCGGTAAGTATCGATTTCTCTTAGAAAGAGGAGGTCCACAGTGTCGATCTCACTCACACCGTTGGAAGACAAGATCATCGTTAAGCAGGCGGAAGCCGAGACCCAGACCGCTTCCGGTCTGTTCATCCCGGACAACGCCAAGGAGAAGCCGCAGCAGGGCGAAGTCCTGGCCGTCGGCCCGGGCCGTCGCAACGACGCCGGCGAGCGTATCCCGGTCGACGTCAAGGTCGGCGACAAGGTGCTGTACTCCAAGTACGGTGGCACCGAGGTGCACTACCAGGGCGAGGACTACCTGATCGTCTCCGCGCGTGACATTCTCGCCATTCTCGGCTGAGTCCCGTATAGAACGTGGGCCCCGTGCCGTGCCACCGGTGTTTCCCCGGTGGCACGGCACGGGGCTTTTGCGTACTTGGGTGATCGTTGTTGGACGGTCTGCTGTTCGGATATGCCTTCCGAATTCGATATGCGAGGAATTTTTCCCGATGATCGCGGTGGGATTCCGTGCCGATGCCTTGAGGACGGTCATATTGCCGGCAATGCCGCGAATACTGTAAAAACGTTGGAATTTCAATGATTCTAGCTATTTTCCACTTCCGCGACACGCCGTATTTGCGCAAAGTACCCATTGTGTGCCATACTAATCGGGTTGCCGGTTGGGGTTCACCGAACGGCAGCACGGCGGATTTCCCAAGCGGTCAAAGGGAACTGACTGTAAATCAGTCGCCTCGTGCTTCAGTGGTTCGAATCCACTATCCGCCACGCCTCGATAGCTCAGTGGTAGAGCACTTCCTTGGTAAGGAAGAGGTCGTGAGTCCAATTCTCACTCGAGGCTCTCATGGCGGGATAGCTCAGCTGGCTAGAGCGTACGACTCATAATCGTAAGGTCAAGAGTTCGAGTCTCTTTCTCGCTACAAAGGCCGACGGCATGTCGGTATAGCAACGAACCACAAGAGGTGAACTAGATGGCAAGCAAGAGCGCCGACATTCGTCCGGGCATCACGCTGGCATGCACCGAGTGCAAGGAGCGTAACTACATCACGACGAAGAACCGTCGCAACACGCCGGATCGTCTTGAGCTGAAGAAGTTCTGCCCGCGCTGTGGCAAGCAGACCGTGCACCGCGAGACCCGCTGAACGGTTTATCAAGCTTTTAACCCGACCAATACGGTCGGGTTTTTTGTTACTCTGGAGCACTATGACTAGTTTTGCAGATCTCACCACCATCGGTGTGGGAGGACCTATCGCATCCTTCATTGAACCGACGTCCGAGGAAGACTTCATCAATGCGGTCAAAGTCGCCGACTCTGAAGGCAAACCGTTGTGCGTCATCGGCGGCGGATCCAACATGCTGGTGTCCGACGCGCCGTTCGAGGGCGTGGTGGTGCGCGATGCGCGTCGAAACGTGACCGTGTCGCGTGAATCCAATGACGTCCGCGATGGGAACGAAGAGGAAATCGTGTTCGTCGCCGCCGAAGCGGGGTGCAACTGGGACGATTTCGTGGATCGATGCGTCGAATTGGAATTGGAGGGCGTCGAGGGATTGTCGGGCATCCCCGGCACCGTCGGCGCGTCCGTGGTGCAGAACATCGGCGCATACGGCCAGGAGGTCGGCTCCAGCGTCGATGCCGTCCGCGTATGGGACCGCGAGGAGGGTGCCGTTCGGAATCTGACCGCGAGCGACCTGCGTTTCGGATACCGTATGAGCGTGCTGAAGGCGAGCATGTACGACGCGCCGGCGACGCCGGCGGCCAGATACTTCCCGACGCCGCGCTATGTCGTCCTGTCCGTCACCTTCGCATTGCGACGTAGCGAAACCGGCGTGGTCGGCTACGGGCAGCTTGCCAAGGCCTTGGGTGTCGAGGTCGGTGACCGCATGAACATTCGGCATATCCGCAACGCGGTGCTCAAGGTGCGCGCATCCAAAGGCATGCTGGAGGACGCCGGGCGGTACAGCGCGGATGTCATGCGCGGAACCAAGGAGGCGGGACTCGTGTCCATCGCCTGCGAGGCGCAGTCCGCGCAGGTCGGCGGAACCCAGCCGGATTACAACCGTCACAGCTGCGGCAGCTTCTTCATGAATCCGATACTTACCGAACAACAGGCCGAAAAGCTTCCCGAAGACGCGCCGCGATTCGACGCGGCTCTGCCCGATGGCGAACCGGGTGTCAAAACGTCGGCGGCATGGCTGATCGACCATGCGGGATTCCACAAGGGATACAAAACCGACGAGGACGCGGCCGCCGGACTGTCGACCCTGCACACACTGGCGCTGACCAACCGTGGAGGTGCGAAGGCGGCCGACATCGCGGACCTTGCCAAAACGGTGCAGGATGGCGTCGAAGACGCATACGGCATCCGTCTGGTACCCGAACCCGTCGTGATTGGCATGGACCTGCGGTGATCCGCAACGGTTTCCGTCGGCGCGTCATGGTCGCGTCTCGTTGGGAACCTCGGAAAAGTCCCGGAAATACATCCGTTCCGGAATGTGACAATCTCGTTCTATACTTGCGCTTTGTTCCAATCAGTTTGGACAGTGGGCGCAAGCGCGCGAATACAGAACGAGAGGGAATACATTGAACGTATTTCGTAAGAAATCAGTCGAGCAGACCTTGGCTGAAACGGGGGAGTCGGGCCGTTCGCTCAAACGAGACCTCACATGGTGGGATCTCGCCATCATGGGCGTCGCGGTCGCGGTCGGCGCGGGCATCTTCTCCATCGGCGCGCAGGCGGCCGCCTTCCATGCCGGACCGGCGGTGATCATCAGCTTCCTCATCGCCGGGCTGGTCTGCGGCGCCGCGGTGATGTGCTATGCCGAATTCGCGTCCATGATCCCGGTCGCGGGCTCCGCATACACCTTCACCTACACCACGGTCGGCGAAATCGTCGCATGGGTGATCGGCTGGGACCTCATTCTGGAGATGCTCATGGCCGGCTCCGTCGTCTCCAAATACTGGGGCGTGTATCTCAACGATTTCTTCCGGCTGATCGGCTGGAACATCAACACCAACGTCACCATCGGATCGTTCGATTTCGACTTCGCGCCCATCATCGTCGTGGCGTTCTTCACCGCCTTGCTGGTGTTCGGCACCAAAATCGGCGCGCGCGTCGATGGCGCGCTCACCATTCTGAAAATCGGTATTGTGCTGTTCGTCGTGATCGTCGGCTTCTTCTATGTGAAGTTCAGTAATTTCACGCCGTTCATTCCGCCAAGCGAACCCGCTGCGAGCACGGGATCGGGTCTGAGCGCGACGATGGAGCAGCCGCTATGGCAATGGGCCACCGGCATGACGCCCAGCATCTACGGCGTGGCCGGCATCATCTCCGGCGCGGCCCTCGTGTTCTTCGCGTTCCTGGGCTTCGACGTCGTCGCCACCACATCCGAAGAAGCCATCAACCCGAAGCGGAACGTGCCGTTGGGCATCGGCGTCGGCATGGGACTGATCATCGTGCTGTACACGTTGGTCGCCTTCGTCACCACCGGCATGGTCTCCTATAAGGACCTCGCCAAGCAGGAGAACCCGTCGCTGGCCACCGCGTTCGAAATGGTCGGCGCGAACTGGGCGGCCAAGATCATCAGCTTCGGCATCGTGATCGGTCTGGCCACGGTGGTCATGGTACTGCTGCTCGGACTCACCCGCGTCGTGTTCGCCATGAGCCGCGACGGTCTGCTGCCGCGCGGATTGAGCCATACCGGCAAGCACGGCACGCCGGTCCGTCTGCAGATCTGCGTCGGCGTGGTCATGGCGCTGATCGCCGCATGCTGCAATGTCGGCATCCTCGCCGACATGGTGAACATCGGCACGCTTTCGGCATTCACGCTTGTCGCGATTTCCGTGCCGATCATGCGCAAGAAACGCCCCGATCTCAAACGCACGTTCAAGATCCCCGGCAACCCTTGGGTGCCGATACTGATCGCGCTCGCCAACATCTGGCTGATGCTCAATCTGAGCGTGCTCACCTGGCTGCGCTTCGTGGTCTGGCTCATCGTCGGCTTCTGCATCTACTTCGGATACGGCTACAAACATGCGCGCCTCGGCACGGGCGAGCTGGAAGTTGGCAAGCAAGAGTAATCTTGAACGGTACGTGTTAAGGAGGTAACCATGCCGTACGTTATCGCTCAGCCATGCGTCGACGTCAAAGACAAGGCCTGCGTGGACGAATGCCCGGTCGATTGCATCTATGAGGGCTCCCGCTCCCTGTACATCAATCCGAACGAATGCGTGGATTGCGGTGCCTGCGAGCCGGTGTGCCCGACCGAAGCCATCTTCTACGAGGACGATCTGCCCGACGAGTGGGCTTGGTACAAGGATGCCGCGGTCAGCTTCTTCGCCGAGGTCGGAGACCTGGGCGGCGCTTCCGCGGCCGGCCCGATCGGCAAGGATCCGGAGCAGGTCGCCGCTCTGCCGCCGCAGAACCAGTGAGCCGGTAGATTCGGCCGCGACGACATCGCGCGCGTCCGACCCGTCGTCCGAAGGCCGTTTCGCCGGCAATGGTCCATTGCCGGCGAAACGGCCTTCGTCGTATGCGGATCCGGCGGTCGTCCGTGCGCGTGTTGTCGTATGCTGGAACGAGCAACGTTCTGATTTTTGAAGGAGCTTCACGGATGGGTTTTCACGAGTTTTCCTCGCCATATGATTGGTCGCGCATCGCTTCCTACAAGCGCACGGCGAAAGCCGCGTTCGGCGGCATGATCGACCTGTCCGTGGGATCTCCGGTCGATCCGGTGCCGGATTCGGTGCGCAAGGCGCTCGCCATCGCGTCGAACGATCCGAACGCCTATGGGTATCCGGCCACCGCCGGTACCGCGGATCTGCGTGAGGCCATCGTCGAATGGTTCTCGGCCATGCGCGGGGTCGATGTGCGCGGAATCGGCGCCGACGTGGTGCCGACGGTCGGCTCCAAGGAAGGCGTCGCGTTGATGGCGTCGTTGTTGCATTTCGGCGAGGGCGATGTCGTGGTGCAGCCGAAGGTGTCGTACCCGACGTATGAGATCGGTACGCAGCTGGCCGGCGCGCGCGTGCTGAAAGTCGAGGATGTGTCCGATGTGGATTCCTGGAAGAACGTTCCGGGCGTCAAGGCGGTATGGGTGAATTCCCCGTGCAATCCAACCGGTGAGGTGTACTCCGCGGTGCGGATGAAAGGCATCGTCGATGCCGCGCGCGAGATCGGCGCGGTGGTGCTTTCCGATGAATGCTATGCGCTGATGCAGTGGCGGGGGAATGCCTCCGACGTATTGGAATCCGCACCATGCGCATTGCGTGGCGACGTGTGCGGCGGCACCGCGGACGGCGTGCTGGTGCTGTATTCGCTGAGCAAGCAAAGCAACATGGCTGGATACCGCACCGCGTTCATCGCGGGCGACGCGTCCCTGGTCGGTCCGATGACGGCGTACCGCAAGCAGATCGGGCAGATCATCCCCGGACCGGTGCAGGCGGCCATGGCGGCAGGTCTGCGTGATGTGGAGTCGGCGAAGACGCAGCACGCACGGTATCGTGAGCGCCTGGGCGTGCTGGTCGGCGCGTTGCGCGCCTATGGGTATTGCGTCAACATGCCGGCGGGCGCGCTGTACGTGTGGGTGAAGGCGAAGTCGGGCGATTGCTGGACCGACATGGCGCAGCTTGCCGAAATCGGTATCATCGCCAGTCCCGGCGAATTTTATGGCGCTCCGGAGTACCTGCGTTTCTCCGCGACGGCCAGCGACGCGGCGATCGCCGCTGCCGCCGAACGTCTCGCGCGCTGAGCGGGCATATTGGTGGGATGCTTGGCTGTCGTCGGGCATATATGCCGATTTGTCCGACACCGACGTGGGTATATTGGCGGTTGGCGTCAATACGGCCATATCGGACGTCTTCGGCATGGAAGATGAACGGTTGCCGCTATGTCTAGTTGCGCAATGGCATGTTTTCGTGCATATCGCACGCTTCGCGGCATATGGAAAAGCTCCGAAACCATTGGAATTCAACGGTTTCGGAGCTTTTCCATCGAGCGGAGTCAGAGGGATTCGAACCCTCGAGCCGCTAACGCGGCTAACACCTTAGCAGGGTGCCCCTATCGGCCACTCAGGCATGACTCCACTGCTGCATCGTATTACGACGCAACAGCATGTAACTATAGCATCTCTTTGCCGACAAAACACCATATTGCGTAAAAATCGTCGGGATAATCCGAAATCAGCCGCCGAAAGGCCATATGCGCGCTGAATTCTCGGTGGATTTGCGGCCGTTCGGAACGACCGTCTGAATGGTGCGGCGCAGCACTGGGCCGGAAAGCGTGCCCGAAATATGCGAATTCGAACATTTGTTCCAAAATATACCGATCGCGGATTATCATGAAGGCATGAGCACAGCACCAAGAATCGCGGCGGCCAAACGTGACTGGGGTCACGACGAGACCGGGTGCACCGTGCTGCACATCGACATGGACGCCTTCTACGCGTCCTTGGAGGTCGCAAGGCATCCGGAATACGCGGGCAGGCCGGTGATCATCGGTACCGGCAATCGCTCCGTGGTGTCCGCGGCCAGCTATGAGGCTCGCAAATACGGCATCAATTCGGCGATGGCGAGCGCGCGTGCGCGCCAGCTTTGCCCCAACGGCGTTTTCCTTCCGGTGGACATGCGCTATTACCGCATGATGTCGCAGCGAATCTTCACCGAGGTGTTCAGCCATGTCACCGACCGCATCGAGCAGGTGTCGGTCGACGAATGCTACATGGACGTTTCGGGCGCCCTGCGCGCGTGGAAAAGTCCCCGGGCCATAGGCGCATGGATCCGCGGCCAGGTGGCCGAACGGTACCACATCACCTGTTCCGTCGGCATCGCGGCCAACAAGCTGGTGGCGAAGATGGCGTCCACCAACGCCAAACCGGACGGCATGCTGATGATTCCCCGCGCCCGACATGCCGAATTCGTGCAGATGATGCCTTTGCGCGGCATTCCCGGGATAGGGCCGGCATTGGAGAAACGGCTGAACGCATGGGGCGTCACATCGGTTGCCGACCTCGCCGCGATGAGCGTCGAATCGTTGACCCAGGCGACCGGTTCGTCCGCCGCGGCGCATGGGCTGTATCTGGCGGCCAGGGGATTGGATGAGCGGCAGGTCTCGCCGCGCGCCCCGGAAAAGTCCATCGGCGCGGAACGCACTTTCGACCGAGACACGCAAAGCATGCGCGAGGTGTGCTCCATGCTCCATTGGTGTTGCGACGACGTCGCCGCCACGTTGCGCAAACGCTCGCTGATGGGCCGGAAGGTCATGGTGAAACTCAGATTCCCCGATCTGAGCTATGCCACCAAAGGACGGACGATGGAACGCCCCGTCGATGCGGCGAGCGCCCTGTATCCGCAATGCGTCGGATTGCTGCTGGCCATGATGGGCATGCCGCCGGGCTCCGCGGACGCCGTGTCGCTGACCCGGCCGGTGCGTCTGGCCGGAATGAGCGTCAGCGGCTTGGTGGAGGCGTCGGAAGCGGTCGTCCAACCGTCCTTGGACGACATGCTTGAGGAGCGTGAAGTGGAGGAACGCCTTCCCTCCGTGGGCGCGGATGCGATGCGCCACACCAGATCCGCCCGGTTGCGCGGAGCGGAGGCGGCGCTCGACGCGGTGCGCCGGAAATATGGTGACGCCATCGCCGGTTTCGGCGTGTCCGAACATGGTCGATGAGCGACGCCCATGAGGGGAAGGGCGTGCGCTCGCAGACGAAGGACGGCATGGCTGTGCGAATCGTGGCACAATGATTTCCGTACCCGTCGATAACGGCAAGGCGCGTGGATGCGCGCCGGCACACAGCATGAAGGTGAGAGCGCCATGGGTGAGATTTTCACGACACAATCCGAACGTACCGATCTGCCACTGGTCGTCATGCCGGTGGTCATCGAATCCATGGTCGAACCGTTCAAACGGAACTTCGCGCTGTTGGAAAACGTCGCGCGGGTACGCATGTACGAGGACTTCACGCTCGATGAAGACACCATCGTCGAACGTTGCGAGGATGCGGACGCCGTCATGGTCGTCGGCTTCCACTGCACCGATTCGATTCTCGACAGGCTGCGGGCCAAGTGCTACGCGTTCGGCGGCACCGGCGTGGCGAGCTACATCAACCTCGACAAGGCCAAGGCGCGTGGCATCCGCGTATGCAACGTGGTGCATTACGGCGATCATGCGGTCGCCGAGCACACCATGGCGTTGCTGATGGAGCTCGCCAGGCATGTCGGCGACCTCGACCGCGAGGTGAAGGGCGGTGGTTGGGACGGCAACGACGGCTACGAGCTGTACGGCAAAAAGCTGGGCGTCATCGGCCTTGGCGGCATCGGCCGGACCGTGGCGAGAATCGCCGGAGCGTTCGGCATGAAGGTGTCCGCATGGAACTCCCACGTTCCGGCGCAGGTGTTCTCCGACCTGAACGTCACGCCGGTCGACGATATGAACGAACTCATCGCCGGCTCCGACGTGGTGTCCATCCACATGCCGCTGCTTGATTCCACCCGTGGCATCGTCACCGCCGAGAACCTCGCCGCGCTGCGCCCTGGAACGCTGTTCATCAACACCGCGCGCGCCGAGATCATCGAACCGGGCGCGCTGCTCGCGCGTTTGCGCCATGGCGACATTCCCGCGGCCTTGGACGTGTTCGACCGTGAGCCGCTCGCCGCGGACGATCCGCTGTGCTCGATTCCCGGCATCGTGCTCACGCCGCACACCGCATGGCGTACCGATGGCGCGTACGTCGGCATCACCAGGCAGGTGGTGCGGTCCATCGCCGCATACTGCAAAGGCGAGGATTTCAACGTCGTCGTATGACTCGACGGACCGCCGGGCGTTCCGGCACGGTCGGCAGCGGCTTGGGATTGCTTCGCGGCCGGGTTTCCGTGGCGGCGCGGCACGGACGATTCGGCGTGCGCGATGACGGGGCTTCCGTCGCCGTGATTGGGTAGGTTGAACAGCATGCAGACCATACTTGATTCCGCCGATCGGCCGGCGCATGACGCGTTTGTTGAGAAGAAATCGGAATTCATCGGTGACGCGTGCCATGTCGATTCCCTGGATGAGGCGCTCGCGTTCGTCCAGACGATCCGTGACCGGCATCCCAAGGCCCGCCACGTCGCGTACGCGGCGGTGTGCGGCGGTTCGGACGGGCGGCTGGCGGAACGCATGAGCGATGACGGCGAACCGTCCGGCACCGCGGGCAAGCCCATTCTCGATGTGCTGCGCGCCAATGAGATGACCGACTGCGTGGTCGCGGTCACCCGATACTTCGGCGGAATACTGCTGGGATCCGGAGGCCTGATACGCGCGTACTCCACAGGCGCGTCGATCGCCGTCAAGGCCGCGAGCAAGGCGAGAATCGTGCCGTGCGCCGAATATCGGGTCACGCTTGACTATCCGCAGCTGGGCAGCTTCCAGAATCTTCTGGCGGGAGTCGACGGTGAGCAGGCGGACGCCCAATACACCGACCGCATCGAGCTGACGGTGGTCGTGCCGCAGGAACGGCAGGCGACATTCGAATCCCGCATCATCGAGGCATTCAACGCGACGGTGAAACCGGCGTTGACCGGCACCTCCAATCGTCCGGTGAAACTGTGAACGGCGATCGCGTCCGAACCATGACCCGGCGCAAGGTAAGGTGGAACCATGACTGAAGCCGAAAACGTCCGCAACAAGGAAAACGCCGAGGAAGAATCCCCGGAAAGCTTCTCGGAGCACACCCCGGAAGCCACGGGATCGCCAGAAAACGCCGGAGCCGAACAGACGGATGCGCGAACTGGCGGGCAATCCGACGAGCCGGTCGCCGAGCAGAACGGCGAACAGGCCGGAGTTGGCCAATCCACTGCGGATTTCGAGCCGTTGACGGCCACGTACGAGCGGTTGCGGCATTCCACCGATGCGGCGGAACTCAGCGAGTTCGCACGCCGTCCGCTGCCCGACCGCTCCGACCAGGCGGCGTTCTCCCGAGCCACCGCACTGTTGGAGGCCGTGGCAGGCAATCCGCACACCCCGTTGGAGGACCGCGTCTTTCTGGCGCAGACCATGCCGTTCCCGAATATCCTGGTCAAACTGTCGACCGACGAATCGGACGAGGTGCGCAAGGCCGTGGCCGGCAACGCCGATGACAAGAACTGGCTGGTGGGACGCCTGACCAAAGACAAGGCGCCGGCGGTGCGCGACACCGCGTTGCGCAACAAGCGCACATCATGGAAAATGCGTCTCGAAGGGGCGCAGGACCCGGCAATGGACGCGCAGACCCTTGATTTTCTTGGCAGACTCGGCACCGAACTCGAACCGGACGCGCCGGCGGTATTGGCATCCATGGTCCGCAGGGCCGTGGCGCTCAATCCGAACACGTCCGAGACGATGCTGGGCAAACTCGCCGACGATCCGTCCGGAGAGGTGGCGCGGGCCGTATTGAAGCGTCGCGACCGCGAGTAGCCCGCCCGCGGATGTCGGCGGTCCAAGGCGCGCGCCATGCATGGCGGCTGCATTGCGGCCGGAATGTCCGAATCGGATGATTGGATGCATCGGCGATACGGCCGTGTGCCGGTGAAGGGGCAGGAGTATCCGCGCGTGGTGCGTCATATGGCGGCTTACACTGTTTGATATGACAGAACAGACCGAAAACGCAGCGCGTCTTGCCCGTCCGCTCATCCGTCTGGCAAAACTGGTGGGTATCGCCACCAGCTATGTCGGCATGAGCCACGACTACCACGAAATCGAAGACGATGTTCTGGTGGCGGTGCTCAAGGCGCTTGGCGTCGACGCTTCCAACGATGAGGCGATCGCGCAATCCATCACATCCATCCAACATGACCGCGATACCCGCATCGTGGCCCCGACCGTACTGCACATCGTCGGCAGGGAAAGCACGGTGGAGATCCACGGCGGCGCCCTCGACGTGCCGGAGGCGTCCATCACCTTGGAGAACGGTGATGTGTACTCCGGACGGATCGAACTCAGACCGAACGACGGCATGGCCCATGACGTCGATGGCGATTTCGTGTTCACCACCCTGTTGGTGCTTCCCGCCGATCTGCCGGAGGGCTATCACACGCTGGACGTCACCGTCGGCGAGCGCTCCCAGCAGGCCACCATCATCAGCGCGCCGGAGCGCATCGAATTGCCCGAAGGCATGCGTGACGGCTCCCTGTGGGGTTGGATGGGCCAGTTGTATTCGATTCGCTCCCATGGCTCCTGGGGCGTCGGCGATTTCGAGGATCTGAAAACGCTGCTGACGGAGGGCAAGAAGAAGACCGGCGCCGATTTCATGCTGATCAATCCGGTGCATGCGGCCGAACCGGTGTCGCCGTTGACGCCGTCGCCGTATCTACCGATTTCCCGCCGCTTCGTCAACTTCACGTACATCCGTCCCGAGGCCCTGCCGGAATACATGCTGCTGTCGATGGACGACCGCGCCCGGGTCGACGCGTTGCATGACCAGGTCGCCTCGCTGAACGGCGATCCGCGCCGCATCGACCGTGACGCGATGTGGAACGCGAAGATCCAGGCGTTGTGGATCATCTTCAAATCCGGTCGCACCGCGGACCGTCAGGCGCGGTTCGACAAGTACCTTGATGCGTGCGGCGGGGAGATCGAGTCGTACGCCACATGGTGCCTGTGCTACGACAAGTGGGGCGCGCCGGAGAACGATCCTGATAATTGGGAACGCAAATACAACCGTGATTCCCCGGAAATCCAGCAGTTGCGCGCGCAATATCCGGATACGCTCGAATTCTATCGTTGGCTGGAATGGGTCGCCGACGAGCAGCTGCATGCCGCGCAGCGCGCGGCCCGGTCCGCCGGCATGAAGATCGGCATCATCGCGGACATGGCCGTCGGCGTGCATCCCACGGGATCGGACGTATGGTGGAACCCCGAGCGTTTCGCCCAGGGCGCCACGGTCGGCGCACCGCCGGACATGTTCAACCAGCAGGGGCAGAACTGGAGTCAGCCGCCGTTGAACCCCATCGAGTTGGAGCGTACCGGCTACAAGACGTACCGCGACATGGTCCATGGCATGTTCGCCAATGCGGGGGCCGTGCGCATCGACCACATCCTCGGATTGTTCCGCCTGTGGTGGATTCCGGAAGGCCGGAAGGCCGTGGATGGCGCCTACGTGCATTACGATTCCGAAATCATGCTCGGCATCCTCGCGGTGGAGGCTTCCCGCGCCGGCGGCGTCGTGGTGGGCGAGGACCTCGGCGTGGTGCCGCCGTACGTTGCCGAATCGTTGGCCCGGCACGGCATCCTCGGTTGCGCGGTGGAATGGTTCGAACAGATGGACGGCGTGTTCCGTGCGCCGAAGGATTGGCGTCCGTATGCGCTGGCCTCCGTCAACACGCACGACATGCCGCCGGCGGCCGGCTACCTCGAATACGGTCATGTGAAGCTGCGTGAGCAATTGGGCCTGCTGTCGGGTCCGGTGGAGGAATTCCGTGATTCCGCAGTTGCCGAGCACAACGCGATGCTGAACATGCTGGTCGGTCAGGGGTATCTCGACAAGTCCGCGTTGGATGACGAATCCGCCCATGAGGACGAGATCGTCGACGCGCTGTATCGGGGGCTCAAGGGCTCGCCGTGCAAGCTGATGGCCGCGTCGCTCGTCGACGCCGTCGGCGAGCGACGCACGCAGAACCAGCCCGGCACCAACAACGAATATCCGAATTGGCGCATTCCGCTGGCGGACGGCGAGGAACATGCCGTGCCGTTGGAGGCGCTGTACGACAATCCGCGTCTGCAAAGACTCGTCTCCATCATGCGCGGCTGATCGCGTTCACGTCCGGCCGGTCGGACATCGTGTTTTCCGATCGCGCCGGTACGGCCGATTGCCGTGATTCGGACGGTCTGCACCCGGCCGCGCGCAGACCGTCGCCCGTCCGGATTGGTGTTGCGCAATGTCAAGGCGGGCGATACACTAGTAGATTGTTGTGTTTCCCTACGGGGTCCTTCAAAGCGCTTTTCCCACTCGCCATCGAGGACTTTCAGGGAGCCCACGGATAATGAGACCCGAAAACGGCGTCATATTGCGTCTAACCAGCGTTTTGGCATCGTCGGAAGGTCCGGAACACAATATATAGAAAAGGTACATCGTGAAAACTTTCACTCCGAAGCCAGCTGATCTGACTCACGACTGGTACGTCATCGACGCCACCGACGTGGTGCTCGGCCGTCTCGCTTCCCAGGCAGCCATCCTGCTGCGTGGCAAGAACAAGCCGACCTTCGCGCCGCACGCCGATTCCGGCAACCACGTGATCATCCTCAACGCCGACAAGATCGTTCTGACCGGCAACAAGTTGGGCAAGGAACTGTACACGCACTCTGGTCGTCCTGGTGGTCTGCGTCGCGATAGCTACGCCGAGCTGCTGGAGAAGAACCCGGAGCGCATCATCAAGTCCGCCATCAAGGGCATGCTGCCGAAGAACCGTCTGGCCAAGGTCCAGCTCGACCGTCTCCACGTCCTGCGTGGCGCGGAGCACCCGTACGCTGGTCAGAAGCCCCAGGTCTTCGAGATCGCTCAGATCTCGCAGCAGGCCAAGTGAACCGAAGGGAGATAAGAATCATGGCTGAAAACACCAACAACTCCGCGGTTCTCGAGACCGAAGAGGAGCTCACCTCGTACACCACCGAGACCAACGCTGGCGCTGGCACCGGTACTTCCACCATCGCTCCGGGCTACGGCACCGGTCGTCGTAAGGAAGCCGTCGCCCGTGTCCGCCTGGTTCCGGGCACCGGCAAGTGGACCATCAACGGCCGCACCCTGGAAGAGTACTTCCCGGCCAAGCTGCTGCAGCGTGAGGTCAACTCCCCGATCGTGCTGCTCAAGCTCGAAGGCAAGTTCGACGCTATCGTCCTCGTTGACGGTGGCGGCACCACTGGCCAGGCTGGCGCAATCCGCCTGGGTGTTGCCCGCGCTCTGAACGCCATCGATCGCGATGCGAACCGCGCCACCCTGAAGAAGGCTGGCTTCCTGACCCGCGACGCCCGCGTCGTGGAACGCAAGAAGGCCGGTCTGCACAAGGCTCGTCGCGCTCCGCAGTTCTCGAAGCGCTAAAGCTTACTGCTTTACGGCATATCAAAGCCTCTCGGAATTCGATTCCGAGAGGCTTTTTGCATTGTGCCACCATATGGTGCGTGCCGTGCGTATGGCGCGTTGTCTAAGGGCATCGTTGCCAACAACAGGTTGCCAACAACAGGCTTGGAGAATGGCTTTCCATGGGAGCGCCATTCTCCAAGCCTGTTGGCTATCTGTTGCCTTCCTTGGCGGTCTGTCTCATGACGCTGATGCTCAACGCGGGAAGCGTCCAGAGCGTCGGGTCGTTCGTGGACAATCCGTCATCCGCCGATTCCAAGCTGTTCTCGTTCTCGTCCGTCTGCCAGTACATCACGTTGATGCGGTGCAGATGGTCGCGGAACCGTCCCGCGGGTTTGCTCGCCGACTCCTCATCGAATTCCGACACCCGTTCGATCGACGTGCCGAGGCCGGGGTATTCGCCGGCTATCTCCGCGGAGGACCAGACGAGTTCCCATTCGATGTTCCGGGGGAGGTGGAATCTGGTGATCTCATCGGATCCGTTGATCAGAATCAGCAGGCTCGGTTCATTGGCGGAAAGCAGCTGCATGGCGAATGCGCGGACCGATGGGTTCGTCCAGTCGGCGTCATGGGGTTTCTCGCCGTTCGGCATGTACCAATGCACGCGGTCGGATTTTTTGAACAGTCCGATTTTGCTCAACCGGTTGAAGAAATCCTCATGATTGTAGAGATTGCGAGCCTTGCGCAGCGCGATGAGCCGTGAGATGAGGTTGAATTGGCGTAGTTCCGGCGTCTGCTCGGTGCTGTACAGCCAATCCCAGTCCAGCCAGCTGGTCTCGTTGTCCTGCGCGTAGGCGTTGTTGTTGCCGTTCTGCGAATTGCCGAATTCGTCGCCGGCGAGCAGCATCGGCGTGCCGAGCGACAGCAACAGCATCCCCAGCATGTTCATGACGGCGCGTTCGCGCTGTTGGATGATGATGGTGTCGGTGCTGGGGCCTTCATGGCCGAAATTGACCGAATGATTGTCGTTCGACCCGTCGTGGTTGTTCTCGCCGTTGGCTTCGTTGTGCTTGCGCTGGTATCTGGTGAGATCGGCGGCGGTGAAGCCGTCATGGCATGCGATGAAGTTCACGGATGCCGTCGAGCCGCGTCCCGGATCCGTGGCGAACAGATCCGCGGAACCGCATAGCCGCGTGGCCAGCGTCTGCATGGTCATCTCCCCGGATTCCCCGCCGCGGGTGCGCTCCACGTCGGTGAGCCAGAATTTGCGCGCGCCGTCGCGGAAACGGTCGTTCCATTCGGCGAAGGGTATGCCGAATTGTCCGGTCTGCCATCCGTCGGGGCCGCAGTCCCAAGGCTCCATGATGAGCTTGAGGTTGCCCAGCAGCAGGTCGGAACGCAACGCGTACAGGAACGGATGGTGCCGTGTGAAGTCGCCGTCGAGGCGCGCCAGCGTGGTCGCGAGGTCGAAGCGGAATCCGTCGATGCCGATGCGCTTGGCCCAATAGCGCAGTGAATCCACGGCGAAGGTGGTGACATGCGTGTTGGTGAAGTCGAGCGTGTTGCCGCAGCCGGTCGTATCGTACAGTCTGCTGTGCTCGTCGCCGGTGCGTCGGTAGTAGGCCAGATTGTCCAATCCGCGCCAGCAGATCGTCGGCCCTTCCGGACCTGATTCGCAGGTGTGGTTGTAGACCACGTCCATGATGACTTCGAAACCCGCCTCATGCAGCGCGCGCACCATGTCGATGACTTCCTGCCGCACCGCGCCCGCGCCGGCCTGCTGCGCGCGTTTGGTGGCGTACGAGGGTTCCGGCGCGAAGAAGCCGAGGGTTGAGTATCCCCAGTAGTTGGTGCGTCCGCGCTCCTGCAGAAACAGTTCCGTCTGTTTCGCCTGTATCGGCAGCAGTTCGATGGAGGTGACGCCCAGATCCTGCAGATAGGACAGCGTCGATGGGTGCGCGAGGCCGGCATAGGTGCCGCGCAGCTCCTTGGGCAGCCATGGCGCGTTGGCCGTGAATCCTTTGACGTGCAGCTCATAGATGATGGTTTTGCTCCATGGCACATGCGGATGGGAGGGTTCGCCGGCGTGCTTGTCGGTCGCGCGGTCGTCGATCGCCACGGAAACGGGCATGTGGCCCAGGGAATCGATGGTGCTCATGGCGCCGAACGGCGAGCCGACGACTTTGCCGCCTTTGATCTCGCATTGGTATGCGAAGGCTCCCGGATCAAGGGTCATATGGCCTTCGATGCCTTTGCCGTAGGGGTCGAGCAGCAGCTTGTACGGGTTGAAGCTCACGCCCCGGTCAGGATCCCATGGTCCGCTGACCCGGTATCCGTATTGCATGCCATCCCATGCCTTGGGCAGGTGGACGTACCACAGGCCGTAATTCGGTCCGTCCATGCGGAACAGCGTTTCGCGCAGATTGAGCGACGGAATGCGTCTGGCGCAGATGCGATGCGTCTTCGCCTGGTCGATGAACGTCGTGTCCGGTTCGTTGAACAGACGCGCCGCCTCGGAATAGAAGAAGCTGGGGCGGTCGAGCGGTTCCAACACGCAGAGCCATACCTGATCGGCCGTTTCGGACCGGACGACGGCGTCCGCGCCTCCATCATCGGTGAAGTAGAAACCTGGACGCGTCGCATAACGATGCAAGGGTGGATTCTTCATAAGGCCATTGTAGGTGCCGTTGTGTGTCAAACCTTTGACGAATGGGTGGTTGCGCTGTGGTCGAATGGTTTTCTTCCTTTGGTGGTTTCTTGACGACACGCTTTGTAAACCACTTTATAAAAATCGATTTGCAAAACATTTTAAAAAAGTGTATCGTTGACGATTGTCGGGCAGAACGAGCTGCCGAAGATCTTTCACAGCGGAAAGGAAATCATCATGAAGGCATTGGTATTGACCGGAGTCAAGGAATTCGCGATCCAGGAACTGCCGACCCCGCAAATCGCGGATGACGAGGTGCTGATCGACACCGCGTACGCGGGCGTCTGCGGCACGGACCACGATCTGTATGCGGGCCGTCCCGGCTCCGCGTCCGCGGTGCCGCCGATCGTGCTCGGCCATGAGAACTCCGGCATCGTCGCCGCGGTCGGCGCGCAGGTCACCAACGTCAGGCCGGGCGACCGCGTCGCCGTCGATCCCAACATCTATTGCGGCCAGTGCGAGTACTGCCTGACCCAGCGCCCCGAACTGTGCGACCATCTGAGCGCGGTCGGCGTGACCCGTGACGGTGGACTTGCCGAACAGTTCACGGCACCGGCAAGCGTGGTCTACAAGCTGCCCGACAACGTTTCCCTGCGCGATGCGGCGGCCATCGAACCGGTGTCCTGCGCGGTGCACGGCCTGGATCTGCTCAAACTGCGTCCGTACCAGAAGGCCCTGGTCATCGGAGACGGCTTCATGGGCCAGATCTTCGCCCAGCTGCTGCAGGCCTATGGCGTGCATCAGGTCGATCTCGCCGGCATCTTCGACGAGAAGCTGAACCGCAACAAGGAGTTGTTCGGCGTGGCCGAAACGTACAACACCACCCGCGAGCAGATTCCCGCGGACTCCTATGACGTCATCGTCGAGGCGGTCGGGCTGCCCACGACCCAGGCGCAGGCGGTCGCGGCGGCCAAGAAGGGCGCACAGGTGCTGATGTTCGGCGTCGGACCTCAGGAAGCGCACTTCGAGATGAACACCTACGACATCTACAAGAAGCAGCTCACCATCCAAGGCTCCTTCATCAATCCGCTGACCTTCCGCGACGCCATCTCTCTGGTGTCCTCCGGCAAGATGAACATCGGAGGGCTCATCAGCCATGAACTCAAGCTGGAGCAGGTCCAGGACTTCCTCGACGGCAAGATCTCTGGCGTGTCCAAGGCCGTGGTCAAGGTCGGTGCCTGACATGATCCGCCTGATTGAGCGTCTGGGCGTTCCAAGAACGCTGATGCTGGGGTTCCTTGCCGTCGCCATCTTCATGACCGGCGACGGCTTCGAGCTCACCTTCCTCTCCAAATTCATGGTCGATCAGGGTTTCACGTCGTCCCAGGCGTCACTGCTGGTCACCGTGTACGGTCTGTTCGCGGCGTTCGGCGGATGGTCGGCCGGCGTGCTTGCGGAGATGTTCGGCGCGCGCAAGGTCATGATGTTCGGCGCGTGCTGGTGGATCGGCATCCATCTGCTGTTCCTCGGCGTGGCGATTCCGAGTCATATCTACCCGTTGATTCTGGGACTGTATGCCGTTCGCGGCATCGGGTATCCGCTGTTCATCTACAGTTTCGTCGTATTGATGGCGCAGTACATCTCGCCGTCGCGTCTGGCTTCCGCGACGGGCTTCTTCTGGACCTGCTTCTCTTTGGGAATCGGCGTGTTCGGCGCGTATCTGCCGAGTTTCATCATGCCGGTCGTCGGCGAATACAGGACCTTCTGGTTCGCATTGCCATTCTCCGTCGTCGGCACCGTCATGTGCTTCTTCTTCGTGCCGAAGAACAAAGTCGTCAAAGGCGAGGGGCTGAACCGCAAGGAGCAGCTGAGGGAGCTGGGCGAAGGCGCCACCATCCTAGTCACCAACCGCAAGATCCTCATCTGCGCCATCATCCGCATCATCAACAATCTGCTGCTGTACGGGTTTCCGGTCATCATGCCGCTGTACCTATGCACGTCGAGCAATGGCGGCATCAACATCTTCAAAACCGAGGAATGGATGCGCATCTGGGGCTTCGTGTTCGTGGTCACGCTGATCTTCAACACCTTCTGGGGCTGGTTCATGGACCGTTTCGGCTGGGTGTGGCCGATGCGCTGGTTCGGATGCGCGGTACTCGCCGTCGGATCGGTCGCCTTCTACTACATTCCGCGTTGGTTCGGCGCGAACACGCTGATGATGATCATCGCCGCGATCATCGTGGGCATCGGCACCTGCGCCTTCTCGTCGTTGCCGACCATCATGACGTTGTATGCCGGTGAAGGCAAGCAGGGCGCGGCGTTGTCGGCCTACAATCTCGCGGCCGGACTGACGACTTTCGCTGGCCCCGGCATCGCGACGATACTGCTGCCGACCATCGGTTATGAAGGCGTGTGTTGGACCTACGCCGCGCTGTACGTGCTGGCGTTCGTGCTCACATTGTTCATCCGGCCGAAGCAGCCCGGATTCGACAGCCATGGTCATCGAATCGCTTCGACGGAAAAGGACGGTACGGCGTCCTATGCCGCGCGCCAAGCCGAACCAAAGGTGACGATCGCCGTGAAATCGGCGGAAACGGTGCGATGACGCCATTCTCCGCTGCTCGCAACGTCATCTGAAAAACATATGGACAACCTCTCAACCCATTCGCATGCAAAGGAGCATTGACATGAGCAAACCCATGACCGCATTCACCACCGATTTCCAGCATTCCGGCATGATCGCCAGGGATCTGGACGAGACCATCGAGTTCTACACCGAGAAGCTCGGCTTCGAGGTGGCGGGCATCTTCCATAACGGTGGGAACCGCTGCGCGTTCCTGCGCTACGGCCATCTGACCATCGAGACCTGGGAGGGTGATCCCGCGCCGCTGACCACCGGCGCGATCAACCATTGGGCGTTCGACACTCCCGACATCGAAGCGGCATTCGAGAACGCCAAGGAGCTTGGACTGGATTTCAAGGACACGGAGATCCAGCGCATCGACAGTTTCTGGGATCATGGCATCCGCTACTTCAACGTGTATGGTCCCAATCGGGAGACCATCGAATTCTGCCAGATCGTCTGAGTCGATTTGACATCACGCCGACGGTGGTCGTCCGCGTCGCGCACCGATTGTGCGATGCGGACGACCACCGTTTTGCATAGCGGCGCAGAGCGGCTTATGCGTTGAATTCCATGACGGTATGCATCGAAGTCGCGGCACCCGCGTATTGCCGATGCGATTTCATGGGTGCCGTCCCCGTACGTTCCATAGGTGTTGTCATGCGCAGATGCCATGCACATACGGTTCGATGAACCGCAACGCCGCGCCGATGGCGTCCTGATGCTCAAGCGCCATGCCCTTGCGCAGGGTGAAATCCGCCGCGCCGAATGGACTGCGCTCGATGACGCGCTGCCGCAGACTCGCGATGTCGTCGTCATCAAGGTATTGCGCGGCCTCCCCGCTGATGATCACATCGCCGGCCAGCACCGAGCGGATGTTCGCCACCGCAAGGGCCACATAATCCAGCCATTGGCCGAAACGCTCGCGATGCCCCCGTTCGCCCTGCTCGAGCACCGAGAAGAATCCGGGCAGGCTTTCCCCATCCTCCATCAGGGTCTCGGGGGAGCAATAGGTATCCATGCAGCCATGCTGTCCGCAATAGCATTGGCGTCCGTCCGGTATCAGTGTCATATGCTCGATCGCGCCGTTGCACTGGTTCGGACCTTGGTACAGCTTGCCGTTGACGATGACCGCGCCGCCGGGACGGCGCTCGAGGTACACGCAGACGGCGTCCGTCAGGTGATGGTCGAACCACAGCTCGGCCATGGCCGACGCGTCGGAATCGTGGATCATCAGCGCCGGGTATTCGAGCCCGTGGCTGATCTGTCCCAAGGTGAGTCCCGTGTTGCCCATGATCTTGCCGAACGTGATCGATTGGCCGTCCGCCGAGACGATGCCCTGCACGCAGAACGCCACGCCGAGTACGACGCTGCCTTGTCTGGAAAGCTCTTTGGCGAATTCGTTGATGATGCCGTTGACGTGCTGGTAATAAGCTTCATTGTTGCGATAGGGGAGTGTGCGCTGACGCGTCGCGATGGGGGTGCCGTTCATATCGACGGCGACCGCGACGACCTGCGTCGAGCGCATGCGCACGCCGATGGCCACATGGGACTGCGCCGCGAACTCATAGATCTGCGCCTTGCGCCCGCCGGTGGATTCCTGCATCCGGCCTTTCCGGATGAGTCCGTCTGCTTCCAATGTCCGCAGATTCTGTGTGATGGTGGGCAGGCTCAGCCCCAATTCGTGTTCGAACATCTGCTTGGTGGCCGAGCCATGGCCGTAGATGAATGCCGTCATGGCTTTGCGGTTGGCCTCTTTGACTGATATCGGCGTTTGCGGTCTCACTGGTGGCGTCCTTCCTCGGATTCTCTTTTCTAAGAGTACTTCATAAAAGCGTTTTTCAATACTTGGCTGTGGTGGTTTCGTCAATGCGCCGTGATGTCGCCGTGGCCCCGTTTCGCCACGACGCTTTCATCGGTTTCTTGCAAAGATATGAAAAAGTGCTTTGTAAAAGAACGATATATGCAATAACTTCTAGAAAATAGTTTTATAAAACTTTTGAATCGAGAATAAGGAAAGTGTGTGTTTTTGTTGAGGAAAAACAACAAAATCGCTCAAATGGTCGATTTAAACCGTGTTTAGTACCATAAAAAAATACATATCGAACAAAAAAAGAACAGAATATAACACTTCAATCGCGACACGGGAGATTGGAAATCGGTGTTGCGTATTCACTAAAGTGTGTCCTAGGTCACAAAGACTGACACATCGTCCATCCGGATCGATGGATGGAATAACTGAAGAACCGCTTTGCAAACCCCAAAGAATCGAGGAGGACTTCAAGTGGCAGACGCAAAGAAGAAGGAAGAGCCGACCAAGCCGACTCCGGAGGAAAAGCTCGCCGCGGCCGAGGCGGAGGTCGATGCGCTGGTCCGGAACGGACTGAAGGCTCTTGACGAATTCGAGAAGCTCGATCAGAAGCAGGTCGACCACATCGTGGCCAAGGCTTCCGTCGCGGCCCTGAACAAGCATCTGGTGCTCGCCAAGATGGCTGTCGAGGAGACCGGCCGTGGTCTGGTCGAAGACAAGGCCACCAAGAACATCTTCGCCTGCGAGCACGTCACGAATTATCTGGCCGGCCAGAAGACCGTCGGCATCATCCGCGAGGACGACGTTCTGGGCATCGACGAGATCGCCGAACCGGTCGGCGTCGTCGCCGGCGTGACCCCGGTCACCAACCCGACCTCCACGGCCATCTTCAAGTCGCTGATCGCCCTGAAGACCCGTTGCCCGATCATCTTCGGCTTCCACCCGGGCGCGCAGAACTGTTCCGTCGCGGCCGCCAAGATCGTGCGTGACGCGGCCATCGAGGCCGGCGCCCCGGAGAACTGCATCCAGTGGATCGAACACCCGTCCATCGAGGCCACCGGCGCGCTGATGAAGCACGACGGCGTCGCCACCATCCTCGCCACCGGCGGTCCGGGCATGGTCAAGGCCGCGTATTCCTCCGGCAAGCCGGCCCTCGGCGTCGGCGCCGGCAACGCCCCGGCATACGTCGACAAGAACGTCGATGTCGTGCGTGCGGCCAACGATCTGATCCTGTCCAAGCACTTCGACTACGGCATGATCTGCGCCACCGAGCAGGCCATCATCGCCGACAAGGCGATCTACGCCCCGCTGGTCAAGGAGCTCAAGCGTCGCAAGGCGTACTTCGTGAACGACGAAGAGAAGGCCAAGTTGGAGCAGTACATGTTCGGCTGCACCGCTTACTCCGGCCAGACCCCGAAGCTCAACTCCGTGGTGCCGGGCAAGTCCCCGCAGTACATCGCCAAGGCAGCCGGCTTCGAGATCCCGGAAGATGCCACCATCCTCGCCGCCGAGTGCAAGGAAGTCGGCGAGAACGAGCCGCTGACCATGGAGAAGCTCGCTCCGGTCCAGGCCGTGCTGAAGTCCGACAACAAGGAGCAGGGCTTCGAGATGTGCGAGGCCATGCTCAAGCACGGCGCCGGCCACACCGCGGCCATCCACACCAACGACCAGGCCCTGGTGCGCGAATACGGCCAGCGCATGCACGCATGCCGCATCATCTGGAACTCCCCGAGCTCCCTCGGCGGCGTGGGCGACATCTACAACGCCATCGCCCCGTCCCTGACGCTGGGCTGCGGTTCCTACGGCGGCAACTCCGTGTCCGGCAACGTCCAGGCGGTCAATCTTCTCAACATCAAGCGCATCGCTCGGAGGAACAACAACATGCAGTGGTTCAAGATTCCGGCCAAGACCTACTTCGAGCCGAACGCCATCAAGTACCTGCGCGACATGTACGGCATCGAAAAGGCCGTCATCGTGTGCGACAAGGTCATGGAGCAGCTCGGCATCGTCGACAAGATCATCGACCAGTTGCGCGCCCGTTCCAACCGCGTGACCTTCCGCATCATCGACTATGTCGAGCCGGAGCCGAGCGTCGAGACCGTCGAGCGCGGCGCCGCCATGATGCGCGACGAGTTCGAGCCGGACACCATCATCGCCGTCGGCGGCGGTTCCCCGATGGACGCGGCGAAGATCATGTGGCTGCTGTACGAGCACCCGGAGATCTCCTTCTCCGATGTGCGCGAGAAGTTCTTCGACATCCGCAAGCGCGCGTTCAAGATTCCGCCGCTGGGCAAGAAGGCCAAGCTCGTGTGCATTCCGACCTCTTCCGGCACCGGTTCCGAGGTCACGCCGTTCGCGGTGATCACCGACCACAAGACCGGCTACAAGTACCCGATCACCGATTACGCGCTGACCCCGTCCGTCGCCATCGTCGATCCGGTGCTCGCCCGCACCCAGCCGCGCAAGCTGGCCTCCGACGCCGGTTTCGACGCGCTGACCCACGCCTTCGAGGCCTATGTGTCCGTCTACGCCAACGACTTCACCGACGGCATGGCGCTGCACGCGGCCAAGCTGATTTGGGACAACCTCGCCGAATCCGTCAACGGCGAGCCGGGCGAGGAGAAGACCCGCGCCCAGGAGAAGATGCACAACGCCGCCACCATGGCCGGCATGGCATTCGGCTCCGCGTTCCTCGGCATGTGCCACGGCATGGCCCACACCATCGGCGCGCTGTGCCACGTGGCTCACGGCCGTACCAACTCCATCCTGCTGCCGTATGTGATCCGCTACAACGGTTCCATTCCGGAGGAGCCGACCAGCTGGCCGAAGTACAACAAGTACATCGCCCCGGAGCGCTACCAGGAGATCGCCAAGAACCTTGGCGTCAACCCGGGCAAGACTCCTGAGGAAGGCGTCGAGAACCTGGCCAAGGCCGTCGAGGACTACCGCGACAACAAGCTCGGCATGAACAAGAGCTTCAAGGAATGCGGCGTCGATGAGGACTACTACTGGTCCATCATCGATCAGATCGGCATGCGTGCCTACGAGGACCAGTGCGCGCCGGCGAACCCGCGTATCCCGCAGATCGAGGACATGAAGGACATCGCCATCGCGGCCTACTACGGCGTCAGCCAGGAGGAAGGCCACAAGCTGCGTGTGCAGCGTCAGGGCGAGGCCGCCACGGAGGAAGCTTCCGAGCGCGTCTGATCTTTCCCTAAGGACGTGGGCGTTCCCTGCATGAGCCTTCCTTATATATAAGGAAATATGCAGGGAAATGTTCGCGTTCCCGGAAATGGAATCGCATACGATTCCGCGAATTGTTTGAACCGCACCCGATCGTCGGACTGAAGACATTCAGATTCGATGATCGCAGGTGCGGTTCTTTGTCGTCCGCGGGGGCGGAGACGCCATGGCCGCGGATTTCGGCATGAGGCGCCGAATCCATTGAAATTGAAGAAGGGCGTCTGGGCTCGTCGGTCTGACATATCGGCATTGCCGTCGCGATCCCAATGATCCGCGAAAGGCATGCGTCGCGCCATGTCTTGCGCATGCCGTCCGTCGCATCGCGCGGAATCAGCCTTTGGCATGGAGGGATGGAAATCGCGGCGTTGTTCCTGTAGCGTGGACGAAATGGCATCAACTTCGAATCCGCAGGCATGGAGAACGAATCTTCGTATATGGTCGCGCAGATGGTTTCCCCATCAACCCGGCGCATTGGTCATGGCCATGTCGCCGGCGCTGGCCGGGGCGGTGACATCGTGGTGGGAACAGGGACGGTCGGCCGCATCCTGGTGGTTGGTGGTTTGCTGGCTGTTGTGCTACTGCGTGCAGTTCTCCGCGGCCCGATGGATGAAATCGCATGGTGCGCGGCGATGGCTGACGCAACCGGTGGCGTATTGCGTCGTGTTGTGCGTGGTCGGACTGCCGTTCGTTCTCATGCATCCGGACATATTGGTTTGGGCGCCGGCCATGGCATTGCTGGCCGCGGTGTCGTTCATCGCGGCATGGCGGCGCGAGGAGCGCTCGTTGTGGGCTAATGCGGCTGCGGTGTGCGCGTCGTGCCTGATGGCTGCGCTCACGTTCCATTATGGCTGCGCCGGCGCGGCCGATGATATTCCGGGCATGAGCGGAAAAGGACTGCTGCTGAGCTGCGCATTCGGCATGGTGCAGTTCGGATCCGTGCTGTTCGTCAAGACCATGATTCGCGAGCGGGGGAGCAAACGGTATCTTGCCGCGTCTTGGGCGTGGCATGTGGGCGCGTTGCTCCTCGCGGCGTTCGAAGGCAATGCGGCATTGGTGGCCCTCGGCGCGGCGCTGCTGTCCCGCGCGGTGGCCGTGCCTATCGTCTCGATGCGCCATACGGTCAGGCCGTTGCACACGGGACTTGTCGAATTCGCCGCAAGCATGCTGACCTTCGTGCTGATCGTTGTCGCGGCAATCTGAATCGGCGGCGTGCGGTGGGTCGTTCGCGCGTCGGAATGGCGAATCACAGCAGCGACACGCCCGAAATCCCTAAGGCTACCCCTGATGCTTAAATAAAGAAGTTGCCTGATTTTAGGGCTCGCAAATTGGAATTAAAAAAGCGAGCGCGGCACAGTGGATCACGCAAGTGAGAGACTGCATGGCTGCGCACTGATGTGGTATGGCCACGGGGTCGTCAAGACTCCGGGGGTCTTCTGCGCCGGTGCCCTTTGAGAAGCAGGCTGGTAAACAGTAACTAACGAATCGCTAGAAAGGGCGGAAGGCAATG
>ERZ808246.415-NODE-415-length-36246-cov-5.082617_pt1 | contig 36246 bp, 25 predicted proteins | sample MGYA00521083_ERZ808246 | MGnify/ENA primary metagenome ERZ808246 (study PRJEB31516, sample SAMN03275577) | gut metagenome | biome: mammalia-associated habitat; material: feces | host: Papio cynocephalus | place: Kenya | collected 2012-07-07 ...
TAGGCGAAAACGAAAGTGCAAAGTACTGGCTTTCTATCCTTAACGGACTTAAAAATCGCGGAGTAGAGGACATTTTAATAACCTGCATAGACGGACTTACGGGGTTCCCCGAAGCAATATCTGCGGTATATCCGAAAGCCGAGATACAGCAATGCATAATTCATCAGATAAGAAACAGCACAAAATATGTTTCATACAAGGATATAAAGGCGTTAATGGCAGATTTGAAAAAGGTATACGGTGCTGTGGATGAAGAAACCGCACTTTTTGAATTAGAACAGTTCTCGGCAAAATGGGATGCAAAATATCCTAAGATATCGCAGTCGTGGCAGGCTCGATGGGCTGAATTATCAACGTATTTCAAGTATCCGCAGTCTGTCAGAACGCTGATATACACCACAAATTCCATAGAGAATTTCAATCGGCAGCTCAGAAAAGTAACCAAAAGCAAAGCCGTATTTCCGAATGACGACGCGCTTCTGAAAATGCTTTATCTCGCGCAGGTTGATATAACAAAAAAATGGACAGGACGGCGCAGAGACTGGGGAGAAATTCACTCTCAGCTTGAAGTTTTCTTCGCTGACAGACTGCCCGAATAGCAGAAATCCCGGTTCATATCAAGGGTAAAATGAACGGCTGTTCAGACAGCCGCCCTTGACATGCCCCGATATTTCCGCTAATATCCAATTAGGACGTGTAAGCCGCTATATGGCTCACACGCCCCGTTACAATTTTGATTTTTATACCATTAAGGTGCGTTTACACAAAATTTGAAGAAGAACCGTTTTATTTTGAATAATATTCGGTCGCATCTCCTCTCACAACTCAATTATATCACAAAACGACTACAAGCACACCGCCTTAAGGTTACTTGTAGTCGTCATTTTTTAATGAACCATTTCTATCCCTCACACTCTATATAAATACAATACGAACCTGTAGCCGGAATGCATGGGTCTCGGTCATATAACGTAGTTTCAATATAATATGTTTCGCCTTCGCGAAGCCAACAATGTAACGAAAACTCCATATATTCGCCCGATGTATTAGCTTTATCTATCAAATTGTCATCAGCATCTGACAACCATATTACGGGAATTACGTCTCCGGAAACAGAATAGACATTATAATATCCTGTTTTTTCCGGAACAAAGGTGTAATATTCACGTTTATTGGGCTCATCAATATAAACATTTTGCTCAAAATTAAGCGTTGCATCTTCCAATTCATTCATTATGAAATTTCCTATATTATCAAAAAGAGCAGAATAATCTTTTGCAGTGCTCTTTATACTGCTGAAAGCAACAATAATTACAACAATTAGAAGAATTGAAATTACTGCAAGAACGCACACCAATTTACTATTTTTCTTTTTAGGATTTTCATCAAAATCAACCGCAATTCTTTCAATGCAACCTACTGACTTCAAAGCATTATTCAATTCAACCGCACTTTGAAATCTTTGCTCCGGTTCTAATTTTGTACATTTTTGAATAATCGTATCTAACTGACTTGACAAGGCCGGATTAAAAGTACGAATAGAATTGATTCCATAGGGAGGAATACATGGATCGTGACCTGTAACTAAATGATATAATGTTACACCCAAGCTGTAGATATCCGTGCGTGCATCAGATTGGCGTTTATCATTATACTGCTCAGGAGCAGCATAACCGTGTGTACCTAAATATGTAGTATCGTGTTGGTTTTGTTTTTTAAATTTGCGCGCCATACCAAAGTCGATTAAAACAACATTGCCATCAGGCTTTAATATAATATTAGCAGGTTTCATATCGCGATAAATAATTGGTGGCTGTTGGGTATGTAAATAAGATAAAACATCACATAACTGCTGACCCCATTTTACTACATCCTTTTCAGAACAAGCACCTTTTTGATTTAAAACCTTATCCAGCGACACACCCTCGATGTATTCCATAACAATAAGATACGATTGTGTTGTATTTAGAATATCAATAATCGAGGGCAGACCGGGATGGTGCAATTTTGTTAATATACTTGATTCCGCAATAAGCATATTAGACTTTGCACCATCATCGGTTGCACCGCTCTTATATACTTCTTTGATTGCCCAATAATTGTGCAATCTTATGTTTTCGGCAAGGTACACACAGCTCGTTCCACCTCTGCCAATTTCGCGGAGGATTTTATAGCGATTATCCACTATCATTCCTATTTTTAGCACTATAATCTCCTCCTTATATTTTTATCCTAACAGAATAGTACACTCATCATTTGCCAGAATTAATATTGTGTTAGCACTTACAGGGGTTCGTTTTCCCTTAATCAAACGTTTTTTGTTAATCAGATATGTACCGTTAGACGAGCTATCGGTTACAAAATATCTATTTGTTTTTGCATCAAACGTAATAGCACAATGCATTCGGCTAACGTTTTTATAGTCACCGGTAAATACGAGATTAGCAATTTTTGGATCTTTGCCTATGTATAATGTTTCTTTGTCTTTGATGGGAATAGAGAAGCCATTCATTGAACCGTTGGTCACTTGAATAAATCCTGTTCTGCGTTCGGCTTCTTCAGTCACTTGTTCATTGTTGTTTTTGTTCCAACATTCACAGAGTTTATCGCTTGAATGAGTCATTCCACATCTTGAGCATTTAACCATATTCAACGGAGTAGGCTTAGAAATCTCAAATTCAGAATCGGCATCTACATTGGAGTCGGTCTTTTCCACTGAAATCACAATAACCATTATTACGCCGCCGATAAGAATAAAAGCAACCACACAGATTAGAACAATCACCCATGTAGGCATATTCTCTTTTTCTTCTACGGTAGGCTCTTCTTTTTTAGGTTCCTCGGGTTTTATTGGAGTTTTTTCATAAGTAATTTTGCCCCTACTCTTAGCCAAAGCCGTCCATATTGTATCGACTTCACCGTCTCCGTCCTCATCAATATTAAGAACGATATCACCAACTGAGTTGTCGGTGTTAGACTTAATTACAGTTCCCAGATTAATTGGAACAGCCTCAAAGCTGCGATAGTCTGATAACTGCTCTTTTTCATCAAAATAGTTTATCGAGTAATCCATTTTACCTTCGCCGGTTCCAACAAGCTCAACTTCATATTTTTTATTGCTATCCAAAGATACAACCTTAATATCCTTCTTTTTGCCTAACAAATGCAGTGTACCAAAAGATGTTACATTACAAAATTCACTGTCAAATGTCGAGAGCATTTCTCCTCCACAAGAAACGCGGACAGCAACCGGGCATGCAATATTGATTACAATTTTCGAGCCAACACTAATTTCTTCTGAAATATCACCAAAAGCAAATTGCAGGTCTTCGGCTTTATCAACTTGATAATATCCGTCGGGTTTATTAGTAAGTTCTTTCATTAAAACTGTCGCAAAATCCTTATCATCACCGTACAAGCTATGGAAGAATCCCAAACTATAAAGATTGTAATTATTCATCATCTGCTTAGCAGTATCAATGACTGCATTGGCATACGAAGCATCTGTAGATAAGCTATAATAATATTGACTCGGCATAGAACCGCTATAACTGATATTTCCTCTATTAGGCAGCCCATCTGCCATTATAACAACATTTTTTATAGACTCCGCTTTACTACTTTTCTTGAGCATTTCATCAGCTGCCGATAACCCGGCCTCCATATCAGTTCCACCGCCACCGCCTGCAGACTGAATACGTGAAATAAGCATATCCAAGTCATCCGTCAAATCAATTGCAGAAATGCTATCATCATAAAAAACGATACCAACTCTGTTGTTATATTCGTCTTTAAGAATATCATTACAGAATTGAATGGCAGATTCTTTCATCTCGTTAAGAGCCTCGCCGTACATACTGCCGGATACATCTAACACTAAAACTACATCACGAGCCTTAGAAGCAACTCTTAAATCAGTGGTTTTTGTGATTGTTTTTCCGCCGGAAGTAATCTCGGCAATAATAGTGGCGGTTCCTTTGGAAAGTGCGGTAATAATCCCAACTTCACCGCTTGGAGATACCGTCGCAACCGATTCATCAGCTGAAGACCACTTTATTGAATAATCGCATGCGTCATCCGGAGTTAGTTCAGGTTCAATCACATCAATTTCGCCCAGGGTTATAACCTTATTTTCCGGAATTGAAAAATCGGCGACCGGAATTTCGACCAATCTTGCACTGTCATCGCCAAAAAAAACAGGATATGCCATGTATTTACCATGCGATTTTTCAGTGCATTCATCAGTTTTCCCGTAAGTTTCCATTGCAATTTTCAACGAAATGGCCGCTGTTTTTCCGTTCAAAGCATTATTTATGGTAGCCTTCATAACATTTCTGCTGTAATCTGCAAGGACGCTGTTATGATAACCTATAATTGCACAGTCGGTTATTTTGGCAAAAATACGCCCAAAAGAATACATGGGTTCTGTGTCAACGCTGTCATCCCCGTAAAACATGCAACTTTCCGAAAAAATAATGTCACATTTCAATTCGTTTTCAGAATACTGATACGCAAAGAATTGCGGCAATATCCAATAATGGCGAGTGCCGTCCTTATACAAAACATTTACAATCGATTGGTTTTGCAGTTCGGTTTTATATGCTGCATTCGTATTCTGTGTAACTTCCTGATTTATGCACAGCACGGGGGCGTCGTTATACATACTACCGTGCATCGCGAACACTATAACATCATATTCGCCTAAACTTTTAAGGTCATCGACCGTAACATCAACGTCAACATCTGTTTCTAAGCCGGCAGAATCCCACTCATCTTCCAAATCTTCATAGTAATTTCTGCGATATGGTGTGTTTTCAAAAGCATTTAAAACAATCGCCGTACTGCCGTCATCAACGTTAATCTCATTCGTTGTTTTAACCGAAACTTCAGAGCTTTCTGAAGTTGAAGAAGATTCTCCGTTATATGTATCTCCGAATTCTTGCAGAGACACTCCTCCGAGAGACCCATCGGATAATTGGTAGCTGAAAACCTTGTATTTTCCATCGTACACAACCGTATCTTCAGCAATATATCCGCCTTCTTCCAACTCTTCCAACGTCTGCTGTATTTCTTTGATTTGTTTCTCTTCTCCTGCATTTTTAAACTCTTTATCATTAACAACTGCACTTATTATTTCGTCAGCCTTTACGCTTTGCGGGTCATAACCATCATTTGAACACGACGTAAGTGAAGTTAAACCAAAAGAAAGAATCAACAGTAAAAGAATAATACTGCAAAGTTTTCTGCTAATTTTTTTCACACTTAATCACCATATCCTTTCAGGAAACAAAATGTATTTTACAAAAATTTAATCCTGCAGCTGTCATTTGCAAGTTTAAGGACAGTTCCTCTTGCTATCTGCGTTCTCACATTTTTTGAAAGACGTATGCCGTTCTCAAAATAGATACCATTTGAAGAACAATCTATAACAAAATACTTATCAAATTTAGCATTATAGGTAATTGTACAATGCAGTCGGCTTACCATGTTATAGGAAGTATCGAACAGAATATTTGCCAGGTTCGCATCTTTGCCTATGGTATATGTCTTGCCGTCCTCGAGTTCAAATTGATGACCTTTCATATTACCGGTTAAAACTTGGATTCCATTGACAATCACTTTTGTGTCTTCCTTTTGTTCCGCGAGTCCGGAATTATCAATTACCGGAATTTCAAATTTATCTGCAGTCTTCTTCTTTTTAGAATGAAGAGTAATAATAACTGCGCTAATAATAGAAGCGAGTAATGTTCCGGCAATCAAAATGATTATCCATAAATCTATTGAGCCGGAGACACAACCTGGCTCAAATTTTAGCCCTCCATCGCTTGTAGGGTCATGAGGTTCTACAGCCGTGCCTGTAACCAAGATTGTTTCGTACTGCCCGTCTTTATCTTCATCGGACTTCACACAAAGATTTTCACCGTCTTGAGCTAAAAGCACCGTTGTTTCTTTTGTTGATAAAGTCAATTCATTTGCTGTTGCTGCGTTTTCGGCATAAACATTGATTTTATCTAAGTTTTCGCCTGAGAGAATATATCCATTGTCAGTAACTTCCAACTTTGGATTAATTCCGTTCTCAGCATCAATAGTTACCGTTGACCAAACTAAAGGCGCGTAACCTTCATTAGCAGTAATGGATAAATTATAATCCGTAGTTTTACCTTCAATATAAACACTGCCGGATGGACTCAAATTCACATTATCATCGCCATCAGCCTTCGCAGAAATATAAAAATTATCATAGTTTATCGAAACATCCAAGTTCGTCTTTTCATCCAGCGATTTAACCGTGTAGGGTGCTTCGGCAGCATCCCTCTTAATGGCGATATTCAGATTGGAATTATCAACTGCATCAATATCGTAGTAAGCTACAACATTTTCGGCACCGTTAGTATTCGTTCCGTTAATCTTCCATGTAGTTCCGTTTGAGCTTATTTTGATATATTCATTGTTGCGAGATGTAATATAAGAATATACACTCTTCCTATTCTGTTCTATATTAGAAATATCAATCAACTCCATAGAAGCAGTTATAAGTCCCAAAGAAGAAGTATTGTATGGCTTTTCTAGTGTATCGTCGTTATCTTTATATAGAATTTCCCAATCTCCGTTATCATTATAATAAAGGTACTCATAGTTGTTTGGGAAATTGTTATCATAAATCAAAATGCGGTTATTAAATGTTGCTCCGGCATAAGTCTCATTACAACTTTCGCAACCAAATGCCACAACTGCATGACCGCCCCCATCATTTAAATAGAAACATAGCAGCACAGGTGTGCCACCACTTTCAACCATAGTCGAAAGCTCGATAAGCTCTTTTAATTTCTGCTCCTTGCTCATCATTACATATTGGGCGATTTTATCCTTTGCGGGGTTTAAGAACTGTGTTAAATAATAATACGCTATCGCGGATTGTGAAGCTTTATTTTTACTAACAGAATGCAAGTTGGGAGCATTGTTCTGTAGTCTGTTTAAGTCTAAGCGATTTGATTTAGCCAGTATAGTAGTAATAGCCATACCATAGCACTGTCCGCCGGCACCATTTTTAATCTGTTGTTTAATTGTTTCACGTTCGGTATTATTCAAATCAAGAAACAGCGCATCGTAATCTTCCTGAGTAATCGGGATTGGTTTTACTGTATAGTTTTCAAAATTCCATGTATCAACAGAAAAATCCAGTCTATTGTCATCTTCATTTCGCCCTTCGACAAAAACAGATGCAAATGTTGAAACCGTTTCTATTAATTGAGAGGAAACAGAGACAGAGTAATCTATATTTCTATCTTCAACAGTTGGTTCTATCGATACTTTCCAGCTATAGTGATACTCATATTCTTCCCAACAAGATAGATTTTCCTTAACATTGGCTTCACCTTCAATAATTTCTACATCTTCGGGAAGATTTAATGATACGGTGGCATCAGTTAAGTCGGTAATATAATCATTGGAAACAACAGCGTTAATTTGATATATATACAACGGTTCATTCTTATATGATTCGCTAAGCAGCTCATGATTAACGCTAATGCGAATATAATCAGTTGCAAGTTCCTGTAAAAAATACCCTACGCTGCAGCCTGTAAGCGTAAAAGACAACAGCATCACGAGTGCCATTATAATAGCAATACTTTTCTTGGAATTTTTTAAAAATATATTTTTCATCCCTTGAAACCTCACGATACTTCAAGAATTTTATATGTAAAATCCATAGTCATAAATACAGATGTTTTTTCGTAGTCAAAATTTTCATTTATATTTATTGATAGTTAACACGTGTAATAAAAAAATCGGGCTGCCGGAGGTCGGAATCAACAAATCCGGCAACCCAATGTTTGGAACTTATATTTTGGGAAAGCCTTAGCCTAAACGGAATGTATTTTTGCCGTTTGCGAGTTTCAGTTCTGTTCCGTGGGGAAGATAGACTTCTTGTCCGGGAACCAATTTGCTTCCGTTTGCCCAAGTGCCGTTAGATGAGTAGTCAACTACGCGATACTGGTCACGAATGACATCATAACAAACACCAACATGTTTACGGCTGATTTCTTTGTAGGCAGGATCAATAACAACCATAGATACCTTAGCATCCTTACCGATAATAATTTCTTCACCGGAAGTCAACTCAAAGTTATAACCTGCACATGAGCCGTTTATGCCGATAAGATTACCAACTGCACCTAAAACGCCAGTAGACACTTCGCCATCTGCGCCGTCTATTTCGTCGGCAGATGCAGAAGCAATAACGCCACCATTAATCATCCCGGGGACGAAATTGGGATATTTCGCATTAATTGAGGGATAATATTCATATGCCATAGGATCAAACGGAGTTGCACCGTTACGGTAAACATCGGCATAACGGTTTAAGTTCTTAAACATAAAGAAGGCAGCAAAGTGAGCGCCCGTTGTTAACTCTGAGCCGAAGAACATAAGCGGAAGAGAGAAAATAAAAATAAGAATAGACATAAAAACAAATGCGCCTGTGCTCTCAGCTAAGGATATCAGCCAAACAATAATTGCGGGAATTGTAATCGCTAAAACGAAAGCAATAAGTGTAATAGGCAAGAATAAGATGTTCATTGCTGTTCTGAACAGCAACATATCTGAACCTTTTTCCTTTATTTCTATACCATATCTGTTAGCATTTAATTTTAAACGATTGGCTTGTCTATACCACCAAAAGTTTAAATAAATCCCGCTGATTACCGAACCGCCGATGGAAAACAAAATGCCGCATAATGTCATCAGTAAAAATACTGCAATAACTTTACTAGAGTCGGGAATAAGTCTAGCAAAAAAAGCACCGGCAAATCCAAACTGTGAAAAAATGCTGTCAATACCGACAAGTGCAAGAATTAGACCCACTATAATTCCAAGAAACGGTGCAATTCCTCTTAACGCTACAGCAGCAAAATAACCAAACTGGGGAGCTTCGCCGTCACCTTTGCATAAAGCATTTACTTCTTTTTCTATTTTGGAGGAAACAACAAATCCGTATATTCCCAAGGTAATAATATTTAGGAATATATACATTGGTAATGTTCTCTTTTCGATTTTCATTACTGAACACCTCCTACAACTTCTGCCACACCGCTCTGATTGTAAACCTTTGCGATTCTGTTGATGTTTTTAATGAGCTCATTTGCAGCAATGAAACCAAAGCTTAATGAACTTAAAACAGCAATATCTTTACCGTCTTCAACTATTTTAAAGCCATAACGAGGTGCATTGACATACAAACGCTGACCGAGTTTATATACCCAATAAATATTATATAAGCCAAGTGTAAGAGTGCTTAAAACCATAGCCACAACATAGCTTTCCGATTCTTGACCGTCCCCTTTGCACACCTCGTTTACATCGAGTGATAAACGGTAGTAGAAATACAGTCTGTACATATTACGAGAGAGCAATGCTACAACTCCACCCATAGCAACGGGGGGAATAATCATGGTATAAACAGCAACATAGCCTTTTGACACTATAGTAGCAATTATACCAACTAATAGACCAAACGCCACGCCAATACCAAGATTTATAAAAGAGGAAAGTATAAATGTACTCATACTTCTTTGTTCAATTTTTTCCATAACTATAATCCTTCCTAAATCTTATTTCTTCTCGTCTGCAGGTCTAACAGAATCCCAGTTGAACTTGTCAGAACAGCAAGGAATAAAGAGCAGCTTAGTGCCGCCGAGCGAAATGACATCATACGCGTTGATTTCAGTTGCAGTTAAAACAACCTTGTCATTGAGATAGAAAAGCTCTTTTGCATCACCGGGCTGAACAAGGAACACATTGCCCTTGGGCTCATAAAGGATAATTGCGTGTTTGTCGCGAGAGATAGAAGAATCTCCGGTAAGAGCGACATCCATCTCGACAGACCTGCCAATGAAGTTTCTACCGCTCTTAAGTTTGAAATCTTCGCCGAAATTGCTGCCTTCAATAGCTACGAGCCAGCCAACTACAGGCTCAGTAGAAACTGCACCAAAATAGCCTATTGTTGCCTGAGACCCATCCTCGGTTTCTTTAACATCGGTGATTTCTTTTTTGAGGGCATCAAGGCCGTTGCCAACAACTGAAGCAGAATTATCTAAAGGCATTGTATATTCCTTATTGCCGTCGGCATCCTGCAAAACAGTGCTAACAATTGCCTGGTTACAATGTGGACAACTCTCAAAGCGTTCCCTATCATAGAAGTGTCCATTTTCGCATCTTGTCAAATTCATTTCCAATACGCTCCTATTCATTTTTTATGTAAAAACAATATTTGATTTCGGTCTCAAATACTGCATCTACCCTGAGTTCTGATAGCCAATTACTACAACAGATGTATTATCTTGGTTTCTTAGATTTTTACTTAATGCTAAAGTGGTTAGAGCTTCCGCTGCTTGCTGAGTCTCATTTCCGAAATTGCATACCACCTGTTTGATTTCATCCTCTGACAAACTGCGATAGAGGCCATCACTGCATAAGACAACATGGTCTCCGTCGAGAAGATGGAATCCCGTGGTATTCATATCAACGTAACGAATACCGCCAATACCAATATAACTTATTAAAGCTTCTTTTTGGGGATTGCTGTCTGCCTCTTCTTGTGTAATTTCGCCGCGCTTAACTTTTTCGTTTAATAACATTAAAAAGTTATGGTCTTGTGTAATACACAGAATATCGTCACCTCGAACGATATATATGTGACTATCTCCAACAGATGCCCAATACAACCGGTCATTTTCTACAACCACGCTCGCAAGAGTTGTACCTGCACCTAAAATTTGGTTTCCTTCGTCGGTTTTCATCATTCGAACATCTTCATCCGACTGAAAAATCACAGATTTATAGAACGCAGGGATAGAGGGAAACATAGTATCGCTGTGAAATGCGTCGTACACTATAGAAGAGCATAATTTGCTTGCTTTTCCGCCGCCAACAAGGCCGCCCATTCCATCGCATAAAACAGAAATTGCTTTGCCGTTTTCAGCATACGAATAAAATGTGTCAGATTTAATTGCATCCTGCTGCTCGCTTCTTCGCCCAATAACTGATGATGTTCCTATGTAAACACTCTTATCAAACTCATCAAGTATTATTGTGTGCATATCATCTATAACGCCGTCTTTATCTTTTTCCATCATTCAAATAACACCCTTTCCTAAACGCTTAGAACTAACATATGTTTTCTGGTAGCCAAATAAAATTTCGTTCCGGGATTAATCACATATTCCTTGTTTTTAACAAGCTGAGTTCCGTTTTCAAAAAAGGTTCCGTTGGATGAAGCGTCACACAAATAGATTCGATTACCGTCAAAACGCAAGTAGCAATGTATTCTGCTAATGTTAATATCACCGGAAACAACGTATTGACAACTTTGAGCAGAACGTCCTATTTTGAACACATCACTGTTTCCGATAAAAACTTTGTTACAAAGAGAATTACCGACAATGGCTGCAATGTAAGGTTGTAACCGTTTAATCTCTTTTTTCACACCTTGTTGCGAAAACTGACATTGCTGCGAATAATGCCGTTGTTGTGAATCGTGTTGAACGCTCTTTTGCCCAACTGCACTCTTTTTTTGCTCTGGTGAAACATTGATATCAATATCATCAAGCAGTTCTTTGAAATCCTTGTATCTGCGCTTATAGTCAAGCTCCATTCCGCGTTCAATAACATCAGATGTTTTCTTTGTTACCGGGCAACCTAATGAAGCAAGAGATGGCTGTTGCTCTCCTCTGTATCTGAATAAGGCATCAACCAATGGTTTGCCTGAAACAAGAGTGTAGAACGTGGCGCACAAAGCATACACATCACTCCACGGGCCTTGAACGCCTTTGGCATTATACTGCTCCGGCGGAGCAAAGCCGGGTTTAAGAAGTATTGACATACCCTTATTTTGTGTACTTACAAAGTTTCTTGCAGCACCGAAATCAATTAACTTTATTCTGCCGTCATTGGTAACAATGATATTTTCAGGGCTTAAATCTCGATGGAGAATATTCATACGGTGAATATCCATCAACGAACTTGCAATTGTAACAAACACCGTTTTGGCAAAATCGGGATCAAGCTTGCCGCCATTTGCTCTTGCCATCTTTCTAAGGTCTTGTCCATCAAGATATTCCATAACAAGATAAGCGGTGTTGTTTTGAGTAAAATAATCTAAAATATCTACAACTATAGGGTTGTTGCGAAGTTTCAGAAGAGTTTTGGCCTCTTCCATAAATTTGTCCCTGCCATGAGTAAACACAAAACGGGCCTTGTCATCCGAAAAAGGAACAATATTTTGAGTGCCGCCGCTTCGTGTTGAGTACTCAGAAGGCATGTACTCTTTCACAGCACAAATGTTATTGCTTATAATATCCTTTGCAATATAAGTAACACCAAAACCGCCTTTACCTAAAACTCTGCCAATAAGATACCTGTTATTCAGCAATGTAAAGGGATGAAGTACACCGGCAAATTGCTTGTTTTTAGAATAATCATTACCACAGTTAGGACAAATTGTACTTCCACCGATTGGCATAAAACAATTGAGACAATTATCGTATGGGAGCATTCAATTCACCTACCTAAAATCGTGATAATAATATCTGATAACCCAGCCATAATCTTGTCTCCGTTAGATAAACGCTGCCGGCTGTTTATACGAATGCCGTTAAGCATAGTGCCGTTTCGGGACTGTAAATCCATCACATAGATATTCCCGTCGTCGTTCTCAATAACAAAATGCTGTCGCGATAATTTAGTATCGTCTATGTAAATATCGCATGTATCCGAACGACCGACTATAAGGCTGCTAACAATATTGGTTTCTATATTTTGTTCAGAAGTTTTTCCCGTTTGAATTTTGAGTCTGATTCTGATTGCATCGTTGGTCTTAATATGATGTTTTACGATACCCTTCATAGGTTCGGCATACTCAATATCTTCCACGCTATTATTTTCGGGAACAATGAGAGCATCATCAGTTTTGCTTTGTGAATTTCTTTTCTTTGCAGAAAGAATCGAAATCGAAACTGCAATGCCGATTACCAACACGCTGCCGACAACAATCAAAACGGTTGCCCATATCGGAAGCACGGCAGAATTGTTTGACTTTTTCACTTCAACAACCTGCTTAGCATTAAGCGAATTCGCTTCTTTAGAATCATCCTTGATTCCGAAAAACTCAAATGTATATGTGCCTTTAGTTATGGGTGTCTTGGTTTTGATTTCATAAATATTATCATTTTCAGAATAAAACACTTCAGAAACTTCTAATTTTTTGCCCTTTGAATTTGTAATTTTATATGCTGCGTTAGAAGCGGCACCGATAACATTCTCAGAAAAAGAGATTACAAAAGCATCTTTTTCAATATCATAAGTCAATTCTTTTACTTCCGGCGCAGATGTGTCGGCGATGGAACGAACAATAGGCACATTGTAATTGACCATTGATGAATCGACCTTAACGGAAAGTTGTTTTTCTTTTCCGTCGGCATAGTTTGATGACGCTTTTAACTTAACAATCGTAACGTCGTTGATTTGAGTCAGGAAATTGTTAAAAGAATCTTTTGATTTAATAATAGAAAAACTACCGCCGGAAGCGCGCGCCAATTCTCCGAACTTATCGGAAGCCGCCTTTGAAGTGTTGTATGAACACGCCGCATACAGCGGAAGAGCGCGGCTGTCATACAATTTTATAACCTCATCAAAAGTCGAGCTGCCTTTTTGAACATCAATTCCGTCTGAAAAAGCAATTACATATTCTCTGTCAAAATTATTTTCAGAGGAATTGGAAAGCTGATACGCTTGATTCAAAGCTTCATAAAACAGGGTTCCGTTTTCATTGCATTTCAGTTTATTAACTGCGTCAATAGCCTCTTCACGTGTTTCAGACCCGGTTAAAACAGTATTAACCTTTGTTTCGCCGAAAGTAATGAGCACAACTTTATCATCATCGCTTAAAGTTTCAATGTAAGAAACAATGTTGCTTTTTACTAAGTCAAATGAACCGTACATCGACGTTGAAAGGTCTACTAAGATATAAGCACAAGATGAATTACTGCCAATCTCGTATTTAAAAACGTCTTCAACAGTAAGTTTTTCCGAATCGAGAGTGGCGCTGATTGTATTTTTGTCGTAACCCGAACCTTTAATTTCAACAGAAATTTCGGGCATTGCAACACCGATTCTACCTAATGAAATAACGCCTGACTGCTCGGCTGCCACAGGAACAGCAAAGCATAGAATAAGTAACAGTACTAAAAATAAATTGCTGATTTTTTTCAATTCCATTCACGTCCTTCTTTACAAAACGGAACAAATACATATTTGCTTTGCCCGACTTCTATAACATCTCCGTCAGCTAAGGCTGTTTCAGAAGAAATTGCCGTACCGTTAACATATGTATGCCCCGTACCGCTGACTAAATAAAATGCAATGCTTTTAGGGTCGTAAACAACCGAAAAATGCTTTTCTCTGGCGATAGAATTATCATCAGAAAGAACAATATCCATATCCAAAGAACGCCCGGCAAAATTTCTTCCGGAATGGATTACATAACTTTTGCCCTTTTCCATCCCCTCAACACACACCAGCCACGCAACAGTGAGAACATTTTGAGTTTCATCAACGAAAATGCCAATCGTTTTTTCAAACTCGGCAACAGCCTCACCGTAACCTTCTGTTAACTGTGCGTCATCGTCCGTTTCTGCAAGAGCTATATAAGAGGTAAGCTGTTCATTCATCCCTGCATCAGCAGCAACGGAATTATTTATTTTTTCGCAATAGGGACAAGTAGAATTTCGCTTGTCATCGTAGTAATGATTATTAGGGCATTGTACTATTGCCATTTTCCACCAAAACCTTTACTTAACATTCACCAATATTGCAGAGTAATTATCCATGCCCTTGCCTGTGCCGTTGGCCTTCACCTCTGCTGTCATTTCTCGAAGAGCATCATAAGCGGATAAATCTTTCTTTAAAATTTTAATAATTGTCTTTTCGTCAATCCATTCCCAAAAGCCGTCGGAGCAAAGCAAGAAAGTGTCCCCTTTAATGGTTTTCAGATGTCTTTGCGCTATTTCGTAGGCAGGGGCATCCCATTCGGCTCCCATGGCACGAAGAAGAACACTTCTGTCAGGGTGGTGTCTTATATCTTTTTCCTTAATTTGTCCGCTGATAGCTAACATTTGAGGAACGCTATGGTCTATGGTTCTGCTTAACTGCTTTCCGTTTCTGAAATGATAAAGTCTTGAATCTCCGATATATCCCCATTGAGCAATTTTATCTGTAATCAACAGCATAACCATTGTAGTCTTAATGGAGTGTAAACCTTTGGCTTCTTTTTCTTCCATTAACATTTCCTGTGCGGTATCAAAGCATTGGTCTAAAAACACACCGCCAAAACCGTCGGTATTTTCTATTGCGGCACCGACACAGTCGGACACAAAATTAGAGGCAATATCACCGTTACCGTAACCGCCTAAACCGTCAGCCAAAACAAATCCGTATGTAGAAAGCGGCTGATTGATAAAAACTCTTACCGCGTCTTCATTTTTTTCTTTTTCTCCAATTTCTGTGACAGTTGCATATTCAATCACGATAAATCCTCCAGTTTGCTATTTTTGCGAATACATTTTGCTTAATCGACTAAATTTTCATCTTTCTGAAAACTCACTCGGCAAAACAAAATGATTTTAAACGGGCGGCGGCAGACGGCTACTGCCGCCGCCCGTTTTTTAAAATCATATTCTGACTAATTTTGAATTACTTGTCTTCGTTCTTTTTTCTCTTTTTGAGGAATACTAACAAGATGACAGCACCCGCTAAAAGGAGAGTTCCGCCGATAGAGCCCCAGAAAAGAGGAGTATTTGCATACCAAAGAACTAAGATGTTAGTAGATACGGTGAAGTGTTCAACCTTGTAAAGTTCGGATTCGTTTCCGGCAAGGTCTTTTGCCGTAATTTCAATCGTATAGTTATATCCGCTATCTACGAGGAACCTATACTTATTGTTGCCAAGGTCTTCAACTTCTGTTTCTACTGTTTTACCCTCATTATCGGTAAGCTTAACCGCAACAGTCTCTGCATTAAGATTTGTTTCGGTAATTTCAAACTCTACCCAGAACTGAGTATCTTTTACACTCTGGTCATCCTTGATATTTGCAGAAATTACAGGGTTAGTGCGGTCAAGAGTAAAGCTGATTGTACCGGCTTCGGTTTTGGTATTTACGTTACTGTTGTTAGCCTTGTCATAGGTAATAACGTTGAGCGAATATACACCGTCATGGTCGAAATTGCTGTTTTCAAGTGTATAAACGGTCTCGTACCAGCCGCCGACACCGACAACCACATTCTTTGAGTAGTTCTCGCCTTCTTTAAGTTCAATATCTTCGGAAGAGCTTCCGTCATTGAGGGTAAATACAGTCTTTTTGTCTGCATTCACGTCAACCTTATCAACATTGATTTCGTGGAGCTTAACAGTAACCTCATCGTTAGCATAAGCACCGTTAAGTTTGTCGGTAAAGGTTTCGCCGGTATACTTATCATTGTGTTCGGTTTCAATCCAGAAAACAGAACCTTCGCGGTTTACAGAGAAGTTCACTGTCTCAACGTTTGCATTGCCGCCTGCATCTGTCGCCGAATTGATAACAGATACACTGTGGTTTGCATAGTCAACAGCAGAGCAAACAAGAGAATAGAAACCGTCAACCTCAAGGTTGTTAACAGAATAGGTATAAACAGTTTCGCCGTTTGCATTTTTTGTCGTTGCTGCATTGCCGAGAGCAATAGCAATTGTTTCAAAGGTAAAGCTGTTATTGCCGTTGTCTTTTTTAATTACAGCTTTCAAATTAGGTTTGAAGCCTGCAAGAGACATGTTGGTATCAGTTGCTGAAACGGTAAAGCTGATTGTTTCACCGTTGTTTGCAGACTGATGTTTTACATTTGAAACAGTGATAACAGGCACCTTAGTATCAATGGTCAACGGATTGGAAACAAAAGGCGTCATTTCATTAGTTGACCTGTCCACATAACTTACATTTACAACATAAACGCCGTCTAAGCTGTGATTTTCGGGAGCTTCCAAAGTGAATGTACCGGTGTGAACATCAGCATTGTTATCTTTCCAATCAACTTTTACAGGGAAGTTTACACCGTCTTTTGTTACAACAACTTTAACGTCTTCGCTAAAGAAGTTCGCCTCGTTAATTACAATGGTAGCGTTAATTGCACCGGCGTAATATGATACGTCGCCTACTTTTTGAACCGGCTCATTAAAAGTAACTGTAGATGTAGGTTTAATATTATCAACAACGATTGTGCTTTCGCCCGAGAACCTGTCGCTTTCATTGCCGGAACGGTCATATGCAGTGAAATGAACTGTGCCGTTAAACTGGTTTAAATCAGTGAGAGCTTTTTTGGGAATGTTAAATTTAGCTGTAAAGTTGCCGCTGTCCTTATCAAGAACAATAGGAGAATTTTCGAGTGCTTCGGCAATAGTTTGATTGAGAAGCTCCGCATTCACTTTACTTACATCATCGTTGGTTTCATAGCTGTAAACAAAGTGATTGATACCGGAAATATCATCCTTTGCGGTGATTGTTACTTCCATTTGTTCATTGTAATAAATTGCGCCAAATGTAATAGTGTTAAGAAGCTTTTCAATGACATTCTTTCCGTCAACAGTTTCACTGTACTTAACCTCTACACACTCAGGCTTTGTCCTATCAATGGTAAATTCATCAGCCGCATAATCCTCTGCAGAATTTTTTGCAAGGTCCGCATACTCAATGTCAAATGTGTAATTCGCTTCCGCGGTATAATCAAGTACAAGCTCAAAAGTATCATCTCCTCGAGACGTCCAATTTAAGCTTGGTGCCCCTTGTTCAAGATATTTTGTGACACGTTCATTCTCGTCAAACTCAGATATATTCACTCCGAAAACATTCTTAGCTTTTACATCAATAACAACATCATCCGCACGGAAGTTGTGTTCTGTAACAGTAATTGTTGCGGTACGCTTGTCGGTAAAATACTGTCTTGTACCATACGTCGCCTTAACATCATTGTTATCATAAACAACAGTAACAACAGGAGCAGTTGTATCAACAGTAACAACTTTAGATTCATAAGAACCCTCTTTGCTACCGACATTACCATCATTTTCAGAAATACTGGCTTTGTTGCCTGAGAAGTCAACATATTTAACGGTTACTACATAATCCGCATCTTCTTCGTAAGGAATAGTACATGTGTGAACATTACCGTCTGTAGTCCAAGTGAACTCCTTAGTTTCAGTCGCATCTTCAAAGAGCTTATCGGCAACAAGGTCAGCGGCGGCACTCTTGGGTAAATATTCGGTTTTTGTCACTGTACCATCGTTATCCGTTTTGGTGACTAAAATACCGACCTCATGAATAACGCCATTTTCTTTCTTGTCATCATCAAACTTTGTGTCACCCTCAAAGAAGTTGTTTTCTGTGACTTTAATGGTTGCATTTACTTTGCCATTATAGAAAGCCTGATAAGCACCTTCGAAGCTATCGACATCGACATCAACACTTTCATTGTTCTTACCAACAAAACGAACCCCGGTGTTTTCCTTATCTGCCGCATAGGTAATATCAATGTTAGGCGCAATGTTATCAACAATGTTGATTCTCTTGTCATCATTTAAAGGTTCGCTGGTATTTCCTGCACGGTCAGTGGCGGTAAAACAAATAGAACCACGATACTGCTTAGCTTCCTCAGCGGTCAGCTTAAAGCTGGCTGTTGCTGTCTTTCCGCCATTGGAATAAGTAATTTCATCTAACTTAACTTCTTCCTCACAGGTATATTTCCACTCAAAGTAATCAATGCCGGATGCAACATCGTCGGCAGTCATAGTAACTACAACAGATGGATTGTAAAAATAGTAACCAAATGTAATTTCAGAAAGAAGCGCCTGCCATACATTGACTTCTTTATCATAAGAAATAGTAAGATTATCAGGCTTGGTAATATCCATTTTTACAACAACAGATTTTTCTGCAGATATATTTCCTGCCCAATCTTCACACCAAACATAGAAATTATCATTATAATCCCGCGCAGTAACAGTGAATTCATAAGTATTCTCGGTAAGTGTAGCAGTAGCAGTTTTGGTTTCATCCTGTCCCTGTCTGTAATAAACAGTTTTTACACCTGAAAGATTGTCAGACACCTTACCACTAATTTTCACTTCACCGTTAGTCCACTCATCCGGCTCGGCAACAACACTCTCGACAGTAGGTTCGGTTTTATCAATCTTAATTTCAAAATTCTTCTCGATTGCTTTATTGCCGGCAATATCATAACATCCGACAAAAATAGAACCTACATAGTTGAACTCAGGGACAGTGAATCCGTAAGTGCCGTCTTCCTTCAACGTTGCTATATTTTCTTCACCCTCTGCCCCCTGCTTCCAATAAACTTTGGAAATGCCGGAAAGGTTATCGGAAACAGAACCGGTAATAGTAACTTTTTGATTTGTCCAATCATATGTTGATGCTTCCACATCATCAACCACAGGCTTGGTAGAGTCAATATTAATTTCAAAATTCTTCTCTTCTGATTTATTGCAGGCATTATCATAACATCCGACAAGAATAAGGCCTTTATAGTTGAGCCCGGAGACAGTGAATTCGTAAGTGCCGTCTTCCTTCAACGTTGCTTCATTTTCTTCACCATCTGCGCCTTGTCGCCAATATACTTTGGAAACACCGGAAAGGTCATCGGAAACTTTACCGGTTACCGTAACGCTATTAGCCCATTCTTTAGTACTGACCTTCTGAATATCAACATTAGGGCTTGTGTTATCCATCTTTACATCAACGCATTTCTTTTCAGAAACATTAGTTGAGTGATCGACACAATAAATATAATACTTTCCACTGTAGCTCTGCGCATTAATAGTGAAATTATAATTTTTGCCGTTAAAATCAGCAATTTCGACAGGAGTGTTTGATTCGCCCTTTGTGTAATATACCTTCTCAACACCGGAAAGGTCATCAGACACCGTACCGCTGATGACAACTTTACCGTTAGTCCATTCTGTAATATCGGCAGATGCGGAAACCACCTTAGGAGCGGTAGCATCAGCAATAACACCGCCTATATCGCTTTTTGTACCGTCAGTTCCGACATTCTCTTTTTCACTGTCATTACCGGCATTGTCATATGCAACTGCAGAAACTTTATATTGATTTTCAGATTCAATAGCAAATGTAATTTTTCCTTCTTCATTAGGTTCTGCAGAATGTTCAACATCATCAAAATAATACTTAATTTCTTTAAGACCGGATAAGGCATCAGATGAAGAGATAGTTACATTAACCAGCGTATTGTATAAGCCAAATGTAACCATATCAATTAACTTATATTTCAGCGCCGTTGTATAGGTTATAGTGGGCTTTTGCGGTTTAGTTACGTCAATCTTCGCCTTGTAGAAAACAGAATTGGACTTTCTTCCGGAATTGTCTACACTATAGATTTCGTACTTTGCATTATCATCTGCATCATTAGGAATTGTGAACTTGTAGGAACCGTCAATAAAGCCGATTTCCACTTCAGAGCCGCCATTCTTTTTGTAATATACTTTATTTATGCCGGAGGCATCATCACTTGCTGTTACAACCACATCAACTTTTTGATTAGTCCAAGCAGCAGCCTCTTTAACAGAAGTCACGGGGTTTTCCAAGTCGATTTTTACCGTAACGTTATCAATAACCGTCTCATTACCCGCTTTATCAATAACGGTAATTTTATAAGTATATTCACCGCTTTTGGTTACCTCGGTTTCAAACGTGAAGTCGGGACCGACAATTTTAATTTCGCCCTTATCGCCTTCACCGTTATCATAAACAGCAGACTTTATACCCGATGCGGTATCTTCTGCTTTACCGACAACAGTAATCTGCTCATTCTTCCATGTGTCGCTAATCTCATTTACGCTAACTGAGGCTGGCGTTTTATCAATCTTAACTGTCTTGGAATAAGTGCCTTCAGAAACATTTCCGACTTTGTCAGTACATTTAAAGGTATAGGTTACACTGCACTCGTCCGAAACAGTGATTGAAAATTTACCGTCTTTATCAAAAGCTAAATCCGTCCATTCGCCTTTGTCAATTTGATACTGCAGTTTTGCTATGCCGGACTCCGCCTCTTTTACAGTACCGCTGATGGTAACATCTTTGTTTGTCCAATCTTCGGTTGTGCTTGTAAAGTCAACAATTTCCGGAGCGGTTTTATCGATATTGCCGATGACGATTTCTTCCGGATTAACAATCTCGTTTCCGAGAGCATCTTTTACATATACCTGATATGTACCGTTTTCAGTAATGTCAAATGTATTAATTGACTGCCATTCGCCATCTTTGCCAAGCTTGTAAGCAATACCCATAACACCTTCGTCGGTTGCGTCAACAGTAACAGTAACTTTGTCAGAAACCCATTCTGTTGTATTAGGTGTTATTGATTTGATTACAGGTGCTTTAGCGTCGTATTTATCTGCTTTGATTTTAGCAGGAGCACTGTTTTCGTTACCAAGGCTGTCTTTTACATAAAACTCGTGAATATCATTATCACTAACGGTGAATGTATTTTCTTTTTGCCAATCACCGTTATCCATTTTGTAAAGAATTACGTTAATGCCGACATCTGTAGCGGGAACGGTTACAGTAACGGCTTCATTGGTCCAATCGTCAGGATTAAGAGTAATTACACCTATGACCGGAGCAATTTTATCAATATATTTGACCTCAATTTCAGCGCTTGCATCGCTAATATTGCCGGCAGCATCTTTAGCATAAAATTTATATTTGCCGTTTTCTTTGATATCAAATGTATTGCTTGTCTGCCACTCGCCGCCATCCAAACGATACTGAGCCACGCTGCCGCTGTTATCTGCAGCAACTACTTTTAATGTGACGTCGCTGCCGGTCCACTCAGTTGCATTGCCGGTAATTTCGGAAATTATCGGAGCCTTTGTGTCTTTTACTTCAACGGTCGCAGCGTTTTCACAAACTACAGTATCATCAGCAAATTTAACCATTTGAACAAGAATGTCATATTTACCGGTTTCTTTGAATGATACGCGGAACTTGCTTGTTGCATCGGTAAGGGGGAAGCCTGTAGCAGCCGGTCCGAAACTGCCGTAAAATTCACGGTAGCATGCATTGGTTACATCCCAATATTCAAGTATGAGTGAATTTTTGTCTACTTCCTTGCCGTTCTTTTTAAGCGTAAATTTACCCAACACCATAGTTTCGGCAAAGTCACCTGCATAGGTGGTATAGGTAAATTCAACCTTTTCGTTGACTTCAAATGTCTTTTCGGTAATATCGGTTGTTAAATTAGAATTATTGTCTTGAACAGTAATAGTCTTTGTGTTAGAACAAAGTATTTCACCGTCATCAAATTTTTTAATTGCAACATTTACGGTATATGTACCTGCTTTGTTGAATGTAACACGGAACTTGCTTGTTGCATCGGTAAGAGGAAAGCCTGTAGCCGAAGGTCCGAAATCGCCGTAGAATTCACGGTAGCAATTGTTAGTTACATCCCAATACTTAAGACTCTTAATGCAGCTTTTAGCATCTTTTGACTCGCTATCTAAAACAGAGAAAGTGCCAAACACCATAGTATCGCGCTGTGCATTAGCAACGGTGGTATAGGTAAACTCAACTTCGGTATTATTAACAAAAGTTTTTGTGTCTATATCCGTTGTCAGCGCACTTGCATAAGGCTTTACGGTTACTTCTGTATCCTCAGCAACGAGAACGCTTCTATCTGTGAAGTTAATAATAGAAGCTTTTACTTTGTAGTTACCGGCCTTATTAAAGGTAACGCAGAACTTACTTGTCTCTCCGTCTTGCAACGGAAAACCGGTTTCGGCAGGGCCGAAATCGCCGTAAAAATCTCTGTAGCACCCGTTGGCTTCATCCCAATACTTTAAGGATTTTACTGCCGACTGTGCATCTAAATCATTTTCATCCAAAAGTTTAAATGTGCCCAGAACCATTTTGCCGACATCTTCTGAACTCGCCTTTGTAGTGAAAGTGAATTCTGTTGCTTGTTCGGTATAGAGTGTTTTTTCTGCAATATCGGTTTTCAAAGCAGTGGCCGATAATGCAAATACTGTTAACACACTGACAGGCAACATCGAGATAATCATTAGCACACTAATCAAAAGTGCTAATACCATTTTTGAAGTTTTTTTAGTTAACCTCATTTACTTTTCCTCCGTTTTTGTTATTTGAGCCTTGATATACTCATAATTTGTTATATAGTAATAATTCTTTCCGTTAAAAATGCAATGTGCACTAAAGGAGAGAAATAATACAGAAAGTGATATGTATGCAAAGATACTTGCCGAATTAACAATCATAAAAATTATAAATGTAATTAGGGAAGCGCAAAAAAGAATATCACTTATAACAGCAGGTACGTTACTAAAAAAAGTTAAAAGACCTATCCGTGTTCTTCTAAATCTTGAACGGTATAACCTTCTGCGCTTGTACCAGCTTTTTACGTTCAACGAAACTGTCACCTGCAGTATAATTCCGACTGTCAAGAATAGCCAAAAAACAATTCCGCAAGCCAAGCTGACAGCAGATTTTTCCCCGTTTGAATTAATTCCCACGAAAAACATCGCAAATAAAGACGCAGAGACCATTGCAAAACTTATAAAAGAAACAATTAAGAAGATGAGGTTTTTGGTTTTATTCATCACATCACCTCATTTGTGCTAACGAACATTATGTTCTTCTCAATTATGAAATCGGGATTTACCGATTTAAAACCGCTGCTTAGTACAGAAGTACCTGTATCACTGCCGAGTTGTGTCGGAAAATCTGTCGTCGGCCCAACATTAAGGCTGTGCGTGTTGTTTCTCTTAACCTTAGCCTTTTTCTCAAGCTCTTCGAAAACATTTACACTGCCGCGTTGACTTGCAGCCGCGCTGCTGTTCTTTCTGATTTCTTCGATTTGTTTCTGCTCTAACGAACCGCTCATATCTCTTTTGAGAGCAGGAATATTAAAGCCGAAGAACATTGCGATTGTAGCAATTAAAAATCCGCCGGCAAAAATCGCAGAAACAATACCAATAATAAATAGTGTGTTGTACAGCATTATTTAATCTCCTCCATTTCCGCTTTATAAAAGGCTTCAAGAGAAGGGATTAGCTTCTTATTGATTTCATTTTTAATTTCGGTCTTTGAAGCAATGTAGCTGTCCTCAGAATTCGGAATGCTGTTAAGTGCCGACTCGAAGTTTTTGAGAAAATCTTTCATCTCATCAACTGTTACTTCCGCTCCGAAATTACGGTAATTCTCAAATAAGATATAGGAAAGCTTTTTTAATGTTTCTAACTTAACGATTTCAGTCATATCTGCATCACTGTTAAGCAACTTCAAAACTTCCTTATTAGTATTCCAGAACGAGAGATATGGAGATTTTTCATATGTATCAACATCAATACCTGCAAACTTTTCGATATCTTCAAGCTTTGCCTTTTCTCCAGCGGCGTCTTCTTTGAGTTTTCCGCGATAGGTTTGGAAGTAAGATACTAAGTAAAATACTTTTGCAAGATTGTACTTCTGCTCAGTTAGCCCCGCATATTCACCGGCTTCACCGCTTTTAGCAACGGAAATAACATCTTTAAAATACGGCATGGCCTCTTGCATCGCTAATGCGGGAGTACCTTTATATTTTTCCCACATTAAAAAACCGAGTTTAAACTGAATTTCCGCATATTCTTTGGGATAATCCGCCTTAAATCGTTCCATTGTTTCTTTTGGGAACCATGACGCTAAATCCCCTGTCGTGACAGTCGCTCCAACCGTTGCTGCATCTGTTTTGTTTCCATCTGTAACTTCCGGCGCTTTGTTGTATAACTGTTCGGCAAGTTCCGTATATGCCTTCGGATTTTTACTGTCAACATCCATGGCTTTAATATAATCCTCTTCTTTTATCAAACTGTCATAGGAGTTTCGCTTTTCAGTTGCACTGCCGACAAAAGAGCCTATGATTGCTATTGTAAAAACAGCAGTGAGTATTAAAGAAATAACAAAGAGGTTAAATCGGCTTTTTTTCTTCTTTTTATATTCTGTATCGAATTTATCAAGGTTTTCAAGGACGTAAGTAACCTCGGCACAGGACTGGTATCTGTCGTTTGGATTGAGCTGGGTGCATTTTTGAATTAACCACTCTAAACCGCTTGAAAGCGACGGATTCCAATGTCTGATTGGATAAATTTCATACGGCGGTTCAGCAGGATTCTTACCTGTAACCAAGTGATAAAGGGTAACGCCCAAACTATAAATATCGGTACGGGCATCTGTCTGTCCTTTTCCGCCGAACTGTTCGGGTGCCGCATAACCGCGAGTACCGATTGCTTCTGTGTCGCCCTCCTTACCTTCTTTGTATTCACGGGCAATGCCGAAGTCAATCAGTCTAACCGTACCGTCCGGCTTCAGCATGATATTTGCCGGTTTCATATCACGATAAATTACCGGCGGATTTTGCGTGTGCAAATAATCGAGAACATCACTTAGCTGTTTTCCCCACTCAATTACCGCTTCTTGCGGCTGTGCACCGTAGGCGTCTAAAACTTTGTTTAGAGATTCACCTTCGATATAGTCCATAATGACATATACCGTTTGGTGATTATCTATGATGTCAACAATTCGCGGGAGCGTCGGATGGTCAAGCTTTTTCATCAAGTTGGCCTCGTCCAACAAAGCTTTAAGTGCAACTTGCTTGCTGACATCGTCTTTGTCTTTACGGAACTCTTTAATAGCCCATTGTTTGTTAAGCCGTTTATCCATTGCAAGGTATACAACAGACATACCGCCTCGACCGATTTCACGGAGGACCTCATATTTTCCGTCAATAATTTCGCCCATACGAGCCATATATAAATTCCTCCTCCGTTAATGTATTGCTTTAATAAGAATTGCCGTTATGTTGTCTTTTTCATTCCGCGCTTTATTCAGTTCAATAAGGTCAACAAGGCTTTTCTTCATTACTTTTTCGCTTGTTAACAGCTGCGGAGCAAGTACCCCGTACATTTCTTCGTCGGACACTTGATGCCTAAAGCCGTCACTGCATAACATAAAAGCTTCATTTTCTGCAACTGTACCGATTTGAACATCGGGCTCAATAACCTTTGATGCGCCAACACACTGCAAAAGAATGCTGCTGCGTCTATCCGTTTTCGCCTCGGCTACAGTCATACGTTGCTGCTCAATTTCGTGAGCAGCAACAGTTTGGTCTTTTGTCAACTGATGCATGGCATCGGTAATTTTGTAAAGACGACTGTCGCCAACATGAATATTTGCATATTTGTCATTAACAATAAGAAATACTGTTAATGTCGTCCCCAAGGAAATATTTCTTGATTGACCGTATTCAAGAATTTTTTGCCCTTGGTAAAGTACAATCTCTTTCCATCTTTCAGTTATGCTGTTCATATTCAAATTCTTATCAACGATAGAAGGAAGCTCATTTTCAAACCAATTTGAAAATGCATTAACAACCAATGCGCTTGCATATTCGCCGTCATTCAAGCCCCCCATTCCGTCACACATAACTGCAAATGCTATATTTGATGTCGGCGTTTTTGCAATTTTCAAACAAAATGCATCTTGATTGATTTTCTTGCTTATACCAACATCTGTATGAGCAACAGACAAAAATCTCACTGTTTATTACCCTCTTTCTATATGCGCTTGAAACAACTCGTTACCAAGCGAAATAATGAAACCGTCTCCGATTTCTCCTTTTTCTCCGGGTTGAAGTTTAATTCCCTCGATGGTCGTTCCGTTTGTTGAGTTATTATCCATAATGTAATAGTAACCGTTTTCATAAATAATGGTTGCGTGATGTCGGCTGACACTGTCATTATTTAAAACAAAATCCATATTCGAGCTGTCTTTACCTATAGTAAACGGGGTTACATCGACAGTGATTTTTTCGCCGTTCAGATTCCTTATTATATATAGGCTGTTTTCACTTTCAATTTCTCGATTTAACGGCTGACTTTGAATAACGGGCTGCGAAGACAAAACAGTGGTTTCGTACTCTCCCGATTCATCGTTAAAGAATTCCGTCAACCTATCAGACTCGTCGCCGGTACTGAGGGTATCATAATTGTCAGAATAATTTGATTGGTTTAAAAGCGTTGTTTCGGCCTCATCGGATAAAAGACTTGTGTCTTCGTCTGAAATATCGATGTTTGCGTTTAATAATGATGTTGCGTCTTCATCGTTTAAAAGTGATGTAGCATCTTCATACGACAACAGCGAAGTAGCATCTTCTGAACAGTCATAATGTTTTGAGTAGGAGGAAACAAAAACATTTAGAAAAGAAACAGCTTGTTCGTTATTTTCCTTTTTACGTAATTCTTTAACAAATTGACTCAACCGCACATCCTTATGATGAACTACGGATAACAATTTTATAATGTAATCTTTTGCGTCAATACGCGATTTGTGGACAATGGGAATATAGATGAATTTATAACCGTCATCGGATTTAAAAATATATTCCTTTGCGTTTTTTACATTATCTATAACTAGTTCATTCTTTGCCAATACATTCAACAAAGCATAAGCAGAAGATAAAATATCAACAACATTTTCAAATGTTAATTCAGCCTGCAGCTGTGTCAGCGGCAATAATCCGTTTGTGTCATAAATGAAGTGATGATGTTTATTCTCGTTTTTATATGCACAACGACACAGTTGCGAATACTCGGCAGAAGCCAACAAATTAAGCGCATCTAAATCCACATCTTTTTTCTCGTTGCATATTATTGTGTTGTTTATAAAGCTGTTATTGAAGCTCATGCCTTGCTAATCCCACCCTCAAAATAATTTTTGCCTTCCTCAATAGCAAAAGAAACTGTACCAATCTTTATTCCCACGCCAACAACCAAAATAATCCAAAGCTGTGTTTAATCTGCTCTCGGATTATTAATCATAAAAGTCGAATTCTGTAGAAAACGCAGTTATTCTTCTATTTACTATATATTAATTTCGAAAAAAATAAATATGCCGTGCACAATATGCACTCGAAATGTACTAAAATGCAATAAATAATTACTGTGTTATGAAAAATATTGCTTTACATTTTCTTTTTATTTGCAGTGAAAGCGAAAAAAAGCAAAAAGATTGACTTATAGGTAGGGCATTTTTTTACACAAAAAACAAATTTAAACAGAGTTCACGTTTGAACCCTGCCTTTGTTACACTGTTGCATTTTCGGTTTTACTGAAATAATCTATACATTTTGAGAAAACATTCTCTTTCAGCAACCGTACCAAACCGTAAGTCGCCATTATACAAAATACAGCCAACAATAGCCATGTGCCGTTTGGAAACAAATGCAATACCCGAACAACATCTTCATTCTGCCAACTGTTTCCGTTTATATGGAGAACTGTTGCTATTATTGAAAGCATAACAGAATATACGCTGATACCTTTCAATATCAAACTTATATACCACCCCCAAAACCATTTTGACTTTAACGTCATTGACAACACAAACGGAAAAACTATTCCACCAACACCAATAAGCGCTTGTCCTGTGATATCAACATTTGAAACCTCACATTTAACAAACGGTATCGGCAGTATATTAAAGTCAACGATTCTTGCACCGACAAGCAAAGCAACAAGCGAATGGCCGATTTCGTGTAAGAACGGATATATGATTATTACCGTTATCAATCCGACAATTATTAAAGCTATCATTTTTAGAAATTCTTTCACGGTATCACCTCTCTTTTAATTTTTCCCGAAAATAAAGCATTAAACACAAAGCTCCCGGTATTTAAATCCGAGAGCTTGTATCAGTTTTAGAAGTTTCAAGTCATATTTTGCGAACTCATTTTATGAGCATCTGTTATGTTGTGCAATTTTTTAGCCGTAACAAAACGGTGAGAACATTAGGAAAAAGGCGTCGTTCAGCTTCTTAGAGAGAAGCATTCAGCGTAACGGATGACTTTCGCGAGCGCTTTTGTTCCGTTTGTGCTCATCTTCAAAAACTTACGAAAATTATATACCATTATATATTCATATACTTTGGATTTACTTTTGATGACACGAGGCGCCTCTATTTACAACACAGAAATTTTGAATAATATTCGGTCGCAGGGTGTTGAATGTCGGCGCGAATTGTGTTATTATAGAATGAAATAAGAAAACGGCGTTTTTAAGGAGAAAGGTAATGGATACTGAATTCAACACAAACTCAAAAGCCATAATTATCGGTATGACCGACACGGGCGAGAAAATTCCTGCCGCCTCGGGCAGAATTTCGACTCAGCCGGGAACGGCGCTTGAAATACTTGAAGCTTCAAAGGACCCGCAGAAAAATGCGTCGCTCATTTCAAAGGTTACGCGCTCGGGGCACAACTCAACAATCGAGCACACGGTATTTAACCTTGCTTTTCAAAATGTTTCTGTTTTTGTTGAGCAGTTTATAATTGAATTCAGGCTTGCTTCGTTCACCGTAAAATCGCGCAGATATGTCGATTTCGGCGCGCTCGGCTATTACACGCCGCGCTTTGCTTCAAAATCGGTTCAGGACAGATACACGGCGCACATGAACTACCTTTACGGCGAATACAACAGCTTTATTGAGGCGGGTATTCCGAAAGAGGACGCGCGTTTTCTTCTTCCCTATTCACTTTACAGCAACTTCTTTTGCACGGTAAACGCACGCGAGTTTATAAATATGCTTTACGCCATGATTTACGGCAGAGGAAGCTATTCACCCGAGCTTAAAGCATTGGGAATTTCATTATACGAGCAGGCGCGCGGAATGACGCCCGGTATTTTCACCGATTTTGAAACAAGACGTCCGTCGGTACCCGATGTTCCGTCATTCGACTACAAGCCCGACAAAGAGCTTTTGGAGAGCGAGGAAAAGGTTGAGCTTTTAAACTATACGCCCGACGCCGCGCGCTCGGTTGCAAGAGCCGCGCTTATAGAATATTCGGCTTTGCCGACGGCGCAGATAGAAAAAATCGTCGCAAACAGCGACGAATGCTCAAAAATCATTAAAAAGGTTATTGACTCAAAGCGCAAAAGGCCGCTTGAAGCTATTACTTTTACTTTCAGAATCAACGGCGTTTCGCTTTCGTGCCTTACGCACTTTGCGCGCCACAGAATGCAGTCTGTCGGAATCCCCTCTTTAAAGCTCACCGACAGAAGAAAATACATTTTGCCGCCGACGGTTGCAAAAAATCCGGAGCTTACCGCGCGCTATAAAGAGGCATTTGAAAAGACTGCCGCGCTTTACGACGATTTTAAAGCGCTCGGCGTTGACGAAGGACTTTTGCCGTATATTCAATTAAGCGGCAACACGGTTGATATTGTTACAACGGCAAACGGCAGAGAGCTTTTGCTGTTTACACAGCTTCGCTCTTGCAACCGCGCACAGTGGGAAATTCGCGAATACGCCGTCACGATGCTTTCAAAGCTTCGCGCCGCAGCGCCCGATGTTTTTAAATATTACGGGCCGAGCTGCTTTGTTTCAAAATGCCCCGAGGGCGCTTTGACCTGCGGAAAAGCCGCCGAGGTCTGTGAAAAATTTAAAATCTTATAAAATGCAAAAAACGGTATAGCCCGCAGGCTATACCGTAAAATATATCTGTTAATCCCAAAGCTTTTCGGGATAAATGCCGTCGGAAACAAGCTTTGAAATTGCCTTTACAACGTCGGGCTTGTCTTCGGGGTAAGTAACGCCGACCCATTTGTCGGTGGCTTCAAGAACATCTACAGTGCACATTTTTGTTTGAAGCATATGCCTTACGGCAAACGGAAGATAAACTTCTGCTTTAAGCGGATTTTCGGGAACTTCGTTTTTAAGAAAGTTTTCAAAATACGGCTCAAGCTCGTTTATAAACTCGGGCGGGAAGCACCAGCAGTTCATAGAAGCTATTGCGTTTTCACTAAGCGGCGTCCACTCTTTTTCATCTTCGGTATAAGAAATAACGCCGTCCTTACGCATAATTTTAAGACGTTCGACTATATCTATAAGCTTTTTGTTTTCGTCAACCTCGCAAATGCCGCGCGAAACAGAGCCGTTTTCAGTGAGTGTGTTTTTAAGATAAAATCCTGCCATTGCAATTTTTAAAGGAAGGTTTTTAAAATCTGCTTTATCTATCCAATCGGCAATAACCTTAAAGGCGCTTCTGCCGTAAAAATCGTCGGCGTTGATAACCATAAAAGGCTCGTTAACGACGCCCTTGCACGAAAGTATTGCGTGCGCGGTGCCCCACGGTTTAACTCTGCCCTCGGGAACCTTAAAGCCCTTGGGGATGTTGTTTAAATCCTGAAAAACATATTCAACCTTTATGTGTTTTGAAACCTTGTCGCCTATTGTCTCTTTAAAAATCTGTTCGTTTTCTTTTTTGATTATAAAGACAACTTTTTTAAAGCCGCACTTCACGGCGTCAAATACTGAATAGTCAATAATAATAGAGTTGTCGGGTCCGACGGGGTCAATCTGTTTAAGACCGCCGTAACGGCTGCCCATTCCGGCTGCCATTATTACAAGCGTTTTTTCCATTAAAAATCATAGCCTTTCGGTATTATTTAAAAAGCATTGCTCACCGTGAGCAAAGTTGCATAATATAATATACCATATTTTTGTTGTTTTGTCTATATTTTTTTGTGCGCGCCGCTTTCGCGCCGAAAAACGTATCGGGAGTGTGCTTATGACAACACGATTTTTAGAAAACTTTATAAAAAAGCACCCGCAGGACTCGCAAAGCGGCCGTGAAGCATGCGGCAAGCTTGCGGGCACTGTCGGAATTGTGTGCAACCTGCTTTTAAGCGTTATGAAGCTTGTTGTGGGCACGCTGACAAACAGCGTGGCAATAACGGCAGACGCAACAAACAATATTTCGGACGCAGGCTCATCAGTAATAACACTTGTGGGGTTCAGGCTCTCGGGGAAGCCCGCAGACCGCGACCACCCCTACGGCCACGCGCGAATGGAATATATTTCGGGGCTTGTTGTTTCGTTTTTGATTCTTTTAATCGGAGCGGAGATTTTAAAATCCTCGGTCAAAAAAATCTTTTCGCCCGAAGAAAGCGTTTTCAGCATTGCGGCTGTTATTGTTCTTGCGGTTTCAGTGCTTGTTAAGCTTTGGATGGCGTATTTTAACAAAAAGCTCGGAAAGCTTATAGATTCAACCGCGCTTGAAGCGACCTCTGCCGACAGCAGAAACGACGCCGTGTCTACCCTTGCCGTTCTTATAGCCTCAATTATTTCAAAGCTTACGGGATTTGACCTTGACGGATATATGGGTGCGGCGGTTGCCGTTTTCATACTGATTTCTGGCGTGATGCTTGTTAAAGAAACAATCGACCCGCTTTTGGGGCAGGCGCCGCCTAAAGAAATTTACGATATGATTCGCGACAGAATACTTTCTTATGACAATGTTCTCGGCGTGCACGACCTTATGGTTCACAGCTACGGCCCCGGGTGCTATTTTGCCTCGGCTCACGTTGAAATGGACGCGAAAATAAACGTGCTTGTGTGCCACGACATAACCGACAGAATTGAGCGCGATATGTTGAAAGAACACAACGTTCACCTTGTTGTTCACCTTGACCCGACGGTGCTTGACAGCGAAGAAACAAACGAGCTGAAAAGCCTTGTTGCGGGCATCATTAAAGATTTTGACCCCGAAATTACCTTTCACGATTTTAGGGTGGTTTACGGCAAGGAGCACAAAAACGTTGTGTTTGACGTTGTGGTGCCCCCCTCTTACAAATACAGCGACGACGAAGTGAGCAACACTTTAAAAAAGAAAATAAGAGAGCTTAAAAACGGTGATATTTACGCCGTAATTCTTGTGGACCACAGTTATGGGGATTTAGAAGATTAGTAAAGACAGGCATTATTCCGCACAAAACAGCGTAACAGAAAATGATACCGAAGCAAAACTTTTTGAGTTTTTTGCGGATTATTACAAAAAAGAAGAATTTAAATCAATAACAATGCTTTCGGAACGCGGTATGTGCGACAGTTGCAGGGGTGTAATGGAACAGTTTAAACACGAACACCCAAATGTTGAAGTAAATGTAGTTTCTAATAAGCGCGTAGAAGGTGACGTTTGGAAACACAGAAAGGATGTGCATAAAAATGAAATATGACCTCGACTATGAAGAAACGAAAGCGATGTTTGAGGATAGGTTTAAAAAACAGAAAGATTTAACTGGCAAATATGCACAATGTAGTTGGTTGCCAGAGTTTGATGAAAGTATTCTTGAAGAAGGCGAACGTCTTAATGTTCTTTTGCCGTTAATGCAGTGGCAGACAGAGCACAACGACATTACAAAAGAAATCAAAGGCGAAATGGGTTGGTATCGTAAAGCTTTTGAAGAGCGTAATTTCGAAGAGGAAATAGATGAAGAAGAGCGCGAGCTTGTCAAAAAGATTTTCTTTGAATGTTACAATAAAGCCTTTAAAAAATAACTTAATATTTCAATAACAAAAAACAGCGTTTCGTTTTGTCGAAGCGCTGTTTTTATAATTCAATAAAAAGATAGGCATAAGAGCGTCGAACCGACACGCCCGCAAAAACAAAAACCGCAAAGTAAAAAACTCTCTGCGGTTTAATGTACCGTTTCGTCTGCAACGGTTTATTTATACTTTTCAAGAAGTTTTGCGCCGTTTTCAATAAACGCATTTCGGTCAAAATTCTCGTTTCCTATTGTCTCCTGAACAATAATTCCGTCAGAAACAAGAAGCAAAAGCCATGTTAAAAAATCAGCGGGCAAATCGGTTCTTTCGGCAATTTTTTTGCTTATAAGCGTTTGAAAGTCGGAATAAAGCTTAACAAGCTTTTCTCTTAAAACCTCGTCGCCTAACTGCGCCTCGGAAAGAAGATGCATACGAAGCCCGGCGGAAGCGATGTTTCTTTCGACAACATATTTTACAAGGCGGTTTATAGAGGTATCTTTTTCTTTATTCTCGGTCCAATTTATAAAATCCTGCCACTGCTGCGAAAGATAACGGTCGGTAATATCGAAAAATATTTCGCCCTTGGTTTTATAGTGATAATAAAGCGTACCTTTTGAAATGCCCGCAGCAAACGAAATATCTGCAAGCGAAATATCTGCAAGCGAGCGCGTTTCAAGCAGTTTGCAGGTTGCATCCAATATAATCTCTTTAATGTTTTCTTTTCTCGGCGCCGCCATAGAGTTCTCCTTAATTTAAATTTGCACGGTGAATTGTAACACGCGGCAGCCGTTTTTGTCTACTGCATTTTAAAACTTTTTTTGAAAACGCGGTCAAACAAATCAAAACAATGTGAAATATTTCAATATTTTTTATACACTATTGACAAAACGCGGCAGATGGTGTATCATTTTTACATAACAAGTCGGTCGTTTAACCGACTTTTGAAAGTGAGGACAAAAAATGAACCTCGAAAAGATAAACAAAGAACTGAAAAAGCGCTTTAACGGCGCAGTTAAAGCCGAAAATAAAGACGGCTGCACAGTGCTGACGGGGCGCCTTCCTTTGTGGCAGGATGTTGTGACGGCATGCTCGCTCGCTTCAAAAAAATACAGCACCACCCACGTTGTAAACGACATTGTGTGCGATGAAATAAAGCCGGAAAGTCCGCGTTTGCCAAAACTTTGCGACAGCGCGCTTGACGGCGAAAAGCCCGATGTGCTTATAATCGGCGGCGGAATTTCGGGCGTTTCGATTGCAAGGGAGCTTTCAAGATGGAAGCTTGATATTTTGCTTGTGGAAAAAGAAGCCGACCTGGCGCTTCAGGCGTCTGGCAGAAACGACGGCGAGGTTCACCCCGGAATCGACCTTTCAAAAGGCTCTAAAAAGCACTTCTACATTCGCAAGGGCAACGAGATGTACACAAAGATATGCGAGGAGCTTGACGTTCCGTTTAAGCGTGTGGGTCAATATGTTTGCTTTACCAAAACCGCATATAAACCGCTTGTTGCCGTATACTGTCTTATTCGCAGAAAGCGCGACGGCATTTCGGACACAAAGCTTATTTCAAAAAAAGAGCTTGAAAGCATTGAGCCTAACTTTTCAAAAGACTTTAAATTTGCCATTTCAAACCCGTCGTCCGGGTGCGTTTGCCCCTACGGGCTTACAATCGCCTATGCCGAAAACGCCGTTCAGAACGGCGCAAGAGTGGCGCTTAACACCGCGGTGCTCGGTATGACAGTCAAAAACGGTGAAATTATTGAAGTCAAGACAAATCGCGGAACGCTTTATCCTAAGCTTGTTATAAATGCGGCGGGCGTTTTCTCGGAGGATATTGCCGCAATGGCAAAAGACCGCTTCTTTTCAATACACCCGCGGCGCGGCACTAATTCGATTCTTGACAAAAAAGCAGGCGCTTTTATGCACTCGATAGCTTCGGTCAAAGAATTGACGCGCAACAAAAGCCACTCTAAGGGCGGCGGAATTTTACACACGGTGCACGACAATTTGCTTGTAGGCCCCGACGCCGTTGAAACTTATGAAAAAGAGAACACCGAAACGCACCGCGAAAGCATTGAAACCGTTTTTTCAAAGCAAAAGCGCACAATGCCGAGCCTTTCAGAGCGCGACATAATCACATATTTTACGGGTGTGCGCGCGCCGACGTTTGAAGAAGATTTTATTATAGAACGCGGCAGAAAAACGAAAAATCTTATACACTGCGCCGGCATTCAGTCCCCCGGGCTTACGACAGCGCCCGCAGTTGCGAAAGATATTGAAAAAATGGCGGTTGACTTTTTGAAAAACACAACCGACGTAAAAGCCAACCCCGATTTTAACCCGATTCGGCACGGCGTGCCCGTTTTAAACGAGATGCCCGACGAAGAGCGCGCAGAGCTCATTAAGAAAAATCCCGACTACGGCGTAATTGTTTGCCGCTGCGAGGAAATAAGCAAGGGCGAAATTTTAGACGCACTGCGCTCCCCTATCTGTGTTCCCACGGTAGACGGCATAAAAAAGCGCGTTCGCCCCGGAATGGGCAGATGTCAGGGCGGCTTTTGCTCGCCGCTTGTTACGCAAATCATTGCGGACTTTTTAAACATACCTCTTTCTGAAGTTAAAAAATCATCGGAAGAGTCAATTATCACTTTCGGCAAGACGAAATAAGGGAAGGAGAGATTTTTATGCGTACATATGACTGCACCGTCATAGGCGGCGGCCCCGCCGGGCTTGCAGCTGCAATTGCGGCTCACAAAAACGGTGCA
>ERZ808246.416-NODE-416-length-36215-cov-8.700055_pt1 | contig 36215 bp, 32 predicted proteins | sample MGYA00521083_ERZ808246 | MGnify/ENA primary metagenome ERZ808246 (study PRJEB31516, sample SAMN03275577) | gut metagenome | biome: mammalia-associated habitat; material: feces | host: Papio cynocephalus | place: Kenya | collected 2012-07-07 ...
CCTACTATGGCGTCGCCATGGCCGTCAAGCGCATCTGCACCGCCGTCATGCGCGACGAGCAGACCGTTCTTCCCGTCTCCTCGCTCATGGTGGGCGAGTACGGTCTGTCCGACCTTGCCATTTCCATGCCGACGGTCGTCGGCCGCGACGGCGTCGTCTGCCGCGTTCCCGTGCCGCTGGACGAGAGCGAGCAGCAGGAGCTCACCGCCTCTGCCAAGGCGCTCAAGGACATCATCGACTCCGTCGACTTCAGCTGCTAATTATTCCGTACCGATAGCGGGTTACAATCAAGGCGTCCGGACGTAAAATCCGGGCGCTTTTTTTGATGCGGAAAGATGGGTCTGGTTGTATCTGGCTTCGATGGGAGCGCTATGCCGACGTCGCACAATTTCTTGGATTATGTTCAAACGTCGTTCGTGTCTTTTTGCGATCGACCGTTTTGCGCGGTGGACAGCCTGGTGTTCTCGTGGTTGGCCTATATGCACTTGCCGGAAGATATGCCGAAGCTTGCCGGTTGGGTCGGAGTCGATGTGCGTGAGCTCTTGCGCGCCGAGTGCTTCGATGCCATGCTGGGCGACCTGTGGGATCCAGAGGACAGCCTTGCGCTTCTTCAAGCCGTTACGGCAAACCCTCGCTATCGAGGATGCCGGGTTTGCGGATATCGTGCAACCACGGACGTTGCCGAGGCCGAGCAGTTCGCGGCCATGACGTTTCGTCTGCCGGATGGCTCGGCGTATGTGGCGTTTCGCGGCACGGACAGCACGATCGTGGGCTGGAAGGAAGACTTCAACATGGCCTTCCGCTGTCCTGTCGCCTCGCAGACCGCCGCTGCCGTGTATCTTGACGATGCTGCTTCCGAGCTCGATGGGCCCTTTCTGTGCGGCGGGCATTCCAAGGGCGGAAACCTGGCGGTATACGCCGCCGCCATGTGCACCCCTCAAACGCGCGAGCGTATCGTGCGCGCCTATTCGCATGACGGACCGGGTTTTAGCGGGGAGTTTCTCGATGGCGGCGCGTTTGCCCGTCTTGCGGGTCGTATCGACAAGACGCTCCCGCAGTCCTCGATCATCGGCATGATATTCGAGAAGCAGGAAGATTACGCCATCGTGGAGAGCACGGGCGTAAGCCTCTTTCAGCACAATCCGTTCTCGTGGGTGGTCGATGGGTGCGATTTTCGTTATCGCGAAAAGCTTTCGGCAAGCGCCCGCTATCTGGATGATTCGCTCTCGCGTCTGATGGATGAGGTGACACCCGCCGAGCGCGAGCGTTTCGTCGATGCACTGTTTTCCCTGTTCGAGGCGACCGGGGCCGTGCGCTTTGCCGATATCGCAGGAAATCTCAGGACGGCGGGACCCAAGATGCTCGAGGTCGCCCAAGGTTTCGATCCAGATACGAGGAAATTTTTGGTGCAGACGTTGGGTGCGGTCGCGCGTTGCGCGCTTGTGCCCAAAATGCCCGAAACGGTCCCGGCGTCTGTCACCGGCGGCGAGAGCCTTTCCGACCAGCTCGATGAATGGCAAAGACGCCTTGGCGAGCTGTAGAATCCTCTATCGAGGCTCGCGTTGCGGCTATACTGGTTCGTGCTCAACACCGAACCGAAACGGACCCATACATGAAGATCAACCACGCCATCCTGCATATCCTGGACTTTGACTCCGCGGTCAACGTCATGAGCCAGCGCGAGCTCGATCTCGAGAGCCGCACCGTGCGCTCGTTCGTGACCACGCATCTGCGCCGCGCGCGCACCTCGGCCGACAACAAGCGCGCGACATTTGCCGAGGATTCGGCGTTTGGCGGCGAGCTCAAGGGCTATTTCTTCGGCGAGCGCGAGTTCGTGGACCTGTCTCAGCAGATCGCGGAGTTCATCAGCTCCGAGCTTACCAAGTGCGAAAAGGCCGAGTCGACCGATGTGCTCGTGGCCGATTTTGACGATGACGAGGATGCCCGCTGGTTTGCCGTGATGCTGTTGGGTTCCAAGCAGGCCTTTATGCACGAGGTGGGCCGCGAGGAGGGCGAGGTCCGCAACGATATCGCGCGCCACTATGCCATCCTGCCCAACCCTTCGCAGAAGGTGCCGAGCTATGCCATCGTGCGCGCGAGCACCATGGAGATCGGTTATGTGGACAAGAAGCGCAAGATCGCGGGCGAGGACCGCATGCTCATCCCTGACGGCCTTCTTCAGTGCGATACGGGTGTCTCGGGCAAGGAGGTCATCGACACGGTGACGCGCGTGGTCGAGGAGGTTGCCGAGGAGCATGGCGCCAATACGGCCGTGGCGCTTGCCAAGGTCAAGGCGGCCGTGGCCGAGAAGGTCGAGGACGATGAGGAGTTGCCGCCTTGGGATATCGTCGATGAGGTCTTCGAGGACGAGCCGGTCATCAAAGAGAGCGTCCGTGCCGCCCTCACCGAGGAGAAGCTGCCCGAGCGCGTGCCCGTTGAACGCAAACAGGTCGAGCGTGCCGCTGTGCGCAACCACAAGATTCGCACCGACACGGGTATCGAGATCAGCTTTCCGGCCGAGATGGGCTCGAACTCCGAGTACATCGAGTTCGTCAACGAGCCCAACGGTCTCATCTCGATCGAGCTCAAGAACATCGGCAGTATCGAGAATCGTTAGACTGCACGGAAGGTACGCATTTCGCCAAGATGCCCCTGACGTTCAAGTTCGACTTTCCAACAAAAAGAGTCCTGGTAATTCGTTTTACCAGGACTCTTTTCCGTTGGAAAGTCGAACTTCAACGGAGGCGCGGAGCGCTACAGCTGGCGCAGGCCTTCCTCGAGGCCGGTCTTGCTGTTGGTCTTCTCGTCGCGCATCTTGATGACACGGGCGGGGACGCCGGCCACCACGGCTCCGGCGGGAACGTCCTCCACGCACACGGCGCCGGCGGCAACTACGGCGCCCTTGCCCACGCGCACGCCCTCGAGCACGACGGCGTTGGCACCGATCATGACGTCGTCCTCGATGATGACGGGTGTGGCGCTCGCGGGCTCCACCACGCCGGCGAGCACGGTACCAGCGCCGATGTGGCAGTTCTTGCCCACGGTGGCACGGCCGCCTAGCACGGCGCCCATGTCGATCATGGAGCCCTCGCCGATCACCGAGCCGATGTTGATGATGGCACCCATCATGATGACGGCGCGGTCACCGATCTCGACGCGGTCGCGGATGATCGCGCCCGGCTCGATGCGGGCGTTGATGCCCTTGAGGTCGAGCATGGGCACGGCGGAGTTACGGCAGTCGTTCTCGACATCGTAATAATCGATGGAATCGGCGTTGGCGTCGAGGATGGCCTTGAGCGCGTCCCAGTCGCCGAAGACGGTCTTGCCGCGGCGGCCGCCGTAGACATGCGCGTCGCCCCAATTGACCTTCATGCCGGGCTTCTCGCGCACATAGAGCTTGACGGGCGTCTTTTTGGGTGCGGTGGCGATGTAGTTGATGATCTCCTGTGCATTCATCTCGGCTGCAGTGCTCATGGAATGTGTCTCCTTTGCTGGTAATGATTGACTGCCTGAAAGGCGGGGCAACCGATCCGTTCGTTTGCCCCGCCTGTGTTATTCGAACATGACCTGGTCGAAGGTATAGAAGCCCGGCTCGCGTGCGATGAGCTTTTGGGCGGCGGCAAGGGCGCCGTTCACGAAGATCTGGCGGCTCGTGGCGCGATGCGTGAGCGTGACCTCCTCGTCCTGGCCAAAGAAACTCACCTCGTGCACGCCGGCCACGGTGCCGCCGCGCAGACTGTGCATGCCGATCTCCTTGGGGTCGCGCGCGCCGCACATGCCCTCGCGGCCATAGACGGGATGATAGCCGGCCTCGGGCTCGGCCTCCACCACGGCGTCGAGCAGCAGCTTGGCCGTGCCGCTCGGGGCGTCGACCTTTTGGTTGTGGTGCGTCTCGACGATCTCGCAGTCAAAGCCCGGCAGCTCGCGTGTGGCCTGCGACACCAGATGGCGCAGGGCGGCGATACCGATGGAGTAGTTGCCCGAGTGCATGACGCGAGCGTGTTCGCCCAGCTCGCGCAAACGGTCCATCTGGTCGGTCGTGTAGCCCGTGGTGCCGCTGACCAGTGCGGCGCCCGTGCGCTCGACATAGGCCGCGACGGCGTCGAAGGTGACGACGTTTGAGAAATCGATGATGATGTCGGCCGCCGGAGCCTTCTCGAGCTCGCCCAGGTCGAAGCCGATCTGGGCGACGATATCGAACACGGGGTTGCCGTCGGCGTCCCTCATGTCCTCGGCGGTGGTGCGGATGAGCGAGCCCATACGGCCCGTTCCCATAATGACGGTCCTAATCAACAAGACCAGCTCCCTTCAGAGCCTCGATGAGCTGTTCACGCGTGGCATCCGCCATGGGGCACAGCGGCATGCGATAGTTTGCCTCGATCATACCCATGCTCGCGAGTGCCTCCTTGACGGGGATCGGGTTGACCTCGCTAAAGAGCGCAGCGATGAGCGGTTGGCCCGCAACCTGGATATCGCGGGCGCGCTTGACATCGCCGTCGAGGTAGGCGCGGCACATCTCATGCACGAGCTGGGGCTGGATGTCGGCCCACACACTGATGGTGCCCGAGGCTCCCAGGCTCATGAGCGGCACGGTGAGCGCGTCCTCGCCCGAGTACATGCGGAAGTCGTCCCCGAGCAGGTGTGCGATCTTGGCGGCGAAGGCCACGTCGCCCGAGGCCTCCTTGATGCCCATGATGTTGGGGTGTGCCGCCAGGCGCTCGACGTTCTTGACGCTGATGGAGCAGCCGCAGCGCCCCGGGATGTTGTAGAGAATGCAGGGAATGTCCACCGCATCGGCGACGGTCTTGAAGTGGTTGTAGATGCCCTCTTCGTTGGACTTGTTGTAGTAGGGCGTGATGAGCAGCAGGCCGTCGGCGCCCAGACCCTGATAGGTGAGGGACTTGATGAGCATCGTCTGCGTGGAGTTGGAGCCCGAGCCGGCGATGACGGGGATGCGTCCCGCGACCTGCTTGACCACGGCCGCGACGACGGAGTTGTCCTCATCGTCGGTCATCGTGGCGCTCTCGCCGGTGGTGCCGAGCGTGAGGATGGCGTCGGTGCCGTTTTGGAGGTGGAAGTCGACGAGACGCTCGAGCGCGTCGAAATCGACGCTGCCGTCCTTCTTGAACGGCGTGACGAGGGCGACGATCGAGCCCTCGAGGTTGCGGATATCCATGTTCTTCTCCTTCGCTTGTGCGATCTGGATGCGCTTGTTCCATTGGGCGGCGACGGCGGTGCGCTCGTCCTCGGCGCGACGGCGCGCCGTGAGCGCGCGGCTCTTGGCGAGCAGCTCGCGGCCGCAGGGCAGCACGTCGAGCGTGGCAAAGTAATCGCCGGGGCGCTCGGCGCGGCGGATGAGCTCGGCCGAGCCGTCGGGGCGCAGCAGCACCTCGGCGGAGCGCAGGCGGCCGTTGTAGTTGTAGCCCATGGAGTAGCCGTGGGCTCCGGAGTCGTGGATCACGAGCAGGTCGCCCATGTCGATATGGGGCAGCTCGCGGTCGATGGCGAACTTGTCGTTGTTCTCGCAGAGGTTGCCGGTGATGTCGTAGGTGTTGGTGACGGGGGCGGCGGTCTTGTTGGGCCCGCCCGCCTGGCCGACGACGCTCACGTGGTGGTAGGCGCCGTACATGGCGGGGCGGATGAGGTCGACGGCGCTCGCATCGACACCGATATAGTCCTTGTAGATCTTTTTCTCGTGGATCGCCTTGGTGACGAGGCACCCGTAGGGCCCCATCATAAAACGTCCCATCTCGGTCGCGATGGCCACGTCGCCCATCCCCGCGGGCACGAGGATCTCCTCATAGGCCGCGCGCACACCCGCGCCGATGGCGTGGATGTCGTTGGCCTGCTGCTCGGGGCGGTAGGGGATCCCGACGCCGCCCGACAGGTTGATGAAGGCCACGTGCGCGCCGGTCTCGCGTTCAAGCTTCACGGCGAGCTCGAAGAGGATGCGTGCAAGCTTGGGATAGTAGTCGTTGGTGACGGTGTTGCTGGCGAGGAAGGCGTGGATGCCAAAGTGCTCGGCGCCTTTGGCCTTGAGCTGCCGGAATGCCTCGAAGAGCTGCTCGGTCGTCATGCCGTACTTGGAGTCGCCGGGGTTGTCCATGATGCCGTTTGACAGTTGGAAGAGACCACCGGGGTTGAAACGGCAGCTCACCGTCTGGGGAATGGGGCCTGCCACGCGCTCGAAGAACTCGATGTGACTGATATCGTCGAAGTTGACGATGGCGCCGAGCTTGTTGGCGAGCGCAAAATCCGCCGCCGGCGTGTCGTTCGACGAGAACATGATGTCGTGTCCCGTGATGCCGAGCGAGCGGGCGATCATGAGCTCGGTGTAACTCGAGCAGTCGCAGCCGCAGCCGTATTCGTTGAGGATGGAGATGAGCGCCGGGTTGGGGTTTGCCTTGACGGCGAAATACTCCTTGAAGCCGGGGTTCCACGCGAAAGCGTCGCGTACCTCCTGGATGTTGCGGCGGATACCCGCCTCGTCATAGAGATGGAAGGGCGTGGGAAACTGCTCGACGATATGCTCGAGCGTCTCTTTGTCCACAAACGGCTGCTTGGTCGCGTATGCCTCGTTGGGGGTCAATGCCATGTAGTGTGTACCTCGCTATCCAGACGGCGCCATCTGCGCACCTGGTCCGCATAGCGTGGACCCTGTGTCCGGATAGCGCTCCCGCATTGCTGCAGACAGTCCTGCGGGTGTTTCCCGCAGGCCCACCAAGCCACCCGTGCCCGGGAGTCTCAGTTCGGCGGGTTTCGCCTCCCCACGGGGTCGATGCCTGCCGGCTCGCCCGCGGATCTTCGTGCCCGCGCCTCTATCAAGTGGTATGACCCTACCATGATTCACTTTAGTTAACAAGAGCGAAGCCCCCGTGATTTTCGGGAAACACGTTCGAAATGCTACAGATGGTATCTAGAGGCCAAGCGACGAGAGGAGTTGGGCACAGCGGTCTCGAATCTCCTCGGCAACGCAGCGGGCTTTTCGAGGAGGCAGGCCTGCGCTTTTTGCAAGGGCGAGAAGGTCTTCGATTGTGGGGTCGCCGCTTCCGTTCACCGTGGTGGCGTGCTCGTTGCCAAAAGAAGTGCTGTGGGTGAGGTCGTAGGCGGGGGAGAGGTGCCATGAACCGCTGTCGCAAAGCCAGGCGAAATTGTTGGAGTGATCATCTTGGTTGTGCGAGAACACGTTAAAGCACATCAGACGGAAGACCTGCCACGCCTGTGTTTGGTCGTGGGTGAGCATCTGCGTGAGTTGGAAGAGATGCGCATAGTCGAGGACGGGAAAGCGGTGCGAAATCTCAAGCAAGCCCGAGGCCGTGACCATATGGATCCCGTTTCCGTTTGCATCGCGATCGAAGCGCTCGGTTGCAAAGAAGCCATCGCATGTCGTTGAGGAAAGGAGCTCGGTCGGGGCCATGACGATGCCACATTCACGGGCCGCGATCGAGTAGGCATATTCTATCGAGCCGATCCCCTTGGGGTCCATGCTCGACGGAAACTTGACGAGCCATTGGCTTGAACCTCGATCGATGTAGGCTTTTGGTCGCGCGCCTGCGGAAGATCCGCCTGCGGCATAGGCCTCATCGAGATTGTCAACCGGTTTGTCATCGAGAATCTCGCCGCAAAGTTTCGAGAAAGCGTCGAGATCGTCGATGCGCATTCCGTTGTCGGATAAAAGCTCGGGCCGATAGCGGAGCGCTCCGCGGCCGCGACTGCCTACGAGGGCGAGCATCGTCAAAGGCGAGATGGCATCGGCATCGACTCCCTGTTGCCTGAGCATGCGCGACATAAGAAGGGCGCCCCACCCGTCGGGCATGCTGTCTTGAAATACGCCGAAGACGCCATTGAAGGGCTCGGGCTTTGGAATGTAGACGCCTGGCTTGAGCGGTAGGCTGAGGGGGCTGATAGAGAAGCCGTCCTCGATCCATGCCGGGTCGTATTCGAAGGCTGCGAGCCCTTCGGGGGTTTGCGCGAGCGTTCCGACGCGACGGTCGTTGATAAAAACGGCAAGTTGCCTGACGCCCTTGCGCAGCACCCGACAATTGATGTGTGTATCTGCCTTAGCGCTGCTCATCGATGACCTCCTGGATGGAGCGATAGACAGGTTTGGAGAACAGGGCGTCAAGGTCTTGTTCGCAATCGAGTGCTCGGCAGATGCGCACGATCGCCTCGAACGATGCCTGCCCCGTTTGCTCAAAACGGCGCAGCGAGCTAAGCGAGACGCCCGAGCGGTCGGACAGTTCTTGCTGCGATAGACGTTTTTTGCGACGCAGTGTTTTTTCGCGCCGTGCGACTTCTTTGGCCGCCTCGCCCGGTGAAATGAGTTTGGATAGTAGCCCAAGATTGCTCATATATTGCTAATACCTCTGTATAGCTTGTGATTTATAACAATATATTAGCACTACTAAATTGCTTTCCAAAGGCGCTATGATTGTCTGCAAAAGCCTTTGGAAAGGACTGCGTGTGACCGAGTTGGAAGAGCTGCGTCGCTACCGCCGCGACCTGCACCGTATCCCCGAGCTTGATTTCGACCTGCCCGAGACGATTCGCTATATCGAGGGCGTGCTCGCGCCGCTTGCCTGCGAGGTCACGCATCCGTGCCGGTCGTGCGTGTGCGCGTACTTCGATGCTGGTGCCGCCGCGACTACGGCGATTCGCGCCGATATGGATGCGCTGCCCATTGCGGAGGCCACGGGGGCTGCGTTTGCGTCTAAGCATCCTGGACGTATGCACGCGTGCGGCCATGACGGCCACATGGCCATGGCGCTTGCCACAGCCACGGCGGTTGATCGCGCGCTGCAGCGTGGCGCTACGCTCGAGCGCAACGTGCTCTTTGTGTTTCAGCCGGCCGAGGAGACCACCGGTGGTGCCAAGACGGTCTGCGAGAGTGGCGTCTTCGAGCACTACGGGGCCGACCGTATCTTTGGCTTCCACGTGTGGCCCGATTTGCCGGCCGGTACGCTCGCGAGCTGCGCGGGGCCGTTGCTTGCCCGTTCGAGCGAGACGCATATCCATATCTATGGGACGAGTATCCACATCGCCAAGACTTATGGCGTGCCGGTCGCCGAATCGCACGACGCGGCACTTGCGGCTGCCAAGTTTTTGGTGGCCGAGCGCGAGCTGATGGACGAGCTCGGTGCCGAGGAGCCCTGCATTTGCAAGTTCGGCCTGGTCGAGGCCGGCGCGGTCTGCAACGCCGTGGCAGGGGAGGCCCATATCGCCGGCAGCCTGCGCGTGTTCACGGACGGTATGTTCGACCGGGCGAAGGCGGACATCCGGCGCGTACTCGATGAGGCCTGCGCGGAGACCGGTTGCACCTATGACATCGACTTCGCCGAGGGTTATCCGCCGGTCGATAACGATCCGGAGCTTTTTGCTGAGGTCGCCCCGCTGCTGCCCGAGATGCAGCTTGTGGAGGAGCCGCTGCTCATCGCCGAGGATTTCGCGTTCTATCAGCGCCATCTGCCGGGCGTGTTCTTCTTGCTGGGGTGCGGCGTGCCGGCCGGCTCCGAAAACCCCGCCGATGCGCAAAGGTGCCCCGCCTACGCCACGACCGCCTTGCACACCGATACGATGCTCTTCGACGAGCGGATCTTGCTTAAGGGTCTCGACGTCTACAAGCGCCTGCTGAGGCTGGAGTAGCCTTGGCCCATCACTTCCTTTTTGAGCATGCCTAGATCGCCGACCTTCTGGGGGTGGATCTGGCTGTATCTCGTTGCTCAAGGAAGTCCATGAAGGCGGAGAGCATTTCCTGCGCGTTGAGAGAGAGGGCACCTGCGCGCTCATCGAGCGTCGGCGTCTCGGCAGCATCGATGTCCGTTCGCCCTACAACGAGATCGATGGAACAGCCGAGGGCGTCGGCTATCTGCCAAGCGCTCGATAGGGGTATGGCGCAGTCGGGCCCTTCAGGCTGGCGCTCGTAGCGTGCATAGGTGGACGTGGGGATGCCAAGGACAGCAGCAAAGTCCTTCGCAGAGCGGTAGCCGGCCTCGCGGCGCAGGCGTTGGAGTGTTCTTTTGCCGCAGGTGGAACGGGCAACGGAGATGGATGACATATACTGTCACCTGTCCTTTCTTGGATTTGCCTCTGGGATGGGACTCAAGGCCCGTGGGAGTTGCCGCTCCCGCGGGCCGTCTTGTTTTCCTATGCCTTGTGCCCTCTCTTCTCCCACTCGGTGCGTATGTGGGGATTACGGAGGTCAACCTCGCTCGTGAGTACGGTCATGCCGCCGTGACGGAAGCTGCCGTGCGCACGGTCGTAGGCGGCCATGATCTGGGCCACGGAGTCGCGCACGCCGGGGTCCTGACGCTCGTCCGCCCGCTTCTCGACGAACTCTTCGAAGGCTGTGCGAACCTGCTCGGGCGTGCCGAAGGCGAACAGATCCTCGTCGTTGTGCTCGAGTTTGGCGAGGAACAGCTGCTCCATGCGGTAGCACACCGCGTCGTAACGGCGGGCCTCCTCTTCGCGCTTGATACGGGCTGTGTCCTCGTCGCGCCTGGCGAGGAACATGAGGTAGTCGAGTGCCGAGGCCTGCGATCGTGCGGAGAGGTGGTCGAACATGGCCTGGACGTCGCCCTTGGGGGAAGCCACGTCCAGACTTGTGTGACCCACGATGACATCGATGGGCACGCCGAAGCGGTCTGCGAGCTGCCAGGCAGCCTTGGTGGGAATTTTCTCGGGGCTGGACTCATAGCGAGCGTAGGTGGCCTCCGCTATGCCTTCCGCTTGCGCGAACTCCTTGGCCGTGGAAAAGCCGGCCTGCCTCCTGAGCTCAAGAAGAGAACTCGCCATTGTCAGCGCTCCTTCACGTGTTTGTCTGTCTAACTATCATATTATGATTGTTAGACTCAAATAAAGATAACTATGACTGATAACTGTCTTATTTACTGAATTATGCGATATATGTCTGTCGTAGAATGATTTCATTTCGTTAATAGCGGAGTTGTTGGCAAGGAGGCGGAATGAAGCGACATGATGGTATCGAGCAAGGGAAAGCACTGCTATCCGTCGAGCAGCAGGTTGCTCACCTGAAGTCAAAAGGGGTGACTTTTGAGCTTTGTTCTGAGGAGGAAGCTATTGAGTACCTTTCTGAGCATACGTACTATTTCAAGCTCGCTGCCTTCAGGACTCTCTTTCAAAAGCGTGTTGGAGGCAACAGCGATGGCCTTTACGCAAGCCTTGATTTCGGTCACCTTAAATCACTTGCTTCGCTCGATCGCGATTTGAGATATGCTCTGCTACCTATGACGCTCGATGTAGAGCATGCCGCGCACACGAAGCTCGTGAGCGCGGTCACAAAGAGAAGAGACGAGGACGGCTATAGCATCATTGCCGACTACATGGACGGTCTAAATCATAACGAGCGCAGGCGCCGCGAGAGTGAAGTTGGAATGCTACGCCAAGACGTGTTCTCCGGCCCGCTTGTGGAGAAATACAAGCAGCTGGACGGCACGCCAGTTTGGGTGGCAATGGAGCTCTTCTCTTTTGGAAGTTTCATTAGTTTCTACCTGTTTTGCGCAAACCGTTGGGACGATTGTCGAATGCGGCACGAGCACTATATGCTTCGCCAGGTTAAGTCAGTAAGAAATGCGTGTGCTCACTCTTCGGTTATATTGAATGGGCTTGCAACAACAGACAACGTGGTCAAGGCCGACTATGCTGTCATGACCGCATTGGCGGAGACGGGCCTTTCGCATCGCGTGAGAACTGCCAGGATGAGAAATCCTCGTATGAGGCAAATCGCCACACTTTTGTATCTCCATCGCCAGCTTGTGCCTATTGGCTCGGGTAGGGAAAGGACTTGCTCTGATCTGGCGATGTTGAAGATACGAATGGCAAGCATGATTGGTTTGGTCCCGCACAACGATCTCATTCGTTCTTCTTTGGCCTTTCTGATCAGATTGATTGACAGCTGGTTTCAATAGTTCATACTTAAGATAGACAAAAAACCAAATGGTTTGTAAGGCGGAGTCGCAGAAGCGGTTCCGCCTAGTTTTTAATATGAGAAAGCCATTGTCAATAGGCATATGTGTTCGAGCCCGGTTTGAAACCGGGCATTTTCGTTTCCCGTCGGGAGGGCCTGCGCACGTTGCACGTCTAGTCGACGCTTGCCTGGCAAGCTGATATCCGCGGGCTCGCGGGCGCACATGGCGGGCGGCCCATCTTCGGGTGCGCCCCACCGCATTTTGATTCTCCGTCCGGCGCACTCGTCCGAAACCAGTCTTTTCCCGGGCGCGGCCCTTGGGCTGCCCATAAAAAGGTCGTGAACGCGCGCCGGCGATGCGTCGAGGCGCGGGCCCTCCCGGCGGGAGACTGTTGCGCGGGAACGTCAGCTGAGCGTCCCCTCGGCCCTGAGGCCGATTCAGATTCAAAGAACTGCACGACGATCCTTGGTGCGGTGCACCGGCGCGTCGGAGCTAAAATTGTGGCGGCAGACGTGAGAGGCGTCTGCCCTTCTGCATGGGAGCGATCTATATAGCTATTCCTCGTTCCGCCAGATCTGGTCGTATCGTCTCCAGGCTTTTACTGGGACTGCGGTCTCCTCCTCATCCTTGAAAGGCGCGTAGAAGACGATGAGGTCGTCGTACATGTCCGCGTACCACCAGTTGCGGAACCTTCCGTTTTTGTGGCTGAATACCTGCTTTTCCATCATGCGGCATGTGAATAGCGGGTCTCTGTCCGGCTCGCCGGGATTACCGAGAATTGCGTAGGCTGGCTCTCCGCTCGATTTGTGTTTGCTGTCAACAAACCAATCCACCTCGTTGAACAGCAGGTTGTTGAAGCAGATTCCGCTCTTGTGCTCGCGAGCGAGCTCGTCTGCGTCGAGCGATTCGGTGTCGATGCGCCTCATGTAGCGCGAGACTGGGCCGCTCGGATCATCGAAGACCATCATCCTGTCGCAGACGTCGCACTTCCAGATCTCGGTCGATAGTCCGTTGTACTGGAGCTCGAAGAAGGCGAAGTCATCCTGATGAGCTTCGAGGGCCCTGTTCTCAACGAAGTAATATTCCGTCTCGTCTCCGTCGCAGCTATTCGAAAGGATGTTGCCGCACGGGCAGGCCAAACGGGCCATGTGCCCCTCCTCCCTTTTGTGGTTATCACTTTGCATTCTAGTTGAGGTTGCATCCGCTTACTCAACTGTCAACGGGCATTAGCTGCGAGCTAATGAAATACGATCTCTTCTTCCCAATAATGAGTTCAGCGGATTGGTACCGCCGTGCTGCACGCTCTGCTGTTCTCTAAGGGAAAGGGAAGTCCCATGAACGACCAAACTCAAAACGGGCAAAAGGCCCCGCGGTCTGCTATGGCCATCACCGGGTTGGTGCTCGGCATCATCGCCCTGGTCACCTCATTTATGCCGTTTATTAACAACCTCAGCTTTATCCTGGCCGTACTGGGCGCCATCTTTTCGATCGTCGGCGTTGTCGGTTGCATGCGCGGCAAGCGTGCGGGCAAGGTCATGGCGATCGTGGCGTTCGTGCTCAACGTGGTGGCCTGTGCCGCTGTTCTGCTAACGCAGGGGGCATACTCCAAGGCTATCGACGACGCCACGAATGGTGCTACGGTCGCTAAGACGTCCGAGGCCTCTGCAGACAAGCAAGACGCTTCCAATGCATCTGCGGCAAAGACGGACGACGAGCAGGATGTCTCGCTTGGGGCATCGGTGACCTTGAGCGACGGTGCGGTCATCACGGTCGATCAGGTCGAGACGGGGTTGACTGCCGACTATGTCGATGGAACGTTCACGCGCGTCCACGTGTCGATCGTCAATAACGGAAGCGACAGCAAGGATTACAACTCCTACAACTGGAAGGGCGAGGATGCCCAAGGCGCCCAGCGCGATACCGGCTATTTTGCCGACGCTGCCGATGAGCTGAGCTACGGCAAGCTGTCCGCCGGCGGAAACGTGTCGGGTAATATCTACTTTGAGGGCGACATCGCAAAGGTCGTCTACTATGACAGCATGATCTCGGATAAGCCCACTGCCAGCTGGACGCTGTCGTAATGTCGAGACGAGTGGGGGAGGCGAGAACGGATGCCCGATAAAAAGCTGACCGAGGAGCTGCTCAACGAGCTGCTCGATGCCCCAAGCATAGACGGCTATATCAAGGAGCACGACTTTGCCTCCGTGTCGTTGGCGGATTATCTGCAACAGCTGCTGGCCGAGAAGGGACTTGAACGTTCGCGCGTGGTGCGCATGGCCGACCTCAACGAGACGTTCGGCTACCAGATCTTTACCGGTGCGCGCCATCCCAGCCGCGACAAGGTGCTCCAGATCGCCTTTGCCATGGCGCTCACGCTCAAAGAGACCGATCGTGCCCTTGCCGCCGCAGGGGCCAATGTCCTCAACTGCAAAAACCGGCGCGATGCGATCATCATCTTCTGCATCGATCGCGGCTGCAGCTTGCAAAAGGTTAACGAGGAGCTGTATCGCTTTGGCGAAGAGACGGTGAGCTAGCAACTCGTTTCATGTCGACAACTGCCTATGAAACCCGCCGATGGGACCTGCGTCCCGTCGGCGGGTTTCCTTTATCATGGTCGCTATGGATACCACGGATATGACAGATGATCTCGATGCTGCGCTCGCGGAGCATATCGCTTCGTTTGATCGGGGCAGCAGCTATCGTGTGGAACGGCAGCTCAAGACCTCGGAGGTCGAGACAACCGAGCTTGTGTATTTCGAGGGCGCCGGCGGAGGGTCGCTGGGGCCCTTTGTGCGCAAGCGGATCGATACGTCCGCGCAGATCGGCAGCGCGTACGAGCGGCTCTTCGCCGCCCAGCGGGCGGGCGTGCGCTTTGAGCATCTGCCGCGCCTTTTGGACTGCTGGCGTGCGGGCGACGAGCTCGAGGTGGTTATGGAATATATCGAGGGCGAGACCCTTGAGTCGCTCGTGGCCCGCTTGGGAGCTACGCCCGATTACGCCCGCGATCTGTTCCCGGCACTTTGCGACGCTGTCGCCGAGCTGCACGGGGGATTCGCCGTGCCGGGAGAGCCTGCCGCCCCGGTGATCCACCGCGATCTCAAACCGTCAAATATCATGGTTTCCGGTGTCAGCTGGACGCCGGAGCGGGGCATGACGTTCTCATCCCTCGTGATCATCGACTTGGGAATCGCACGGACCTGGCGCGAGGGGGCGAGCGCCGACACGGTCAAGTTCGGCACGCGCCCCTACGCACCGCCTGAGCAATATGGCTTTGGACAGACGAGCGTGCGCAGCGATATCTATGCTTTGGGCGCCCTGCTGTTCTTTTGCTTGACGGGCCGGGATCCCAAACCGGGGGTCTCCATGGACAAGCAGTGCACAGAGCGGGGTGTGCCCGAGCCGCTTGCCGACGCCGTCTGCAAGGCCATGGCGCTCGACCCCGAGCAACGTTTTGCGTGTGCCACGGCCCTTGGCAATGCTGTGCAGACGGCTTATGGCAGCCTGGTACCGGAGCGAAAAGCTGCCCCAAAGACCGTGCGCAGCCGCTCGCGGCAGGCGCCCGATACGTCGACGGAACCCGAGCCGCAAGACCCCAAGGAAACGGCGAGCGTTCCGGTAGACGATTCGTTTGAGGCCCGGCATCCCGCCTCGGTCAGGATCGCTCGCCTTCTGGCGCCCATCGGACGTATTCTTTCGCGCGTCCCTTCGTCTATCGGCGCGATGTGGAACGTCATGATGTACGCGACGTTCATCCTTATGGTGTTTGCCTGTATCTCGGCCACGTTCTCGCCGACGGGAGCCAACCGTTTCTATCCGCGGTGGTTTTTGGTGATCGAGTACTTTGGCATGGTCTTGCCCATGGCGTTCTCGATCACGATCGTCTTGCTCGACAAGCGTCGCTGGCGCCGGCGCCTACCAATACTGGAGGGGTTGCGCGGCGCTCGGCTTGTATACGCCAGCCTGCTGCTCTTTTTGGTCCCCATGGTGCTCACCTGCCTGGTCATCGTGATCGCCAACGCCAGCGGTGTACTGACATAAACACGCCCGGCCTTTGTGTTGGACCGGGGCAGACGGGACCCAGCAGGGTACTCGACGGGGAATGAGAAAAAAAGACCGCCTTCCATGTGGAAGACGGTCTTTTTGCGCTAGATGCGGTTCATCTGCGAGGCGACCTTGTTGTACCAGTCCTGCCAGGTGGGCGGGCAGTACTTTTGAGCCGCCGCCGGGGTGAGCGTGGAGCCATAGGTGCGGCCCAGATACGCCACATGGGCATTGATGCCCTCTTCCCAGCTGCCAAAGCTGCGCCAGCCGCCGCCGACGGCGCTCCAGCCCCAGGCGTTGTAGGAGCCGGCGCAATAGGCACCCTTGGTGCTCTCGATACAGGCGATAGCGGGCGACCAACGCGGATCGACGCCCGTGTTCCAGGCGGCGATGGCAAACGTGCGGCCCTGGCCGGCCATGGGCGAGCCTGCGAGATAGTTGTCGATACGGGAGGCCCAGCTGTTGACGAAGTTGTCGTAGTCGCTGTTGCCGGTATTGGCGGAGTTGTCGACCGTGGTGTTGATCACCGTGTTGGTGTTGTTGGCCTGGCTGTTGGAGTTGTTGCCCGAGACACCCTCGCCCTGCAGCTTTTGCTCGGCAGCAGCCTTATCGGCTTCCAACTTGGCGAGCTCGGCCGCGTTTTCCTGCTCGGCTTTAGCCTGTGCTTCTGAGCGGAGCTTCTGGGCCTGCGAGAGTGCGTCCTCGGCCGTCTTCTGCTCGCTCTCGAGCTGCGACTTGGCCTGCTCGAGCTCGGTCTTGTCTTTTTCGAGCTGACTTTGCATCTCGTTGAGCTGCTCGATCTCGTTGACGCTGGAGCTCGTGATCTGATTGGTGTACTTGCAGTTGGTGATAAAGTCGCCCAAGCTCTGCGTGTTGACCAGGAAGTTCACGATGGGGTTGGTGCCCTTTTGATACTTGTACAGGTCGCGCATGGCCGAGCTGGCCTTGGCCTGCTGCTCGGGAAGTTCGGATTCGATCTTTTCGATCGAGGCGGTGTTGGCGTCGATCTTCTTCTGCAGATCCTCGAGCTTGGAGCGGGCGTCGTCATAGGCGCTGGTGGCCTGCTCGATCTTGGTCTGCGCGGCAGAGATCTGATCCTGGGTCTCCTGCGATGCGGCAAAGGCTGTTACGGGGGAGAGGAGCGGCGTTGCGGTCAGGGCGACGGCGAGCGCGGCGCTCGTGATAAGGCGAGCGGGCTTCGACGTGGTGAGCGCGACGGCGCTGTGCTTCGAATGCTGCATCCGAACCCTCTGCAATCAATCTGTGGCGAATCATACGTAACGTATTCTACTACCGCATTCGACCTCAACTTGAACCTTAAAGGTTCTTAGACTTTAACTTGAAGGTTTAACGTTGGCCGTGACCTGCAGATTTAACAGAGTTGTTAAGAAACTATAGACTTTGAAGTGAAGGTTGAGGGTTGGACGGCGGGCGTACCCTAGGCCCTTTTGCAAAAAATGCGGCAGAGGCACTTGGCCGTACACGCCTCGGTTCTGCCCGCGACGGCTAGAGCGCGCCGTCGCGACGAGCTTGTTCCACTTCGGCCAGCGCCTCGGCAGGGGCGTAGTCGCACGTGCCGTCACCCCGTTTGACAACGGTGATGGCGTCGCCCACATGGACCTCGCCGCCGGCGAGCACCACGCCAAAGATGCCCTCATGGGGAAAGATGCAGTCACCTGCAAGGTAGTAGATGGCGCAGCGCGTGTGGCAGACTTTACCGATCTGGCTGATCTCCACGAGCACCTCGTCGCCGATTTTTAGCTGCGTCCCCAAGGGCAGATCGAGCAGGTTGATGCCCTCGGTGGTGAAGTTCTCGCCAAAATCGCCCCACTTGACGTCGAGGCCGCGGGCCTGAGCGGTGCGGATCGACTCTGCCGCCAAAAAGGAGACCTGGCGGTGCCAGTTGCCGGCATGGGCGTCCGATTGGAGCCCGTGCTGCTTGATCACGTGGTCGTGTCCTGCGGCAACCGGGGTCTTGCGCGTGCCCTTGCGCTGAGACGTGTTGATGGAGACCACGCGCGCGGGGCCCCGGTAGTCGCATTCCCGGGTGCGAAGGGGAACGGTGGATGCGCGCTCGTCGAGCTCGCGTTTTGCCGCCTCGAGCAGCGGGTCTTGGCTGTGCCGGTCTATCTGCATCCTACGCTCCACCATTCTTTATTCTTATCCGAGAATCATTGAGGAAAATCGTAGCATACGCCCCTGCTTGTCGATAGATACGGTGGAACTTTGCGGTCTTTGTCGTACGGACGTTACAATGCAAAGGTTGCTTATACATCGCCCGTTCCCTGTGCATACGCATCCGGGGCGAGCATCATCGATAGGATCCGCATGGCTTTGCAATTCAAGGAGCGCGAGTTCATCCCCGTGCTGTTCGGCGGCGACATCAACGCCTATTCCGTCGCTCGTGCCTTCTATGAGGAGTACCAGGTCAAAAGCCTCGTCTTTGGCAAATATCCGACGGGCCCCGCGTTTCGCAGCCAGATCATCGACTACACACCAGGCGAGACGATCGACACCATGCCGGTGTTGCTCGAGACCGTCAACGGCATCGCGCGCAAGAACCCAGACAAAAAGATCGTGGCCATGGGCTGCGGCGACAACTACGTGGCGCTCGTCGCGCAGGCGCAAGACGCCGGCAAGCTCGAGCCCAATGTCGTTGCGCCCTACGGTCCCTATTCCGTGATGGAACAGTGCCAAAAGAAGGAATACTTCTACGAGCTCTGCGAAAAGCATCACGTGCCCTATCCCCATACGTTCACCTTCACCCGTGCCATGCTCGATGCCGACGGTTCTGCCCGGGCCGTGGTGCTCGACGGGATCGACTTTCCCTTTCCGATGATCCTCAAGCCGAGTGACGGCATCATGTACTGGGAGCACGAGTTCGAGGGCCAGAAGAAGGCGTACGAGATTGCCGACCGCGCCGAGCTCGAGCAGGTCATCCACGATGTGTACGCGAGCGGCTACACCGACGACCTTATCCTGCAGGATCGCGTGCCGGGCAATGACGAGTACATGCGCGTGCTTACGAGCTATTCTGGTCGCGACGGCAAGGTCCACATGATGTGCCTGGGGCATGTGCTGCTCGAGGAGCACCAGCCGCACGGCGTGGGCAACCATGCCTGCATCATCACCGAGCCCAACGACGAGCTCATGGGCGGCGTGCGCAAGCTTCTTGAGGACATGCACTTTGTGGGCTACTCGAACTTCGACGTCAAGTACGACGAGCGCGACGGATCCTTCAAGTTCTTCGATTTCAACACCCGCCAGGGCCGCAGCAACTACTACGTCACCAACAGCGGTTTCAACGTGGCCAAGTACGTGGTGGAGGAGTACGTCTACAACCGTCCCTTTGACCCCGATTTCGTCACGGCGCAAGATGAGGCGCTCTGGAGCGTCGTGCCCATGGGCGTGGTCGACAAATATGTCAAGGATCCGGACCTGCGTGCGAAGGTGCACCGTCTTGCCAAGGAGGGCAAAGGTGCCGATCCCTCGTTCATGAAGGGTGACTTTGTCTTTAACCGTTGGCTGCGCATGTGGCACACCAAGCTCCGTCACTTCAAACTCTTCAAGACCTACTACAAGTAGACTTTTTGAAACGGGGGTAAAATCTGCCCCCGTTTTGCTGTGCTGTGCATTGCACGACGTGCAGCGGGTACGATGGGCGACAGACCCGTATGCCCGATACGCAGAAAGCCACGAGAACGATTGGGGAGGCAGCTGTGGAGAAGCTCGGAGTGATCGGCGGCATGGGCGCCGAGGCAACGTCCTACTACTATGACCAGGTTGTTCGCCATACGGCAGCTACCTGCGATCAGGAACATATCGATATGGTCGTGCTGTCCAAGTCGACCATGCCCGACCGTACTCGCGCCATCAAGACCGGTGACCATGCTCGCTTGCTTGCCACCATGAAGGAGTGCGCGCAGGCGCTCGAGGCGCTGGGTTGCAAGCACATCGCGATTCCCTGCAACACGTCTCACTATTTTTATGATCAGATCCAGTCGTTTACGAGTGTGCCGATCATCCACATGCCGCGCGAGGCCGTGCGCTATGCCCTGGCCGGTGTCGTGATGGGCGAGAACGGCTTCGATCCCGCGCGCAGCCGTGCCGACGAGCCGGTGCACAAGATCGGTATCATGGGCACGGACGGCACCGTGGGCGCCGGTGTCTACGGTTCGGCCTGCGAGACGGCGGGCGCGGAGGCCGTCTATCCCAGCGAACGGCGTCAGGCTGACGTGATGTCGCTTATCTATGATGACGTCAAGGCGGGCCGTGAGCCCGATATGGATAAGTTCGATCGCGTGATGTGGGAGTTCGCCCGCAGCGGCTGTGACCGTGTGATCCTGGCCTGCACGGAGCTCTCGGTGCTGCAAAAGTATCGCGAGATGCCCGAGATCGCGCTCGATGCCATGGATGTGCTCGTGCGCGAGAGCATTATCCGCAGCGGAGCGCCCTACCGCTCGTAGGAGTTTCTCACATAAAGATTCCGCCCCCGTCGAGATATCTTTCGGCGGGGGCGGAATCTTTTTAGTGGGGTTGTACTGTCTGCTAGAACAGGACGCCGAGGGCGACGAGCGCCAGGCTGAGGGCCAAAATCGCAACGTCGCGGCTCGCGAGGGGATAGCGCTTGAAGGAGCTGGCGCGCGTGCGCAGATAAAAGCCGCGCTGCTCAGCGGCGAGCGCGGTGGCATCGGTCTTGCCTACGCTCGAGATGAGCAACGGCACGCACAGCGGCAGCATGAGCTTGAGCTTCTTAATGGGATTCTTGGTGTCGTACTCCACGCCGCGTGCCGTCTGCGCTTCCATGATGGCGTTCATCTCTTGGCTAAAGACCGGTACGAAGCGCAGCGCCGTGGTAAAGGTGAAAGCATAGCGATAGGGCACGTGCAACACCTCGACACAGGCGTTTGCAAGGTCGTTGAGCTTGGTCACCATGAGCATGAGGATGAGCGGCAGCGCCACGCCCAGCAGGCGCAGACACGCCTTGGATCCCGTGATGAGTCCCGTTGTCGTGGCGAAGGCGAAGACGGTCTGGCCATCGCGCACAAAGGCGAGCTGCAGCAAGAACATGATGAGGGCGAGCGGCACCAAAAGCTTGAGCAACGAGCAGAGGCGGCCGAACACGCCCGCATAGGCGCCGAGCAGCAGCGTGAGGGCGAGCAGTCCCAGCAATGCGACATAGGTGTCGGCCAAAAAAGTTGCCACGATGATGCCTGCGGCGAGTGCCAGCTTGGCAACCGGGTTCAGGCGGTGCAGCAGCGTGTCGCCCGGCATGTAATCGATGACGTTAACCACGGCGGACCATCTCCTCGGTGATGCGGACGATATCGGAAACCTCGCTGATGCCGCCGAATGCGGGCGACACGCTGGTGCCCAGACGTCTCGAGAGTTCGGTGATCTGGGGCGGTTCCACATAAGCCTGACGCATGAGGTCGGTATCGGCAAAGAGCTCCTGGGTGGCGCCTCGGGCGAGGATCTGCCCGTTGGCCATGACCACGATGCGCTCGGCGAAGTCCGAGACGACCTCCATGTCGTGGCATACCATGATCACGGCGCAGCCGCGTTCGGCCATGGTGCGCACCGTCTCCATCACGGTCATGCATTCGCGATAGTCAAGACCGCTCGTGGGCTCGTCGAGCACCACGATCTTGGGCTCGACCACCACCACCGAGGCGAGTGCCACCATCTGGCGCTGTCCACGCGACAGCGAGAACGGCGCCTCGTCGGCCGGCAGGTCGAAACGGTCCACGACCAGACGGGCACGGCGCAGGGCCTCCTCGCGGTCGATGCCGGCGAGCTCCAAGCCAAAGGCGACCTCATCGAGTACGGTGTCCTTACAGATCTGGCGATCGGGGTTTTGGAAGAGCGTCGCCACCTCGCGTGCGATGCGGCTCGTGGGCACGGTTGCCGTGTCGAGTCCGGCAACCCGCACACTGCCCGATGCCGGCTTGAGCAGGCCGGTCAGAAGCTTGGTGAGTGTGGTCTTTCCGGCGCCGTTCTGACCAACGATCCCCACGAGCTCGCCGGGATAGAGTGTGATGTTGAGATCGTGCACCGCGGCCCCACCGCCGGGGTAGCTAAATTCCACGTGCTCAAAGGAGAGAACCGGTTCGGCGTCCTTGGCATGCGGTCGCAGGGCGGGAGCATGCGGCGAGGACGCTGGCGCCCCCGCCGCCAGAGGTGCCAATGCGGGATCGACGACGCTATGAATCAGACGCTCGGCCTCGTCAACATCCAGACAGGGGGTCGATGAGGGACAGATGCCGTCGGCAACCAGGCTGTTGTAGACGCGGGTCACGCGGGGGCAGTCGACACCGATGGCGCGTAGCGTATCGGTGTGCGAGAACACCTCGTGCGGCTCGCCCTCGAGTGTGATCTTGCCGTCGCTGAGCACGATGACGCGGCTGCAGTACTCCGAGAGCAGTGCCACCTTTTGCTCGATGACGACGACGGTGATGCCGAGCGTGCGCTGGGCCTCGCGCAGGGTCTCAAAGACAAGGGTCGAGCTGGCGGGGTCGAGTGCCGCCGTGGGCTCGTCGAGCACGAGAACACGCGGGCGCAGCGCCAGAATCGCCGCGATGGCGACCTTTTGCTTCTGTCCGCCCGAGAGCGTGGCGATCTCGCGATCGCGCAGGCCTGCGATGCCGACGGTTTCAAGCGTCTGGGCGACGCGCTGTTCGATCTGGTCATGCGGCACGCCGAAGTTCTCCAGGCCAAAGAGCATCTCGTCCTCGACGACCGAGGCGACCATCTGGGTGTCGATATCCTGCAGCACGCTGCCCACGATCTGGGAGATGTCGGTGAGCGAGACCTCGCAGGTGTCTTTACCGTCGACGGTTACCGAGCCATAGAACGTGCCGGTGTAGTGATGGGGCACGGCGCCGGATAGGCATGCGGCAAGCGTTGACTTGCCGGCGCCCGAGGGGCCGATGATGCCGATGAAGTCGCCCTCGTTGACACTGAGCGAGACGTGTTCGAGCGCATGCTCGTCCGCGGTGCCGTATGAGAACGAGACGTCATCGACGCGGATGATCTCTTCCATGGGAGCCTTTCGAATATGCCGTTCGCTAGAACGGTCACTGCATTAAAAAGGGGCTGCTTTGCGCAGCCCCCACATGATAGCAATCCTTATTTGCCCAGGACCTTCTTGAGGGGGAAGTAGAGCGCCTGGACCACGACTGCGTTGAAGACGGCGGTGCCGAGCACGACGGGAACCTTGGCAAGCGCGGTGGGGAGCGCCGCTCCCATGATGAGCGTGCCGCAGACCGCGAACAGAGCGCCCGAGACGAGCGTGGCGATAAAACCGGCGATAAACGGATTGACCTTGGTGCCGCCGACGCCGCTCTTGACGATGGCGCACATGGCCAGGGCGCCTGCGACCTCGGTTGCGAAGTTGAGGCCGGGGATGGAGGTGGTGAGCTGGATGATGGCGGCGGAGAGCAGGCCGTAGATGACCGATTGGACGGTGTTGGCGCGAGTGAGGGCGATTGCCAGGGCGTAGGCGGCGATGATGAACTGCGGCTTGATGCCGGTCATGGCGAGCGCGTTGCCTACGGTCATGTTGAGGATGAAGCCGGCTGCCAAAAGAATGGCGAGCAAGACGAGCGAACTGACATCGACGAGGCCCTTGTTGGCGGCGGTGGCGGAGACGGTACGTGCCTGGGTGTTGTTGGAAGCCATGATGGTGGTCCTTTCGGGGGAGATTTCGATAAAGCAGTAGCTAAGCCTTCGGGCGAAGGTCGATAAAAGTGCAGGTCATTGAATTGAAAAAGGGATGAATTCAGTTAAGGAAGCTTGAAAGGCGGAGAACGTAGACGGCTGCCTGAGGTGCGCCAGATTGGCGTGAAAGAGGAGCGAAGCGTACTTAGGTACGCGAGCGACGAATGAACGCCAAGGTGGCGTGCCTCAGGCAACCGCCGGGATTGGGAAAGCTTAAGAAAGCTTCAAAGCTTTCTTGATGGGAACGTAGAGCGCGCCGACGAGGATGGCGTTGAAGACGGCGGTCATGGCGACGACGGGGAACATGGCGGCAGCGAGCTCGGCGACCACACCGATCATGGCCATCTTGATCACCATGAAGATGCAGCCCGAAACGAACGTGGTCACGAACGAGGCGACGATGGCGACGGAGGGCTTGACCTCGCCGTTCTTGCCGGCGGCGTTGACGATGGCAGCCATGAGCATCGCGGCGATGCCCTCGGCGGCAAAATCGATGAAGGGCGAGGTGGTGGTGATCTGGATCACGGCGGCCGAGATCAGGCCGATAACGAGTGCCTGCCCGATATTGGGGCGTACCACCAGGATGGTGAGGCAAAAGGCCGAGATGATGAACTCGGGGCTGATCATGCCGCCCGAGATGCCCGAGATGGCCTTGCCCACGGTGAAGTTGAGGATAAAGCCGGCGGCGAGCAGGATGGCGAGCAGCACGAGGGAGCGGACGTCGAGTTTGCCGTGATCGGCGGAGGCGGTGACGGTGCGGGGCTGGGTAGCGTTCTGAGACATGGCGGGGATCCTTTCGGATGGATGTTGAGAAGAAAAACGGAGGCGCGTGATGCGAATGCGGTCGGGCTCGAGATAGAAAAAGGCCCCCGGTCGAAACCGGAGGCCTTTACGCAATACCTAGAGCAAGCAGGCGTGAGGGGCTCACCATCGACCGATCGTATTCGCATCACGCCACCACCAGTTGTTGAGGGACTTCATGGTGTTCTTCATCTTGGTGGCTCCTTTCGGATCTACGTGACGCTCGGGCGTCTGCTTATCTGTTGCGCTGCACTATAGCACAGTGGAGTGCAAGGTGGAAAAACTTTTTGGCAAAGATTTCCAGCTTATTTCTTCTTACGGCGGTTGATGACGTTGACGGCTATGCCGGTGACCATCGCCAAGACGATGACGATAACGTACAACAAGGGGCTTGCATCGCTCATAAAGGGTCCAATCGTAGCGTTAGCGGGCGAGCGGGGAGAAGTCGTCGACGATGATATCCAGACATTGGGGCAGCGCGCGGGCGCCGAAGACGCCGGAGTTGCTCGAGATGATCTCGCCGTCGAACTGCATGCCCATCGAGGGGGTGCAGGTGATCTTGGCTTCCTTGGTCTGGATGATCTTGAACTGCGGGCGACCCAGGGTCTTTCCGACCGGGTCGAGCGCGGCGGTGATGACCGTCGGCAGCAGCTGCACGGTGCGCACGGGCTCGATGACAACGATGTCGATGAGTCCATCGTTCATGCGGCAATCGGGAAACAGGTTGATGTCGTTTTGGATGACCGAGGTGTTGCCCGCCATGCAGCAGATGCCGTCGAGCTCGTCGATGATGCCGTCGTGCTCGATCTTGAAATGCGCCACGGTGGGGCTGGGCGTGGCGAGGGCCGAAAGAAAGTAGGCGATCTCTCCGATCTCGTTTTTGGTGGGAGCCGCCTTTCTCATGATCTCGGCATCAAAGCCCGAGCCGGCGATGATGATAAAGCCGTGACGGCGCTCGTTGCCGGCCTCATCGATCCAAAAGAGCTCGCCCATATCGGTCTTGACGGTGCGGCCCTCGCGGCATGCCTTGGCGAGCGCCGCGGCTTCGGGGGCGTTGCCGATGTTGTTGAAGAACAGACAGGCAGTGCCCGAGGGAAAGACGAGTGTGGGCACGCCGCAGCCGCGCAGCTGGTCGAGCACGTTGGACACGGTGCCGTCGCCGCCTGAGACCACCACGCGGTCGAAGTCGCGCACGTCAGCCACGGCGTCCTCGGGCTCCATGCCGTCGCCGATGAAGCGCATGACGACCTCGTCGCCGCCCTGCGTGAGGGCATGCGTAAAGGCGAAGATCTCGTCGGAGCTGGGACCCGAGGCGGGGTTGTGGATGATAAGGCAGCGCATGGTCTACGTTCCCGTTCTGTTGGTATACGAGTATAGTTATTGCGTAATGCCGATATCCTACCCGTGTTTTTCGGGACTAGCCTTATTCGATGGGTTGATATGTACATTTCCACACATCAGGCGTTGAGCGATTTTTGCGAGCGCGCCCGAGAGTTCGAGGCCATCGCGGTCGATACCGAGTTTTTGCGCGAGCGGACGTTTCATCCGCGGCTCTGCCTGGTCCAGATCGCCACGCCTGCCGAAAGCGTCGCGATCGACCCGATCGTCATCGATGACCTGTCGCCGTTGGCCTCGCTTATGGCCGACTCGAACATCACCAAGGTGTTCCATGCCTGCTCGCAGGATATGGAGGTACTGCTCCACACGTTGGGCGTTCTGCCCGAGCCGATCTTCGATACGCAGATCGCCGCCGCCTTTTTGGGCGAGCGCCAGCAGGTCAGCTATGGAGCGCTCGTGCAGACGTTCTGCGGCGTGTCGTTGCCTAAGACCGAATCGCTGACCGACTGGTCGCGCCGTCCGCTTACGCCCAAGCAGATCGAGTATGCCATCGACGATGTCAAATATCTGATCGTTGCCTATACCGAGATGATGAGCCGCCTGCATGAGCAGGGACGTGTGGACTGGGTGCTCGATGAGCTGCGCCCGCTTGCGTGCGAATCGCATTATCGCGCCGATCGCCACGACGCGTTCCGCCGTGTTAAACGCATCAATTCGTGCAGCCGTCATCAGCTGGGTATCGCGCGCGAGCTCGCGGCATGGCGGGAAGACCGCGCCGAGCGGCGCAACATACCGCGCAAATGGGTTATGTCCGACGACACGCTGCTGGCGCTCGTTAAACGCAATCCCAGTCGCGTCGAGGAGTTCCGCAGCATCCGCGGTACCGATCAGCTCTCCGAGCGCGATGTGGACGGCGCTCTCATGGCCATCAAGCGTGGCGCGAGCTGCCCCCACGACCGCCTGCCCGTGATGGTGCGTGGCCACCGGGTGCTTACTCCCGAGCTCGAGAGCGTGACCGATCTTATGTACGCCCTCATTCGCTTGGTGTCTGAGCGCTCCGGCGTGGCGACGGCCGTCATCGCGTCGCGCGACGACCTGGCCGAGTATATCGAGCATCCCGAGGAGAGCCGCCTGCGCGAGGGTTGGCGCTTCGAGCTCGTGGGCTCGCGTCTGGACGACCTGCTCAGCGGCAACATGGGCCTTACGGTCAAGGATGGTCGCATCGAGATCCTGTAGGTGGGTAGAATGCCCCCAACGTGAAAACGAACGCGGAGGTTTCTCATGCCTTATTACTACGGTGGTTACGGGTACGGCTTCGGTATGGACCCGCTGTACCTGATCGTCGTCGTGATCTGCACGGTGCTCGGCATCGCGGCGCAGAGCTATATCAACTCGACGTATAAGACGTGGTCCAAGGTGCGCTCGGACGGCGATACCGGGGCCAACGTCGCACGGCGCATGCTCGACGCCAACGGTTGCGCCGCCGTGGGGATCAAAGGCGTGGCCGGTGAGCTCACGGACCACTACGACCCGCGCGACAACAACCTCTACCTCTCCGATGCCAACCTACGCGGCGGGTCGGTGGCGAGCGTAGCCGTCGCGTGCCACGAGGCGGGCCACGCCGCCCAGAACGCGAGCGGCTATGCCATGATGAAGGTGCGCTCGGCGCTCGTGCCCGTGGTCAACTTCACCCAGAACGCATGGACGATCGTGCTTTTGCTGGGCTTGTTCATGAATATCGCCGGGCTCACGACGCTCGCGATCGTGTTCTTTGGCTTTTCGGTGCTGTTCCAGGTGGTGACGCTTCCCGTCGAGATCGATGCGAGCCGTCGCGCCGTCGCCTACATCAAGGCCTCCGGCATGAGCGACAAGCAGGTGCGCGGGGCCCGCAAAGTGCTCACGGCGGCTGCGCTCACCTATGTTGCCGCGGCCCTCACCTCGGTGATTCAGCTGCTCTATCTGCTCGCGCGCTATGGCAACCGCAGCCGCGACTAGCGTTTAGCGGCAGGGGAGGAGCTCCCCTTGGCATTTCACATCGATATCCGACGCCGTGGTGGCACTCGTGTCCCCGCGGCGTTGTACTATCTTTGCCGATTGGAACTGACGCGTCGGCATGTGGCCAACGCGTAAACGAAAGGAGGACACGTGGCAGGTTGGAACCTGACCGGCAGAACCGCCGCGTTTGAATTTGATGGAGGCGGGGGTGACGCTGCGCACGATGGCGAGCGCCAAGAGCTCAGCGTAAGCCAGGCGGTCGAGATCGCCGCAGGTGCGCTCGATGCTATCCCGCAGCTCAGCGTGCTGGGCGAGGTCACGGGCTTTCGCGGTCCCAACGCGCGCAGTGGTCACTGCTACTTTCAGATCAAGGACGATTCGTGCGCCGTCGATTGCATCATCTGGAAGGGTGTGTACTCCAAGCGCTCTTTCGACCTGCGCGACGGCATGCAGGTGAGCTTCAAAGGTAATTTCAACCTCTATAAGGCGACCGGACGCATGAGCTTCGTGGCGCGCTCGTTCTCGCTGGCGGGGGAGGGTCTGCTGCGCCAACAGGTGGCACAGCTGGCCGAGAAGCTCCGCCGCGAGGGCCTTATGGATGACGCCCGTAAGCGGCACATCCCCGTCTTCTGCTCGCGCGTGGCCGTGGTGACGTCGCTCTCCGGCGCCGTCATCGACGACGTCAAACGTACGCTTCGCCGTCGCAACCCGCTCGTCGAGCTTGTGTGCGTGGGGGCCAAGGTGCAAGGCGAGGGCGCGCCCGAGGAGCTCATCGAGGGTTTGCATCGAGCGGCCGCCATCACGCCGGCGCCCGACTGCATCCTGCTCGTGCGCGGCGGCGGCTCGTTCGAGGACCTCATGACCTTCAACGACGAGAACCTTGCCCGCGCCGTGGCGGCGAGTCCCATTCCCGTGGTGACGGGCATCGGGCACGAACCCGATACCTCGATCTGCGACATGGTGAGCGACCGGCGCGCCTCGACGCCCACGGCGGCGGCCGAGTCGGTGGCGCCTGCCATGACCGAGCTCGCCGACGTACTCGAGACGCGGGCCGGCAGGCTTACGGCCTCGATGGCCTCGCGCGTGTCGGCAGAGACGCTTGCGCTCGACACCGTCGATGCCCGCGGGCGCCGTGCCTGGGATACGTATACCGTGCGCCTGGGTGATGCGCTCGATATGGCCGCTCGCCGTCCGTGCCTGAGCAACCCGGCGTTTATGGTCGACCGCCGCGAGGCCGAGCTGGCACTCACGGGCGATCGCCTCTCGGGTGCTATAGCGCGCTCGATGGCGGTGTTTGAGGAGCGCTTCGCCGCGCTGCCCGAGCGGTTGTGCGCGAGCACCTCGGGGCTCGGCGGCAAGCGTCATGCCCTCGAGATGGCTTCATCGCGCCTGGGTCATGAGGGGCGCTCGTTGCTCACTGAGCCCCAGGTCGCCCTCGGCCGCGCAGCGGCGTCGCTCGATGCGCTCTCGCCGCTCAAGGTGCTTGGCCGCGGTTACGCGATCGCCTATGGCGAGGACGGCGTGGCCACGAGTGCCGCATCGTTCAAGCCCGGCGATGCGATCCGCGTGCGCATGGCGGACGGCAACGTGAGCGCGACGGTCGATGCCGTCGAGCGGCAATAGCCCGACCATCTCACCCCTAAGAACGAAACACACCTTTTAGGAAAGGAAAACAGATATGGCAGAGAAGACCCCCGTCGACCAGCTCACCTACAAGCAGGCGTCCCAAGAGCTCGAGCTCATCATCCGCAGCCTCGAGTCGGGCGACATGGAGCTCGAGGAGTCACTCGAGAGCTACACCCGCGGCGTCGAGCTCCTCAAGAGCCTGCGCGGCCGCCTGGCCGACGCCGAGCAGAAGGTCTCCGTGCTCCTCAAGGACGTCGACGGCAGCGACAAACTCGTCGACGGCGAGGCCGCCAGCACCGACGACAACCTCTCGTTCTAACCGTGCTATTTTTAGGACGGGGTCAGCAGTTGCATTTTGTCCGGGTGACAGAATGCGACTGCTGACCCCGTCCTAAAATTGCTTATCTGGAGGAAGGAACCAGCAATGTGTGATTGCATCTTCTGTAAAATCGCCAACCACGAGATCCCCTCGACGGTCGTCTACGAGGACGACCAGGTCCTGGCATTCGACGACCTCAACCCGCAGGCCCCCGTCCATACGCTCGTGATCCCCAAGAAACACTACGCGGACATCACCGACGGCGTTCCGGTCGAGACGCTCGGTGCCATGGCCCATGCCATCGATGAGGTCGCCCGCGTAAAGGGCCTCGACAAAGGCTTCCGCGTCATCTCCAACAAGGGCGCTGACGCCGGCCAGACGGTCATGCACTTCCACATGCACGTCCTTGGCGGTAAGAACTTGGGCGAGAACCTCATCTGAGCGCGTCTGCGGCGCTTCTGGAAGTTTTTATGCAGCTGAGCCAACTTGAATATCTGCAAGGTATCGCGGAGTGCGGCGGCGTGTGCAAAGCGGCGCGCGCCGCTCATGTTTCGCCCCAGGCGGTCTCCTCGGCCATCAGAAAGCTCGAGTCCGAGTTTGGCGTCACGCTGCTCGACCGTTCGTCGAACGAGGCCGGTCTGACCGAGGCGGGCAGGGAGTTCGCTCGACGGGGTCAGATGATCCTCGCACAGGTTGGTGACCTTAAAAGTCTCTCGACCCAAAGTGCGCGGGGAATCTCACCCGATGGACACTTTCGTCTCTACGTTCCGAACCTGCATCAGCGAGGTACCCTTTTCGATGAGGACTGGTATGAGTCCTTTTCGATCGAGAACCCAGACATTCATCTCGACGTATGGCATCAGCCGACCGCGACGTGTTTCGAGTCGCTTCTTCTGGGAATTTCCGATGCTGCCGTATCGTTCGAGGAGCCTCATGACCACACCCTCGCGTCCAAATGCATAGGCGAGAAGCCACTGAGGGTGCTCGCCCGGACTGATGGCTGCCGTGGCAAGGCCGCCTTTTCCGTACGCAATCTCCTCTCTGGTAAAATCGCCGTCCCTATCAATCTGGGTCCGTGCCTCAACGCCCTCAACCTCTGTCCCGAGGCACAGCTGGTGAGTTTTAAATTTCGCGATGTTGGGTACGGCGCTGAGGAGCAGCTCGCCTTTCTACGCAAGGGCGGGTTTATCCTTACCCTTTTGGATTCCCCGCTCGTTTCTGTCGGTAGCGATATCGGGGAATATCCTATAGAGGGACCTCAAGACATCTCGCTTCCCGTTTATTTTTGCTGTCGAAAAAACACCTGGTCCGATCGGCATCAAAGCGTTTATTGGCATCTGCTGCGCCATGTGATGGATCGTTGAGCTCTTTCCGTTCATCAACAAAGTGTTGTCGGAGCGAAACGGCTGCTTGATGGAATAGGTACTAGGCTCTCCTCAGGAATCGTCTTCAGTCGAATCTTGGGGGAGAGATATGGGGAACTGCAACATTCCGCTCTACATGGCGTTTGTCTTTCTGTCGAATTTCAGCACCATCCTGTATTTCCTGACGGTTTACCTGCAATTCGTTGGATTTTCGCTCGTTTCGATCTCGAGCATGCTGCTTGCGTATCAGGTAAGTAAATTCTTGCTGGAAGTGCCGACGGGCTATGTTTCCGACAAATTCGGCCGAAAGGCGAGCGGAATACTCGGCATGGTCGGAATGCTCGCCTACTATCTGGCACTTATTGTTGTCCGAGACCCGACGGGCATGATCGTCGCTTTTGTGCTAAAAGGTCTTTCGATTGCGCTTTTGAGCGGATCGTTTGAGGCGATTTATATCGAGAGCGTCCCGCGGAGCGCTCTCGTGAAATTGAACGTTGTTGAGCGATTCGTCTTCTACTCCTCCTATGCGCTCTCTGCTTACCTGGGCGGTTGGATATCTGTATCACATGCTTATCGCTCGGGGCTTGTCTGCGATATCGCCGCTATGGCTCTTGCGCTCATAGTGGTTTTCTTCATGCATGAAGTGGTGGTGACGGATGATGCTGGGGGCAACGAAGAAGAGATTTCCGTTCGCTGCGCGGTTAAATCCATCGCGGGGAACGGCGTTTTGATCGCCTCGTATCTCATGGATGCTTCTCAAGCTTTCGCTTATGTGGCTCTCGAAGATTATTTCGCGATGATGCTCGGCGAGCGGGGGCTGAATTCCGTTACGGCTGGATTGACTATCGCAATTCAACTTCTTGTTTCTGCGGCAATCGGGTTTATCGTTCCCTTGCTGCTGGGGAGAGTTGATGGCCGGCGCTTTATGCGGGGAATGGCGTGTATTCGGTTATTGCTGACAATGGGATTCCTTTTTCCGTTTACGCCCAGTTCACTTTTGCCGGTGTTTTACGTGGTACAAACCATTGCCTATACACTCTTTGCGCCTATCAAATATTCGATTTTCCAAAACAATATCGAGTCTTCGTACCGTTGTTCACTCATATCGGTGCAAAGTCAGATGATATCTTTTGGTGCAATCGCCTTCTATCTGTTCAATACGCTTGCGTGCGGAGTTCTTGGTGTTCGCTCGACGCTGTTGATTGCGTTGATACTGTCGACATTCATATATGTCCCCGCCCTGTTTCGTTTAACGCGAAGCCATACGAGCGACAATTCCGCAAAAGCGAATGCATGAGCACGACTCATATATCAACCCCATAAACCCAAGCGCCCCCGGCGTTTGGGTTTATCATTGAAGCGTATGTAATCTGGCGGCGCCACACCGCCTTTGAGTAGGGAGACACATGAACGTTCTCGTCGTCAACGCGGGTTCCTCGACCCTCAAGTATCAGGTTATCGACACCAAGACCCACAAGGTGTCCGCGAAGGGCTCCTGCGAGCGCGTCTGCTTCACCGGCGGCACCTTCACCCATGCCGCGAACGGCTCCAAGAAGGTGACCGAGAACCATGAGTTCCCCGACCACAAGGTCGCCATCGAGGCCGTCCTCAACGACCTCGAGGCCAACAACATCCATGTCGAGGGCATCGGCCACCGTATCGTCCAGGGCGGCTGGTACTTCGGCGATTCCTCGCTCGTCGACGCCGACGTCCTCGCCAAGATCCGTGAGGTCGCCCCGCTCGCCCCGCTCCACAACAACCCCGAGGCCAACGTCATCGAGTACTGCCTCGAGCAGTATCCCGACCTGCCCAACGTCACGGTCTACGACACTGCCTTCCACTTCAACATGCCCAAGGTCGCACAGACCTACGCCCTGCCGCAGGACGTGTGCGAGAAGCTGCACATTCGCAAGTACGGCGCCCACGGCACGAGCTATCGCTATATCTCCCAGAAGGTCGCCGAGATGACCGACGGCGAAGCCCGCAAGGTCGTCGTCTGCCACATCGGCTCCGGCGCGTCGCTCTGCGCCATCGAGGACGGCAAGTGCATGGACACCACTATGGGACTCACGCCGCTCGACGGTGTCATGATGGGCACCCGCTGCGGCTCCATCGACCCTGCTACCGTCTGCTACCTGCAACGCGAGGGCGGCTACACCTTCGATGAGGTCGACGAGATGATGAATAAGAAGTCTGGCCTGCTCGCCGTGACCGGCGGCAAGACCAACGACTGCCGCAACGTCGAGGAGCTCGCCGCCGCCGGCGACGAGGATGCCCAGCTCGCCTTCGACATGTTCGTCTACAAGATCGCCGCGAAGGCCGCCGAGATGGCGACCTCCATGTGCGGCATGGACACGCTGGTCTTCACGGCCGGCATCGGCGAGCACGCGCCCGCCGTCCGCGCCGGTGTGGCCGATCGTCTGTCCTTCATGGGCGTCAAGATGGATCACGCCCGCAACGCCCTGCGCGGCGACGGTGCCTGGTGCCTGTCCGCCAAGGACTCGAAGGTCAAGATCTTCGTGATCCCCACGGACGAGGAGTTCATGATCGCTTCCGACGTCGAGCGTATCGTCAACGGTAAGTAGTCAGGTGCCGTGACGGGGTCGGGCGGTGATCTACCGTTCGGCCCCGTTTTGCTTATCGCTCGGCGATAGATTGATAGAGTTCTCTCATACTCTGATAACTTATTCTCAGTAACGCAAATAGACGCATTGGCCCATCGCCACACGGGCCGCAGATAAGGAGTGTCATGAACGTACTGGTAGTTAACGCCGGCAGCTCGAGCCTCAAGTATCAGTTGCTCGATACCGAGACCCGCGAGGTCTTTGCCAAGGGCAACTGTGAACGCATCGGTCTCGAGATGGGCATTTTCGGCCACGCCGTGGCGGGGGAGGAGAAGGTCTGCGAGGAGCGCCCGTTCCCCGACCATCGCTCCGCCATCGCCGCCGTACTCGAGGAACTTGAGAAGACCGATTTCACGATCGACGGCATCGGCCACCGTATCGTTCAGGGTGGCTGGTATTTCCATGATTCCGCGCTCGTCGACGATGACGTCATGGCCAAGATTCGCGAGGTTGCCCCGTTGGCTCCGCTTCATAACTACGGTGAGGCCGACGCGATCGATTACTGCCGCGAGAAGTACCCCGAGCTTCCCAACGTCGCCGTGTTCGACACGTCGTTCCACATGACGATGCCCGAGGTCGCCTACACCTACGCCCTGCCGCGCGACGTGTGCGAGAAGTACCACGTGCGCAAGTACGGCGCGCACGGCACGAGCCACCGTTACGAGTGGATGATGGCCAAGCAGATCCTGGGTCACCGCTGCCACCGTCTGTTGTCATGCCATCTGGGCAACGGCGCGTCGCTTGCCGCCATCGAGGATGGCGTGTGCCGCGATACCACGATGGGCTTGACGCCGCTCGACGGCCTCATGATGGGTACCCGCTGCGGTTCCATCGATCCGGCAACCGTCTGCTACCTGCAGCGCGAAGGCGGCTACACCTACCAGGAGGTCGATGACATGATGAACAAGCAGTCGGGCTTGCTTGCCATGTCGGGTATTTCCAACGACGCACGTGACATCCGCACCAAGGCCTCCGAGGGCGACGAGCGGTGCCTGTTCGCCTTCGATATGTTTGCCTACAAGGCCATGCAGCAGGCCGGTTCGATGATCGCCTCCATGGCGGGCGTGGACACCATCACGTTCACCGCGGGCATCGGCGAGAACGACTGGTCGATCCGCAAGGCGTTCTGCGACTGCTTCGAGTGGCTGGGTGTGCGTATCGATAACGACAAGAACCGCGACGCCGTGGGCAACGGCCCCCAGGTCATCAGCGCCGCCGGCTCCACCGTCACGGTCATGGTCATCCCCACCGACGAGGAATACATGATCGCCCTCGACGTTAAACGCCTCACCGGTCAGGAGTAGATATATCTGGCAACGGTTTTTACCGTTTACCGGATTTTTCAGCAAAAGTCGCGGTCGAATCGCCGTTCACCCCAGGTTCCCTGAATGCCCTGCTGCAGCAGGGGGCCGTCCGGGCCAACCCCTGAAAACATTCCACAGGACGAAAGAACCCGCCGCGCGAAGCGCGCGGCGGGTTCTTTCATGTCCGAGGACGTTTTCAGGGGTTGGCCCGGACGGTCCCCGGACAACAGTGCGTTATTCAGCCATCTGAGCCTGGACGGCGGTGATGGCCACGACGCCCACGATGTCGTCGGCAGAGCAGCCGCGCGACAGGTCGTTGACCGGCTTGGCGATGCCCTGCAGGATGGGGCCGTAGGCCTGAGCACCGGCGAAGCGCTGGACGAGCTTGTAGCCGATGTTGCCGGCCTCGAGGTCGGGGAACACGAGGACATTGGCCTTGCCGGCGACAGACGAGCCGGGAGCCTTGAGCTGCGCGACGGTGGGCACGATGGCGGCATCGAGCTGCAGGTCACCGTCGATGGCGAGCTCGGGCGCCTTCTCGTGGCAGAACTTGACGGCCTCCTGGACCTTCTTGGCGACCTCGCCGCCGGCCGAGCCCATGGTGGAGTAGGACAGCATAGCCACGTGCGGCTCGACGGTGCCCATAAAGGTGGACCAGGAGTGCGCCGAGGCGATAGCGATCTCGGAGAGCTCGTCAGAGGACGGGTTGATATTGAGGCCGCAGTCGGCAAAGATCAGCGTGCCGTCGGTGCCGAACTGAGGGGTCTCGGTGCACATGACGAAGAAGGCCGAGACGAGCTTGGTGCCCGGGGCGGTCTTGAGGATCTGCAGGGCGGGACGCAGCGTGTCGGCGGTGGAGTGGCAGGCGCCGGAGACCAGGCCGTCGGCATCGCCCATCTTGACCATCATGGTGCCAAAGTAAGTGGCGTCCATGACCTGGGCGCGGGCCTGCTCGATGGTGACGCCTTTCTTAGCGCGGAGCTCGGCGAACTTCTGCGCGTACTCCTCATGCTTCTCGGCGGTCTTGGGATCGATGACGGTGGCGCCGGGAACGTCGATCTCGTCGGGGTTGCCCAAAATGACGAGCTTGGCCAGGCCCTCGTCGATGATCTTCTTGGCGGCCTCGATGGTGCGCGGGTCCTCGCCCTCGGGAAGGACGA
>ERZ808246.417-NODE-417-length-36180-cov-3.780844_pt1 | contig 36180 bp, 34 predicted proteins | sample MGYA00521083_ERZ808246 | MGnify/ENA primary metagenome ERZ808246 (study PRJEB31516, sample SAMN03275577) | gut metagenome | biome: mammalia-associated habitat; material: feces | host: Papio cynocephalus | place: Kenya | collected 2012-07-07 ...
TAAAATGAAAAAAATTGTATTTGCAACAATTCCGATGCAGGAAATAAAAGAAGGCATTGTCTACAAATCTGAAGAAAACAAGGCAATCGAATATGAAAAGCCTGTGCTTTTTACGGTGGATTCTCTGCTTGCAAAAACGCTTGAAAAAGGTGATGAGGTCAAGATTGTAAGAATTGTTACAGAAGGAAAATTTTCTGACGATAATCTGAAGCTCCAAAAAAACGAGCTTGACAAAATCAATTCTGAAATCAAAGCTGATATTTCTTATGTCGAGGTGAGGGAGGCATTCAGGGAGACAAACCAGGTCTTGCATTCAAGGTTCAGGCAGCTGGTGAATTCGCTTGAGACTGGCTGCGAAATTTATACGGATATGACTTTTGGCCCCAAGACTTTAACGCCGGTTCTGTTTTATGTGCTTGGATTTGCGGAGAAATTCTTTGATGCGGATATTAAGAACATTGTTTATGGAAAAGTAGATTTTGATAAAAACAAACATCCGATTCCCGATACCGCTGAAATTTTTGATGTTACATCACTGTACTACCTGAATTCCATGGCTTCTGTAATGAAAGCTCCGGACGGAGCGTCTGCTCTGGCAATGCTCAACACTTTGTTTGAACTTTAGCGTTTTTGGGGTTGTTTATGGAAGATTCAAAATCAAAAGAAGAAAATCCCATCAATCTTCTCTGCAAAAAATATTTTACACCGGAACTCTGCGACGGGCCTGTAACAGAAACTCCTGCTGCGCTTAAGAATAAGGCATTTGCAGAGCTTTTGTCTTATGGCGATAAAATTTGCTGTAAAAAATTCAGGGGCAAGGAAGATTATTTATGCATGGAAATTGTAAAAACAATTGAGGCGTGCTGGAATTCTTGGAAAAAATCCCCATGTTCTTCATCATATTCAGGCTACTTTTATAAGGCTCTTTGCAACAATCTTAAAAAGCTATGCGTCAAAAATGAGGAGGAATTTAAAGCGTTGTCTTTTGATTCTCCTGTTGGCAAGAATGGCGAGACGGTAACTTTACTCGATTTTGAGCCTGATGATAAACCTGCAAGCTTGGATGATAAAATCGAAAATGACAGTAAGCTTAATAAGCTCTTTGACGACATTGAAATATATACAAGAGCGGTAAGAACTGATGTCCGCAAATCGCTTTGCGTAATGTTCACCTACAGAATTCTTCATGATGCAGAATTTCCAGATTCAGGCTGGATAGAAGAAAAACACAAAAAGTACGATTTTATAAACATGGAGCTTGCCGAAGATTATTTTGCAAAACAGGAGCTTGCTAAGTCAGAGAACAAAAAATTTAAGTATACCCAAAAAGATGTGTCAAAACTGTTCGGAATTCCTGAAAAAACGCTTTCCGACAGAAGTAGAAAGATAGACAGCTTCTTTGATTTGCAAAAAAACAATGAGAACTGTTTTTAAAAGGCATTTATTCGGTTTTCAATCCGTTCGGAATTACTCCGGGCGGATTTTTTTTTATTTAAAAGTGTTAATTTTCCGAACAGAAAGAACTCTTTATATATATAAGCAGAAATAAATATTGGAGGAGCAAATGAACGCAGTAAAATCATAAAATTTTTTGCCAAAAACGGAGCAAGAATAGCTCTTGGTGAAAAGCAGTCAAAAAAAAAGCTTATGTAAATGGTTTAAAACTTGAAAGAGAGGTGTGATATTATGCAAGTAGAGTTTGTTATTGCGGCATTTTTCATTTGTATAGGTATTTCTATTTGTATCCTAGGAATTATACTAGATACTTGGGGATAATATAGAATGGATTAAAAACACAGATTTGATTTAAGGTATTAAAACTTGTTCTGTATATGGGAGATTTTAGATGGAAACAAAGACAACACGCATAGGAATGGAAACAGAGATTGACAAGAACCTTAAAACTCTTGCAGAAACAAAAGCAACATGCTACTGCCTGCGAGAAACAGGTCAATGTGATTTTGATGACTGCTTAGAATGCAGCAAGTTAAGTCTGTACCAGCAAGGTGTCAGGAATCTTCTGCCTGTTGACCTGCTTAAGGTTGATAACCTTGCTGCAAAGATTATTCAGCGGAAACTTGATAATGACATTTCATTCCGTGCTACGTCAGCTTCGCGCTGGAAATATTTCTTCAACAGCCTGAAATGGATGGCTATAGTTTTTCTGTTTGCAATATTTATCCCTTTAGCGGCTGCTTACTTCTTGTGCACATATGCCCTAGATACTAAGGGAGCTGTCTATCCTATTATAGATGATATTACAGAGAGCAAGATAATCCGTGTGCTTGATGAAACACATAAGAATGTATATGACATGAATGGCGACCATCAGGTTAACTGCCAGGATTTTACAGTCATGTTTATTTATCTTTGGGCTAAGATATATCCTGATGACTCTAAATCTGCTCAGATTGTCTTTAACAAGAACTTTAATACAGGCATGAACCACCTGTTTGTGTCGGTCAGGTCTGGTAATAAAGTGTTCTATATTGAGCCGCAGGGAAGCTATACAAACTATCGTATGGAGCATTTCTGGGGAGACAGGTATGACCCTTGCTTTAATAGGGAAATCCGCAAGTCGTTCTGGTATGCACAGATGGGGCTTCCTTATAATGGAGAGTGATTAATGACCAAACCTTGAAATAGAACTATTCGTGTTATGAGCTTTCCGTGCTGATTTTCCATCTCATTTCTCAGTAACTTTTGGGTCAAAACTCAGTAACTTTTGAGTGAAAACTCAGTAACTTTTGAGCTGTTTTTATGTCTGCATTTTTTCAGCTTTAATTGCAAATTATCATTATATAAACTACAATTGGGCATATGGCAAAGACTGTAGACGATAAGAAAATTATTTACACAATGGATCGGGTTTCCCGCGCTTACGGGACTAAAGTTTTTCTTAAAGACATAAGCATTTCATATTATTACGGAGCAAAAATCGGCGTTATTGGTGAAAACGGCGCCGGTAAGTCTTCTTTATTTAAAATTCTTGCGGGCGTTGACAACGATTTTACAGGCGAAACTCATCTGCTTCCTGGATTCACAATGGGATATTTGGAGCAGGAACCGCAGCTTGAAGCAGGCAAGACTGTAAAAGAAATTGTAATGGAAGGCGTAAAGCCGATTACAGATTTGCTTGCTGAATTCGACAAAGTGAACGAGGCGTTTGGAGACCCTGACGCTGACTTTGACAAGCTTTGCGCAAGACAGGCTGAGCTTCAGGAAAAACTTGATGCTGCGGATGCATGGAATTTGGACACAAACCTTGAGCTTGCAATGGACGCATTAAGATGTCCTCCTGCTGACCAAGTTGTGGACGTGCTTTCTGGAGGTGAACGCCGCCGTGTTGCCTTGTGCCGCCTTCTTCTTCAGCAGCCTGATATTCTGCTTTTGGACGAACCTACTAACCACCTTGACGCAGAAACTGTCGCCTGGCTTGAACGCCACCTTCGTGACTACAAAGGCACAATCATTGCGATTACTCATGACCGCTACTTCCTTGACAATGTTGCCGGATGGATTCTTGAAATGGACAGAGGTGAAGGCTATCCGTTTAAAGGAAATTATTCTGAATGGCTTGAAGCAAAGGAAAAGCGTCTTGAGCAGGAAGAAAAACAGGCAAGCGTTCGTCAGCGCGAAATGAAAGAAGAGCTTGAATGGATTCACGCAGGCGCAAAAGGAAGGCAGGCAAAGCACAAAGAGCATATCACAAAGTACGAGCAGCTTTTGGCGGAAGAGCAGAAACGTGTTCAGCTTAAAGACAGCCAGATTTCAATTCCGGCAGGACCTCGTCTTGGAAGCCTTGTAATTGAAGCGAGCGGTCTTACAAAATCATTTGGCGACAAGCTCCTTTTTGAAAACCTTGACTTTGCAATTCCTGCTGGTGCTGTTGTTGGAGTTGTTGGACCTAACGGTGCCGGAAAAACTACTTTGTTCAAAATGCTTGCAAAGGCTGCCACAGGTGAAGGAGAAGAAACTCCAGATTCCGGCACAATAAAAGTAGGCGACACTGTAAAGCTTGTGTATGTAGATCAGATGAGAAGCAAACTAGACCCAGACAAGACAGTACTTGAGCTTCTTTCTGGAGGAGCTGTACTTATAAAGCTTGGTGCTGTGGACGAAAAAGGACGGCCTGTAAATGGAGCGTTGCGTGAAGTGAATGCCCATGCGTATTGCTCTTGGTTCAACTTTAACGGCGCGGAACAGAACAAAAAAATCAGCGTGCTTTCCGGCGGAGAAAAAAACAGGCTGAACATGGGGCTTATGTTCAAGGAAGCGGGAAACGTTTTGCTTTTGGACGAACCTACAAACGACCTTGATATTTCTACAACGCGCTCGCTTGAAGAGGCAATCAACAGTTTTGCAGGCTGCGTTCTTGTAATCAGCCACGACCGCTACTTCCTTGACCGTATCTGCACTCACATTCTTGCGTTTGAAAACAACAGCGAAGTCAAGTGTTTTGAAGGCAACTGGAGCGAATACGTAGAATGGAAGAAAAACGTCCTTGGCATTGACGACGACCATCCTCACAAGACCATGTACCGCAAACTCACAAGATAAATGTAGAACTGTAGAAAAAAGGATGCCCGGTTGGGGCATCCTTTTTTTTGTGTCATAAAACCAATGCGATGTTATTTGCTAGGCGGATTGTTGCCGCGGTTTCCATCGCTTGGGTTTCCTGTTGTTGAAGGCATTCTTCCGCCTTCCCCTGCGTGGCTGTTGCCTGGTTTTACAGTTGTCTTTCCCATTTGTATGCTCCTTTAAAATGAATTATAAAAACTGTTGCAGCAAAAGCTGACAATAGCTTATTGCTAGTTTGATCCCATTTGTACTTTTGTGATTGTTATTGTGCCAGGGTAGTAATAATATTTTTTTTCTCCAAAAGAAGAATAAGTGTAGTCGTATTCAACTTTGTATGTGCTTGGTTGTGTGAGTTTTCCCATGAATGTAAGAATTACATCACTAGGTTTATATTCAGAGGAATTAGAAGAATCGGTATTTCCATTGATGTCTTTACCATTATAGAAAGTAACTGGAGTTCTTGTCTCTTGTTTTAGAATTTTTCCTGATATTGTTTTTTTGTCATAGCTTATTTCTAATGCTCCATAAAGAACTTTTACATCTGAATCTATTTGTTTGAAAATGTGTTGCTCTACGGAATCTTTTAAATAACCTTCGGTTACTATTTCAAGAAGTTCTTCTAGTTCTGCTGATGTTATTGCAAATCCAGTATAATAATTATAATTGGATCCATCTTTAGTATAAAAGCTTCCCGCTTTATGATTAGAAGCTAATTCTGCGGAGATAGATTTTACATCTTTTAAGTATTCATTATTTTTAACACTTTCATCTAGCTCAATTTTATAGGCATCTCGTGGAATCCATGAACTAAGAGAAATCGTGTCATCTGAATATGTTTCCTCTCTGTTCTCCTGATTATTTGTTATTTCTGATTTATTTCCTCCGTCGCAACCATCATCACAACTTGATAGTATAACTGGTAATAAAATTGTTGCTAAAATCATGCAAAGTTTATTAAACTTTTTCATAACATAACTCCTTGTTAATTTTGTTACCCTATCTTACCCCCCCCCGGCACTTTGTCAAGAGATTTGTTTGCTTTTTAGAGATTTTATTTATTGCATAGGTTAACTTAATTAACTTGTTAAAGTAAGTTAATTAAGTTAATATTGAAGCATGAATGGCATAGAAGAACTTAGGAAAAAAATAGAAACTCTTCCAGCTGGTGGAATTACAGCAAAAACGATAAAAGGAAAAAAATATCTTTATTATCAATGGACAGAGAACGGCAGGCAATTTTCGCGGACTGTAAAAGAAAAAGAAGCTGAGCTTTTAAAAGCTCAAATAGAAGAGAGAAAACTTTTGCAGGAAAAATTAAAGGAGATGAGGAATTCTAAAATTCATGTTTTTTCGGCAAAGCTTGAAAAAGATAATATCTATAATTGTGATGTCAGAATTGGAGAGCCTCTAAAGACTTTTGCGGCATCTGTAAGTTCTTATAAAAAACGTTATATATATGAAGATATAAAAAATTTTATATACAATGAAACGCATGATAAAGTATTTATTCTTTATGGTCTGCGAAGAACTGGAAAAACTACTTTAGTTCGTCAGATTATTTATAATATGCTGGAAAGTAATTTTTCTAAATCAGTTTTTATTCAGATAAATTCAAATAATACGCTTTCTGATGTAAACAAGGATTTAAAAGTGCTGGAATCTAAAGGCTATAAATATGTCTTTATTGATGAAGTTACACTGATGGAAGATTTTATTGATGGAGCTGCGCTTTTTTCTGACGTTTTTGCTGCTAGTGGAATGAAGATAGTTCTTTCTGGAACAGATTCTCTTGGTTTTATTTTTTCTGAAGATGAGCAGCTTTATGATCGATGCATTCTTTTGCATACAACATTTATTCCGTTCCGGGAGTTTTATGATATTCTTGGAATTCAAAGTATTGATGAATATATTAAATACGGCGGCACAATGAGCCGTAGCGGTGAAAATTATAATAATTCAATTTTTGGTACAAAGCAGAGTACTGATGAATATGTAAATACTGCAATTGCCAGAAACATACAGCATTCGCTTAAAAATTACCAATATGAAGATCATTTTAGAAATCTTTATGAGCTATATGAAAAACATGAGCTGACAAATGTAATCAATAGAATTGTAGAAGATATGAATCATCGTTTTACTATTGATGTTTTGACGCGCGATTTTAAATCCCATGATTTTGGCTTGGCGCAAAGAAATGTCCGTAATGATAGAACTAATCCTACAGATATTCTTGATACTGTTAATAAACCGAAGCTGATAAAAAATCTTATGAAGGCTTTGGAAATTTTAAATAAAGAGAATCAGACTATAGAAATCAAGGATGTTCATCGCAAAGAAATTAAAGAATACTTGGATATTCTTGATTTGACTTGCAATATTCCTGTTGTTTCCATGGCTGATTTGAACAATAGAGCTTTTTTAACTGTTTTTAGCCAGCCAGGCTTGCGTTATTCGCAGGCGGAATCTCTTGTAAAAAGTCTTATGATGGATGACGTTTTTAAAAATATTTCCGCAATTGATAGAAAAAGAATTACAGATAAAATTCTTGATGATGTGAAAGGTCGTATTCTTGAGGAAATTGTTTTGCTGGAAACAAAAAAAGCTAACCCTGAAAAAGATATTTTTAAGCTTAAGTTTGCTGTAGGTGAATTTGATATGGTTGTCTATGATTCTGAAAATGTTAACTGTAAAATATATAAGATTAAGCACAGCAAAGAAATTTCTAAAGAGCAGTATCATCATCTTGTCGATACAAAAAAATGTGAACAGACAGAATTTCGCTATGGTAAGATTTTGAGCAAGGTAGTTTTATATAGAGGAAAAAACTTGGAAACAGAAGATGGTGTTTTGTATAGAAATGTGGAGGAATATCTTTTAGAACTTGGCAAACATTAAAGCTATCCTTACAACTCCCATTGAAACAACTTTATGTGTAGTTTATAATCTGCCAAGATTTTTTATGCGAGGTTTATATGGCAAAGTTTCCTTCTTGTGCTCTTGATGTAAGGCTTATTGCGCTTGACTTGGACGACACTCTTTTGGATTCAAATAGAAAAATCAGCGACAAAAATGTGCAGGTGCTTCAGGAATGCGCTCGCCGCGGAATTTATGTTGTGCTTTGCTCTGGACGCGCGGAAGATGGAATTCTGCCTTTTGTGCGCAGGCTGGACATTGCTGGCAGCGAGTTTGGAAAATTTATAATTGCAATAAACGGATGCAGCGTTTTTGATATGCACGAGCGAAAGCAGATTTACACTTGCAGCGTTGATTCTTCTATTCTTCTAAAGGTCAATTCCGAAGCTGAAAAAATGGGGCTTAGAAGCGAAGTCTATTCCCCGGACACAATTTTCTATGCAGAAGAAACTCCTTGGACGCGCAAGGACGTTGATATGTGCGGTTTAAAAGGAAAAGTTATAGACGACTACGAAACTTTCCTGACTGAAAAAAAATTTCCTAAGATGCTTGTTCCTGGCGAGCCTGAAACTCTTCAAGTGCTGCAAAAAAAACTCAAGGAAGAACTTGGAGATTCCGCCGTTATATTTACAAGTAAACCGTTCTTTCTTGAAATCCTTCCGCCGAACTGCGGAAAAGGTGAATCTATAAACTGGCTTGCTGACTACATTGGAATTCCGCGCTCATCTACAATGGGATTCGGAGACAGCATGAACGATGAAAGTATGATTGAAAAATGCGGTTACGGCGTGTGCATGAGCAATGGAATTGACTACATAAAAAACGCCGCTGACTTTATCACTGAAAAAGATAACGATTCAAGCGGCGTTGGCGACTTTATAGAAAAATATGTTTTGTAAATTTTAAGATTCAATGTCCGCTTTTTGCAGAAGCTCTGTTTCCCATTCAAGCAGGGCTTTTTCTTCTTGCGTCTTGTTTCCTTTTACATCGCACATTATTCTAAAGACCGGCTCTGTTCCGCTTGGACGCATCCAGATAAAGGCTGCAGGGTGATTTGAACTGTCCAGGAATTTTACTTTTAGTCCGCCGTTCGCATTGTTCCAGTTTTGAGCGGCAACAGTTTCTTTTGTGCCGTTTGTTGTGAATGCTTCGTAGCTTGAAATTCCGTATTCATTTTTGAGCTGCTCTTTTTTTTCTTCCCAAGATGAAATGAATTCTTTTCTGAAGTTTTCCTTGAGCTTGCCTTTGTCCTGCATTTTTACTTGAAGAACTGCGCGGCTTTCGCTTACGCCTGTTGTTGTATATTCAGGCAGCGTGGAAATAACATCGTTTAGGGTAAAGTTGTCATTGTATTTTTCTTCCTGCCCGGACATCTTGCACCACAAGTGGAACAAGCCAATTTTATTTTTTGTGTCTCGCAGCGCAAGAAGTTTTACCAGCGCAAAAATTGTTGCAACTGGATCCCTTACCGCAGAAGGGTATGTTATGTTTCCGCCGTTGCTTCCTTCCCCGAATATTCTTACGTTAAAGCCTTCGCTTCTTTTTTCACGCGCAAGGTTCACTACATTTGCTTCTCCAACTTCTGCGCGGAATACTTTTGCATTCAGTCTGGCGCAGATTTCGTCAATTCTCATGGAAGTAGGGCAGTTTACAGCTACCGCAAGATTTTTTGTGTCCGGATTTTTCCAGTATTCAAATGCAAGTTCCGACATTACGCATAGCGCGAACACTTCTTGTGCCGGCACGGTTTTTGCCTCTTTGCCGTTCCAGTAGACAATGTTTCCTCGGTCGCCGTCGCAGTCTGGCATATATCCGAGCAGGGCTGATTTGTTTCCTTCTTTTTGGAGCTCATTGATTTTTTGCGCGCAATGCACAAGATTTTCTGGCTCTGGAATTATTGCGTGAACAATTTTATCTTCGTTGAATGGAATAAAACTGATTCCGCTTTCCGGAATAAATTTTTTATCTATTGAAGTTGCGCGGGCAGAACCGTTCATGTCGCACACAAGGCTAAGCGGATTTTTCTGCGCTGCTTTTTTTAAAATGCTGAACAGCTTGTGCTGAAATAAAATTTTTGGACTTCCGGCTATTACGGTCTTTATAAATTTTTCGTAGGCGGCAAGAGACTGTTTTTTATACTTGGCGCATTTTGCGTACACATTTTCAACTTGTGCCTTTTGAGCTTTGAATGCAAGCGAAAGTGCGTGGTCTTCTGCTCCGACTGAACTGCATTTTGCTGCAAAGCTTTCCGCAAGTTTTTTTGATTCCCCGGCTTCAAGAACGCCTCCGTTGTTCAGTCCGAATTTTATTCCGTTGTGTCCTACAGGATTGTGGCTTGCTGAAATGTAGAGAAATCCGTCGTGTTTTTTTGAATACGCCATAATTTCCGGGGCGGCGGCAGTTCCAAGGAAAACAATTTTTATTCCGCAGGCGCAAAGTCCTTGAATCACATTGAGCGCGATTTCTTTTCCTGTGGGGCGTGTGTCTGTTGCTACTACAACTGACGGCTCTTTTTTTCCTGTTTTTGAAATTATATATTCTGCGAATGTTTCCGCAATTAAAAGACAAAGAAAGCTGTTTGCTTCTCCGATTTTTGGCGAAGTGTCTTCCGCATCCATGCTTTCTGTAAAAACTTTTCTCCAGCCGGATGCTGATAAAATCATATTGTGTTCCATAATGTGCTTATTATACCGCTTTTGCCGTAACTGTGGAAGCGAACAGAATTTTTTGTTAAACTTGTTCATGTCTGGAATTCCTTATGTTGGAGATAAAATGAGAAAATTACTTTTTATGATGATGATTTTTCTTGGTTTCATTGCTTCATCTTTTGCCGTAGATTTGTCCAAGGACAAATATCTTCGCTTTGAATTCACATGGGATTCATCTTATTTTCTGACTCCTGAAGCGATATATCGAATTTGCTGGGAAGACAGCTTTTATGAGAAACTTAGCCGTAGCGATTTCAGGCTTGACGAGAACGGCTGGTTTTATTATGACGAAATCATGTTCATTCCGGAACTTGCGGTCAAGTTAGGCGGAAATTGCAAGAATAATGAATATGCGCAAATGCGAGGATATTTTTACAATCCGTGGTTCAAAGTTACATATTCTGCATCATCTTCGCTTTCTGAAAACACGAGGAGCGGCTTTGTGGTCTATTCAGCCGAAAATCTTGGCACATTTGCTTTTGCGCCCACTGACCATTACGAGAGCCTTTCATGGAATTATGACCATATTCCCTGGGTCGAGGGTGAAAGCGGCACAGTTATAAAAATGACTTCGGAAAAGCCTTTCAAAAAGATTATGATTCTGAACGGCTATGTTGATGCAAAGAAGCCGGAATTGTACCGAAAGAATTCCCGCGTAAAGGCATTTTTTGTCCGGGACTTGGATAACGGCAGCGAATACACTTTTGAGCTTGAGGATTGTGTGTGTTTTCAATTCTTCAACCTGAACCATGAAACAAAAAAACTAGAGTTGAAAATTGCGGAAGTTTACAAGGGCGACAAATGGGAAGACACGTGCGTTTCGGCGATTGTTCCCGAATCTCATAACGACGGCACAGAGGCGTATCCAGCATATCAGAAATATTCCTGCTTTGACAAGAAAGAAGATATACTCAAAGTGATAGACTTGTACACTTCCGAATACAAGTTCCGCAAATATGAGCCTGACCCATACAAATAAGAATTACGGCTTTTAGAGATGCAAGCCTCGAATTATTGTAAGAAACTTTTTTAACTTGTATAATCTGACAAAAATTGAAGAAAAAATTATGAAACCAAACAAAATCAACGTCCTTATTCTGATGGCAATTATATTGATTTTGTGTGTGCAGTCAGCCACATCGCGAGGTATAAAGACTGCGGAAACTATCAAGATTGTAGTAAAACATGAAACAGAATATAAAAAAAAGGTTTTCCGAACCGTCTACGAAGATATGGTTGCGCCCATTGCCATAAGTCCCTTTGTATTTTTCGGAAACTATGTCGAGGTGAAAGTTTGCAATGTCAGTGATGAGCCAATAAAGGAAATGATTTTTTCTTATACTGTGCTTGATAAAAATAATAAAAAGATTTTTTCGGTGTCAGAAAAACTTACGGATAAAATTGACCAATATGCGGCCTATGAAATAATGATAAAAAATCCTAAGACTGTTTCTGGCTGGACGGAAACCATTCAAGACATAAAGATAAGAATTGTATTTGACAGCGGAAGAGAAGCTGAGCTTTCAAATGATGAAATTATTGCCTGCACGCTAGACAAGTTTACATTCAGTATTTACAAGGACGAGAATATCGCTATCTCTTGGAGGTACAATATGCCCGCAGCCTATGCGCTGATGTTTGAATCGACGAAATTTTTTGACTATTCACATTTCCGTTTTAATGTAGAGGAATACAAAGATGACGGAATGATTTTAGACAGCTTTGATGGGCAGTTTGTTTTTGACAATGATTGGTGGAATGAAGGTGAATTAGAATGCTGCGAGATTATTATGCCTAATTATCTTGAATATGTGTTCAAAACGACAAAATCTATTGAGATTGAATATCTTGTGGGAAATCCAAACAAACCTAAACAACGGAACTTGTCAGAAGAAGAAATGAGAAGCATTGCAAAAAAAATTGTCATTGATGACGAGACTTTCTTAGAGCGGATGCGTGCATTCGCCGCTTTTATGAATATTATGGGGTTACTCTAAATGAAAAAACTAATTCTACTGATTGTTTTATTTGTTTTACGCTCTTTATGCTGTTTTGCTGAGAACGAAGGTAAAATAAAATTTATTGTATATGAAAATAATCATTATAAATACATGGTCAATGAAAAAATGTTATTATTTTATGGCGGCTTGATAATCAATAATGATGATAGAATATTTTTATTTAAAGAAGATCATAGTGATAAATCAGCTCCTGCAAGAGATAGGGAATTTGCAATGATGGAATCTAATGATGCTCCTGTGTTAACTTTCTATCCCGAAAGAGGACATTATATGCTTTGGTCATACGGAGCTGATGCCAGTTCTTCAGACTTTACAATACCTGAAATTATCGGTGAAGTTTATCTTGAAGAAAATTTTATCAACGAGATTCTTGCAAACAACTTCTATTGGTATATCCTTAGAGACATTCCATATTCGTCAACGTCAAGAGAAGAATACTGTGAAGAATGTAAAAGAAGGCTGCGTGAATACTATCTGCCAAGCCTAAATAAAAGCCAGCTTCGTATCCTTAGAAACACTATATATGCATATTACGGCTACCTCTTTGCCTCAAAGGATTTGCGGGTGTTTTTTAATAATAGAATGAAATGGTACAAGCCTGTAGATGATTTTGACGAGTCACTTATTGCTGAACCGCATAGGGAGTTTATTAATCTAATAAAGGAATTTGAAAGCAAATTATAAATTGTTTAGCGTAAATTAATTGCTGGTTTTTTAAACAGTGCTGGGAAAGATAGGTGGTTTGGAGGAAAGAAAACGGCGATAAAATCGCTTCGCTTCTGAAGTAGAGGGTTGTCTTTCCTCCAAAAACTTGCGTTGCACATTGCCTTTTTTTTCAATATAATAGTCCGCATTATGTCAGAAAGAAACGAAAAAGAACTTTGCCACTGGGCTGACCAGCAGGCTTCAAGAATTATCAAGCAGAAAGGCGACCTTGACCTTTATACCTGCGCTTCTGGAATTACCCCGAGCGGAACAGTTCACATTGGAAACTTCCGCGAAATTATTACTGTAGATTTGATTGTGCGCGCTCTCCGCGACCGTGGCAAGAATGTGCGCTTTATTTATTCCTGGGACGACTACGATGTGTTTAGAAAAGTGCCGGGCAATATGCCTCAGCCGGAAGTTCTTGAAAAATATCTGCGCTATCCAATTACAATGGTGCCGGACACTTTCGGACGCGATGAAAACTATGCGCGCCACCATGAGGTTGACATAGAAACTCAGCTTCCGCGTGTAGGAATTCATCCTGAGTTTTTGTATCAGGCTAGCCGTTACCGAGCAAACCGTTATGCAGAAGGAATGAAAAAGGCATTGCAAAACCGTGAGCTTATAAAAGAATGCCTGAACGAATATCGCGATGAGCAGCACAAAATGAAGCCGGAAGATGTTTATTGGCCTGTTGCCGCTTTCTGTTGCAAATGCAATAAAGACGAAACAGAAATTCTTGATTACGACGGTGAGTATGGCGTTACATATAAATGCAAGGCTTGCGGACATGAAGAAAAAGGCGACCTTCGCACTTCAAAAGAATTCAAATTGGGCTGGCGTGTTGACTGGCCGATGAGATGGAACGAAGAAAAAGTTGTGTTTGAGCCGGGCGGAAAAGACCACATTTCTCCAGGCGGAAGCTACGACACTGCAAAACTTGTAAGCAAGAAAGTTTTTGGATGGGACGCTCCTGTTACAATGAAGTACGACTTTGTAAAACTCAAGGGCGTTCCTGGAAAAATGTCGTCTTCAAAAGGAAAAGTAATTTCGCTTGTTGATGCTCTTGAAGTTTATCAGCCGGAAGTTTTGCGCTACATTTTCGCCATGAACAAAGTTGACCATGAGTTCAGCATCAGCTTTGACTTGGACGTTGTTACAATATACGAAGCCTACGATAAGACAGAACGAATTGCTTGGGGAATCGACAAGGCAAAGAACGAAGATTTGTTCCTCAAGGAAAAACGCATTTACGAGCTTAGCCAGATTGAAAACGGAATGCCGAAAGTTCAGCCGTACCAGATTGCCTTCCGCCTGCTTACAACTTTGCTTCAGACTTATTCAGGCGACATCGATGCGGTTATTGCTTCTCTCAAGGATGTAAAGGAAGAACAGAAGGAAACTTTGCGCCGCCGCTGTGAATGCGCCTGGTACTGGATTAAAGAAAGCGCTCCAGACTGCGCTCCGGATTTCTGCTTTACTTTAAGAGAAGATGGTTCTAAGGCTGAAGATATTTCGGGCGAAATGCTGACTGCTGTGCGCCGTGTGCGTGATGAAGTTGTTCCGCGCCTTGATACTTTTGCGGTTGACAAGGAATGCCAGCAGGCAATGTACGACATTGCGACAGAACTCGGCCTTGAGTCAAAGGCATTGTTTACAGCTTTGTATCATGCTTTGATTGGAAAAGATCAGGGGCCGCGCCTTGCAAGTTTCTTTAGGATTATCGGAAAAGAAAAACTTCAGAAAATCCTGAGCGTATACTAAAAAAATGTCGTTGCCATATCAAGTATGGCAATGGCATTTAGAACTTGTTAGACAACCCTTAATCTAGGTCGTTTAAATGAAGAAGAGAATTTATTTTTCACTTGCGCTGAATATTCTGATTGCTGCATTTGAAATTGCTGCTGTGATTTTGTCTTTAATTGAATATGGCGGATTTAGTTTCTTTAAGTTTTATACGCAGGACAGCAATATCTTTTTGGGAATTTCAAGTGCTGTAATGGCGGCTTGTAAAATCAGTTTTCTACGTTCAGGAAAAAAGGTTCCTGATTCAGTAAAATTGTTTTCTTACATTGCGGTTTGCTGCACAACGCTCACAATTACGGTTGTTCTGGCTTTGCTCATTCCGAATGCTGGCGGCTACACAATGAAAAATTTCAGCCACTATATGCTTGAAGGTTCTGGGCTTTTTATGCACTTTATGTGTCCTGTTTTGGCTTTGGTTTCTTTTATCTGCTTTGAAGAAATTCCTCTGAAATTTTCGTATACTGTTTACGCTATTGTTCCTACTTTAGTTTATGCGGCTGTTCTTTTTGTCTTGAATATTGCCCGTGTTTTGGTTGGTCCGTATTTTTTTCTTCACGTTTATGAGCAGAGTATTCTTGCTTCTGTGGGCTGGACGTTTGTTGTAATCGGCGGAAACTATTTGATGAGCGTTGGAATCTGGGCGGCATCTAAGAAAAAATCATTTTGAAAATTGCATTTTGTGTTGTAGTTGCGAATGATTTCTTAAGTATGCTAAAATGAGCTATGTTAAAAAATTTTCTTTGGGTGTTTTTTATTTCGATGGTGCCGCTTATTGAGCTTAGGGGCGCGATTCCTGTTTCGCAGGCGTTAAAACTGCCGGTGATTTCTTCTTATATTATCAGCATAATTGGAAATATGATTCCAGTTCCTTTTATTTTTTTGTTTGCAAGAAAATTTTTGGAGTGGGGGCAGAACAAGCGTCTTGTAGGCGGAATCTGCCGTTTCTTTTTGCTCAGGGGAACTGCTGCCGGTGAAAAAATGCAGGCAAAAGCTGGACGCGGGCTTTACTTTGCGCTTTTTCTTTTTGTAGGAATTCCGCTTCCGGGAACTGGAGCTTGGACCGGAACTCTTGCAGCTAGCCTTTTGGACTTGGACGGAAAAAAGACATCTCTTGCCGTTATGGGAGGCGTTCTGCTTGCCGGCATGATTATGCTTGTTTTGACATTGCTTGGATTCGGAGCTGCAAACGCGGTCGCAGGGTAAATAAAAAAGCTGCCCGATTAGGACAGCTTGTGTTTGTCTTTTAGTGTCGTTCTTGCATTTGATGCTGGAATGGATATTTATGCTGCTGTTTTGTAGTCAGTAACAGCAATTTCTGTAACACTTTCCTTTAGCTTGTTTACAATCTTTTCGATGTTTTTTGCGACTTCATCAGTAAAAAGCTCTTCGCCGCATTGAGAGCATTTTAGACAAGGAACATTGCGGATAATTACAATGCATTTTCCAAGGTCTGCCATGAATGTTGTAATATCTTCTTTCATTTTTCCTTTGCAGAAAAAGCAGTTTTCATTTTTCATTATAATCCTCCTGTTTTTTTCTTGTATCAAAGTTTTTGTTCCAGTTTTCTGAACTAGGATAGTATGCCGTTATCATCCATATATACTCTTCGTTTGAACTGCAACAGATGTGCAGTTTTTTGTTTGATTCTGTTTTGCCAAGAATAAGGCAACTTGGCACAGGATAGTCGTCTACATACTGCTCTATAATTTTGCCATTCATTATGGCATTTTCAACGTCAGCTTGGCTAATTCCACGCTGAATAAGCCTTGTAAGAATGTGCCTTGTCCAGCGGATTTTATGCTCTTTGCAAAGTTCTTGTATTTTTTTCAAGTTGATATTATTTGATTCCATTGCATTTATATTATAGCATAAAAATTAAAAAGCTGCCCGGTTAGGACAGCTTGTGTTTGCTTATGCTTGCAATGCCGTAACTGCTACTGTTGCAACAATGTCGTCAACGTTGCAGCCGCGGCTAAGGTCGTTAAGCGGTTTTGCGAATCCTTGGCATACAGGTCCAATTGCCATCCAGCCGCCCATTCTCTGGGCAATCTTATAGCCGATGTTTCCTGCGTTGATATTTGGGAATACAAAAACATTTGCGTGTCCTGCAACTTTGCTTCCCGGAGCTTTTAGCTCTCCAACTTCTGGAGCAACCGCGGCGTCAAACTGAAATTCTCCGTCCAATGCCAAGTCTGGTGCTTTTTCCTGAGCAAGTTTTACTGCTTCCTGAACTTTTGGAACGCTCTTGAAGAACTTGTCATCGTTTCCGCTTCCTTTTGTGCTGAAGCTTAGCATGGCGACTCTTGGCTCGATTCCTGCAATTTTCTTTGCTGTATCGGCTGTTGCAACTGCAATGTCTGCAAGTTCTTCACTTGAAGGCTCAATGTTGATTGCGCAGTCAGCAAGAAGCGCAACACCTTCTTTTATGTATTTGTTTCCGCATTCCGGGGCAACCATGATAAAACTTGATGAAACTGTCTTTATTCCAGGCGCGGTCTTTATAACCTGAAGTCCTGGACGCAATGTGTTTGCTGTTGAATGGCAAGCTCCGCTTACAAATCCGTCCGCATCTCCTGCCTTGAGGATAAGAGCTCCGAACATTGTGCGGTCTTTGAGAATGTAGTTTTTTGCATCCTGAACTGAAGGATATTCTGCCTGCCCAGTTTTCTTGTTGATTTTGCCTTCACGTGTTTTGAACAAAAGTTCTGCATACTTGTCTGTGTTTGGGCTTGTGACTGGATCTACAAGCTCAATTCCTGAAAGGTCAACTCCTGGAGCTGCCTTTGCGCATTCTTCTGCGTTTCCGATAAGAATGATTTTTGCAATTCCTTCCTTTACGATTTTTGCAGCCGCTTCAACAACTCTCTTGTCTTCGCCTTCGCAAAGAACGATTTTTTTTCCGGCTGTCTTAGCCTTTTCCTTTAACTGTGAAACAAAATCCATAATGCACCTTCTTTGATTGTTTTGCTTGAAAATCGGGCAACCGGAATTCGAATCCGGGACCTCGTGCCCCCCAGACACGCACGCTAACCAACTGCGCTATTGCCCGAAAAGCACTGCAATTATATCAAATGGCGTATTGATTATCAATTGCAGCGGAAAAGGTATATTTTGTTCATCTTGTGCGCATACTTCATTTTTATTGCAACAGGGGGTATTTTGTGGTAGCATTTTCGGCAGATTCGTAAAAGAAAATGAAGAACAATATTAAGCTAAAAAATCATCTATTGTAATTATTTTAGTTTCAACTCTCATTGTCACAAATCTTTTTGTGGGAGTGGTTTCCTACTATGTTTCTGCGGGCGCAGTAGATGAAATCAGTTCGAGCATCGGGTCTCTTGAAAAAATGATTCAGGTTTAATCCGAAAATGTTCAGCAGGCATCTTCTGCAATTGAACAGATGATTGGCAATATATCTTCCGTGAATGCTTCCGTGGGCAAGATGATTTCTTCCTTTGACCAGTTTGAGGAGCATTCTAATACTGGAATTGCCAACCAGTCGAATGTAAATGAAATGATTCTTGACATTGAGCAGCAGTCGAAAATTCTTCAGGACGCGAACTTTGCGATTGCAGGCATTGCTTCGCAGACAAACCTTCTTGCTATGAATGCCGCGATTGAGGCAGCCCATGCAGGCGAGGCCGGAAGGGGATTCAGCGTGGTTGCGGATGAAATTAGAAAATTGTCGGCAACTTCATCGGAGCGCTCACATTCCATAGGCGCGCGGCTGGCAAAAATTCAGGAGACAATAAAAGGCGTTGTCTCTCTTTCAAATGAGACATTGTCGGAATTTTCGCTTGTTTCAGACAATATTGCGGAAACAGGCCAGATTGTGGCGCAGATAAAAAATGCGATGGAAGAACATCAGATAGGCTCAAAGCAGATTATAGATGCCCTTCAGTCTATGAACGATTCTACTGCCGAAGTAAAATCTTCGTCTGCGAAAATGTCTGAGGACAACAGGCATATCCTTGCAAAAGTGAAAAAGCTTCAGTCAACTGCTTTGACAATAAAAGACAGTATGGACAGAATGCAGGAAAACTCCACGGCTGCAGATGAGAGCAGGAAGATGCTTTCTGCAATTTCCGGCGATATTACAGACTCAGTAAAAGAAATCGGCGGCAAGATTGGACTTTTCAAGGTGTAGCACTGGCTTACATTTTTTTTCGCTTTCTTTTTTTCCCCCAGACAGCTACAGTACGCATCGTTGTTTAAATGAAGGCTTAAAAAAGGCAAAATTCAGCTGTATAGACAATATCAGGTGTTTTTTATAAAAAAAATATATTTTTTTTAGTTTCCTTTTGGATTTTCCAGACAGTTTGATATATAATATAAATAGGTAGTCCTAATTCAGGGCTTTATAAAGCAGTTAAAAACGGCGCAGGAAGAGAGGCGAATGCAGAAAACGCTCTGTTTTGCTGCCGCGGAAGCGGCAACGTTGATAGTTCAAAGGAAAAACAGTGCGTATTTTTGCAGACACATCTCGAACAGAATCTGTTTTTAGATAGAATTGTATTCAAATTAACAGGAGAAAACTATGAAGAAATCTATTTTCTTGATTTTACCAGCGGTAATGCTAATGCTTGCCTCGTGCATGGATTCCGCAAGCGGAAACGGTGGAGCTGGCTCTGTTCGTGTTGCGCTTCCGGGCTCTTCCCGGAATGTCTCTAGCAGTGACAGGGCCGACTCGTACACAGTTTCCCTGCTGAAAGGCGGAAAAGTTATAGAAAGCCAGACAGCCGTGCCGGGGGGGCAGTGGAGTTCAATGAGCTTGATGCCGGAAGCTACACGGTTGACGTTGAGGCGACTTTAAGCGGTGCCTTGAGCGGCGTGGGAAGCGCGGAAGTTGCAGTTACAGAGGGTGAGACGGCTTCATGCAGCGTTCTTATGAACAGAGTGTACACTGCGGCGCAGGCTGCGGAGCGTATAGCTGAGCGTATAAGCGATGATAACGGCGAGAACTGGAACATAATTGTTGCCGGTCCGATAGATGACGACGGCTTGTTAGAAATAGCTAAAAATTTAAAGGATGTTCTTACAGAAGGTTGTATAAGCCTTGACCTTGGCAGGACAACCGGGCTTAGCTCAATTGGTGTGACAAAGTTTCAGAACTGCACAGCTCTTTCTGCCATAGTTCTCCCGGAGGGAATAGGCTCTATTTATGAAAATGCTTTTGATGGATGCACATCACTTGCAAGTGTAACGATTTCAGATACTGTGAATGAAATAGGACAACTTGCGTTCCGTAATTGTTCTGCTCTTAAGAGCATAGAGATTCCAAACAGTGTAACAACGATTGCTATTGGCGCGTTCAGGGACTGCACGGCTCTAACAAGCATAGAGATTCCAAGGGGAGTAATTACGATTGGTTCAGACTCATTTAATGGTTGCACGGCTCTTGAAAGTATAGAGATTCCAGACAGTGTAACAACAATAGAAAGGGCTGCATTTCATGGATGCTCGTCTCTAACAGATGTATATATTCCGGACAGCGTTACTGAAATTGGAAATCAAACATTTACTAAGTGTTCCAATCTAAAAAGCATAGTTCTTTCGGCGGGAATAACTTCAATAGCTGAGCAAGTATTCAGGGAGTGCACGGCTCTAACAAGCATAGAAATTCCAGATGGCGTAAGTGAAATAAAAAGTAGTGCATTTATGAGCTGTGAGGTTCTTGAATCTATAACAATTCCGGTTAGTGTAACTTCAATTGAAACAGGTGCATTCGTTTCATGCAATAAACTGAAAGGTGGAACTGTAAAATATAAAGGCTTGTCGGATGATTGGAATGGAATTGCAATAGGCAGTAACAATCCTCCTTTTGAAAGCGGCAGTGGTATCAAAATAATATGTTCTGATAATAAAACAATAACTCTATAGCCAATCTTTTTCTACACCATGCAATGTGAATAACAAGACCGCGTCTGTTTAGGCGCGGTTTTGTTGTTGGCCATGAGGTCCTGGCTGGTGATTTGCTTTCCGTCTTTGTAGTACTCGTCATATCGTTTAGTCGGAGCTTTTTCCACTTTTAGGTAAGTCGCTCTCTTTATATTTTCAGTCTCGTTTTTGGAATCCTTCTCGCTCAGATTGCCGTCAATATAAAGTATGGCTTCTTTCGGTGTTATTACTGATTCGCTGCTGATCTCATATTTACATATAATCTTCACGTATGAACCATCCCGCTCGCCTTCTTCTGTTAATATGAGTGTTGTTCCGCTCACCGTGTACTTGTATTCCTGGTTTTTCTCATACTGTTTGCTTCCGGCTCTAAGCGGAATGTCTTTCCTGTGCTAATTGTTTGATTTTTTCATTTGTGTTAATATGTTTACAAAATTCTTGCCGGCATGGAAATACCGGTTTTTCGAGGTGAAGTATGGCAAAGAATATTGATTGGGCGAATCTTCCTTTTGGTTATCAGGTAACAGATAAGAGATTTGTTGCTAACTACAAGAACGGCGCATGGGACGCAGGCGAGCTTACTTCCGATGCTACTGTGCATATTTCTGAGTGCGCTGGAGTTCTTCAGTATGCCCAGACTTGCTTTGAAGGTCTTAAGGCTTACACAACAAAAGACGGCAGGATTGTTACTTTCCGCCCGGACTTGAACGCTGACCGCATGGCTTCTTCTTGTGAGCGTCTTGAAATGCCGGTGTTCCCAAAAGAGCGTTTTGTTCAGGCAGTTCTTGATACTGTTAAGGCGAACATTGACTGGGTTCCTCCTTTTGGAAGCGGCGCGACTTTGTATATCCGCCCGTATATGTTCGGTTCAAATGCTGTGATCGGAGTAAAGCCTGCTGACGAATATCAGTTTAGAATTCTTGTTACTCCAGTTGGTCCGTATTTTAAAGGCGGAGTCAAGCCGATTGTTGTTCGCATTTCAGATTTGGACAGAGCAGCTCCTCATGGAACAGGCGACATAAAAGCAGGTCTTAATTATGCGATGAGCCTTCACAATATCATGGATGCGCACAGAAACGGATTTGCAGAAAATATGTATCTTGATCCTGCGACACACACTTATATTGAAGAAACTGGCGGCGCAAATATCCTTTTTGTTACAAAGGACGGAAAACTTGTTACTCCAAAGTCAACCAGCATTCTTCCTTCAATCACACGCCGCTCTTTGATTCAGGTTGCAAAAGATTATCTTGGAATTGAAGTTGAGGAGCGCAAGATTAACAAGAATGAGCTTGCGGACTTTGCGGAATGCGGACTTTGCGGAACAGCTGCTGTAATTTCTCCAATTGGAAAAATTGTTGATCACGAAAAAGAAATCAATGTTCCAAGCGGAATGGAAGAAATCGGACCTGTTCTTAAAAAGCTCCGTGAAACTTTGACAGGAATCCAGATGGGCGAAATAAAAGCTCCAGAAGGCTGGATTTACGAGATTAAATAAACGGAAAATATTCAGTTTGCTATTGATTCCCTGGCTGCGGTCAGGGATTTTTTATAGACTGAAATTGCTTTATTATCATTCAGGCTCAATCATTGCCGTGCTTGAAAACTTGTCATTATCGGACTTGATCCTGCGATGTTTCTGAAAGAAACTCGATTGGTAATCTCCTGCACTGTATAAAAAAGACTCCTATGTCAAGCACAGGAATGACAGATAAAATTCTCATTGTTCTGTGCTGAATTTTTTCTTTCTGATAATCAGATACGAAGTTATTACTGCTGTTCCGGTTATTACCCAGCTGATTGGGTAGACGTTCATTATTGTTTCAAATGAAGTATATTTTTTGAATACGGTTGCAAGCCACACAAGTCTCAAAAGGCATGAGCCTGCCAGTGTAAGAACTGCCGGGAGCATTGAGTATCCCATTCCGCGCAAAGCGCCTGCTGTAATTTCGTAGCTGCTTGTAAGAAATTCAAGGGATTCCACATGGACTAGTCTTATGAGGGCAAATGTAATAACTGCTTCATCCACGGTGTAAACTCTAATCACTGCTCTTCTAAAGAACACAAAGACAAAGCACATTGCCCCGGAAATAATTACGCTGCACATCATTGAAAGCCTGTATATTTTTTTGCATCTGCTGAATTTCTTTGCGCCGTAATTTTGGCTTGTGAATGTTGTGGCTGCCTGAGTGAACGCGCTTACAACAAAGTATGAAAAGTATTCAAAGTTGAGCGCCGCCGCCGAGCCTGCCATCGCATTGCTTCCGAATGAATTTATTCCGCCTTGAATGCAGATGTTTGAAAAGCAGAAAACCATTCCCTGTAATCCTGCCGGAACTCCTATGCGCGCTATTTTTGCAAGCTGGCTTTTGTTTATATGAAGTTTCCTTAAATCCAGTCTGAGTTCCTCTTCTTCATTCAGCAGAAAGAAAATTATCATTGCCGCGCTTACGTAATTTGAAATTACAGTTGAAATTGCAACTCCCGCAACTCCCATTCTGAATACGATTACAAACACAAGGTTCAGGATAACGTTGAGAATTCCAGCCGCAATCAAACTGTACAAAGGGCGGTTTGAGTCTCCCTTGCTTCTTAGAACTGCCGAGCCAAAGTTGTACACCATGATTGCCGGCATTCCAAGAAAGTAAATGCGCAGGTAAAGAGCTGCAAGAACAAGAACTTCATCTGGCGTTCCTATTGCTTCAAGAATTGGCTTTGAAAGAATCGGACCTATGAATGCAAGAAAGATTCCGCTTATAATTGCCACAGAAATTACTGTGTGCACTGCTGACTTGATTTCGTCTTTTCTTTTCTGGCCGATTAAAGTTGCAATCAGAACATTTGCGCCGATCGACATTCCCACAAAAATATTTATAATTAAGTTGATTATCGGAGCATTGTTTCCTACCGCCGCCAAAGATGTGCTTCCAGAAAATCTTCCCACGACTGCCACATCCGCGGAATTAAAAACTTGCTGAAGAATGCTGCTTGCCGCAAACGGAAGAGAGAACACCAGAATCTTTCCAAGAAGCGGACCGTTGAGCATGTCAATTGAATTTTTTCCTGCGCTCATTTTACGACTTCTCCAAAACAAAAAGATATTCGGAAACGTGAATGTTTCTTGCGTTGAGGTTTCGCGAGCCTCTGAATGTATTGTATGAGATTTCAACGGTTTTGAGTTTTCCGTATTTTTCAAGCATGGATTTCATTTCGCCGAATTTAATAAATCCCTCTGAATTATAAGAAACAATTATAAATTTTGCATCAAGCGCGCTGATTATTTTTTCCATGGAATCCAATGCGCTGTGCTTTTTGTTGAACATTGAGCGGTTCCAATTCGCAGGAATTCCTGAAACTTTGCTGAGCTTGGCGTCCGGTATTTTGTTTTGCGCGATTATGTTCAGCATAAAATAATTTGAGCCGTAAGGATGCTGGTTGTACGGCGGATCTAAATATGCGATGTCAATTTTTTTAAGCTTGGAAGAAAGTTCAACGGTGTCTTCTTTGTAGATTTCAGTTTTTGACTTGAAGTTGCTGAACACCGGAACTGGAAGCTCCACTTGTCCCATGATTCTTGAAAGCGCGTTTTTTCCTGTTCCGCCAAAGCAGCCAAGCCCTGTGTTTTTGTTTTTGTAGAATCCCTTGAAAATTCCAGAAGTGTTTACGTGTACAGAAGCTTCTGTTAAAAGCGGCGCAATAAAAAATTTCTTGTATTCTTCGCAGTCAACAAGTTTGTCTATTAGCGTGCGGTAAGAGTCGATTCGTTCCGCGTTTTCCCTTGTGTAAAAAGCCCGCTCGCCTGCCTGAATGTCTTCTGTGTTTTTTGGCGCGTAGTTTGCGCAGATTATTCCGGGGATTTTCTGTTCAAAGAATTCTTTTTCAATCGATTTTCTGTAGCTGAAATATTTTTCGCTGTCAAAGTCTTTCTTGTTAAAAAGGTAGCAGCTGTTCAGGATTGAAGAATAGTCTTCCAAGTCGTTCACAATTACCGTTGAAGAATACTGCTTGAGCATCCGCGCAACAATTCCCGAGCCTGAAAATAAATCCGCGCAGACAAGCTTTTGTTTTTTGAGCTTTGATTTTATCTGTTCAATTTCGCTTCGGATATTTCCAATCAGAATCCGTTTGTTTCCGATGTAAGTTATAATTTGCGTTGTCAGGTAGTCTGTGTTTTCTGCCATTTTCTGTTCCTCGCAAATTCAGCGGAATGTTTTACAGTTTCTGTTTTGCTCAAGGATTTAAAAAGGAAAATTTCTGTGTTCTAAGATACTCTAGAAAGCAAGGAACTTCAAGAGATTTTTACGACACGGAGCTCACGCATCAGCATCCACCGCCTTTTCAAGCTCCTCAAAGGTTTTGTATGTGTCGTATTCTCCTCGGCTGAATTCGGCTATTGCCTCATCAAGTCCGTTTATATTTTTTGCATGGGAATTTTTATATAGAAGAAAATCAATGTAGTCTGAAACTTCCGTAACAAGATTTTCCGGAAGCGACCTTACTTTCTTTTCAAGAATCGCTGTTGTCATACAAAGCCTCCTTGCAAAAGTATACATTTCTTTTTTTGGGAAATCAACTTTCAGCGGAAAAAACATCTTGAACCGACTGACATTGCCTATGTCAACCGGACAATCTGTATTCACGTAAGAGATTGCCGTGTCAACGCACGGGAATGACAGTTTGTCCCATGTCATTCCCGCGCTGACAGGCAGTCAATCTTGGTTACAAAATTCATCTTAATTGACCTATGTTCTATAAAACGGTATTATATGCGTAAAAGTTCTACTTAAATCTTCTGCTTTCAAAAAATTTAAATAAGGGGTAAGAATAATGCCGTATTCTGAGCCAACTGATCTTGCTGTTGTAGCCTGTCCGGGCGGAGAGTCTTTCGCCAACGAAGTCATCACACATTTGCGCCATATGTACAAGCACCGTTTTTCTTTGAAGAGCGATGTTATTTCAAAACGCTACGGACTTGAAAAGGAAAATATCGTTCAGCAGATTAACTTGAAGAATGATATTGAAACTAGCGACCTGTGCATCCGCGGTGCAACAGACAAATACCGTGCGCCGTTTTTTAAGGTAAATGCAAGGTTCACATATTTTGCAAACGGAGAATTCAAGACAGAACTTTTGGATTGCATCCGCGGAAAAGATGTTTATATTTTTCAGGATGTTGAAAACCACGAAAAGCTTGCTCTTAACGACGGAAAAAATGTTCTTAGCCTGAGCGTAAACGACCACGTTATGAGCCTTCTTGTTACTATTGATGCAGTTCGTCAGGCTGGAGCGCGCCAGATTACTTTGGTTTTGCCTGCTTATCCTTACAGCCGCCAGCATAAAAAGAAGAGCCGTGAAGGTCTTACCGCAGCTCTTTTGGGACACATTTACGAAATGATGGAAGTTAAGCGCATTATTACCCTTGACCTTCATTCACGCGAAATTGTAAATGCGTTTGCCCACACTCATTGTGAAAATCTTCATGCTTCATACCAGATTATCCGCGAGCTTGCACGTGTAGTTGATCTTACAAAGGAAGATCTTGTTGTTGTAAGCCCGGACACTGGAGCAATTGACCGCAATAAATTCTATGCGACTGGACTAAAAAAGCCTCTTGCCATGATTTACAAGGAGCGCGATTATTCAATCGTTACTCAGGATGCAAAAAATACAAACATCAAGAGCATAAAGCTTTTGGGCGATGTAAAAGGAAAAGTTGCATTCCTTGCAGACGATATGCTTGGCACAGGCGGAACTTTGCTCAAAGCAATGGGATTTTTGCATGAGCAGGGCGCGACAAAAGTTATTGCCGCAATCAGCCTTCCGTTCTTTACAGGAAATGCGATTGAGCAGTTTGACGAAGCCTACAGCAAAGGTTTGTTCTATAGAATAATTGGAACTAATGCGGTTTACCATGAAGAGCTTTTAAAGCGTGAATGGTATATCAGCACAAATGTTTCTGGTCTTTTTGCAAATGTAATTACAAGGCTTCATCACGACCAGTCTTTAAGCGATTTGCTTGACAACCGCACAATCATAGACAAGCTTATAAAAGTTTCAACACCTGCTGAAAAAGCTGAGTAATATTTTAAAACGGCATATTTCTTTTTGATGAATTATTCTACAAAAGCGGTATGCCGTTATTGTTTTTGGAAAATTGTTTTTTATGGAACAAACTGTTCTTGCCGTTGATATTGGAACATCTTCTTTAAAGGCTGCCTTTGTTTCTGAAAAAGGAAAAGTCTGCTCATTCAGCCGCCGTCCATTTTTGCTTTGTAATACCGAACACGCTTCAAAAGAATGGCTTCCTGCCTTTCAGAATGCTTTGCAGGATTTGTTTTCCAAGTCGCCAGAAATACGTCCAAGCGGAATATGTGTAAGTGGGAACGGTCCTACTCTTGTTGCACAGTCCGGCGAAACTTTTTTATGGAACGAAAAAGTTGTTCAGTTAAAATCCAGTTCCCTTTTTGTTCCGCGCTTGCTTGCGTTTAAAGACAAGTTCCCTGATGTATGGAAAAAGAGTGAACTGGTTTTTAGCGGCCCTGAATATTTTTTGTGGCTTCTTACCGGAGAGCCTTGCACAATTCTCCCTGAAAAAAGATTTGAGTCCGCGTATTGGAACAAGCAGTTTCTTTTGGAAAGCGGATTTTCAAATGACGAAATAAATAAGCTTCCGTCTTTTGCAGAGCCTTCGCATAAACTTGCAGGACTTTCAAGAAAAGCCTCTTCATTTTTGGGCGCGGAAGAATTTGGAATAAAAGAAGGACTTCCTGTTTTTTGCGGTGCTCCTGATTTTATTTCTGCGCTTGTTGGCACGGCGACTGTAAAGCCTGGCATTTTGTGCGACAGAGCTGGCTCTAGCGAAGGCATTAATTTTTGTACTTCTGTTCCGCTTGAAGCTGAAAAAATCCGCACGCTTCCTTCTGTTGTGCCGGAACTTTGGAACGCTTCTGTTTTGCTTCCTGATTCAGGTTCAAAGTTTGATTCTTTTAAGCTTAAGATTGAACGTGAGCTTGGAAGGCAGATTGAATATTCTGTTCTTGTTCAGGAAATAATCGGCAGCGACGGAACAAATGCTTCTTTAGATCAAGGCAAATATCTTATGATTCAGACCGCGTTGAATTTAAAGGATGCACTTGGAATTTTAAAAGATGCCGCTGCAAAAAAAGGAATTGCATTCCCTGATGAAATGCGTGTTGCTGGAGGGCAAGCAAAAAGCGCGCTTTGGAATCAGATGAAAGCCGATATAACTGGAATGAAAATTTCAGTTCCTTCTTGTCCTGACGCAGAACTTTTGGGAGATGCCGCGTTTGCATTTACAGCGTTGAAAGTTTTTCCTACTTTGACTTCGGCATCTGAATCTTTGTTTTCCAAGGCGGAAACTTTTTATCCGCAAAACTATTAAGGGCTTGGACGCACGTGAAGCTTTATTCAATTCCAAAGAAAATAAAAACTTTTATTTTTGACATTGACGGAACTCTTTATACAAGCCCGGAATTTGTTGCGGAGCAGGTTGATGTTCAGATTAGGCACTATGCGCACATAAACGGCATTTCCGAAGATTCCGCTAGAAACATGATTGAAAGCTACAGAAAAAAGTGGAGCGCAGAGCACGGCGGAAAAAAAATCAGCTTGGGGAACACTTTTCCTGCGTTTGGTGTGGATATTGAAACTAGCATAAAATGGCGCAACGAGCTTTTGCAGCCGGAAAAATATCTTTTGCCGAACTTAAAGCTAAAAGAATTTCTTGGGGAATTGAAAAAATCCTTTAACTTGATTTGCGTTACAAATAATCCTGTAAAAGCCGCAAGAAGAACTTTGAAAGCCGTGGGAATTTCTGAGCTTATTCCCGATGTGATTGGACTTGATACTTGCATGAAGTCTAAGCCCGCGAAGGAAATGCTTGAGCTTGCCGCAAAAAAAACTTCCAGTGAATTCAGCGAGTGCGTTTCTGTGGGAGACAGATTTGACATAGACATTGCGCTTCCTCTTGAGCTTGGCATGGGAGGAATCCTTGTAGACGGCGCACAGGATGTTGTAAAGATTCTCGATGAAATAAAATCTATTGACTAAAAAAAATCTTTGCTGTATAAGTTTGAACTCCGAGGTGTTTTATGGCTCAAGAAAAACTTATTGACAAAGTAAACGATACTCCGCTTAGAAAAATCGCTTATCCGCTTGTAATTGAAAATCTTCTTTTTCTTGCATTTTCCAGCATTGATGTTTTTATGCTGTCTGGCTATTCAGACAAGGCTGTTGCGGCGGTAGGTCTTATAACCCAGTACACTTGGTTTCTTCTTGTTTTGCTGCAAGTGATTCCAAATGGAGCGACTATTTCCCTTACAAACTTTTTGGGAGCAGGGCAGGTTGAAAAAGCCAAGAAGATTTCCCGGACGGCACTGCAGATGGTGATTGTATTCGGCTTGTTTTTTGGACTTGTGTTTGCGTTTTTAATTCCGCAGATTCTAAAAAAATACAACATTGACGATGAAGTGCGATTGTTTGCAAGCCAGTATGCTTTTATTTATTCGGCATTTTCTGTTTTCAGTGGAATCTCTATAGTTCAATCTTCTATTTTACGAAGCTACGGACACACAAAAGATGCAATGGTTGTAAATGCAATAGCAAACTCTTTAAATATTGTGGGCAATGCGCTTGCTTTGTACGGCTGGTTTGGATTGCCGGTTCTGGGCGTAAAAGGCGTTGCAATTTCCACAGTCGCAAGCCAGTTCGCAGGAAGTGTAATTCTTTCTATCCGAATCGCTTGCTTAAAAGATTCCAGGTATTCAGTAAAAAATCCGTTTAAGATTGTAAAAAGCGAATGGAGGCAGATTCTTAGAATTGGTGTTCCAACCGCAGGCGAAAGTGTTTCCTGGAATTTGTCGCAGCTTGTTATAATGATTATAATTACAACATTTGGAACAGAAGCAATTGCCGCGTTCACTTATCTTATGACAATCTTGCGCTTTATCTATATGATTGCAATTTCCATAGGAACGGCTTCTCAAATTAAAACAGGACACTATTGCGGCGCGGGACTTCAGCAGACTGCATACAAAAATGTTTTTTGCTATCAAATCTCTGGAAGCGCAGTGAGCCTTTTTATTGCGACTGTAATTTTTATTTTCCGCCGCCAGATGATTGCGCTTTTTACTACAGACACTGCGATTACTTCTATAATACTTTCTGTAATGCCTGTAACATTTTTTCTGGAACTTGGACGTTCTATAAATGTTATTACAATTCCGTGCCTTATGGCTTCTGGTGATATTCATTTTCCTGTTGGAGCCGGAATCTTTTCAAACTGGATGATTTCAACTTTGCTTTCTTATGTTTTTGCGATTGTGTTTGGCTGGGGATTTATTGGCGTTATAATTGCAATGGCGTGCGATGAACTTTTCCGCGGAACTCTGATGATTTTTAGATGGAAGTCAAAAGTCTGGATGTATAAAAAGGCAGTGTGAAAGGTTTGATGAAAGACAAAGCCCGTGCAATTTTTTGCACGGGCTTTGTCTTTTAACAGCACTGTAGATTTATTTTTTCCAAGGGTTTTTGCGGATGAATGTTTCGTCACGCTCGTAGCCTACGGAAATAATGCTTACTGGTGTGCCGGTGAAGGCTTCAATGAATTCTACATAAGCGCGCGCGTTCTTTGGCATTTTCTTGTAGCTTCTGCATTCTTTGAGCGAAGTTTTCCAGCCGGAAAATTTCTGAAGAATTGGCTTTGCGCTGTTAAGCTGGTCAATGTTTGCAGGAAAGTCTGTTACAATTTTTCCGTTTATTTCATAGCCAACGCAAGCTTCAATCTGATCCATTGCATCGTAAATATCAAGGTGCGTAAGAACAAGACTGTCCAAGCTGTTTACACGGCAGGCATAGCGCAATGCAACCAAATCAAGATAGCCACATCTTCTGGCTCTTCCTGTTGTAACTCCGTATTCACGGCCTGTGTCGCGCACATACTGGCAAAGCTCGCCTTCGCTTGTGGCATTGAACTCTGTTGGCATAGGACCGTTTCCGACTCGTGTTTCATAAGCTTTGAAAACTCCAAGAATATGGTCAAGGTTATGAGGACCGATTCCGCAGCCTGTTGCAGCTCCAGCCGCACAAGAAGCTCCAGAGCTTACATAAGGATATGTTCCAGAATCAATGTCGAGCATTGCTCCCTGTGCGCCTTCAAAGAGAATGTTTTCCTTGCGGAATTCCCACATTTTTTGTGTAAGGTCTACACGCATCTGCAAAAGCTGCTCTTTGTATTTATCAAGATATTCAAGGTCTTCTTTTTCAAGGTCAGCAAGTTTTTCTGTCCAGTCCAAGTCTGCAAGCCGAAGTCCGTCGCGGTGAGCTTTTTCACTGTAGGCGATTCCGATTCCACGGCCGGTTGTTCCAATCGGGCGTTTGCGGGAAGCGTCTCTGTCTTTATCCATCTGGCGGTATCTTGGAAGAATAAGGTGCGCGCGGTCGGAAATAAATACTCTGCCTTCCCAGTCCACGCCGTTGTCTTTTATCATTTTAAGCTCTTCAAACAAGGCTTCCGGGTCGATAACCATTCCTGCTCCAAGAAAAACCTTTTTGTCTGAATAAAGGATTCCGCTTGGAACTTGATGAAGCGCAAATTGTTTTCCATCTACAACAATTGTATGTCCTGCGTTCGGACCTCCTGAATAACGGACAACATATTTTGCGTCCTTTGCAAGGTAGTCTACAATTTTGCCTTTTCCTTCATCGCCCCACTGAGCGCCAATGATAACAACATTCATTTATAATTCCTCCAAGGCTTTCCGCCTAGAATTTTTAATTTAGTTTCAGCTGTGAATAGAAGTGTTGCGTACTGTAACATCGTGCGCGCTTCCTTCGCTGATTGTTGTAGATGAAACAAGTGTAAGTTTTGCTTTCTGCTGAAGTTCTGGAATTGAAAGTGCGCCGCAGTTGCACATTGTGTGAATTACTTTGCTCATTGAAAGCGAAACATTGTCGTGCAAGCGTCCGGCATAAGGAACGTAAGAGTCTACTCCTTCTTCAAACGCCATTCCCTTTTTTCCGCCAAGATCGTAACGCTGCCAGTTGCGCGCCCTGTTGCTTCCTTCGCCCCAATATTCCTTTACGTAGTTTCCGTTGATTATAAGCTTGTTTGTAGGAGACTCATCGAATCTTGCAAAGTAGCGTCCGAGCATTACAAAGTCCGCGCCCATTGCAAGAGCAAGTGTTATGTGGTAGTCGTGAACGATTCCGCCGTCCGAGCAGATTGGAACATAGATTCCTGTTTTTGCGTAGTATTCATCGCGCGCTTTTGCAACTTCGATTGTAGCTGTTGCCTGTCCGCGTCCGATTCCTTTTTGCTCGCGTGTAATGCAGATTGAGCCGCCGCCAATTCCAATTTTTACAAAGTCCGCGCCGTTTTCTGCAAGGAACATAAAGCCTTCGCGGTCAACAACGTTTCCAGCCCCAACTTTTACATCTTTTCCGAATTTTTCGTGGATGTCGTGAAGGGCTCTTGCCTGCCATTCAGAATATCCTTCGCTTGAATCAAGGCACAAAATATCAACGCCAGCCTTTAAAAGTGCCGGAACTCTTTCCATGTAGTCGCGTGTGTTGATTCCTGCACCAACAATGTATCTGTGGTCGCTGTCCATAAGCTCGTTTGGATGGCTTTCGTGGTTGTCAAAGTCTTTTCTGAATACAATTGAAACAAGATGATTTTTGTCATCGATTATAGGAAGCTGATTTACTTTGTGCGCCCAGATTAAGTCGTTTGCCGCGCTCAAAGTGATTCCGTCTTTGCCGGTAACAAGTTTTGCAAAAGGCGTCATGTATTCGCTTACTTTTGAATTTGCAGGAACATGGTCAATTCTAAAGTCGCGCTCTGTAATAATTCCTTCAAGCTTGCCGTGGGCAGTTCCATCGTCTGTTACGGCAATTGTGCTGTGTCCAGTTTGTTCTATTAAAGATACAACTTCTTCAAGAGTCTGATCCGGGCGGATATTTGAGTCGGAAGTTACAAAGCCGGCTTTGTATGATTTTACGCGCGCAACCATTGCCGCCTGATTTTCGATTGTCTGTGAGCCAAATATAAAACTGATTCCGCCTTCTTTTGCAAGGGCAATTGCCATTTTGTCATCAGAAACCGACTGCATGACCGCGCTTACCAAAGGAATGTTCATTGAAAGCGAAGGTTTTTCGCCTGATTTTTTGTTGAATCTTACAACTGGTGTTTTCAATGAAACATTTTCTGGAATGCATTCTGCGGATGTGTAGCCGGGAATTAACAGATACTCACCGAATGTGTGAGACGGTTCTTCGTAAAAGTATGCCATTTTGCCCTCTTGAAATGAAATTAGGCAGCTATAGTGCCTTAGAAATTTCAGCATATTATATAAAAAACAGCCTGTTCTGTCTATTCTTTAGTTATGGAGGGAGGAAAACCAACTAATTCGTAAGCGTAGTTTTTCCTCCCTCCATGCCACCCTCCTTTCCTTGCAACGCTTAGGGCTGCGCCCTAAGAACCTGCTTATAATTTGCATTATTCCTGAATATGCGGTAAGAAAAAGAAAGCGGCAACCGAGCCGTTTTGAGCAATGTTGGCTGGTCCGATTCCTTTTACGCTCAACTTGGTGAATTGACGCGCTTTTTCTTATAGCATATTCAGATGGTTGTAGTTTTGTGTTGAAGGATATTTGTTGCGGAAAGAAAAAATGCGGCTGAATTTTATGTATAGAGGCAGTTCTATACAAACAAATCCCTTGACAATATTGACTGGGGGGGGGTAGTCTTGTTTAAAATTTTTTTGCGGAAAAGTTTAAAGTATGGCTTTAGTTTTTTTAATATGTCTTTATTAAAAAACGATTTTAAACTAGAATGCAGACAGGCAAAAGCATGGGAAAGCAGAAATTTTCTACAGAGTTTAAACTTGAAGTTGTTGGAAAGTACGAGATGGGAACTTGCGGCTACAAAAGGCTTGCAAAGATGTACGGACTTTCCAGAGACACTGTGCGCAGCTGGGTCTTGAATCCAAAGTTAAACCCTGATAAGAATTCAGAAGAAGAAACAACTGCGCAATAATTTTTTATCCTCTTTGTTTTAGCGCGGAAAGATTTTTTTCCAGCAAAACAAGACGGTTCTTTAGCTCCCGCACTTGGTTCAGGCTTTTCATTATCTTGGACTGCATGTAGGTGTCTGCAAGGATTCCGTCGAAAAGAAAATCTGCAAATGTTGCAAATGTCATTGTGTTCATTCTAAAATCCACAGGAATTACAACCTGCCTAAGCTCCGCCTGAAGCTGCTGCAAAAGAAAATTTATCTGGTTCATTATGTCTGCCGCCGTATTCAGTTTGTAATGCTTTATAAGGTCAACGAAAGTTCCTCCACCGAACATATCAATAAAGCCCCAGTTACGCGCGCTTTTGAATTTTTTTTCCGCCGCTTCTACAAGTGGAAGTGTCTGCCGTGTAAGCGATAATGCTCGTTCAATCCTGTTTTTTTCAATTTCATCCATAGCCTAACTATAAAATAAATAGAGGAAACTTGCAAATTTTAGCAAAAAAATTCTGTGGAACATGGTTATTTTGAATATTTGTTATATAATGAATAATAGTCAGGTGAAATTTTTTAACCTGAAAAATTCTATTTAAAAATGTCTGCTAAATGCGGCATTTGGGGACTGTTATGAAAGTTGAAAAACTTGCATTGAAGTTGTCTATGCTCCTTGTTATTGGATTGTTTATCGGGGGGGGGTATAGGTTGTAGTGATGGTTCGTCTGGAGGAAGTTCTGATGGCGAAAGTGGTTCGGCAAACAACTCCTTCCTCTTCTACAGCCAGAAGTGGAACTATGCGGACGACACGTTTGGAAAGCCGCTTCCTGCCAAGCTTGAGCTTAAGAGGTCGATTGCTGCCGGGGACACTCTTGGCGCACCGTTTGCGGAGAATGCTGTGGCGTTCTGCACTGCGGGCGTCTGGGGCGAGGATGACACGGTTATTTATTATGTTGACGGCAGCAACTATGCGCTCTGGTCTTACTCTGCCGACGGAACAAAAACGCTGGTAAAAGAAGCGGTTGCCAATGCGACAGGTGCCTTTGTGAGCTACGACAGCGAGGGAAAATGCCTTTTCGCGCTTTACGGTTTTAGTGATACAAATCATCAAAAAGTTTTTCTTAAAGACACTGCAAGCGGAAAGTCTTTTACAATTTTGATTGATGCAGATATTCAACCTATAGCTAATATTACAGCACTTGCCGGAAGCAAAAAAGACAGTTCTATTTTTATAACATTTAATAAGGGTTATGAGATGGAGATGTATGCTTATAAGTTCAGCCGAGATTTTTCTGCAATGTTTGAAAAAGGTTCAGAAGTAAGTTCCGTTAAAGAAAGCGAATGTAGTTCATTTCATCTTGGCGGGGAAACTCTTTTCAATACCGAGCCGTTGAAAAAAGACCCGATTCAGTATAAGATTACCGACATGACCGTGCTTGGCGGAAAACTTTACGCGCTTTTTGCGAGTTGCTTTGAGAGTAAAATGTCTAGTAATGCAGGAAATTATTCATCTGGCGGCGGAGTGCTTCGCATAAATTATTCCGATAATCTTTCTGTGGACACAACGTTTGGAACAGACGGCGTTGTAGGTTATTCAAGTAAACTGAAAGAGAAAACTAGTACTTCTTGTGTGGGCTGGATAATTTATGATGGTGAAAATAATAATCCTTCGTACTGGTCTAAAAAGGATATAAATTCCAACCTTGAATTTAACAATCCGCAGAAAATTGTTGCCATAAAGCCGGACGAGCTTGTGATTGCGGAAAACGGCATTGCACGGGCTAGTGATGATATGCATAGTTTTTATAATCTTGCTCGTGCCGTTACAATAGACTTGAACGGAAAAATCAAGAGCGTTACGGCGGTTCACGGAAAGTCGTTCAGCTACGGCGGATATAAAAGTACGTATAATGACTTTGAAGGACTTGCTGTTGCTAGCGGTTATAATATTTCTTTCGAGTAAACAATGAAGCCGTTGGTCAGCGTGTGCATTCCCGTGTGGAATTCGGAACAGTATCTTGACGACTGCCTTGAGTCCGTCTTTGCGCAGGACTTCGCGGGCTTTGAAGTTGTGGTTGTAAACGACTCAAGCCCCGGTTCAGACTCAAGCGGACGCACTTGCCGCCAAATCGTAAAACAGGCGCACAAAAGGCACAAAAAATCAGGCTGCCTCAAGGTGTCCTATATTGAACATTCCGAAAACCGCGGACTTGTGGAATGCAGGCGCACGCTGATTAACGCCGCGCACGGAACTTTCATCCTGATGCTGGACAGCGACGATGTGCTTAAGAGCGGCGCAATTTCCGCCCTGTGGATGCTGCAGGAACAGCACGGCACGGACATTGTGGCAGGCGGCTTCGACATTTTTCCGCAAGAAAAGGACAGCCGAAGGTTTCCGCTCTACGACGGATTCATTCCCGGAAGCGAGCTTTTTTCCGTCTGGCTGATTCAAAAAAAATACACGTCGTTCCTGTGGGCAAAACTCATAAGAGCAGACGTGTTTCGCCGCGCAATGG
>ERZ808246.418-NODE-418-length-36082-cov-5.789103_pt1 | contig 36082 bp, 30 predicted proteins | sample MGYA00521083_ERZ808246 | MGnify/ENA primary metagenome ERZ808246 (study PRJEB31516, sample SAMN03275577) | gut metagenome | biome: mammalia-associated habitat; material: feces | host: Papio cynocephalus | place: Kenya | collected 2012-07-07 ...
AGCCTTCGGCTTACCCGTGTCATGCCCGATGTGTCCTTTAGAGAGCAAGCTCTCTGCCGTCCACATCTGTCAAGACACTAAGAGTCGCTTCGTTCCTCTTGCAAAACGACATCGGGCGATAAACATAAAAAACATTTAGGGAATAGAATTAACTTTAGCAAACCTTGTCCTTTGTTTTTTTATGTTTATCGCCCGAAACAAGTAAAAATGCCGAAGGCATTGACGTTGTATTGCTGCATTTCCGGCGAGAACTTGTTCTCGTAAGGAAATACGGCAATACAACGACAAACCCGAGGAACGAGGGTTTTACTTGGTTCGGGGGTTTTAAATGTTTTTGTCTAAAAAATAAATCTATTATCTGCCGACAATATATATTATCGGCAGAATATTTTTTTAGATAAAACCGAAAATCAATAACCTTAATTGTAATAGTAGAAATAATATCAGTTGCTTTTTAGAAGATGGGAAATAGAATGAATATACGGACAATATACTGAAAAGCATCGCGTGTGAATATAAATTGATAAAAATATACATAAAAACTTGTATATATGTATAAACTTGCATATATTTGCATCAAAATAGAATAAAAACAGAGTTTTCAGAGTCGGGAACTTGAATAAAAATACTAACGATGAGAGAGAAAAGCAATAGAATGGAAGTCCTGAAGATGCTCATATCGAGCCAGGAACTCGGCAGTCAGGAGGAAGTGCTGCGTGCCCTCGAGAAAGAGGGATACCGTATCACCCAGGCAACCCTGAGCCGCGACATGAAGCAGCTCAAGGTGGCAAAGGCGGCGAGCATGAACGGTAAATATATATACGTTCTGCCAAACGAGACAATGTATAAGCGAGTTCCGAGTACAACCTCAGTGAGAGACATGCTTCAGTCTACGGGATTCCGCTCGATAAACTTCTCCGGCAACATGGCTGTGATAAAGACGCGCCCTGGATATGCCAGCAGTATAGCATACAATATAGACAACAGTGATATACCCGAAATACTCGGTACCATAGCCGGCGACGACACCATATTTATCGTAAAGCGTCAGGGAGTGGCAAACGATGAGGTGATAGAGAGGTTGCGCCATATATTGCCAAACATAGAATATTAAAGTATTAAGATACAGGAATGGAAGAGATAAAAGTGATGGTGGCTGATGCCTCGCATGAGAAATACGTAGACACCATACTTAAAACCATCGAAGACGCCGCAAAGGTACGCGGCACGGGTATCGCAAAGCGAACCCACGAATACGTAACGACAAAGATGCGCGAGGCAAAGGCGGTGATAGCCTTGAGCGGCGAACGCTTTGCCGGATTCAGCTACATTGAGACTTGGGAAAACAAGCATTACGTAACCACTTCGGGACTTATCGTGCATCCAGATTTCCGCGGCTGCGGACTCGCCAAGCGTATAAAGGACATGACGTTCACGCTGGCTCGCACACGCTGGCCGGAGGCAAAGATATTCAGTTTGACGAGCGGTGCCGCCGTGATGAGAATGAACACGCAGCTCGGTTACAAGCCCGTTACCTTCGCTTCGCTTACCGACGACGAGGCTTTCTGGCGAGGATGCGAGGGGTGCTGCAATGTTGACGTCTTGAAGCGAACGGGCAGGAAGTACTGCATCTGCACCGGCATGCTATACGACCCGGAGGAACATCTGCCCTGCAAACTGCCGGAGGAAGTGCTGGAGAGGATTAAAAGATTGAAAGATTGAAAAATTGAAAGATTGAAGAATTGAAAGATTGAAAAAATGAAAGATATGGAAGAGAAGAAAAAAAAAGTGGTAGTCGCCTTCAGTGGCGGACTCGACACATCATATACAGTAATGAAACTCACGAAAGACGGATACGAGGTGTATGCCGCATGTGCCAACACCGGCGGATTCAGCAAGGAACAGCTAAAGAAGAATGAGGAGAATGCCTATAAACTCGGGGCTAAGGCTTATGTTACGCTCGACGTTACACAGGAGTATTACGAAAAATCACTGAAATACATGATTTTCGGTAACGTGATGCGAAACAACTGCTATCCTATCTCCGTATCGTCGGAGCGTATCTTCCAGGCTATCGCCATAGCCAGATATGCCAAGGAGATTGGAGCCGACGCCATCGCACACGGTTCGACGGGAGCCGGCAACGACCAGATTCGTTTCGACATGACATTCCTCGTTATGGCACCGGGAGTGGAGATTATTACCCTGACCCGCGACCACGCACTGAGCCGTCAGGAAGAAGTAGACTATCTTAACGAGAACGGATTCTCGGCAGATTTCACAAAACTGAAATATTCTTATAATGTAGGTATCTGGGGGACAAGTATCTGCGGCGGCGAACTGCTCGACCCGGCACAGGGACTGCCCGAAGAGGCATATCTGAAACACGTAACGGCAGAGAAGCCCGAGGCGGAACTCAAGATAACATTCGAGAAAGGAGAGATCGCAGCCGTAAACGGAGAGCCGTTTGCCGATAAGGTGGCGGCAATACAGAAGATTGAAGAGATTGGAGCCGCTTATGCTATCGGCAGAGACTGCAACGTGGGCGATACTATAATAGGTATAAAGGGACGCGTGGGCTTTGAGGCAGCTGCTCCGAAACTCATCATCGAGGCTCACCGCTTGCTGGAGAAATCCACGCTGAGCAAATGGCAGCAGTACTGGAAAGACCAGGTATCCAACTGGTATGGCATGTTCCTCCACGAGAGCCAGTATCTGGAGCCGGTGATGCCGGATATCGAGGCGATGCTCACTTCATCGCAGCGCAACGTGAACGGTACGGCAATCCTGAAACTCCGTCCGTACGGATTCGAAACCGTGGGCGTGGACTCTGCCGACGACCTGCAGAAGTCGAAGCTCGGTGAATACGGAGAGATGCAGCACGGATGGACATCTGAGGATGCCAAGGGATTCATAAAGGTGCTGAGCACGCCGCTGAGAGTTTATTACGGTATTCATCCGGACGAGAAGAGATAAAAACCCACCCTGGCCCTCCCGAAGGGAGGGAAGGAGAAACCACACGAAGGGGTGGAATGGAAATGGCTAATATATATAATATGGTCATTAAATAAACGAATATAATATCCAATTTTAAGAAGAAGCCCAAACGCTTTAGGTGTCTCATTCCCTCCCTTTGGTAGGGTCAGGGTGGGTTTCATGGTGTTTAATTAAACGAATATAATATCCAATTTTAAGAAGAAGCCCAAGCGCTTTAGGTGTCTCATTCCCTCCCTTTGGGAGGGTCAGGGTGGGTTTTCATGGTGTTTTTTTAATTATGAAGATAGGAATACTTGGAGCTGCCGGATATACGGGCGGCGAACTGATAAGGCTCTTGCTAAATCATCCGGAGGCGGAGATAGTCTTTGCTAACAGCGAGAGCAATGCCGGGAATCTTGTTGCCGACGTGCACGAAGGACTCTATGGCGATACTGATATGAAGTTTACGGCAGAGATGCCATTCGATGAAGTCGACGTGGTGTTCTTCTGTTTCGGACACGGCAAGAGCGAGGCTTTTCTGAAGGAACACAACGTTCCGGAAACGGTTAAGATAATAGACCTGGCACAGGACTTCCGGCTTGCGCCGGAAACCCTGATGGCAACGCAGCATCCTACACCTGCGGCACACGACTTCGTCTACGGTCTGCCGGAACTCAACAAGCAGCTGATAGCAAAGGCAAGCCATGTGGCAAACCCGGGATGCTTCGCCACTTGCATTCAGCTCGGACTGCTGCCGGCGGCAAAGATGAAGCTGATTAACGGCGACGTGAGCGTGAATGCCATAACGGGAAGTACGGGAGCCGGACAGAAACCGGGGGCTACGACCCATTTCTCATGGCGCAACAACAACATGAGCATATACAAGGCTTTCTCGCATCAGCACGTGCCGGAGATAAGACAGAGCTTGAAGAAGGCACAGGGGTATCTCGATGCTGCCATCGACTTTATCCCTTATCGCGGCGACTTCGCCAGAGGAATATTCGCCACCGAGGTGGTGAAGACCGACAAGTCGATTGAGGAGATTGTAGAAGGATACAAGGAGTTCTACAAGGATGCAGCCTTCACTCACTATGTTGACAAGCCTATAGACCTGAAGCAGGCGGTGAACACAAACAAGTGTCTGGTGCATTGCGACAAATACGGCGACAAGCTGCTCATCACTTCGTGTATCGACAACTTGCTGAAGGGTGCCGTGGGACAGGCGGTGCAGAATATGAACATTATGTTCGGTGTCGAGGAGACTGCCGGACTGAAACTTAAAGCGGGAGCATTTTAAATATGAAACTATACGACGTTTATCCTCTATATGACATTAATATAGTAAGAGGTAAAGGATGCAAGGTATGGGACGAGAACGGACAGGAATATCTCGACCTCTACGGCGGACATGCCGTAATCAGCATAGGCCATTGCAACCAGCATTATGTGGAGAAACTCACGGAGCAACTCGGCAAACTCGGCTTCTACAGCAACTCCGTGATAAACAAACTGCAGGTGGAACTCGCCGAAAGACTCGGTAAGGCATCGGGCTACGACGACTACCAGCTCTTCCTCATCAACAGCGGTGCCGAGGCTAACGAGAATGCGCTGAAGCTCGCCTCGTTCACCAACGGACGGACAAGGGTTCTGTCGCTCGAAAAAGCTTTCCACGGCAGAACATCTCTCGCCGTTGAGGCTACAAACAACCCTAAGATTATAGCCCCGATTAATGATAACGGACATGTAACCTATCTGCCAATCAACGACCTCGAGGCTTGGGAGAAGGAACTCTCTAAGGGTGATGTCTGCGCCTGTATCATTGAGTGCATTCAGGGAGTGGGCGGAGTGAATATGGTTACGCCGGAATTTGCCCAGGGCTTGCAGAAGGCTTGCAAGAAATACGGCACATTCCTAATCTGCGACGAGATACAGTGTGGCTACGGCAGAAGCGGAAAGTTCTTCGCCCACCAGTGGCTCGGCATCCGACCTGACATCATCACCTGTGCCAAGGGCATAGGCAACGGTTTCCCTATGGGAGCCGTACTTATCTCGTCCGAGTTCAAACCGGTCTACGGACAGCTCGGAACTACCTTCGGCGGTAACCACCTCGCCTGTACGGCGGCACTTGCCGTGCTCGACGTGTTCGAACAGGAGGGACTCGTGGAGAATGCCCATCTCGTGGGAGAATATCTTATCAAGGAACTTGAGGAGCTGCGCCAGCGCAACCGTCATATCCTTGAGGTGAGGGGCAGAGGACTGATGGTCGGGGTGGTTCTCGATATTCCGCATAAGGAGGTGCGCTCTAAGCTTATCCACGAGCAGCATTGCTTCACGGGATGCGCCGGGACGAATATCCTGAGAATACTGCCGCCGCTCTGCCTGTCGAAAGGAGAGGTGGACGAGTTTATCATCCGCTTGGAAAACGTGTTGAACGAACTGTAAGTAACGGACTATAATCAGCTAAAACAGCTTTGACGATGAAAATATCTATAATAGGAGCAGGGGCGATGGGCGGTGCCATTGCCGAGGGACTGCTGAAGTGTGAGGAAGCAAAAGCCGAAAACCTCACTGTGTGCGACCATAACCAGAGCACGATGGATCATTTTGCCAGTCTTGGAGCGAGCGTTACATCCGACAACAGCGTTGCCGCTGCCGAAGGCGACATCGTGATGGTCGTTGTGAAACCATGGTGCGTGGAGAAGACGCTAAGTGGAATTAAAGACGCGCTCGACTATAAGAACCAGATTCTCGTGGTTGTGGCTGCCGGAATATCATCGGAACAAATCAATGCATGGATGGATAAAGGCGGCGAGAAACCGTCGCTTTTCCTCGTTATGCCGAATATCGCTATTGCCCAGAAGGCCTCAATGACCTTCATCTCTGCCGCCGGAGCATCACAGGGTGAGATAAATGCCGTAACTGATGTCTTTAATGAATTGGGCGAAACTCTCTTTATGGACGAAAGTCTCTTCCCCGCAGCCACCGCCATGTCGTGCGGCATCGGCTATGCCATGCGATACGTGAGGGCAAACGTGGAAGGTGCCGTGGAGATTGGTTTCAAGGCTAAGGCGGCGCAGAAGATTGTGTTGCAGACGATAAAAGGTGCCGTGGAGCTGCTTCAGGCTTCGGGCGAGCATCCAGAGGCGGCTATCGACAAGGTTACGACACCGGGCGGCATCACCATACGTGGACTAAACGAGATGGAACATGCCGGATTTACAAGTGCCGTGATTCGTGGATTGAAGGCAGGGAAAGTATAGTTTTTATGCTGAAATATTTGTGTTATGTGTGAAAAATGTGTATTTTTGCACAAATCAAGTATCAAAAATGTGTAAAATTACACATTTCCCACACATAAACAAAATTGTATGTTTGACAGAGTAATTATAAAGGAGCTTGAAGCATGGAAAAACAAGGAAGGTAGAAAACCCTTGATAATGCTTGGTGCAAGACAAGTAGGAAAGACCTCCGTATTGAAAAGATTCGGCAAGGAGCAGTTTGAACACTGTGCCTATTTCAGCTTGGATGAGGAAGATGGAGTGTGTGATATATTTCGGGCTACAAAAAATCCCGTCCAGATTATAGAACAATTGTCTTTCCTTACAGACGAACCGATTTTGCCGCAAAAGACTCTCTTGATTCTCGACGAGATACAAAATTGTCCTGAGGCTATCAGCAGTATGAAGTATTTTTGTGAGAAGACTCCGGAATACGCTGTTGCATGTGCAGGCTCGCTGTTGGGTTTAGCATTTGGGCATGAAGGTTTCTCTTTTCCTGTAGGCAAGGTAGACCACCTGAATATGTATCCTGTCACTTTTTCGGAGTTCCTGTCGCAAAAGGATGCCGGGCTTTATCGTTACTATCAGTCGATAGACAGTCTGGACCCATTGCCGCAAGTGTTTTTCGATAGGTTGTCTCAGGCTTTTACTGCCTATCGCATATCCGGGGGGATGCCGGAAGCGGCAATGAAAATGATAAAACTGGATATGAAAGGGGTTGAGCAAACTTTGCAGAACATTTTGCAAGATTATTCCCTGGATTTCGTAAAGCATGCTTCGCCGTTGCTTGCCAACAGAATATCTCACGTGTGGAATTCGCTGCCGTCACAACTGGCTAAGGAGAACAGGAAGTTCGTTTATCAGCTTGTGCGTCCCGGAGCAAGAGCCAGAGAGTATGAAGATGCGCTGATATGGTTGCAAAATGCCGGATTGATACATAAAGTAAGTCTTTGTATGACACCACAGATTCCATTGAAATCATACGAGGACTTGAGTATTTTCAAGATATATTGTCTTGATGTCGGTTTGTTGAGAGTCCTTTCTGAATTAAGTCCTGAAGCATATCTCAATGACTCTCCGGCATTTAAAGAATACAAGGGCGCACTTGCAGAAAACTATATACTTCAAAGTCTGCTTGCAAACGGGATAAATTGTTCGCGTTACTGGGCTTCTGGAAATAAGGCAGAAGTGGAGTTTATCGTGCAACATGGCGTGGATGTTGTTCCGATAGAGGTGAAGTCGGGGAAAAGCGTAACGGGAAGAAGTCTTATAGAGTATAACAAAAAGTATTCTCCAAGTTTACGTGTCAGATTTTCCATGCTTAATCTTAAACGTGACGGTACGTTGGTTAACATTCCGTTGTTCTTGGCTGACAGGGTTAAAGACTTGTGTAGAATCGTTTGATATAATAGTACGATTGAAGGTCGGTCCTAAGAAAACGTCACGAAACGGGCAGAGGGGAATATGACTCAACATCATATTCCCCTCTGCCTTTAATACTTTTAAAGCTTTAAAAGTGTGGAGTGCAAGGATTACTTGCCGTGGTTCTCGTCAGAAACAGTAAGCTTCTTGCGACCCTTGGCGCGACGCGATGCAAGCACGCGGCGACCGTTCTTTGTTGCCATTCTCTCGCGGAATCCGTGCTTGTTCACACGTCTTCTGTTGTGTGGCTGAAATGTTCTTTTCATCGTTTTTTATTTATTTTATTATTATTGTTTATACGCTTTGGGCTGCAAAATTACTCATTTCTTTTGATTTAACCAAAAAGAAAGCCATTTTTACACACTTCTTTTATGGTTTTTTCTGAATTTGTTGTAACTTTGCACCGCAAAACGGGATGTTTCTGCTTTTATGCGCTATATGCAGGTGTAGGGCAGAGGCTCCATTTATCGATTTGGAAATAATTTATAAGCAATAAACAAAATGATTAATTCACAGGACATTAAGAAGGGTGTTGCTGTACGTATGGACGGCGGCATCTGGGTTTGCATCGACTTCCAGCATCGCAAACCGGGTAAGGGTAATACCATTATGAACATCAAGTTGAAGAACGTTACCGACGGACGTGTTCTTGAGCGTCGCTACAACATCGGTGAGAAGCTTGAGGATGTTTCTATCACCCGTCGCCCTTATCAGTATCTCTACAAAGAGGGTGATGACTATATCTTCATGAACCAGGAGACTTACGATCAGACTCCTATTCCGGCAGAGCTTGTTTCTGGCGTTGAGTTCATGAAAGAGTCTGACATCGTTGAGGTCGTTTCTGATGCTGACACTGAGACTGTTCTCTATGCTGAGATGCCTGTCAAGACTAACCTTCGCGTTACTCACAGCGAGCCGGGTATCAAGGGCGATACTGCTACTAACGCTACAAAGCCTGCTACTCTCGAGAGCGGTGCCGAAATCCGCGTGCCTCTCTTCATCAACGAGGGCGACCTTATCCAGGTTGACACTCGCGACGGTAGCTACTTAAGCCGTGTTAAGGAGTAATTAGAACTTCGTTATAAATATTGGAGTGGGGAATCCTGCTGTCGTTTTCTCGTGAGTGAGGAACGAAAGTTAGGTTCTCCACTCTTTTTATTTTCGGTTCATCCGGAATCCTTTTTAGTTGTAATGAATTTGTAAACGGTTTCGTTTAAATGAGATAAAACAATGTTAAGCAGGTTTACTTTTGCCCTAATTTTATCTTTCTGTCGATAAAATCTTTTATCTTTGTCGAGTGCTTTGATGTAGCAATATGTGAATGTGTCTGTTATATCATAGTCTGTATACAATATATACTTATAACTTTTTGTTTAAAGATATGAAATGGAGCATAGCAACATTAATGATAGTATTTATATTTTGTTTTAGTACAGCAACTTTTGCTCAAACAATAAAGTTCAATAATTCTTTATCATTAAATTGGAGTAATAATGGTTCGGGCAAGATATTCAAATACAATCCAAGTATTGGAGTAGAATATCTTGAATGCAGACATTTTATGTTGTCGTCAAGTTTTGGAATTAGCAATAAAGCACAGAAATATCCAATAATAAACAATGAAACTTTGGAAGCCAATATCAGGTATGTAACGCTTAGTACTACTGCCAGATTTAAATATGATACAAATTATATGTCTTTCTTTATTGGTGCTGGTCCTGCTTTTAATTGGAAGAAAAAATCCACATTTAATGTCCGTGGTGAAATAGCTGAAAACCAAGCTGGAGGAGGAGAGTTTCGTGCAAAAAAAAATGTTGTCGATGTTGTTGCCGAAGCTGGAATATATAAAGATTTCGATAAGTGCAGAATAGAGCTTTTTACTTCTTACAATACAAATCTAACCAATGTAATACCTGAAAGTAGAAGAGGCTTCATCGCACATTCGTTGGCTTTAAATATAGAATTAGGATATAAATTTTAAATTTTTATATTATGGCAAAAAAAATGTTTTATTTTCAATGCTCGTTTTTTCGAGTATTTTGGTATTTACAGGTTGTTCAGACACTGATGATGATATTGTGTTGAGTCAGCCAAAACTAAAAGAGACTTCTCTCCCTGTTATTGTTGATGAAAATACTTCTAAGAAGGAAGTCGTTGTTGATGGTAAGACGTATATATTCAATATTCATAATGACATACCGTCAACAAGATCTATTGGTGATGTAGGAGGAGAGAAAATATATCCAAGAGACCCAAATGCAACTCTTGCATCAGTTCCTGTTATGGTATCAAAAGGAACTTATAAGAAATATGCATCTAAGGCATTTTCTCCTTTCGCAGATTTGGCAGGTGTTTCGATTGTTATGCTTCGTTTGGACAAATTTACATTTGAATGCGTTGCTCCTTCAAATGCTAAACAGACAAGTTTTGATATTACGAACATAACAAAAGAGGGTTTTGCTACGGAAAGTGCATCATATAAAGGATTCTCTATAGATAAGATTTTATCCACTACGAGTGGGGTGATAGTGAAATGTTCCTTTTACATTCAAGATGGTATAGCATATGATATCGCAGGACAGCAACTTACCGACAATACATATTATCCTCTTCCTGGAAATGAAGTAAGGTATCAGTTTACTTATGATGTGAGAAAGTAATCAGTTACTTATCCAGGTTGACACTCGCGACGGTAGCTACTTGAGCCGTGTTAAGGAGTAATTAGAACTTCGTTATAAATATTGGAGTGGGGAATCCTGCTGTCGTTTTCTCGTGAACAAGAAATGGCTGTAGGGTTCTCCACTCTTCTTATTTCCGGTTGCTATTATTTGGTATCGGTATTCTGTTGCTGCACCAAAAGTGCAGCATAGAAGCACCTTTGGTGCCACTATTATTTATGTTTTCTTTACAGAAGTTCCGGTAACTTAAAAAAAGCATTCCACCTGTAGGGTAGAGAATCGTAGTAGGTGCGGTGTCTCACCGCACAATAAAGAAGGGTATATAGCATCTTCCAACCATAAATAGTCATTAAGTTCTTGCTACTGTGCGGTGAGACACCGCACCTACTACTTTGAACATTATTTATTGATGATCAGAACTCTCATTTCCAACCCAACCCTTACTATCCCTCACCATCCCTCACCATCCCTCACACTTACCCTCACCCTCGAACCCCCGATAAACAGGGGCTTTCGGGGCAATGTGTGAGGGTGTGAGGGTAAAATGACCGAAAAACTTTTTATTTATTTATGGCTTGTTTCGGATTTTATTTTTACCTTTGCCCATATTCACAAAGAGAAATATGAAATACTCAATAATCGTTCCTGTCTATAACCGTCCTGATGAGGTGGACGAGTTGCTGGGCAGTTTGGTGGAACAGACCGAAAAGGATTTCGAGGTGATAATAGTGGAAGACGGTAGCTCGCGCCCCTGCAGAGAAGTATGCAAGGGATACGAGGGCAATCTCGACCTGCACTATTACATGAAGGAGAACAGCGGACCGGGACAGAGCCGCAACTACGGAGTGGAGCGCGCCCGGGGCGAATATGTAATAATACTCGACTCCGACGTGGTGTTGCCGCCGGGATATATAGAGAGCGTCAGTGAAGAACTAGACCGCGAACCGGCAGATGCCTTTGGCGGACCGGACAAGGCGCATTCTTCCTTCACCGACACGCAGAAGGCGATAAGCTACTCCATGACGAGCTTCTTTACTACCGGTGGTATTCGCGGTAGCAAAAAGAAAAAACTCGACAAGTTTTATCCGCGCTCCTTTAATATGGGAGTGAAAAGAGACGTGTATGAAAAGCTCGGCGGCTTCTCTAAGATGCGCTTCGGCGAAGACATCGACTTCAGTATACGTATCTTCAAGGCTGGATGCAGATGCCGGTTGTTCCCCGACTCATGGGTTTGGCACAAGCGAAGGACAGACTTCCGCAAGTTTTTCCGTCAGGTATACAACAGTGGCATTGCCCGCATAAACCTCTACAAGAAATACCCGGAATCGCTGAAACTTGTACATCTGTTGCCGATGGTCTTCACCGTTGGCGTGATATTCCTTGTTCTTCTTTCTGCTGTGGGGCGCATTCTGATGCACTACGACGATATCCACAGGTGGTATTGGCTGTGTGCCGGTCCGTGGTTGCCGATAATAGCATATTGTCTCTTGATATTCATAGACTCCACACGCCAGAACCGAAGCATGAAAATCGGGGCGATGAGCATTGCGGCGGCTTTCGTGCAACTGATGGGCTACGGATGCGGATTCCTTTCGGCATGGTGGAAACGCTGTGTGATGGGAAAGAACGAATTCAGCGCTTTCGACAAGACATTCTATAAATAGTTGTCAGTATATATATAATAAGGTGGGGAGGAACTCTGGTTCCTTTCTCCATCCTTTTCAGTAGAAGACCTTTCATACTGTTAACTCCTTAAATCAACGAAACACAACATGGAAAATCTTGCAATCACACAATGGGCGGAAGAAGACCGCCCGCGGGAGAAAATGCTTGCCCTCGGGGCACAGGCGCTGTCGAATGCCGAACTGCTTGCCATACTTATCGGCAGTGGGTCGCCGGGAGAGAGTGCCGTAAACTTGATGAAGCGTGTGCTCAATGACTGTGGCAATAACCTCAACAGTCTGGGAAAAATGACGGTCAGCGAACTTACGTGCAGCAAATACCGCGGACTCGGACCGGCAAAGGCGATTACGATACTGGCAGCCTGTGAACTCGGAAAGAGACGGCAAACCGAGAAGGCGGCAGACAGACCGCGCATGGATTCGGCACTGGCAATATATGAACTAATGCACCCGAAGATGCAGGATCTCGCTACGGAACAGGCATGGGTACTGCTGCTGAACCAGAATTTCAAACTGATACGTGCGCTCCAGATATCCAATGGCGGAATAAGCGAAACTGCCGTTGACGTGCGCATAATACTAAAAGAAGCACTCTTGGCTAACGCCACCGTTGTAGCCCTTTGTCATAATCATCCGAGTAACAACGCCAATCCGAGTGGCGACGACGACCGGCTGACGCAACGACTGAAGAAGGCATGTGAGACAATGCGTATATATCTGCTCGACCATGTAATCATTACCGATGGGGCTTATTATAGCTATATGGAGAAGGGGAGGCTATAATCGTGGGACAGGATAAAAGCTGAATTCAGCTCGTGATAAAGGAATATAACTAAATCTGAAACTTAAAAAAATACCGACAGCAGTTTCTCACGAGACCAGCTGTCGGTTTTCTCTTTTTTGAGAATTATTATGTTACATTTGGGTTCAGTAATTGTGTCTTCTTACTGTGCAAAATTAATAAATCAGCATGATGCGTACAACAGGGAAAAAGTCGAGACCGGAGCAAATGGTGCTGTATGGGGATTATGTGGTAGAAAAATGTGTTCGTGTGTTTTAAAAAATATCGAGTGTAATGGAAACTCGTTCCGAATTGCCGAGCGTGAGTTTTATCTGACAGCCAGAAGAATCAGTAAAATCCGTATTCAGAAAGTTTAGTAAAAATATAAGCCGAAATACACTCATTCTGTAATCTCCGTTTTAAAAAAGAGCATATTGCGGTGCTTTATGCTTTAATTTATGTCAATATTCACGATTTTGCAACATGAAAAAAGCCGCTATTGTTTTGTTCAGACAAATATAATTGGTAACTTTGCCAATAGTTAAGACGAAAGTCGGAACCAGATTATCAAACGAAACATATAAACATTTATAATAACAAATACTATGGTAAGTTATAAAGAATTAGGCTTGGTAAACACAAAAGAGATGTTTAAAAGAGCCATCAATGGCGGATATGCCATCCCAGCATTCAACTTTAATAACATGGAACAGCTGCAGGCTATAATCAAGGCTTCTTCAGAGTTGAAGTCGCCGGTTATCCTTCAGGTTTCCAAAGGTGCACGCAACTATGCTAACCCTACACTGCTGCGCTATATGGCACAGGGTGCTGTGGCATACGCTAAGGAACTTGGATGCAACCATCCGGAGATTGTATTGCACCTTGACCATGGTGACAGCTTTGAGCTTTGCAAAAGCTGTGTAGACCTCGGTTTCTCTTCAGTAATGATCGATGGTTCTTCTCTGCCTTACGACGAGAATGTTGCTCTTACAAAGAAGGTTGTTGACTACGCTCATCAGTATGACGTTACTGTAGAGGGTGAGCTCGGCGTTTTGGCTGGTGTTGAGGATGAGGTTGCTTCTGAGGTTTCTCACTATACAAAGCCTGAGGAGGTTATCGACTTCACAACAAAGACTGGCGTTGATTCTCTCGCTATTTCTATCGGTACAAGCCACGGCGCTTATAAGTTCAAACCAGAGCAGTGCACACGCGACCCGAAGACTGGTCGTCTTGTTCCTCCACCATTGGCATTCGATGTTCTCGACGAGATTATGAAGAAGCTTCCTGGATTCCCTATCGTTCTCCACGGATCATCTTCAGTTCCTCAGGAGTATGTTGACATGATTAATGCTAACGGCGGTAAGCTTCCAGATGCTGTAGGTATTCCAGAGGAGCAGCTCCGCAAGGCTGCCAAGAGTGCTGTTTGCAAGATTAATATCGACTCTGATTCTCGTCTTGCCTTCACCGCTGCCGTTCGCAAGGTTTTGGCAGAGAAGCCTGCTGAATTCGACCCACGTAAATACTGCGGTCCGGCTCGCGATTTGATGGAGGAGATGTACAAGCACAAGATTATCGATGTGCTTGGTAGCGACAACAAGCTTGGTCAGCTCGACTAATGATGCTTGATATTGACTAATATCGCAAATTAATTAATATAAGAAAACAGGCGCTCGTTACGATGATGTAACTGAGCGCCTGTTTTTTCATTTTATTTTATAGCTTCCGTTTCAATCTTTTCCGCACTTCCCGTAACAGGGTTGAGCACGATGCTCGTGGTATATTTCTTGCTGAACATCTCGCCGCTGATTGATTCCGTCTTGCCGAACTGTGCTGCGTACAGTTCAAATGACCCGAGTGTATGTTCGTCATTATATATGGTAACTCGTATCTTTCCTGGCAGGTTCACATAGATACCAACATTGTCCTTGTCCTTTTTCCCGTCGTCGGCAACATTCAATGTCGGCATGCTGTGAAGATCTTCCACCTTTATATAATAGGGACTACCACCGAGGTCGTCGCTGTCTGTCATACCAAGATACTTTGAGAAGCGGAAGAGCAACTGTTTGTCCGTTTCCCTCGTCGGTACAAATGTTATGATATTTTCAACAGTGTCTTTTACCGTCGTGCCGGTAAAGAGTTGCATTAAAGCATTTTCCTGTTGGTCAAGGTTACGGAGCATAATCTTCAGTTGCTCACCGTCTTTAGGCATGAAGTCTGCCTGTCCCTTGTTCAGCAGTCCCTTGTTGTCGCGGATGTCGTAAATCTCCTGTACACACAGTTCAGCCATCTTGGCAGAACTTCCGGCGCTAAGGATTTCCTCGGTCATAAAATCTCTCGGATTGATTGGCGTAGGTTTCTTGGCAGGAACAAAGGGGCGTGGCGCTTCAATCTTTCTCGGCTTGGCGTTAATGGCAACAAGTACGCCATTGTCGTCTCGTTCCAACGATCTGATGCTGTGTTTCGCATCAGCCTTAGCGGTAAAGAATTTTGATGTGTCCGGTTGGGCTATGGAATTGAGCTTCAGGTTCACGATACGGTAGGTCGTGGAAGGTTCCATACTAATATCGTTTCTCTTGAGATACCGTGATGCATACATCGCAAAGTCGCCAGGAGTATATGTAGTCTTTTCTACTTGCATGGCAAAGCGTAGGGCAGTCTGAGGCAAGTAATATGAAGACCCCTCAACCGACAGTCCTGTATTTTGTGCTTTTATGCCTGTTGTGCCTGCCGCCAGTATGGCAGCGATAGCTATTTTCTTATATTGTTTTATCATAATTGGGTTATTGTTATTGCGTTTTCTGGGAGTTCTGGGAGTTTGGGGAGTTCTGTGAGAACTGAATTCCTCATTCCTCATTCCTCATTCCTCATTCCTCATTCCTAATTCCTTCAGTCTTCCAGTCTCTTGAAAGCCTTAGGTAAGAATTTAATAATATCTCCAGCCGTAACACTTTCCATTCCGAGTTCAGCGGCAGCGATGTCTCCGGCAAGTCCATGCAGATACATTCCGATAATGCAAGCTTCCTTCTGGTTGTATCCACGGGCAAGTAGGGCAGTGATAATTCCTGTCAGTACATCGCCGCTTCCAGCCGTAGCCATACCAGCATTGCCTGTAGGGTTGAATGCTATACTGCCGTCGGGCATGCATAATGCCGAGTAGTGACCTTTCAGAATGATGTATATCTGAAGAGAAGTAGCCAGTTCAACAGCTTTTGAAAGTCGTTCGTAACTATCGTTGTATCTACATCCCACAAGTCGTTCAAACTCCGCAGGATGAGGCGTCAGCACAGTGCCCTTAGGCAGTTGCTGTAGCCATGCCCTGTGGGTGGCAAGAATATTCAGTCCGTCAGCATCAACAACGATAGGCGACTGTGTGCGTCTTATCTGAGAAACCATAGCTATGGCCGTTGTCTCCTCTGTGCCAAGTCCCGGTCCAATCCCCATGGCGTCGAATTCGTCGGAAGATAGAGTCTCCGAAAAATGCCTGTCGTCAGGATCATTGTTGACAATAGCCTCAGGGACGGATATCTGCAGAATGTCGTTGTTGAGAGACGGCACTCTTACTGTAACTTTTCCTACTCCAGCTCTCAGACATGCCCTTGTGGCGAGTATTGATGCTCCTGCCATTCCGTAGCTGCCGGCAACGATAAGAGCATTGCCCGCCATCCCCTTATGCCAGAATTCTCCCCTCGGCTTTAGCATATGCCTTACTTGGCTTTCTTCGCTGATGGTGTATGCCGTGTCGATGAGGCTGAGCCCCTTTGGACTCAGACGGATGTCGAGAACACGCAACTTGCCGACGAATATCTGATTTTCTGCAAAGAGAAACGACAGTTTCTTTTGTTGAAGCGTAAACGTGTAGTCAGCCTGGATTATATTTGTTTTGGCATTGTATGAATTGTCTTCCGCCATAAGTCCTGACGGCATGTCGATGCTTGCCACCTTGGCTTCAGACTGGTTAATGTATTTTACCAGCGAGGCAAAGCCTCCCGACAGTGGCTTGTTGATGCCGGAGCCAAACAAACCGTCGACAACGAGCGTCTCGGCAGTTAGCGTCGGTGGGTCAAACTCATCGGTTACCTCGATGAATGCCCTCATGCTTTTGCATTGCATAAGGCGTTCCTTGTTTATTGAACAGTCGTCAGACAGCTTGTTGCCGATGTTGAAGAGATATGCCTTGACATTATATCCCTGTTCTGCCATCATGCGTGCCACGGCGAGAGCATCGCCGCCGTTGTTACCCGGACCGGCAAAAACAACAACTTCTGTATCAATAGACCAAACTTCGCATATTGCCTTGGTAAGAGCCTTGGCTGCGCGTTCCATCAAATCTATTGATTTAATTGGCTCGTTTTCTATTGTATATTTGTCGAGCTCACGTATCTGTGTGCAAGTTAGTATCTTCATATCTGCAAAAATACTAATTAATTGGATAGTTTGAAGTATAGTTTGAATATTTTTATTACTTTTGTGCGCAAAAATAACAAAAAGATATGGCTACAATTGATATTAAGGACAAAACCTTTGAAACTTTAATCCCGGAAGAGGAGATTCTTCGACGTGTGAAAACAGTTGCCGACAAGATGAACAACGACCTTAAAGGCAAGAATCCTCTTTTGCTCGGAGTGCTTAACGGATCGTTTATTTTTGCTGCCGACTTGATGCGTATGCTTACTATTGACTGCGAAATTTCGTTTGTCAAGATGTCGTCATATAACGGAACGTCGTCTACGGGAAACGTGAAGAAACTCGTAGGACTCAAGGAGAACATTGAAGGAAGAACTATTGTTATCGTTGAGGATATTGTGGATACAGGTCTCACTATGGAGCAGATGCTCAAGTATCTTGAGGAATTCAAACCGGCTGAAGTGCATATCTGCACTTTGCTCCTCAAACCGGAGAACTTGAAACGTGACCTCAATATCGAGTATGTGGCGATGGAGATTCCTAATGATTTCATCTTGGGCTATGGTCTCGACTATGACGGCTTGGGACGTAACCTTAGGGATATCTATGTAGTTAAGGAATAATGCTTATTCAATAGCTTGGAGAACTTTGGTCGCTCTGGTAGTCCTGATGACTCCAATGACTCAAATAACTTCGAGATTTCCGAGTCTTCCGAGATTTCCATGTTAATAAAGAAAAACTAATCACTAAATAATTAAGTATAAAAATGAAGAATATCGTTATTTTCGGTGCGCCTGGTTCAGGAAAAGGCACACAGAGCGATTTGATGATCAAGAAGTATGGTCTGGGACATATCTCTACGGGGGATGTGCTTCGCAACGAGATTAAGAATGAAACAGAACTTGGTAAGACTGCTAAGGCTTATATCGACAAGGGACAGCTTATTCCTGATGATCTGATGGTTAACATCCTTGCCAGTGTTTACGATTCTTTCGGCAAAGAGCACAAAGGAGTTATCTTCGATGGATTCCCACGTACAATACCGCAGGCTGAGGCGCTGAAAAAGATGCTTTCGGAGCGTGGACACAAGATTGCTGCAATGATTGAACTTGATGTTCCGGAAGATGAATTGATGGTACGTCTCGTTAAGCGCGGCAAGGAGAGTGGCAGATCTGATGATAATGAGGAGACTATCAAGAAACGTCTTGATGTTTACCACAACCAGACAGCACCTCTTATCGACTGGTACAAGAATGAGAATATCCATCACCATATTGATGGTCTTGGTGAACTCGACCGTATCTTCGGTGATATTTGCAGCGTTATCGACAATCTGTAATATCCCTTTATGAGCTAATGCTTTTATGGCTGTTCCTAAGTATAAAGTATGCTGGAAATGCCGATAAAATAATCACGCCCAGAAAGCAATTTTGCTTCCGGGGCGTGATTTTTTTATTTATCGCTTATGTAAAAAACCGTGAACGCTGCATCACGCAGTGTTCACGGCAACCAACTAATTTTATATATAAATCTACTAACAACTAAATTATTTTACTGCTACTTTTTTTACGGCTTTGCCGTTCTCTACGATAATGTTCAGTCCTTTCTGTAGACCGCTTTGGCGCATGCCATTTACATTATAGACTTTAGCAGCTTTTTGCTCAGTGCTGTCGGTGGTATTGATACCGCTTGTAGAATCAACGGCAACACCGGCAATTTTAACATCGCTAACGCAAATCGTCTTGCCCGTGGCAGCACCATTGTACCAAGGGTAGATGCGCACACGAAGAGTCTCGTTCTCATTCAGTTCCAATACAGGAGTGGCCTTCACCTCCATCATGTCGTTAGCCTTCATTGCTCCAGAGAAGTCGGCGATATTTACGGCATTGGCAAAATTATCCTCTTTAGAATAATAAATCTTGCAGCGCATACCGTTGCCGCCGCATCCGCATACATACATGCTTATCTCGTTGACATTGAGCTTTGTTCCCTTCGCCGGTTTAGCAGCAAATTCGATGTATCGTGTAGAAACTTCGTCAATCTCGCCTGCAGGCCAAGATTCGCCTTCGATGATATTGCGCTGTGTCTTGCGTGTTGCGTCGAAACCGGTTCCCTCTGGCCAGGTGGTGTTAGCATTAGGAGATGAGTATTTCTGGAGCTTCATCTCGCTGTATGTCTCGCCGAGAGAACTTACAGGACCTTCTGTGGCACACTCGTCGTCTTTCTCCAAGCGCCAGTAAGCCGATGTCGGAACACCGTCAGCGAGTTCGATGCATTTTCCTGTTACAGGAACTGTTACTGTCTTGTCGCCGCTTGTTACGGTTATAGTCTCGTTCACATCTCCGGCTGCGCTGAATTCATATTTTACCTTCACGCTTCCGATAAGGTTGCCGCCCTTATAACTCAAGGTGGCAGTAGAAGTGTAATTCTCGCCGTCGGCAGAAAGAAGGAGTCCGTTGCTTGCCGTTACGCTTACAGTTCCTTCTTCCGGTGTTAGGTCGAAGCCGTTAATCTGCAAGTCTTTGGTTATGGTCTGTCCCTTATAAGCCTGTCCGAAGTCGAGAGTAGACGGGTTAACGCTCAAATCGCTTGTCAGGTTTATGTTCTCTGTCAGTATTCCTGCTTTTTGCATTAGCTGAGCAGCTAGGCGTGCTATCAGGGTTGCTCCCATAGCTGATGTATGAGTAGAACCATTACCGTCGAAGAGCAGTTCGTTAGCCTTGGCATCGCCGTAGCTTTCGTAGAGCTCCTTTGTCGCTGTAGTAAGGTCGAGATACTGCACTCCCATTTCATCAGCTACCAGTTTCATCTGATATGGATAGTCGTAAGTATGGTCGTCTGCCGACACCTTGTTGCCGGTAGTCAGCTTGCCGTCCTTTATGAGGTCGAACTTGTCGCCGAGGTCGTGGCGTCCGTTTCTTCTGATAGTGTTCCCGTCGAAATATTTGCGGCATATAGCTCCAACCAATACAGGCGTTGCGCCGAGTGCGCGTGTCTCTTCTATATATTTACGCAGGTATTCCTTGTAAGTCCCGCTGGCAGTAGTTCCGCGGTAGTCGGTAGCATTTGCCTTTGTCTCGTCGCCGATACTCTTGTAGTATGCTTTCAGCTCATCACCGTCACAACCGTTACTTTTTTCATCGTTGTGGGCAAACTGTATCAATACATAGTCTCCCGGCTCAATCTGTTTCTTTACCGATTGCCAATAAGGGCTTTCCTCGTAGAAGCTCTTGCTGCTGGCACCGTTCTTGGCGCGGTTGTTTACTGTAATATCGCCTTTGAAAAACTGCTGGAACATCTGTCCCCATCCGCGTGTAACGGTAGTGTTCTCGTCATAGGTAGCCATCGTTGAGTCTCCGATGGTGTGAATTTTCCGTGCCTCGGCATAGAGAGAGGCACATACAGCCAATGCGGCTGCTGCAATGAATTTCAGTTTCATCTTTTTGTAGTTATTATTTTTTAATGTTATTATGCGGTTAGTATTTTCTGGGTGCAAAATTACTGCTTTTCTTTTCTTGGTATGGGATAAAATTAAGTCAGAAAGGTGGAAAAATCCTCAAACATGCGTATTTCCCTTCTTTCTTCTTCTTAAATTCAGGATTAAATGTGCATTTTAAGCCAGAGTACCATCCCCCTGAGCCCTTGTCTGAGATGTTACGAAAATGCTTTCTGCAATATGTAAATCAGAAAGTTCAGAATATAATTCTATTGTCTCGCTTATGAAAGGGGGTGAATCTGGATAGACTTTGATTGTGCGTAAAAAGAAAAACGGATCAAGACATTTGTCTTAATCCGTTATTTGAGAATTGTCGGGATTACTGGACTCGAACCAGCGACCCCGTCGTCCCGAACGACGTGCGCTACCAACTGCGCTAAATCCCGATTGCTTATCAGCAATTATAGTTTATTGCTCAAAAGCGAGTGCAAAGGTACGGCAAATTTTTAAAACAAAGAAATTTTTTCGCTGAAAAATTTGTGAAATCAAAAAAATAATGATACCTTTGCACCCGCAATAGAGAAATCTACTTGCTTTTAATGATGGTGCCATAGCTCAGTTGGTAGAGCAAAGGACTGAAAATCCTTGTGTCCCCGGTTCGATTCCTGGTGGTACCACTCCAAAGAGAGAATTGCTTCGGTAGTTCTCTCTTTTTTTGTATATCCTTATTCTTATAATATTCTGTGGGATATACAGCTCGGACATTTCGGACATTTGATACATGTAGTTTCGATATTAATCCTGTATATGTGAATAATTCTTAAAATCAAGGAAAAATAAGTCGGAATAACGCTATACATATTTATATTTTGTCTAACTTTGTGAACAGAAAACCATCTGGCACTTGAAATCTAATAACTCGCTGAATGCTGGACTTAAAAATGGCTCTAACTTTTTCTTACCTTATTATATTATAGGTGTGATTATGGCATGAGCTAAAAGAAGAACAATTTATAACTTAATCAATAACTAACATCTATGAACAAAAAACTTTTACTTATTTGGACGTTCCTGTTATGCTTTGTGATGGGAATGTCGGCGGACAAGGTGATTGTCTTTAATGAAAGTGAAGGAACCAGTGATTCTTCTACAAAACTTACAACAATGGAGGAGATTGTTAAATCGGGTTCCGAAAATCTTTCAAGTATTACAGACATTTCAAATGTATATCTTGCAAGGGCTGGACGAGGTCTGAAACTTGGTGCAAGTTCTAAAAAAGGAACTATGACACTGAACCTGACAGCTCCATGTAAACCGACGGCTATTAAGTTCAAGGCAATGTGGTATAAGACTGGCGAGCAGACTTTGTCCGTTGCCGGGCAGGATTTTACAGAATTGACAAGTGATGTTACAGAATATACTGTTACCCTTGATGGCAATACAGAAGTTTCTTCTATAGCTATTGCGACTGGAGGAAAACGTGCATACATAACACAAGTCTCTATAGTAGAAGCCGGTGGACAGCAAACCACTGCCACTCCAACCATCGAAGGCACGACCCCATTCTTCGGTTCAACAACCGTAACACTTGGTTGCACCACAGAGGGAGCAAAGATTTACTATACTCTCGACGGCAACGACCCTACAAGCGCAAACGCCTTGTATGCAGACCCGTTTACACTCGACAAAACTACTACCGTTAAGGCAATTGCCTATAATGGTGAGACCGCAAGTACTGTTGCTACGAAGGAATTCGTGCTTGCTCCAACAGTTGCTACAGTTGCCGAGCTGACAGCTCTGACACAGGGCACAGTGTTCCAGTTCTCTGGCGAACTGACAGTTATTGCCGCTCCTTCGGCAAAACACCTGTATGTTAAAGACGCTGCCGGAAACACTACTCTTTTGTTTGACGCTGCTGGTGGATTCGCATTCGAAGTCGGTCAGCACATCACAGCCGGATGGCAGGGTAAGGTTGACGTATTCAAGGGCCTCTTTGAGGCTGTTCCTACTACAACTCTCACAGCCGTTGAAAGCGTGCAGGACGAAATCACATACGATACTAAGACTGCTGCCGACGTTACGGTGGAGAATGCAAACACCGTGGCTTGGCTGAAGGGCGTTACCTATACCGCTCCTGCAGACGGCAAAAAGGACTTTGAAATTAAGGAAGGCGAAACTACTGTTGCCGGCTATAACCAGTACGGTATCGTAATTGACGCTCCAGTTGAGGGCAGAACATACGACATCCTCGGCGTTATCAGCCGCTACAACGATAATGCTCAGTTCCAGCCTATCGATATCGACAGAGTACCGGTTACTGCAAATATCGAGATAAACGCAGAAACAGGTAAAGACCTGTCTGTACTTATTGCAGATAAGGCAGACGGCGACAAAGTCGGCAATTTGGCTATCACCCTTGCTAAGGGTGGCGAATACACTCTGTCAACTCCTATAATCGTAGCCGGAACTCTTTCTATCACAGGTGATGCTGAGGAACCAGCTACAATCGATGCTTCTGGAAATGGAGGCGCATTTATCCTCTTGAATGCTGCTCCTGAGGAGAGCTTGAAGGGTACAGGCGACTACTATATCCTTAAGGGCGAGAATGCTATCTCTATAAGCAATGTTAACATAAAGGGCGTAAAGAATCAGTTTATCTACGACAACAACGTGCAGTATTGCGTAGAGAAGATGAAGGTAAACAACTGTACTGTTACTCTCTCAAGTGATGAGACGGCAACAGGAAACGGTGGTGGCGTATTCTCTTTCAAGAAAGGATTCATCAATACTCTTGATGTTGAAAACTCAACATTCTGGAATAATGGCGCTGCAGATGTGAAGTACTTCATAACATACAACAACAGTGGTCGTTGCTCACGCGCCGGATTTGAGAAGAATGAGGTTATATTTAAGAATAACACATTCTATAATGTAGCAAAGACAGGCTCGTTTGCTAATTACCCTGCTTTCAGCGGACAGAAGTCTTCTGCTTTCACAGTTATAGACAATATCTTTGTAGATTGCAGTAACGGTCAGGTTGCCCGCCGTATTTTGGGTAGCCGTGCAGCTTCTTCTTATACAGAAGTTACATTCGGCAACAATACTTATATGACAAACGTTCCTGCAACAGAGGATGCCGAAGCAACAGTGGCATTCGATGATTTGGGCAACTATGATGTAAGCGGTACTGCAATCGAAGAGAACCCGATGTTTGCTGATGCTGCCAACGGCGACTTCACTATCGGTGCAAGCACTCGTCAGGCTTACTTGAAGACAGGTGCTCCACGTTGGCTCGTAGAGTTCGTTGGTGAGGATATTACTACAGAGAAAGCTCAGTTGCAAGCTGAGATTCAGAAGGCAATGGATTTGATTACAGGTAAGGATGCCGAGACTGACGAAAACGTTAAGGCTCTCTCTGAGGCTATCAATAAGGCAAAGGAAGTCTACAACACTGCAGTATTCAAAAATGAGGTTGTTAAGGCTATCGAGGATCTTCAGGCTGCAGAAGAGGTTTATCAGATTGCAGTAGCTAAGAAAGACTTGGCTGCTTTGATTGAAACAGCAAATGCTCTGATTGAGGGTAAGGATGCTACCGATGCTAATGTCGTAGCATTGAAGACGGTTATCGGGCAGGTTACTGAAGTAGCTGGTAAGGCAGACGTAACGTTGCAGGAACTGAAAGATGCTTTGACTGCATTGCAGGCCGCAATCGACACTTACAATCAAACTACCGGTATCTGTGGCGTTGATGCAGAAAATGCCGACAACGGTGCTTGGTACACTCTCCAGGGTGTAAAGGTAAACAAGGCCCAGAAGGGTGTCTTTATCCACAACGGAAAGAAAGTTGTTTTGAAGTAATATATTCTTATACTAAGAAATAGTATATTATAATTATATGTAAAGCTGCCGGACCCATAGTTCGGCAGCTTTTTTATCTGACAGGAACAGCAATTCTCTTATTCTCAATTATAGCACAGTTCTTGTTTTATATAGTTCCACCGTATACGAAAATAAAAATAAACATTCATTTTTCTCGCTTATTCAGATTTTTGCATTATCTTTGCCTATTATTAAACAGAAAAAAGGCAAACAATACCTAATGACGGCAAGTGAATTCTTCAAGAAACTGATGAGCGGAAAGTTCTGGGCAAACATCGTGGCGATGTTCGGAGCTGTAGTATTGCTGTGTCTCGGAGTGAAGTTCGGACTTGACATATATACTCACCATGGTGAGGAGATAGAAGTGCCAAACATTAAACATAAACTCTTCAGCGATGCAGAACAACTACTTTCAAACCGTGGACTTAAAATCGCAGTGGTCGATACGGGATATGTGCGCTCGTTGCCGCCAGACTGCATTCTGGAACAGGTTGTTCCGGCTGGTTCAAAGGTGAAGAGGGGTAGGGTGGTATACGTTATAGTAAATGCCAGCCATTCCCTAATGATTGCACTGCCGGATCTTATCGACAACAACTCTTATCGTGAGGCAAAGGCTAATCTCGTAGCCATGGGATTCAAAGTCGGACCGCCGCAGTACGTTCCTGGAGAGAAAGACTGGGTCTATGGCATCACTTGTCGTGGAAGAAACCTGCACAATGGTGAAAGAGTGTCGGTTGATGAAGTGCTGACTATTCAGGTTGGTAATGGAGAGATGAATATGGACGAGGATATAACATATACTGATCCTGAATATGCTCCGGCCGGCGACTCGATAAATTCTCAGCATCATCATGCAGAACCGGAAATAGAGGAAGGAGTGGGCGGAAAAGACGAGTTCGAGGTAGTTACCGGTCCGGAATAGAATGTCCTTTCGAAACTCCAGCGTGTTTCTATCGCTCCTGTTTGTTATAGTCCCATAAGTAGCATTACTCCAAAAAGAATAAAAATGACAGACAATATAACATCTCCGGAACTTGAAGAAGAGCTCTCCGATGACGAAAACGGTCAGCTTTACGAACATCTGCGCATCGTCGTTGACAAAGGACAGGTGCCGTTGCGTATCGACAAGTTCATGACAGAGAAATTGCAACATTCCAGTCGCAACCGCATACAGAAAGCTGCCGACTCGGGTTTTGTTCATGTAAACGACAAACCCGTTAAGAGCAACTATAAAGTACGTCCGCTCGATGTCATTACGTTGATGCTCGACCGTCCGCAACACGACAGCAGTATCGAGCCAGAGGATATACCTCTTAATATAGTATATGAAGACTCTGAGCTGATGGTCGTGAATAAGCCTGCCGGCATGGTTGTGCATCCGGGCTGTGGCAATTATCATGGCACTCTCGTTAATGCCGTGGCATGGCATCTTAAAGATGTGCCAGATTACGACCCTAACGACCCGGAAGTGGGACTGGTTCACCGAATAGACAAAGATACCAGCGGACTGCTCGTCGTGGCAAAAACGCCATTGGCAAAGACAAAGCTTGGAGTACAGTTCTTCAACAAGACCACACACCGCAGCTACAATGCCCTTGTATGGGGAAACTTCCCTGAAGACGAGGGACGTATAGAAGGCAATATCGGCAGGGATCCGAAAGACAGGCTCCGCATGACGGTATTCCCGCCAGACTCCGGAATAGGAAAAACGGCTGTTACCCACTATCGTGTAATTGAGCGCTTCGGTTATGTTACTCTCGTGGAATGTATTCTCGAGACAGGTCGTACGCATCAGATTCGTGCCCATATGAAGCATATCGGTCATCCGCTATTCAGCGACGAGCGCTATGGCGGCAATGAAATACTGCGTGGCGAGCGTTGTGGCAGCTATCAGCAGTTTATACGCAACTGTTTCAAAATCTGTCCGCGACAGGCTCTACATGCCAGGACCCTCGGGTTTGTGCATCCCAAGACGGGCAAGCAGATGGATTTTACATCGGAACTGCCGGAAGACATGACGTTGCTGCTAGAAAAGTGGCGAAGGAGAAGCCAAAGCTAATGCCCCCTCCAACTCCCCCAAGGGGGAGTGTGCTGACAAGGTAAGGGCTGTTCTGTTATAGCTACTCATAGTTCTCTCAGTTCACCCAGCACTCCCAGTTACTCCCCGTTCTCCCAGCACTCCCAAAGAAAATAACAAAAAAACACCATATCATTATGAAAAATCTAAAAAGAACAATAGCCATCGTTTGCGGTGGCGACTCATCAGAGCATGACGTGTCACTGCGCTCGGCACAGGGACTCTATTCTTTCTTCGACAAAGAGCGTTACAATGTATATATCGTTGACATGAAGGGCAACGACTGGCACGTGGAGCTCCACGACGGAACTACGGCACCTATCGACCGCAACGACTTCTCGTTTATGGAAAACGGCAAGCTTGTCCTCTTTGACTATGCCTACATAACAATACACGGCACTCCGGGCGAGAACGGAATCCTTCAGGGATATTTCGAACTCATCCACTTGCCTTATTCTACAAGCGGTGTACTCGTAGAGGCTATGACATTCGACAAGTTCGTTCTCAACCAATATCTGCGCGGTTATGGTGTCAGCGTTGCCGATAGCCTGCTCATCCGTAAGGGATACGAAGCTCTTGTAAGCGACGACGAGATTGAAGAAAAAATCGGTATGCCGTGTTTCGTCAAGCCTGCTGCCGACGGCAGTAGCTTCGGTGTGTCAAAGGTGAAGAACAAAGACCAACTCGCTCCGGCAATCCGCAAGGCAATTATGGAGAGCGACGATGTGATGGTAGAGAAGTTTATCGATGGTACTGAGATTTCTATCGGTTGCTATAAGACTCGTGAGAAGACTGTAGTGTTCCCTGCAACAGAGGTTGTTACACAAAACGAGTTCTTTGATTATGATGCCAAGTATAACGGCAAGGTAACGGAGATTACTCCGGCTCGTCTCAGCAAAGAGACTACCGAAAGGGTTAATGAGATAACGAGTCATATCTACGACATTCTTCATTGCAATGGTATCATCCGCATCGACTATATCATAAGCCGCGGTATGGGAAGCAACGGAGAGGAAGTTGACAAAGTGAATATGATAGAGATAAACACCACACCGGGAATGACAGCCACAAGCTTTATTCCGCAGCAGGTTAAGGCTGCCGGACTTAGCATGACGGATGTCTTGACTGATATTGTGGAGAACCAGTTCAGATAATCTGTATCGGCTTTGAAGACCTATAGGATTATTAGTCTTATTTGTCTATTAATTTTATTAGTCTTATATTTCTTATTAGTCCTATAGGTCTTATATGTCTTATTAGTCCTATATAAATCATTAAAAAACTATGACAATTCCTTCAATTTACGACGATATCCGTCCTTTCGAACCAAACGAACTGCCCACCGTATACAAGCGTTTGCTCGCAAATGAGCAGTTCCGTCAGGTCTTGGCATATCTGTATCCGGGGGTGCCCACAGAGGCAATAGGAAAGAAAATGACAGAATGTAAGACATGTCTTGATTTCCAGCTCGCTTTCTGCTATAAGTTTCTTGAAGAGCTTATGGCAAAGGCAAGCAAGGGACTTGACATGGATGTGAAGGACGTTGATGTAACGAAACGCTACACCTTCGTCAGCAACCACCGCGATATAGTATTAGATTCGGCGTTGCTCGACAAACTGCTCTATGATGCTGGTTTCAAGACTACTTGTGAGATTGCCATCGGCGACAACCTACTTTCGTTACCGTGGGTAAAGGATCTGGTAAGACTTAACAAGTCCTTTATCGTACAACGTTCTCTTCCGCCTCGCGAGATGCTGATGGCAAGCAAAAAGATGGCTGAATATATGCACTTCGTTATAAAGGAGAAGAACGACAATATTTGGATTGCTCAGCGAGAGGGTAGGGCAAAGGATTCCAATGACCGTACGCAGCCGGCTGTTCTCAAGATGATGGCTATGGGCGGCGAAGGATCGCCTGTAGAACGACTTATGCAGTTGCATATCGTACCGCTGGCAATCTCTTATGAGTATGACCCTTGTGACTTCCTTAAGGCTGCCGAGTTCCAGCTGAAGCGTGATGTAGAGGGATGGAAGAAGTCGGCTGCCGATGATGTAAACAGTATGCGCACCGGTATTATGGGATATAAAGGACGTGTTCATTACCATTGTGCACCGTGTATCGACGAATTCCTCGAAAACCTCTCGCCGGATATCCCGAAGACTAAGGTCTTTGATGTTATTGCAGAGCATATCGACAATGAGATTTTCCGCAATTACCGTCTTTATCCTTCTAATTACGTCGCTCTCGACTTGCTTGAAGGTTCGTCGGCACATGCCGGAGAATATTCAGCCGAAGATGCTGCGGCGTTTGGAAAATATATCGACGGACAATTGGCAAAGATAGATATACCCAACAAGGATGAGGCTTTCCTTCGAGAGCGTATGCTCACTATGTATGCCAATCCTGCACGTAATTATCTTTCCGTTGCCGGAAAATAGAATGAGTGAAACAGATGAGTAAGGTTTCAATATCCAAGCCTGCCGTTGCCTGTCTCTTTTCGGCATTGCTCGTAGCATGTCTTGTGGCATGTGGCAATGATCCGTATGATACGGGCGACGGCAGTCTCTCTTATATGAGAGCCGATTTCGTAGAGGTCTCCACTAACTCCAGTGCCGAGGCGGTATCTGCCGTTTCCGACGACGGAAAGATTCTCACTCTTTCGCCGGCTATCGGGGCAGACTGGCTTACGGCTAAGGATTCTGTCTACCGTGCCTTGCTTTATTATAATGTGGCTGAAGGGATGGATGCCGAACTTGTTGGCGAGGCAACGGTAAAGCCTATTGCCGTCGGCAACGTTATTGTGCCGAATGTCATTAATGCGAGCAGCGGTAACCGTGTGTATCCTGTAGATCCGGTAAATTTAGAGTCGATGTGGATGAGCAAAAACGGGAGGTATCTTAATCTTGACATTTCTGTTAAGGTAGGAGCAAAGGACGGCAAGATAGGTTCCCAGTCTATTGGCGTTGCCTACGTCGGGAGTTATACAGGGAGTGACGGCTCTGTTGTACATAGACTCGTCTTTGCACATGGTCAGAATGGAGTGCCGGAGTATTATTCCAGTCAGGCATACGTCAGTATTCCGCTTTATCGCATGCCGTATGCCGTTACGAAGGCAGACCGCATTGAAATCACGGTTAACGACTATGATGGAAAGGTAACAAAGACTTTTGTTGTCGGATAGTCTGCCGGCTTATTAGTTTTATTGGTCCTATCAGTCTTATTAATTCTATTAAAAATAACAATCATGTCAACAATAAATGCTAACGGACAACTCATTGACCTGTCTGAACCTCAGGTGATGGGTATCCTTAATGTTACTCCAGACTCTTTTTATGCCGGCAGTCGCAAGCAGTCGGAGAATGAAATAGCGACGCGTGCCGACCAGATTATTCGTGAGGGCGGTTCGATTATCGATATCGGAGCCTTCTCCACTCGTCCCGGCGCAGCTCAAGTCTCGGCAGAGGAGGAGATGGAACGAATGCGCCGCGCTCTGAAAATCGTTCGTGGCGTTCAGCCTGATGCCGTGTTGAGTATCGATACCTTCCGTCCGGAGATTGCACAGATGGCGGTTGAGGAATTTGGTGCGGCAATAATAAACGACGTGTCGGAGGGAAACATCAACGGAGCCTTCGGCGGTGCCGATGCCACCAATCCTAACGGCGAAACGGAAGAGAACGACAGTCGGTATCCGGCAATCTTCCGTATGGTTGCCAAGCTCGGAGTTCCTTATATCCTTATGTCCACTCATGGTGAGATGCGCGATATAATGATGAATTTTGCAAGAGAGGTACAGCTGCTTCGCGATCTTGGAGCAAAGGATATAATCCTCGACCCCGGATTCGGCTTCGGCAAGACCTTAGAGCAAAACTATTCTCTGCTTAATAACATGGAGCAACTGCTGGAGTTCAATCTTCCGCTTCTTGTCGGAGTATCGCGAAAGTCAATGATTTTCAAGCTTTTCGGCACTTCGCCTGCTGAGGCGCTCAATGGTACTTCGGTCATCAATACTATTTCTTTGCTCAAGGGAGCATCCATCCTTAGGGTACACGACGTCAGGGAATGTGTAGAGGCTGTATCCATTGTCAAGGCTATGAAGGGAAATGTGTAGACTGTGTTTCTCTTCTGTACCCTTACGGAATGTGTGATCGTTTTATTAAAACAATAGGTCGTTTTTAAGATGTTTGAATTTGGTATAAAAGATATTATAGATATATTCTGCGTCGCCTTGATGCTCTATTATCTCTACCGACTGATGAAGGAATCGCGCTCGCTCAACGTCTTTATCGGTATCATCGTGTTTGTCATCATCTGGCTCTTCGTGAGTCAGGTACTTGAGATGCGTCTTCTGGGTAGCATCATGGACAAGCTGGTCAGTGTGGGAGTCATCGCCCTTATCATTATCTTTCAGGAGGAGATCAGGAAATTCCTTTATTCTCTTGGTGCCCACCAGAGGATGAGGGGACTTGTTCGTCTCTTCTCGTCTGGCAGCAAAAACCGTAAGATTATGGACAAGAAGGCGATTATGCCTATCGTGATGGCTTGTATCAACATGAGCCGTGGCAAGGTGGGTGCACTTATCGTCATCGAGCGCACCGTGTCGCTTGAGGATATTATAGATACCGGCGACCTTATCGATGCTAACATCAACCAGCGGCTTATAGAGAATATCTTCTTCAAGAATTCGCCGCTCCACGACGGCGCCATGGTCGTATCGAAACGCCGTATCGTTGCTGCCGGATGTATCTTGCCGGTTAGCCACAATACTGACATTCCTAAGGAACTCGGACTGCGCCATCGGGCTGCTCTCGGCATCTCGCAAGACAGCGATGCCATTGCCATCGTCGTGTCTGAGGAAACGGGAGGTATCTCGGTTGCAATAAAAGGTGAGTTCCGCCTGCGTGTTTCCGGCGAATTGCTGGAGAGTATCCTTACTAAGGAACTGATTGAATAAAAAAGGAAAAAGTTTTTTCGCAATTTTACCCTCACACCCTCACACATAGCCCCGAAAGCCCCTGTTTATCGAGGTTCCAGATGGTGAGGGATAGTGTGAGGGATGGTGAGGGTAAACAGGGATTCTATTTTTTGAAATCTTGCAGATTTATAACAGCGCAAATCGTTAATCTGATTTTTATTTGCGTGTTTTATTTTTAATTTGAAAGCATTTTTATACCTTTGCATCTATATAGTAAGAAGAAACGAAGAAATAGATGCGAATAGTAATTAAAATAGGAAGTAATGTGCTCACAAGAAGTGACGGCAAACTGAACGTAACGCGCATGTCGTCGCTTGTTGATCAGATTGCCGGGTTGCGGCGGAAAGGACATGAGGTGATTCTCGTGTCGAGCGGTTCTGTTGCTGGAGGGCGCGGAGAACTGAAGGTGTCGAAGAAACTCGATAAGGTAGGACAGCGACAGCTCTTCTCGGCTGTTGGACAGGTGAAGCTGATAAATCTTTATTATGATCTCTTTCGCGAGTATGGTATACATATCGGACAAATTCTTACCATGAAGGAGAGTTTCGCCACACGGCGCGAATATCTTAACCAAAGGGCGTGCATGGAGGTGATGCTCGAAAATGGCGTGTTGCCCGTCGTCAATGAGAATGATACCGTCAGCGTTACCGAACTGATGTTTACCGATAATGATGAACTTTCGGGACTTATTGCCTCGATGATGGATGCCGACGAACTGATTATCCTTTCTAATGTCGACGGCATCTTCAATGGCAATCCCGAGGATAAGGCGACGGAGGTTATCAGAACTGTTCTGCCCGGAAAATCTCTCGATGAGTATATATCACAGGAGAAGAGCTCCATGGGGCGTGGCGGAATGACGAGCAAGTGCAGTATCGCGCGGCGTGTTGCTGACGAGGGGATTAAGGTCGTTATTGCCAACGGAAAGAGAGAGAATATCTTGTCGTTGCTTGACGAAAAACCGGATGCCACCGTGCATACCGAGTTCCTCCCCGGCTCTCAGCCTGCTGGGGCTATCAAGAAATGGATAGCCCATAGCCAGAGTTTTGCCAAGGGCTCTGTCTCTGTTAATGACGATGCCGCCAAGGCTCTTCGCAGTAGTCATGCCGTGAGCTTGCTTATGGTTGGAGTCACGGCTGTTTCGGGCGATTTCGAGGAGGGTGACCTCGTGTCTGTCGTTGATACTGCGGGCAAGGAGATTGCTATCGGCAGATCGGCGTATGATGCTGATGATGCCCGTAAGGCTATTGGGAAGCATGGCGTCAGACCGATTGTTCATTATGATTATATGGTGGTTCTTTAATTTATTGATTGGATATGAATGAGATTTTCTGTAAGGCTAAAGAGGCAAGCAAATCCCTGGCTCTTGTTCCTGATGAGGAGCGTAGCCGCATATTATATAAGGTTGCCGATGCAATTGACTCTCAGAAGGAGAGGATCCTTCGTGCTAATTCGCTCGATTTGAAGAGGATGGATCGGGATAATCCGCTATACGACAGACTGATGCTTACTGATGAGCGGCTCGCCGGTATTGCCTCTGACATGCGCAACGTAGCGGCTCTGCCGTCGCCGCTCGGTATTGTTACAAAGGCTAAAACCTTGCCTAACGGGTTGAGGCTTCATCGCGTGAGCGTGCCGTTTGGCGTGATTGGAATGATTTTCGAGGCGCGGCCGAATGTGGCTTTTGATGTGTTCTCGCTCTGCTTGAAAAGCGGTAATGTATGTGTGCTTAAAGGCGGAAAGGATGCTGATGCCTCTAACCGCGAGGCCGTTGCCGTCATTCACGAGGTGTTGAAGAGTGAGGGAATTCCATCTGATGTCGTTTCGCTGCTGCCGTCTACTCATGAGGCTGTCGCCCAGCTACTCAATGCTGTAGGGTATGTTGATTTGTGCATTCCGAGGGGTGGCAGAAAGCTTATTGATTTCGTGCGCGACACGGCACGCGTACCGGTTATCGAGACCGGTGCCGGTGTGGTTAATGCTTATTTCGACAAGGATGGCAATGCTGATATGGGGGCGGCGATTGTTAATAATGCCAAGACTCGACGTGTCAGCGTATGCAATGCTCTCGACTGCTTGCTCGTTCATCGCAACCGGCTGACTGACCTAAATGTTATTTGTAAGCCGCTCAAAGATAAGAATGTAGTGTTGTATGCCGATAATGACGCCTTTGAAGCTCTGAAGGATTATTACCCTGAAAAGCTTCTTAAACATTCTGTGCCAGAGGATTACGGTACTGAATTTATGGACTATAAACTTGCCGTCAGAACGGTCGACAGTATCGATGACGCCATCCGCCATATCGACAAATTCGGATCCGGACACAGCGAGTGTATCATTACCGACAACGTCGATGCCGCTCGCAGATTCCAGGCGGAGATTGATGCTGCATGTGTATATTGGAACGCTCCTACAAGCTTTACCGACGGGGCGCAGTTCGGGCTCGGGGCTGAGATTGGCATCAGCACACAGAAACTCGGACCGCGAGGGCCGATGGCGCTCGAGGAAATTACTACTTACAAATGGATCATTGAGGGTAGCGGACAGGTTCGCGCATAATAACAAAGTTCGGCAGCGTTTCTCAACGGTGCCGAACTTCTAAATTAATAGACATATTTATAAAAGGAACGTATAATCTTTTTTTGTTATAGAGAATCTTTTTGTAAACTTATGTTGCAAAGGTATACTTTTATTCTCGTTCGTCTATTACCATTTCTACTGATATAACTATCATTATTGCGGTTTAATGCATGCTCATGCTTTAAAATGTATTAAAAACTCTCATTTCTTTCTCTCATTATTATTCCCGAAGCAATATTTATTGGCAAATTGACTTTGTCGTATCGTTATTTTTCATACTTTTGCACAAACAAAAATTTAATGGAATAATGGAAATTTCTGAACTTTACAATATCTTCCGCAAACACCCCGTCGTGACTACCGATAGCCGCGACTGTCCGGAAGGTTCGATATTCTTTGCTCTTAAAGGAGCATCGTTTAATGGCAACGCTTTCGCTGCAAAAGCTCTGGAACAAGGCTGCGCCTTCGCCGTGGTCGACGAGAAGGAATATGCACCGGAAGGCGACTCGCGCTTTATCCTTACCGACAACTGTCTGCATACGCTGCAGATGCTCGCTAATTATCATCGTAGACAACTTGGCACAAAAATTATCGGTATCACCGGGACGAACGGGAAAACTACCACTAAGGAACTGGTAGCTACCGTGTTGCAGAAAAAATACAACGTACTTTATACACAGGGGAATTTTAATAATGACATCGGTGTGCCGAAAACTCTGTTGCGCCTGAAACCTGAACATCAGATTGCCGTCATCGAGATGGGAGCGAGCCATCCGGGCGACATAAAGACGCTGGTCGATATCGTGGAACCTGATTGCGGCATTATCACTAATGTGGGGAAGGCACACCTGCAGGGATTCGGGTCTTTCGAGGGTGTCATAAAAACTAAAGGCGAACTGTATGATTTCCTGAGGAACAACGGTGGCTTCGTATTTATGCACAACGACAACAAGTATCTGAAAAACATATCCGCCGGACTCGAACTCGTAAAATACGGTTCTGACCACGACGACAAGTCGCTCCTCGTTAGCGGTGAGGTAATAGAGTGTGCACCGTTCCTCAAGTTCCGCTGGAGCGTAAAGGGTGGAGACTGGCATGAAGTGCAGACACACCTTATCGGTAGCTATAATGTATACAACATGCTCGCTGCAGCATGTATAGGCACATATTTTGGAGTTGCCGAAAGCGAGGTGAGCGACGCCTTGCGCGATTATGTACCTACTAACAACCGCTCGCAGCTTGAAACAACTGCCTCTAACAAACTTATCGTTGATACATACAATGCCAACCCTACCAGTATGAAGGCAGCACTGGAAAATTTCCGTGATATGGCAGTATCTCCAAAGATGGCTATCCTTGGAGACATGCGAGAACTTGGAAGTGTCAGCGGTGAAGAGCATCAGAAGGTTGTCGATTTCTTGAAAGAGAATAATATCGACAATGTATGGCTCGTAGGAGAAGAGTTCGGAAAAACAGATTGCAACTTCAGAAAATTCCCTGATGTCGATGCTGTGAAAGCCGAAATTGCTGTTCATAAGCCTGAAGGATACTATATACTCATTAAGGGAAGCAATGGAATAAAACTCTTCCAACTCCCCGAATTGTTATAAATATCTTGGATAGAACAAGTCTTTATACCTGTTCTTTCCATATTTTTATCGCCAGCCTTGAAGTGGAAAAATATTAAAATTCATTTCTTTTTCACTTCAAGGCCTTTTTCAAGTATTAACAACGGCTCCAGAGTTTCTATCAAACGCTCCCGCTGTTTGACCCAAACGCTTCCGTTGTTTGGCCCAAACGCTTCCGTTGTTTAGCCCAAACGCTCCTGGTGTTTAGCCCAAACGTCATATTAGTCCTATTTGTCCTATAAGTCCTATCCCGATTATTAGTCTTATTTCTCCAGTCCTCCCAATTCT
>ERZ808246.421-NODE-421-length-35864-cov-54.243179_pt1 | contig 35864 bp, 28 predicted proteins | sample MGYA00521083_ERZ808246 | MGnify/ENA primary metagenome ERZ808246 (study PRJEB31516, sample SAMN03275577) | gut metagenome | biome: mammalia-associated habitat; material: feces | host: Papio cynocephalus | place: Kenya | collected 2012-07-07 ...
TTCCATCATGACGTATCGCAGGGCGAAACGCTACGCATTGCGCTGTACGCGGGGTGGTGTGCCTGGGTGCGTCACATTCAAGGCGTGCTTGCATCGGGCCTCTGTTTGGATGTTGTCAATTGCGGCTCGCGACCTGTACAGATGCCATTTGCATATGTGCATCCACGTTCCATCATGCTCCATCGTGGCGTGAATGCGCCGCAAAATCCGTCGCCGGTGGAACGATGGTGGTGGAACAGAGCGAATGGAAGACGAGGTCGACGCAACGTGGAAGAGGGAATGACGGCACGCGAATCGCGGCAATCGGGGAACATGCGGCAACCGCGGCAGGAAAACACCGGTGTCGCGCAGAATGACCGGCAGCCGAAGATCGGCAGGATTCCTGCGCTGATCATGGCGGTGGCGGTGGTCGGCGTCGCCATCGGCGCGGCAGCCGGTCTGCTAACGCTGATGCTGTACCAGGTCGAGCGTCTCGCACTCGGATACATCGAAAACGCGCACGAATCCGGCCCGTTCAACGTGACCGCCATCCGACGCGCGGTCTCCGTCACCGTGGGCGCCACCGTCGCGGCCGTGGTCTGGTGGCTGCTGCGTACGCGCACCACCAAAGTGCCGTCCGTCAAAAAAGCCGTGGGCGGGGCGCTGATGCCAATCTGGCAGACCGTCGTGCACGTGCTGTTGCAGATCTTCATCGTCGGCACCGGCATGTCGATCGGACGCGAGGTGGCCCCGCGCGAACTGGGTGCGATGTTCGGACAGCGGTTCGCCCGCTGGGTGCGCCTCGATGCGAAGGACACGCGCATGCTGGTGGCCATCACCGCGGCCGCGGGCTTGGCGGGCGTGTACAACGCGCCACTCGCCGGCACGTTCTTCGCCGTGGAGATTCTGCTGGCGGACATCACGCTCGAAACCGTCACGCTCGCCTTCGCCTGCTCCGCGCTCGCCTCATGGGTGGCGAGCCTGATCAAAGGCACGCATACCTTCTATCTGATCGGCAAGGCGGATGGTCTGTTCACGCCCGATTACATGCTGTTCGCGCTGGTCGCGGGTCTGGTTCTCGGTGCCGCCGGCGCGTTGTTCCGCCGTGGTTCGCAATGGGCGGGGAAGAACAAGCCATCCGGCGTGGGCATTCTGTGGCAGATGCCGCTTGCGGGCCTGCTGACCGGCGTTGTGGCGATCTGGGTGCCGCAGGTGATGGGCAATGGCCGCGCCACCGCGCAGCTGAGCTTCTCGTCGCAGGCCGATCTGGCGGTGCTGCCGATGCTGTTGCTGAGTTTCGTGGCGAAAGCGGTCGTCACCCTGCTGACGATTCGCTCGGGCGCGTCCGGCGGCGTACTGCAGCCCGGCATCGCGTTGGGCGCGTCCGGCGGCGCGGTGTTGGGCGTTCTCTGGATGCAGATGTTCCACACGAATTCGATCGGCATGTATGCGCTGCTCGGTGCGTGCGCGCTGCTTGCGGCCTCGCAGCAGGCGCCGCTGATGGCGATCTGTCTGGTGATGGAACTGGCCGACGCTCCGATCAACCTGTTCGTGCCGATTGGCCTTGCCGTCGCGGTCAGCGCGTTCGCCGCCTCCCGTCTGGCCAAGCCCCTCGCCGTTTTCCATCTGCCGATCCCGCATCCCACGAAAGCGAAATAGCCGGCGCCCAATCGTCCGTCCGTCACATGGTGTTTCCGCTCATTCCTCTACTCGTTGCGGAATTGCGAGACCATGTACACCGGTAGGTAATCGATGTTCCCCTCGCATTGTGTATTGGTCTCAGCGAGTACTGTACCCTTGTGGATTCCGAAGTTCTCTGTGTACAGCGCCTTGGTGAGAGCGCTGTGACGCTTATAGCTCTTGCCTGACTTGACCTCTATGGGTCGTATGTACCCGTGAGGGTATTCGATGACGAAATCCAACTCTCCGATCGAGTTGTTCTTGTAATAGAAGAGATTGAACCCATGTGCCTTCAGTTCTTGCGCGATGGCGTTTTCGTACAGAGCTCCGTAATTGATGTCGGTGCGGTCGTTGAGCAGGTCGCGAATCACATCCATGCCGCACATGCAGGTGAGCAGTCCCACATCGTTGAGAAACAGCTTGAACAGACGTGAGTTCATGGAAAGCATGAGTGGGTATCGGGGTTCATCCACGTTGTATACGGGCAATGCCACGCCCGCATCGGCCAGCCAAAGGAATCGGTCCTCTTCGCGCGACAATCTTGTACCTTTGGACACCTGCGTGATGCGGAATCGTTTGTTTTGCTGGCTCAGCTCCGCCGGAACCAAATCAAAGATTCGGCGTATGGCGCGCGCGTCTGCGAGATTGTCCGCGTACTGCGAGATGTCCCGTCTGTACTGGTCTACGATGGACTGCTGCTGCAAGCGTAGTTGCTGCACGTTATGGGTCTTGACGAATGCGTCTACCGCTGCAGGCATGCCGCCGACGATTAGGTATTCGTGGAACAGGTCGGTCATGCGCTGATGGATGGCGGGATTGACCTGACGGCGATTCCTGAATGCGTCGGCGACCTCTTCTAGCGCCTGATTGGAAACGCTCCGAGCCATGCAATATTCTTCGAAGTCCAATGGATACATGGTGAACGAGTCGAGGAATCCCACCGGTACGGATCTGATTCCACGCAATCCGGTACCCAGTAGCGAGCCGGAAAACACGTAGTCGTATTGCCCATAGCGTTGCACCAAAAACTTCACCATGGTGACGACATCGGGACAGGCTTGTACTTCATCTAGGAAAACAAGAGTCTTACCGGGTATCAACTCATCCTGCGCGAACGCGGCGATTGCCATGAACAAGTCATCGGCGGTATTGGCTTTTTGCACGGCTGACAGGGCTTCGGGATTGTCGATGAAGTTCAGTTCCACCAGGTGTTCGTAATATGTGCGTCCGAACTCCTCGATTACGGTGGTTTTGCCGACCTGTCTTGCGCCGTCGACGAGCAGGGCTTGCGTGGTTTTGCCGCGCTTCCATGCGGCCAGTCTTTCCAACGCTTTGCGACGCAGCATCATACCCTCCTGTACAATTATAGAGCTGGTTTTCTATTGATTTTGTACAATTATAGAGCCTATATCGAGATGAAAATGTCGCATTATAGAGCTTTTGCGTCGAATGAAACATTTTCTGCAGGGTGAAACGCGAATCAGGCGATTCCGCAAGGGATATGAGGTTTGAGCTGGTTTTGGCAACGGAGCCATGCGAACCAACAAACTAGGTTGCAACGGTGAAGCGCTCGCCGGTTTCCTTTTGGTAGCGATTGAGATAGTCGAGCACAAGCTGGCAGCTTGCCGGATCATCTTCGACCACTCCGATACGGATATTACGCATGATGACCTCCTCGTTCTGCGACGCTGCCGTTCATTTTCCCGCTTGGGGATGATAAATCGGGAAAATTGGTGTTCGATTGCGGAAAACGCGACGCGATGGGCGTTGCGAGTTGACGAGTCGATTTTGATGTGTATGATGGAATGTGGCTCAGCGAAGAGATTCTTCGCAAAGCCAAAAAATAAAACGCTTTGTGTTGTGGCTTTGTCGAAGTGGTGAGCCGCAGGGCTTAGCACCGAAACCAGAAATCCCTTTACAACGGATCGTGAGGCACGTACCTGCCTCTGAAAGGATGACAAATCATGGCAGAAGTCGTTTTCGACCACGTCACTCGTATCTACCCCGGCAACGATAAGCCGTCTGTGGATGACCTGAACATGGATATCAAGGACGGAGAGTTCCTTGTGCTGGTCGGCCCGTCTGGCTGTGGTAAGTCCACGACCCTGCGTATGCTCGCCGGCCTCGAAGAGGTCAACAAGGGCCGCATCCTCATCGGTGGCAAGGACGTCACCACGATGCAGCCGAAGGACCGCGACATCGCAATGGTGTTCCAGAACTACGCTCTGTACCCGCATATGACCGTCGCCGACAACATGGGCTTCGCTCTGAAGATCGCCGGCACTCCGAAGGACGAGATCCGCAAGCGCGTCGAGAAGGCCGCTGAGATCCTCGACCTGACCGAGTACCTCGACCGTAAGCCGAAGGCTCTGTCCGGTGGTCAGCGTCAGCGTGTGGCCATGGGCCGTGCAATCGTCCGTGAGCCGAAGGTCTTCCTCATGGATGAGCCGCTGTCCAACCTCGACGCCAAGCTCCGTGTCCAGACCCGTACCCAGATCGCCGCTCTGCAGCGTCAGCTGGGCGTCACCACCCTGTACGTGACCCACGACCAGACCGAGGCTCTGACGATGGGCGACCGCATCGCCGTCATCAAGCTCGGTGTTCTGCAGCAGGTCGGCGCTCCGACCGAGCTGTACGATCGTCCGGCCAACGTCTTCGTCGCAGGCTTCATCGGCTCCCCGTCGATGAACATCAACACCCACCCGGTGGTCAACGGCAAGGCGAAGATCGGCGAAGACACCGTGGATCTGCCGGCCGAGGCCGTCAACAAGCTCACCGCCGAAGACAACAACCAGATCGTGGTCGGCTTCCGTCCGGAAGACGCCTCCCTGGCCGCCCCGGACGACTCCAACGCGTTCTCCCTCAAGGTGATGAACGTCGAGGATCTGGGCTCCGACGGCTACATCTACGGCAACATCCTCACCGATGGCTCCGCAGCCGAGGCATCCACCATGATGTCCGACCAGAACAAGCTCACCACCATCCGTGTGAACCCGCGCGCTCTGCCGAAGGTCGGCGACGTCGTCAAGATCAAGATCGACCCGTCCAAGATGCACCTGTTCGCGCCGTCCACCGAGCTGCGTCTGAACTGAGCCACCAAGTAGCCAATCGGCACGGATGCCTCACCCTGTGAAGGCATCTGCTGGATGGTGAATACATACTTGGCGGAAACGAGAGTTTCCGTCAACCATTAAACGAGGCGTTCTCTTCCTCTCTTATGGCCTCGTTGGAAAAGCCCCGCGTTGCCGCGGGGCTTTTCTTTTGCCCGGGAACATCCGCTTGGAAACGTTGTTCGGAAACCATTAAACCATTTCCATTCGCGGCGACTTCCATTCGGAAGCCGCATGAAGGAATGGCATCGCAGAACGATTCGACCATGTGGATCGGCGCGGTACCGCCGTCAAATCAACCGGAAAGGCGCCTTGGCGGGATGCCCAAGCGTAGCATGGCCGTTCGGGTAGGTCAACGGGTAGATTAGTGCGGTATGGAATCACATGAACTGCCAAAGATGGATCCCCGAGTGCTTAAAGCCACTTCCGTGAAGGTTGAGGATCCTGCCATACGGTCTTCGGAACCCCACGCGTTGCGAATCACCGCGGCAAGCTCGAATCCGAGGATGTTCACACTGCCGTGGGAAAAGCCGTTGGCGACCTGGCCGGAAGACCTGCTCGCCAATCTTCCCCGCGGTATCTCCAGGCACGTGGTGCGTTTCGTGCACGTGGGCGATGAGGTCTACGCCATGAAGGAAATCACCCGTAATGTCGCGGAACGCGAATACGAGCTGCTGCGCCGACTGCAGAAGCTGGAATTGCCGACCGTACAGCCAATCGCGGTGGTCACCGGCCGCCACAACCGTGAAGGCGAGCCGCTTGAGGCCATTCTGGTCACCAAGCATCTGAAGTTCTCGCTGCCGTACCGTGCGCTGTTCGCGCGCAATCTGCGTCCGGACACCGCCGAACGATTGATCGACGCCTTGGCCGTGCTGATGGTGCGTCTGCACTTGGCCGGCTTCTACTGGGGCGATGTGTCGCTGTCGAACGTGTTGTTCCTGCGCGACGCCGACGCGTTCTCCGCGTTCCTGGTGGATGCGGAAACCGGTGATCTGCAGATCAACCTGACCGAAGGCCAGCGCGAATACGATGTGGATCTGGCCCGTACGAACATCATCGGCGAACTGATGGATCTGGCATCCGGCGCGCTGCTGCCCAGCGACGTGGACGAAATCGAGATCGGCAACCGACTCGTCGACCGCTACCATTCGCTGTGGAGCGCGCTGACCGACACGGACAAGTTCAACCCGGACGAGATGTGGAAGATCGAGAAGCGCGTCAACAAGCTCAACGAACTGGGCTTCGACGTGGACGAGCTGGAAATGAAGACCGCCGAGGACGGCAAGCGTGTGCTGGTGCGTCCGCGCGTGGTGGACGCCGGCTATGCGAACCGCAAGCTGCTGCGTCTGACCGGTCTCGACGTACAGGAGAACCAGGCGCGTCGTCTGCTCAACGACCTCGACGCCTACCGTGCGTCCACATGGCGTGAGGGCGAGGACCTGGAGATCGTCGCGACCGACTGGATGCGTGAGGTGTTCGAGCCGACGGTCCGCATGATTCCACGCGAATACCGTTCGCAGATCCAACCGGCGCAGTTCTTCCACGAAGTGCTGGACCACCGTTGGTTCCTCGCCGAGCATGCCGGGCACGACGTGCCGATGGCCGAAGCGGTGCAAAGCTACGTGGAGAACGTGCTGCCGCAGTACAAGCTGGACGCGAAGGCCGTGAACGAGCTGAACGCCGAAGCCGATTCCGGCGTCGTCGATGACGAGTACACGTACAACGATGCCGACGATGACGGCTACAATCCGGACGACGATCCGGATGCGGCGGTGTGGAGCCACTGACGTGCACTGAGTCGCCCAGTCAATCTGCTTAGCCGGTTCGCTTAACGAACGTGAGCGCACAGCCGCCGGCGAAGGCCGGCGAAAGACCAACGAAAAGCCCATTCCCATTGGGGTTCGATTTGCAAGACTGCGGAATCGAACCCCAGCGGGAATGGGCTTTATCGAATGCGATTGCCATTAGAGGAACCGTCACGGTTCCCTCGGCAAAGCGCATCGCTAAACACCGTTGTGAACGCCGTTTGAACTGCCTCTGAGCTTGCATGCATCGGGGCGCATCCAAGCGACTGGGACGAGCCGACGGGCTTATTCGGCCGCCTTGCCTGCTTCGCGGCGTGCGTGGGCCACCGCATACAGCGTGATGCCGGCCGCGACGGAAGCGTTCAACGATTCGACCATATTCGACATCGGGATACCGGCGATCGAATCGCAGTTCTCGCGCACCAGACGGCTCAGACCCTTGCCTTCCGAGCCGAGCACAACGATCAGCGGATCGCTTTCGAAACCGGTTTCGCCGACAAGCGCGTCACCGCCGCCGTCCAATCCGACGCAGTAGTAGCCGCGTTCCTTCAGACTCTGGATCGCCTTGGTCAGGTTCACCACACGGGCCACCGGCATATGTGCGGCGGCGCCCGCGGACACCTTCCATGCGGCCGCGGTGACCGAAGCGGAACGACGCTCCGGCAGAATCACGCCGTTCGCGCCGAACGCGGCCGCGGAACGGATGACCGCGCCGAGGTTCTGCGGATCGGTCACGCCGTCAAGCGCGATGAACAGCGGACGGGCCGCGATACGGGCCGCTTCGGAATTGGCCGCCTCCATGGCGCGCGACTTCTTCGCGGCGCGGTCCGCCAGTTCGGCGAGCGAGGAGTACTGGAACGGCTGCGCCTTCAGCACGACGCCCTGATGGTTGGACGAACGCGCGATGCGGTCCATCTCCAGACGATCGGCCTCCAGCAGGTTCAGACCGTGGATGCCCGCCAAACGCACGATCTCACGGGTGCGGTCGTCATGCTCGATGCGCGTGGCGATATACAGCGTGGACGCCGGAACGCCGCAACGCAGCGCCTCCAGCACCGAATTGCGGCCGATGACCAGATCATCGGACTCGGACGTGAACTTCGCCGCGCGACGGCGTGCGGCCAGACGCGGATCGGCCATCTTGCGACGTTCGGCGTTCTTCTTCGCCTTGTAAGCCTTGTGATACACGCGGTCTTCGGCCTTGGGAGTCGGACCCTTGCCCCTCAACGCGTTACGATGCTTTCCACCCGACCCCTTGGTCGGTCCTTTTTTCAATGCCATAACTTCCTATTATCCCAGCACCCCGAGAAAACCACCGGTGCAATTGCCACCCCGTCAACTAGGATGGAGACAATGGAAAAGAAGAGAGCGTTTTTCGGATTGCCGTTCATGTTCTGGGGCCTGTGGGCCACCCTGCTGATTCTGTGGATGGGCAGATTCGTCAGCTCGTTTCTTTCCATGTATCTCGTCTCCGACATGCATGTGAGCGCCGGCGTGGCCGGCACCATCGTGTCCATGTACGGTTTCGGCGGCATCTTCGGCTGCCTGTACGGGGGAGCGCTGTCCGACCGGTTTGGGCGTCCCGCGATGATCATCGTCGGCAATCTGGGATCGGCGCTGATGCTGGTGCTGCTGGCCTTCATCGGCAATCCGTGGGTCATGGCGGCGGCACTGCTGGTCTATGGCGTGATCTCATCGGTGCCGACGCCCGCGGTCGCCGCGTATGTGTCCGATGTGGTGCCGTTCCGCGACCAGAAGCGCGCGTATTCCCTGCAGACCTGGGCCGCGAATTTCGGCTTCGCGATCGGACCGATCATCGCCAACCAGCTGGTGAAGATCTCCTATTCGCTGATGTTCTACGCGGAAGCCGCCGTGCTGGTATTCGCGACGATTCTCATGATCGTGTTCTTCAAGGAAGTGCGGTTGCACGCGCATGACGACGCCACCGCGCTTGCGCATGACGCGGAACACGGTAAAGCATCCTTGCCACGACGGCGGCCGGCCGCGTCTTCGGAGTTCTCGATCTGGCGCAGCTATCGCCGTGCATGCACCGACCAGGCGCTGATGTCGATGGTCGTGCTGATGTTCCTCTACACGCTCGCGTACTACCAGATCGTCAGCGGCCTGCCGATCGCGATGACGCAGATCGGACTCGGCACCGACGAATATTCCAGCTTGTTGACGATCAACGGCGGCATCCTGTGTTTGCTGCAGATTCCCGCGATCGCGGTGTTCCAACGGATGAGCAACACGCGCGTGCTGGTGCTCGGCATGCTGGTCACCGCGGTCGGCTACGCGTTCCAGATCGGCGCGGATTCGTGGGCGACGTTCGCCGTCGCCACCGTGCTGTGGACGCTCGGCGAGCTGGGCACGTTCCCGATCGCCGCGACGACGGTGGCGAACATCGCGCCGAAGGACGTGCGCGGCACGTACCAAGGGCTGTACAACCTGGTGTGGTCGTTGTCGAACGCATTCTCCCCATTGGTGGGCGGCTGGATTCTGAACGCGTTCGGCAGCCACGTGCTGTGGACCTGCTGCACGGTGATGTTCGTCATCGTGGCCATCGGGTTCCAAATCACGAAAGGGCCGCGTGAGCGGGCCGCCGCGCGAAATCTCGAAGCCGAAGAGGTGTAGTCGGAACCCCCTGCCAAGCCTTACGCGAAGCCATATCAAGGTGGATATCCACCGCATCGGCGTCGGACGGCCATGTAACACCGTCGTCATCAATGAGATATTCCGGAAACAACCGGGCAACACGTTGTAAAGCCGCTCCATGCACACTTGCCATGTTCGTTCAATGCTGTGAGAGAGGACAAGGCATATGGCGCATGTGGGAATACGGAAACTGGCAGTCACCGTCATCGCGGCCGCATCCGTGGTGTCGATGTCCGCCGGCTGCGGCTGGGGACGCACCGTGGCCGACAAGGAGGCGATGGAATCCAGCGGCTCCAACGAGCCCGTGCAAAGCTGCGTCGACACCAGCGGCGGCAACGTGAAAATCGGCTTCGTGAATTCATTGAGCGGCACGATGGCGATTTCCGAAAAAACGGTGTCCGATTCGCTGCACATGGCGGTGGACGAAATCAACGCCAAGGGCGGCGTGCTCGGCAAGAAACTCGAGGTCGTGCAGCAGGACGGCAAATCCGAGCCGGCGGTGTTCGCCGAGAAAGCCAAGACGCTGATCGAGAAGAACTGCGTCGCCGCGGTGTTCGGCGGCTGGACCTCCGCCTCGCGCAAAGCCATGAAGCCGGTGTTCGAAGCCGACAATGCCCTGCTGTTCTATCCGCTCCAATACGAAGGCATGGAATCCAGTCCGAACATCTTCTATTCGGGCGCCGCGCCGAACCAGCAGATCGTGCCGGCCCTCGACTATCTCAAGCAGCAGGGCCACAGGAAACTGTTCCTGGTCGGCTCCGACTACGTGTTCCCGCAAACCGCGAACCGCATCGTCAAGGCGTATGCGGAAGGCAACGGCATGGAAGTCGTCGGTGAGGAGTACACCCCGATGGGCTCCACCGATTTCAGCACCATCGTCAACAAGCTGAAAACCTCCGGCGCGGACGCGGTCGTCAACACGTTGAACGGCGATTCGAACGTGGCGTTCTTCAAGGAATACAAGGCATCCGGCATGCAAGCCGACACCCTGCCGGTGATCTCCATGTCGATCGCCGAGGAGGAAGTCGCCTCCATCGGCCTCGACAACGTCAAAGGCCAGCTGACCGCATGGAACTACTACCAGACCCTGGACAGCAAGGAAAACAAGAAGTTCGTGAAGGACTTCAAGGCGCGGTACGGCAAGGACCGTCCGACGTCCGACCCGATGGAATCCGCATACACGTCCGTCTACCTGTGGAAGGCGATGGTCGAGAAGGCGAAGAGCTTCGCGGTGGACGATGTGAAGAAGGCCGCCGACGGCATCACCTTCGACGCCCCGGAAGGCAAGGTCACCGTCGATGGCGAGAACCACCACATCTACAAAACCTCGTACATCGGCAAGATCGGCGGGGATTCGCTGATCCACACCGTCTGGAAATCCAGCAAGGCCATCAAGCCCGACCCGTATCTCAAGACGTACCAGTGGGCGAAGAGCCTGCAAGGCGCGCAATCCGATGCTTCCGACTCGTCCGAGTCATCCAAGTAGCAAGAAAGGGGAACACGAATGAACATGCTATTGCCGCAAATCGTCGCGGGACTTTCGAATGGTTCGATTCTGCTGCTGGCCGCGCTCGGCCTGTCGCTGACCTTCGGCCAGATGGGCGTGATCAACAACGCGCACGGCGAATTCATGATGGCCGGCGCATACACGGCCTATGTGATGAGCTCGATTTTCTCCAGCAAGACGCTCGCCCTGGGCGTGGCGCTGATCGTCGGATTCGTGGTCGCCGGATTGTTGGGACTGCTGCTTGACGTGCTGTTGCTGTCACGCATGCGCGCCCGTCCGCTGGACACCCTGCTGGTGACGTTCGGCGTATCGCTGGTGCTGCAACAGCTCGCGCGAGACATCTTCGGATCGACCGGCGTGTATGCGAAGGCCCCGGATGCGTTGACCAAGCCGGTCACGATCCTCGGCTACAGCTTCCCGGCCTCGCGACTGTTCATCTTCGTATTGTCGATCATCTGCGTGGCCGCGCTGTACGCGGTGCTGAAGCTCACCCCGCTGGGCCGTCAGATCCGCGCGACCTCCGAAAACCGCGGTCTGGCCGAAGTCTCCGGCATCTCCACCGCGACCGTGGACCATCTGACCTTCTTCATCGGCTCCGGCATCGCCGGCATCGCGGGCGTCGCGCTGAGTCTGCTGAACTCCATCAGCTACAACTTCGGCACATCCTTCATCGTGCAGGCGTTCCTCGTGGTCGTCGCCGGCGGCGTCGGCCAGCTCAAGGGAGCGGTCATCGCCTCGTTCGTGCTCGGCCTGTGCCAGTCCGCGATCGAACTGCCCACATCATCGTCCATCGCCGAAATGTCGGTGTTCCTCATCGTCGTGGTCTTCCTGCAGTTCCGTCCGCAGGGTCTGGTCGCGGTGCGTTCCAGGAACCTGGCCTGAGACGGAAGGGAGCAACGACATGAACACCAATCTTTCCGCAACCGCTTTCCTCGGCAAATACCGTGCATGGATCGGCACGGCCATCGCGATTGCGCTGATTTTCCTCGCTCCGGCGCTGATGAGCACATACAGTCTGGGACTGCTTTCCAAATACCTGTGCTATGCGATGGTCGCGGTCGGCATCGGCCTCGCCTGGGGCCAGGGCGGCATGCTGACCTTGGGACAGGGACTGTTCTTCGGTCTGGGCGCGTACGTCATGGCCATCCATCTGAAGATCGAAGAGCTCGCGCCCGGCGCGGTGCCCGATTTCATGGCGCAGTATGGCATCACCAAGCTGCCGGGATTCTGGGAGCTCTTCCGCAACCCGGTGGTCGCCGTCATCGGTGTCGCCGCGGTGCCGGGCATCGTCGCGGCGGTGCTTGGCTGGGCCGTGTTCGGCAGGGGAGTGCGCGGCGCGTACTTCGCGATTCTTTCACAGGCGTTGGTCGCGGCGTTCGCCGTGCTGCTCATCGGACAGTCCAAAACCACGGGCGGCACCAACGGCCTGAACGATTTCTCCGGCTTCTTCGGCTACGATCTGACCGATCCGGCGAACAAGGAGATGATCTATTACATTTGCGCGTTCTGCGTGCTGGCCATGGTGCTCATCACCTACTGGATCCGCCACTCGTTCATGGGCGAGCTCATCATCGGCGTGCGCGACCAGGAGAACCGCATGAAGTTCCTCGGATACAATCCGGCCTCCATCAAGGTGTTCGCCTTCTCGCTCGCGGCCATGTTCGCCGGCATCGGCGGCGCGATGTTCGTGCCGGTCGTCGGCATCATCTCACCGTCCGACATCGACGTGACCCCGTCGATCATGATGCTCGCCGGCGTGGTGATCGGCGGCCGCACCACCCTGCTCGGCCCGGTCATCGGCACGCTGATCATCCGATTCGCGGAAACCCAGCTTTCCGAGGCGTATCCGGCCGCATGGACCTACGTCGAAGGCGCGATCTTCATTCTGGTCATCGCGTTCGCGCCGATGGGCCTCGGCCAGTTCAAGGGACTGTGGCCATGGCTCAAAGACAGACTGGGGCTTTCCGGCCCCGGCGCGAAGGCCGCGGGAGATTCCACGGCGGATATCGGAACGGGAACTGACACGGCGATCCCGGCAGGAACCACGGCAAAGGCGGTGAACGCATGAGCGACGAGAAGAACACCAACGACGTCGAACTGGAACAGCTGCGCGCCGAAATGCGGCAGATGCGCGACGAGGCACGCCAGATGCGTGACGAAGCCGCCAAAATGAAGACGGAAATCGAGCAGGAACGGCAACAGCTCGCCGAACGTCTCGCCTCGATCGACGCCCAAGGCGGCCAGTGGAACGACTATCTGGAAATACACGGTCTGCACGTCGAATTCGACGGTTTCGTGGCGGTCAAAGACATCGACCTTACCGTCATGCACGGCGACCTGCGGTTCCTGATCGGACCGAACGGCGCCGGCAAAACCACCATCATCGACGCCATCACCGGTCTGGTGCCGGCAAGCGGATCCGCGATGTTCGGCGGCGAGCAGCTGCTCGGCAAAAAGCCGAACGCCATCGTCAGACTTGGTGTGGGGCGCACGTTCCAAACCGCATCCGTGGTGGAGGAGCTGTCCGTGCTGCAGAACCTGCAGCTCGCCGAGGGCTTCCGCAAGAAAACCTCGGAACTGTTCGCCAAGCAGGGCGGCGCGTCGCAGAACATCCAGAAAATCCTGGAAGTGTGCAATCTCAAGGACGATGCCGACAAGCCGGCCGGCATTTTGCCGCACGGCAAGAAGCAGTGGCTGGAAATCGGCATGCTGCTCGTGCAGGACGCGCATCTGCTGCTGCTCGACGAACCGGTCGCGGGCATGACGCCGGCCGAACGACAGCAGACCGGCGAGCTGCTTCGCCAGATCAGCCGCAACCGCACCGTCGTCATCGTCGAGCACGACATGGATTTCATGCGCCAGTTCGCGGATTCGGTGACCGTGCTCAACCAAGGCCAGATTCTGGCCGAAGGCAGCGTCGAAGACATTCAGAACAACGAAGAGGTGGTCAGGATCTACCTCGGCGGCGACGGAGGAGACGATAAGTGATGGCAGGGAACATGTTGGAAGTCACAGGTCTGAAAACCGGATACGGCAAGGTGTCCGTGGTCAACGACATCGATTTCTCCGTCGCGCCCGGCGAATGGGTGAGCATCGTCGGCAACAACGGCGCCGGCAAGACCACCTTGCTGAAGTCGATTCTGGGATTGCTGCCGGTGACCGGCGGCACCGTCACGTTCGATGGCGTCGACATCACCAAAACCGCGCCGAACAAGCGCATCCGCATGGGCATGGCGTTCGTGCCGCAGGGACAGCAGTCCTTCGGACAGATGACGGTAGACGAGAACCTGCATGTGGTGGCGGACCAGTATGGTTCCGAGGCCAAGGCCCGCTACGACGAGGCGGTGGCGGCGTTCCCGGTGCTCAAGGAATTCACCGACCGGCGCGCGGGCCTGCTTTCCGGCGGCCAACGCCAGCAGCTGTCGATCGCGCGCGCGTTGATCACCCGACCGAAACTGATGATTCTCGACGAGCCCACCGAAGGCATCCAGCCGAACATCGTGGCGGAAATCCAGCAGTCGATTCGTTCGATGGCGGAGAACAAGGGCATCGGCGTGATTCTGGTCGAGCAGAAGGTGCAGTTCGCCGTCGAACGCGCGGACCGCTACTACGTGCTCGCGGCGGGACGGTTCATCGGCACCGGCGAGGGCGGTTCCGCCGCGGTCGCCGAAGCGAAGGCCGCCATGCGCGTGTGAATCCGGCCGCCATGCGCGAATCTTGGCCGATGCCGTGCGATCCGCCACGCACGGCAATGTGTTTCACGTGAAACACCGTGCTGGCGTCGGCAGGAAGTGCGTCCAAATTAACCCCTAGGTCATTCATCGGAAACGAGAACGGCCTAGGGTATCCCGCGACAAGGAGGAATCATGCACATCGTCAAACGAATCGCATCCGCGGGACTGCCGTACTATATGGGAACCGCCGCCCTGCACGTCCTCGGCATCGCCCTGCTCGTCGTGGCGTCCCGGCAGACGCCGATGCTGCTCGGACTGGGACTGCTCGCCTACACGCTGGGACTGCGCCACGCGTTCGATGCCGACCATATCGCGGCGATCGACAACACCGTGCGCAAGCTCATCCAGCTCAAGCGCGACCCGAACGGCGTCGGATTCTTCTTCTCGCTCGGCCATTCGACGATCGTGTTCCTGATGGCGCTGCTGCTGGGTCTTTCCTCCAAATGGGCGCAGGCGCATATGCCGTTCTTCCAGGAGGTCGGCGGCTACATCGGCGCCACGGTCTCCGGAGTGTTCCTGATTCTCACCGCCGTGTTCAACGCCGTCGTGCTCGTCGACATGGTCCGCGTCTTCCGCTCGATGAAGGGGCATGCGGGCGCGTATGACGACGGATCCTTCGACGCCATGCTCGACTCGCGCGGCTTCATCTACCGCATCTTCGGCAGGATCTTCGCCTTCGTCGACAAAAGCTGGCATGTGTATCCGATCGGCCTGCTGTTCGGCCTGGGATTCGACACCGCCACCGAAGTCGCGTTGCTGGCCATGTCCGCCGGCGCCACGCAGTCCAACATTCCGCTGTACGGCACGCTGTGCCTGCCGATCCTGTTCGCCGCGGGCATGAACCTCATGGACACCACCGATTCGGTGATGATGTCCGGTGCGTACCAGTGGGCGTTCGACACCCCGGTGCGCAAGGTGTACTACAACCTGACCATCACCTCCGCGTCGGTGCTCGCCGCGGTGATGATCGGCCTGGTCGAGCTGCTGCAGGTCGCCGCCACCGCCATGAATCTGCAAAACGGGTTCTGGAATTGGGTGCAGGGCATCGACTTCAACTACCTTGGCTATGCGATGGTCGTGCTGTTCCTCGGCTTCTGGCTGGTTTCCATGATGATCTGGAAGTACGGCAAGGTCGAACAGCGCTGGTCGTGACCTCATACGGCAGACAAGGAATTTTCAAAGACTCACCACCGAGGACCGACCGCTGGGGAAGCCATTCCCCAGTGATTGATTCCCGACCACATTCGCACAAACACACATTGGGGGCTCTTCCATGAGACTGACACCAAGGGAAACCGACAAGCTGCTGCTGCATCTGGCAGGGGAGCTCGCCAAGGAACGCCGCGCGCGCGGCGTGAAACTCAACTACGCGGAAGCCATCGCGCTGATCAGCTCCGAAGTGGTCGAACGCGCCCGCGAAGGCAAAACCGTCGCGGAACTCATGCAATACGGACGCACCATCGTATCCGCGGACGACGTGATGCCGGGCGTCGCGGAAATGATTCCGGAAGTCGAAGTCGAAGCGACATTCCCCGACGGCACGAAACTCGTGTCCATCCACAATCCGATCGAAACCACCGAAGAACTCAAACCGGGCGAGTACATCCCCGCCGACGGCGATCTGGAACTCAACCCCGGTACCACGCCGATCGAAATCGACGTGACCAACACCGCCGACCGACCGATCCAGGTCGGATCCCACTTCCACTTCTTCGAAGTCAACAAATACCTGCGATTCGACCGCAGAGCCGCCTACGGCAAGCACCTCGACATCGCGGCCGGCACCGCCGTGCGATTCGAACCGGGAGAATCGCACCGCGTCAAACTCATCGATTTCGGCGGCACCCGCGAAATCCACGGATTCAACGCATTGACCGAAGGCAGACTCGACGATCCGGCCGTGCGCGAAGCCGCATTCGCCCGCGCGAAGGAACGCGGCTTCCTCGGTATCGAAGACGACGGAAAGGACGCGTGACATGAAAACCATCACCCGACGCGACTACGCGGGCATGTTCGGACCGACCACAGGCGACCGCGTGCGGCTTGGCGACACCAATCTGCTCATCGAAGTCGAAAAGGACTACACGCATTACGGCGACGAACTGAAATTCGGCGGCGGCAAATCCTTCCGTGATGGCATGGGACAATCCTCCGTGCAATCCGACGCCACCTCGCCGGACACCGTCATCACCAACGCCCTCATCGTCGACTACACCGGCATCTACAAAGCCGACATCGGCATCAAAGACGGCAAAATCAGCGCGATCGGCAAAGCAGGCAACCCGCAGACCATGGACGGCGTCACGCCCGGACTGGAAGTCGGCTCCGGCACCGAAGCCATCGCGGGCGAAGGACTCATCCTCACCGCGGGCGGACTGGACACGCACATCCACTTCATCGCGCCGCAACAGGTGCGCACGGCGCTCGCCGGCGGCGTGACCACCATGGTGGGCGGCGGCACCGGTCCCGCGGACGGCACCAACGCCACCACCTGCTCGCCGGGCGCGTTCCATCTTTCGCGGATGATCGAGGCGGCCGAGGCATTGCCGGTCAACATCGCATATCTCGGCAAGGGCAACGGTTCCACGGCGGAACCGTTGCGTGATCAGATTCGCGCTGGCGCTGCCGGTCTGAAGATCCACGAGGATTGGGGCGCGACGCCCGCCGTGATCGACACCTGTCTCGGCGTCGCCGACGAAATGGACGTGCAGGTCGCCATCCACACCGACACCCTGAACGAGGGCGGCTGCGTGGAAGACACCATCGCCGCGCTCAAGGGGCGTACCATCCACACGTACCATACGGAAGGCGCCGGCGGTGGCCACGCGCCCGACATCATCCGCGCGGCGAGCTTCCCGAACGTGCTGCCGAGCTCCACGAATCCGACCATGCCGTTCACACGCAACACCATCGACGAGCATCTCGACATGATGATGGTCACGCATCACCTCGACCGCCATGTGCCCGAAGACATCGCCTTCGCGGATTCGCGCATCCGCCCGGAGACCATCGGCGCGGAGGACGTGCTGCACGATATGGGACTGATCTCCATGATGAGCTCCGATTCCCAGGCGATGGGCCGCGTCGGCGAGGTCATCACCCGCACATGGCAGACCGCCGACAAGATGAAGAAGCAGCGCGGTCCGTTGCCGGAGGATGAGCACGACAACAACCGCAACGACAACTTCCGCGTGAAGCGGTACGTGTCGAAATACACCATCAATCCGGCCATCACGCACGGCATCTCCGACTACGTCGGTTCCGTGGAAGTCGGCAAAATGGCGGATTTGGTGCTGTGGCAGCCCGCATTGTTCGGCGCGAAGCCGGAAATGGTGATCAAGGGCGGCTCGATTCTGTTCGCCCGCATGGGCGATGCGAACGCGTCCATCCCGACGCCGGAGCCGGTGCTGTACCGCGACATGTTCGGCGCCACCGGCAAGGCGCTCGGCTCGTCCTGCGCGACATTCGTCTCGCAAGCCGCGTACGACGCCGACATCAAGGGGCGTTTGGGCCTGTCGCGTGCGGTGCTTCCGGTGCGCCGTTGCCGCACGATCGGCAAGAAGGATCTGAAGTTCAATGACACGATCGCCGACATCCGCGTGAATCCGGAGACGTTCCAGGTGAGCGTCGACGGCGAGCCGGTGTACAGCGATCCGGCCACGGAACTGCCGCTGGCGCAGCGATACTTCCTGTTCTGATTTTGTTTGGTTGCGTCGGTTGCTCCGATTGCTCGGATGGTGCCGGCCGCTTGATTGCACCGGCCATTCTGGGCAATGTCGCGTTGGATTAGAAGAGCGGCGACATTGCCCGGAACGGTGCTTTCGCGCACTGGGCCTCAGCGCACCAGACCGGCAACGTCACTGATGAAATCGAACGCCTCGTCGCCGCGCGCGGTGAGCAATCGCACCGCGATGCCGTTCACTTGGCGGCTCACGCCGAGTTCCCCATGGAATCCATGATCCTCGGCATAGCCGCGGATATTGGTAATCAGTGCGTCCTCGGCGGCGGTGCGGTCCGTTTGCTCGTCGCCGCGGATGCCGGAGCCTTGCCCGCCTTGTTGCGGCAGGTGGATGTACGCCATGCCGCAATGCGTGTATTCGCGCCACATCGCCATCTCCGTGTAATCGAACCGTTCCGGCTCCAATAGCAGACGATCGGCGAACGCCAATCGTGGAATCGGCTGCCCGGCATCGTTGCGCGGGCGTCCGCGATGGGGTGCGCGGGAATTCGAATCGTCCGGATAATCCACGTATATGCGCAAGGTGTTCGAAAATCGGCGCATCCGCCATATTTCGCCCATGCCGACGCGCCCGCAGGTCACCACGTCCGCATACACGAATGTGGACTCCGGGCTGATATGCGCGGTCGTGACGTTCGAGAACGTCGAATGCGCGAAAGGAATCACCGGAAACGGCAGGAACACGGCCTTGGCGTCGCCCTGCACGGTCAGGTCGATGGTGCGCTTCGCCTCGCCGTCCGCGGTGTCGAGCACCTTTTCATAGCTTTGCGTCTGCATGGTGGTGTCGGTGCCCGCGCCGAACGTGCAGTAGATATGCGCGATGTCGCCTTTGAGGAAGCCGGGGGAGGCGAGCATGACCATGCAATCCGTGTGCGCGTCATGGTGGAACGGCGTCATCAATTTGAATGGCGCCTCGAAATACAGGTCGTCCACTTTGGTGCGCCCATGGCGGAACGCGGTGGTCATGCGGAATGTGCTTTCCGGCATTGTGCCTCCCCGGTTGCGATTGCGTGTTTTGCGGGATGTTCGATGAGATGATTGGCCGTGCCGCAAAACGTTGCCGTATATGCGGCGGTGCGTCGCAAGCCAGTCGAACGCGTGGTATGTGATTCGGTGTGATTCTGTACGATTCGGACACGCGCGTTCGGCCGGCGATCATCGGCGCGCGGTCATCGCATGTCTTCGAACAGCACCGACTTCTTGATCCAGTCGATGACGTCGTCGACGCCCTTGTCGTTCATCAGGTCGGTGAAGATGTACGGACGGCCGTTGCGCATCTTCTCCGAATCGCGGGCCATGACGTTGAGGTCGGCGTGCACGAGGTCGGCGATGTCGGTTTTGTTGATGACCAGCAGGTCGGAGCGCGTGACGCCAGGGCCGCCCTTGCGCGGGATCTTGTCGCCTTCGTCGGTGGCGATCACATAGATGGTCGCGTCGGCGAGATCCGGGCTGAACGTCGCCGACAGGTTGTCGCCGCCGGATTCCACGAAGATGATGTCCACATCGGGATGGGATTCGGCCATGGCCTCGCAGGCTTCCAGATTCATCGAGCAGTCCTCGCGGATGGCGGTGTGCGGGCAACCGCCGGTTTCGACGCCGACGATGCGGTCCTCGGGCAGGCGCGAGTTGGCGATCAGGAACTCCGCGTCCTCCTTGGTGTAGATGTCGTTGGTGACCACGCAGATGCTGTAATCGTCGGCCATTTTGCGGGTCAGTCGTTCGATCAGCGCGGTTTTGCCGGATCCGACCGGGCCGGCGATTCCGATACGTACGTAGCTCATGGTGTTTCCTTTCGTTGAAGGTTGTGTGGTTGGTCTGGATGTGTCCAATCGATTTGGGTTGGCTGATGCTTGATCAGCTCATGTACAGACGTGAGTACAAGGTTTCGTGCTGCATCGCGGCGATGTCGATATACGCTCCGGAAATGCCGAGGTCGTCGGGTTTGAGCGTGAACGCGAGATCCACCGCCGCGACGATTTCGGAGCGTGCGCGGTTGAGCGCCACCTGGCCGGCGAACTGGCTGATCGGCACGGCTTTCACCGCGCAGACGGTCAATGCGCTCAGCAGCGAATAGCAGTACGTCACCGCAGCTTCGCGCAATGATGGCGCGCGATCCGCCGCGAACAGACCCATGGCGATGCTGTGCAGTCCGAGGCATGTTCCATTGTCGATGAGCCGCTTGTAACGGTCGAGGTGCGGGATTGTGCGGGGTACGGCGTTTGCGGAATGTGGCATTCGCCGCGACTGGTTGCGTGCCGTTATGCCGGATGCCATTGCGCCGGGAGCCGACGAGGTGGAAGCCGTTTCGCAGTGCGGTGCCGTGTCGGGCGACGCTGTGCTGGACGTTGCCGTATCGCGCATGAGCGTCATCGACTTCGGTTTGTTCGTCTTTCCGGTTTTTGATGGCGGAACGTGCCGCGCATCTCGTGCGTCGGCGGGCTGCAGCGGCCGCTCTTCCATCTGATCGGCCAGCTTGATCATGCGCTTGCACATGCGCGTCTGCCCATCGCGGATTTCCCTTGCGGACTGCAATGCCGCGCACAGCGCGTCCAAGTCGGCGATTTTCCGGTCGAAACCGGCGTCGGAGACCCTGCCGTCCATGGCGATTTTGCCGGCGATCACCATTTGTCCGATTTCGCGGTATGCGGCGACCTCGAGATAGTTCTTGAGATACTGTTCGAAATCGCCGGAAGTCCGCAGAAAATCGCGCTGCACGAAGGTCTCCATGCCGTTGGACAGCGCGAACGCGCCAACGGGGAATACGCTGTCGCATACCTGCAGCACCGACAGACGGCGCATCTCGCGCTCGTCGGCGGAATAATCCGTATGGTTCATGGCTTCCTCGATGTTTTCCGTGCATGTTTCACGTGAAACATGCGATGTGTGACATGGTCGGGGCCGTGTTCAGTGCGTGTGCCAGGTGTGGCCGCCGTCATGGGAGTGCATGCCATCCGCGCGGTGCAGCACGCCGTTCATTTCGTAAACGCCGTCGGAATCGTGCATGTGCCCGGAATCGTGTCCGGCATCATGCGCATGATGATGCTCGTGGTCTTCGGGAGCCTCGTGGGAGTGGGGGGTGCGTCGTTCCGCTTCCTCCTGCTCCTCGGCCAGATCGCCGGTGGTTTTGTTCGTGCCCGGCACGATGGTGCCCGAACCGGCGTGCGCCTTGACGATGAGGAATCCGTCGAAACCACCCTCGACGATGTGCGGCTCGAAGCCGATCTTCTTGGTGTATTCCATCGTCGGATGGTCGTAAGGCACCAGAACGCGGTCATCCTCTACTTTCAGGCTCAGATGGCGATTGCCCAGTTCGAAGCACAGACGGCCCATCTCCTTCATCGTATGGACAGGAATCTCGATGAGCTGCGCGGTGCGGATGCGCGCGAAATACCGCTTGTCATCGGTCTCGGCAAGCACATCGCCGTCCTTGATGGTCTTGCCGACGGCGATGCCGAATTCGGTGCCGTCTTCGGCCACTTTGCGCATACGCTTTTTGTCGGTTTCGAACCACTCGAACTCGATGGGGACGTTGAGCTTGCCGTCGGAGAACGAATCGGAAATAATATTGCCGGAAATTCGGTTGGCGATCATTCGCTTACTGCCGCCTTTCATTCGTGGCTGTCGATATAACGTGCACACACGCTAGCCATGAAAAAGCGCAAAAATGTAAACGTCAGGAAACGGCTGTCGAAACACGTTCCGCCAATGGTGGGGCAACCCGTCGTTCCGGCTGAAACCGCGTCTGCCGATTGTCCATAGGCGGCTATGCCAGACTTTGCCTGCCAAGGTAAGGTGCATCCGCCATCCGTGATCCAGCTGTTCCGTCAGCTGGATCACGGTGTTTGCTGACAGGCTGCGCGGCCTCGTCGGTCGGCATCGACGGGGCCGCGGGAATGCCGGATCGCTCCGGCGTGGAGCCCGGCGTGGAATTCAGCCGATATGGCGTTCGAAGCGCTTGAAACCGAGAATATGGTCGATTTCCGCCAATGCGTCGGCCGGCAGCGTGACGCCCGACGCGGCGAGGCTGGAATCCAACTGCGACGGCTTGGAAGCGCCCACGATCACCGAGCTGATGGTTGGCAGGCGTAGAATCCAGGCCAATGCCAGCGTCGGCATCTTCAATCCCAGCTCATCGGCGACGCCAAGCAATTGCTCGACCTTGTCGAGGTTCTCGTCGGTCAGCAGGTCGTTGATCTGATGGTCCGACTGCCATGTGGCGCGCGAGCCGGCCGGAATCGGCTGGCCTTTGCGGTATTTGCCGGTCAGCAGCCCCTGCGCCAGCGGTGAGAACGGCGTGATGCCGATGCCGTAGTAATCGCAGGTGTCCACGATCTCATGCTCGATATAGCGGTCGACCATGTTGTATTCCGGCTGCACCACCGTCAACGGATGCAGGTGGCGTTCAGAGATGATGCGCTCCGCACGTTCGATGCGCGCGGCGCTCCATTCCTCGCTCACGCCGTAATACAGGATCTTGCCTTGGTCCACCAGGTCGCTCAACGCCTGCAGCGTCTCCTCCAACGGCGTCGTCGGGTCGAAACGATGGCAGTAGTACAGGTCGATGTAGTCGGTGTTGAGGTTCTTCAGGGAACGGTCGCAGTTGTTGAAGATGTGCTTGCGGCTCAATCCGCGGCCGTTCACGGAATCGCCGGTCGGGAAGAACACCTTGGACGAGATGACCACGTCCTCACGCGGAATCTCCTTGATGAATCGGCCGAGGAACACTTCGGCGTCACCGCCGGAATACGCGTCGGCGCAGTCGAAGAAGTTCACACCCGCATCGAACGCCTTTTTGGCGATGTCCATGGCGTTGTCGACGGCGGCGGTGTCTTCCAGACGCGTCATCCAACTGCCCAGCGCGATTTCCGAAACCTTGATTCCCGCCTTGCCCACATTGCGATAATGCATGGTTTGCTCCCTTGCTCGCTGCTTTTGCATTTCCATGATTATGGTACTGGTACCTACGGTACCGCTTTGTGCTGATTCTGCCGGTGGTGGTTCGGTGATTCGGTGGCGTGGTGACGTGGTGTGCGGAGAGCGGCAATGATGTGGCAGCGCAGTGGCAGTGCGGACAGCATATATGAGACGGATGCTGCGGAGAAGCACGAAGGCACGGAACTATGCGGGAGCGGGTTCATATGCGATTAATCACGCGAACGGGCTGCTCCGCGTAACAAAAAAGGAGAACCGCGATTCGCTTGGGGTGGAATCGCGGTTCTCCGGTGCGCTATCGCCTCTGAGGGCGGATACGGCAGAAGGGCTTTATTGGGGGAGGCTCTTTTGCCGGCTACGGACGCTTACTTGTTGAGAACCTTCTTGAAAAGCTTCGCAGAAGCCTCAGCGAGGGCGAACTGACCGAATCCCGGGTCGATGGAAGCGAGGTTGGCGTTCAGAATCTGGTTAAAAGTGTTGTTCTTCATGGTGCTTCCTTTCATATGCATGGTCGTCGTGCGCGTTTTTCATGAGCGATACATGTGCGACTTTGTTGTTTTGCTTGCTGCTCTGTTCTTGAATTGTGCTTTCACTATAGGCAGGTGTGTGCGCTTTTGTCATGCAACGATTATTGATTCTTTTGCATAATCGTTGGGTCATCTTGACGAAAAGATAACAATCGTGTGCGGTTCGATGTGAGTGCAGGGGGTCGCGACGTTGTGCGGACCTTGTGCCGGCATCGTCGTAATAGGATGGTTGTTGCAAAACCTAGGTGTGCAAGTCAAGGAGGGACATATGGCAGTAGAAAACAGCAAAGTGCTGATCATCGTCAACAACTGGGGCATCGAAGAGACCGAATTGACGCGTCCATTGCGTGATTTGCGCGATGCGGGAGCGCAGGTCACCTTGGCGGCTACCACGATGGATCCGTGCGAAACCGTGCAGCATGACCGTTATGAGGGCGAGAAGCTGACCCCCGATGCGCTGATGGGCGATGTGAAAGCCGACGATTTCGACCTGCTTGTGGTGCCGGGCGGCACATGCAACGTCGATCGCGTGCGCGTCAATCCGGATGCGATCCGCCTCGCGCAGGAATTCGCGGCGGCGGGCAAGCCGATCGCCACAATATGCCATGGCGCGTGGCTGCTGGTCAACGCCGATCTGATCGAAGGCAAAACCGCCGCGCCGTGCCGCTATATCGCCGCCGACATCGAAAACGCAGGTGGTCATTACGTGGACGAGCAGGTGCATGTGGACGAAGGCCACGGCTGGAAGCTGATTTCCTCCCGCAAGCCCGACGACCTCGACTACTTCGTTGGGGCGATCAAGAGGGCTCTGGCCTGAGCGACTGCTTGGGTATAAGCTGAATACATGTTGCGCAATGTCGATTAATACCGATAAAAGAAGCGTAATAACTTATTAAGAAAGCTAAAAACAATTCTTTAAATCAAGTAAATAAAAACCGAATCAGACGGAATGAATATCTATGCAATTTGTTCCATCTGATTCGGTTTTTTTAATTTACCTATGCGAGGGAATCATCATGCGCCCAATAGCGCATGAGCCATCATATGCATCACTGTGCTACTTGGTGATGGTGTTGTATTCCGGCACGCCCATGTAGTTGTAGTTCACATGCACGCCCTCGACCGAGGCCGCGGTCACATTGGTGTACCACAGCGGGATCACCGGCAGATCTTCCAGCAACACCTTCTCGCTTTGCCGGTACAGGTCGATCGCCTTGTCCAAATCGGTCTGCTTCGCGGCTTGGTCGATCAGCGCGTCGAACGCATCGCTCTTGTAATCGCCGTTGTTCAGACCCTTGCCGTCGGCGGCCGACGAATCGTATGCCTGCACCAGATAGCCTTCCGGATGCGGATAGTCGGACTGCATGCCCGACTTGAACGCCGCGTTGATGGTGCGTTCCTGGATTGCGCTGCGCAGGTCCTTGGACGTCGGGAACGGGTAGCTTTCCGCATCGATGCCCAACACGTTGCTGATGGAATTCGCGGCCGCCTCGACCCACTCCTTGTCGGTGCCGTCGGCGCTGTACGCGATGCGGAACGTGCCGTCCCACTGGGCGATCTTGTTCGCCTGCTTCCACAGTTCCCTGGCTCTGGTCTTGTCATAGGCCAAAGCATCGTCGCCGAGTTTGCTGTCGTAACCTTTGATGACCGGCGCGAGGAAATCGGTGGCTGGAGTGACCGTGCCGTGGAAGATGGATTTGGCAATGCTCTTACGGTCGAGGGCATGGGCGATGGCCTGACGGCGGAGCCTGCCTTCCTCGCCTTGGAAATGCTTGAGTTTCTGCGGAATGGTGAATGAACTGAACGAAGGGCCGGCCTTACTGACCGCCGTGATGCCCTGCTGGTTGCGATAGGTTTTCAACGCGGAGGTCGGAATCGCGTCGAGCACGTCCAGATTGCCGGCCAGTAGGTCGGAGTACGCGGCATCGAGGCTCTGGTACACTTTGAAATCGATTCCGGAATTCTTCGCTTTGCGCGGTCCCGTATAGGAATCGTCGCGGGTGAGGGCGATCTCCTCGCCGCTCTTCCACTTCGTGAGTTTGTATGGTCCGTTGCCGATCGGTCGGAGGCTGTATTTCTTCGGATTCTTCAATGTGACGGAAGGAACCGGCAGGAATGCGATGTCGCCGAGTTTGTAGGCGAACGATGAGTTCGGCGCCTTTAGGGTGACTTTCAGCGTCTGGTCGTTCACGACTTGGAGCCCTGAGAGCTGCGCGTTTTTATCGCCCTTGGCGTCCTGCAGTTCGTCGTATCCTTTGATGTCGTCGAAAATGGCCGCGCCGACCTGCCCGTTCGCCGCGTTCGCCGCGAACGACCAGCTGCGTGCATACGTCCGGGCGGTGATTTTCTCCCCGTTGGAGAATTTGAGATTCGGCTTCAAGACGATGGTGTATTCCGAAGCGTCGGCGTTGGGCGTGATGGACTTCGCCTCAACGAATTGTTCATTGCCTTTGGTATCGAAGGTGACGAGTCCGTCGTACAGTTGGCTGACGATTTTCCAGCCGGACATGTCGCTGGTATTGCCTGGCAGCAGTCCGTTGGATGGTTCGGTAATGTTCGCGCTGATCGTCTGGTTGCCGGATTCTGCCGAGGCATTGGCCGAAGATGCCGAATTCGTGGAGCCCGAACCGCATCCGGGCAGCAGTATGGCCGCCGCTAATACCGCGGCCACTGTTCCGGCGACGCGATGACGGAAATTGATTGTCATTGTTCTCCCTTACGGAATGGTTTTCGTGATTGCGCTTCTATGAAGAAGGAATTCAATCGACATTCCTCATAGGTCCCGCATCGAACAAAATTAAGCAATACCAACAGATTAACTATTCGAAATATTATGGAACGTCGATTTTTCGGGATTTTCTCCGAAAGGCGTTACAGGTATTTCCGATAACGCGTTACAGGAAGCCGACGTATGGCGCGCGCATCCGGCAATGAGGTCTATGGAGATTACGAAGCGCTGTAGAAAGATAATGAAAAAGAATTCTGACGTACATTAATTTCATGTATAGGGAATTTAATTTATTCATCTATGTAAAAGAATATCTGCATGTATCTATTAAATAAATAATCCCATAGGCGTATGAACAATACGGATACTTGGCGTTGAAAATATGTTTACATGGCAGAATTTTTAATTAGTAGAAACAGTCAGAAAAATATGCTCTCATTGCATCGGGAATGCTGTTCGGCCATCGCTGCAAATGCTTGAATTCCGAAATGACCGGATTGGATGGAGGGCCATTCGCAACCCGTAGCCGGAATACGGGTTGCGAATGAGCGTTGTGCGATCTTATCGCCTTATTTGCGCTTCCAATTCCGCAAGGAACTGACGCTTCGCCTGCAATTGCTGCTCCATGGCGTCGATTTCGGCCTTGACCTTGGCGATGAGCTGGTCGACGGTGAGTCCGCTGGTGGAGGGCGATGAGGCGCCGTCTGCTGTTGATTTGCTGGAATCGCCGTTATTGACCGGAGAAGGGCGATTCACGGCTTTTTTCGGCGTAGAAGCGGCTTTTGTTCCGCGTTTTGCCGCAAACGCCTCCACATCGCTTTTCCGGAAGCGGAGCCGGGCGCCTTTTTTGTGGGATGGGAGCGTGCCGGCGGCCGCGAAACGGGAGATGCTGCGGGATGTCATATTCAGCATTTTCGCCACTTCCGAAGAAGACAGATTGAACTCTTCCTCGACTGGATCTGTCTCGTTTCCGGTCATCTTTCCTCCCATGCTTTGAAGACAATCTATGACAAAGCATAAAGCATGTCTCAGACATAAAGGACAATAAACGAGACATGATTTTACTTTGAGGACATGTCTTCTGTTGATACAAGACAACATGGTTATGTCTCGAATAGTGGCATGTCCTGTAGGTGGGTTCCGCAAACTTGAGGACAGAGGATGTCCTTTATGTCCGCTGCATGTGCGGTTTGTGGCTTCTCGGGTCCTATTAACACTGGAAAATCAACGGTTTAGTGTTGTTTGAGCGCCGTGGCTCCCATGCCGGACAGCAAAGAATGGCGTACCGATGTCTTTATTTTGAGGACATAATATTATTCGTGTCTCACTGTGGAGGATTATGTCTTCCATATGTAAATGTCTTCTTTTGCATGTCTTCAAAATGCAGAAAGGCGTACTGATAGCGAAAGAAATGTCTTCAAGTAATGTCCTGTATGCGGTGTGACTGTAATGTCTCAATGTCGCAAAGACAAGACATGATATATATTTGAAACGGCCCCTACAGGAATAGCGGTCTCATTTTTGTGGATTATTGCTTATATCTGATAATTCAGGGGACTTTTACGGCACTAAGCCGAAATTACCCAAGTTTTTGAGAAGAGATGTCCTTTGTTGCTTTTTGTGGAATGTCGGTTTTCGACAAATCTGCCTGTGCGTCTAATGGTTAATGAGGCAATAGCGTCAATGCGAATATGACAAATCTCGCGTAGCTTTCTGTAGGCTGCTGTGACAACTGCGGTATCAGGGGGTTATAGCTGCCGGAGTAAAACGCTTTTTGAAAAATGCTAGATGAAGTTGACAATGTAGCGGTGTCCTCTTATCATGTTTCGTGAAAACGTTATCGAGGCTGAGCAATGGTGTCTAAGCTTCGGAGAGATGACCAAGGGTGGTAAAGATGAATGAAAATTTCAGTTGGAAGGCTAATAGTCACCTGACCATCCATTTTGATGTTTTTTCCGGCGTACCCAGCATGGCTAGCCTTGACTTTGATGGGCATACTGTTTATTTCGACTACAAAATGCCATTGATTGAGATGAGTATTTCAGGTACGGGACACTGGATTGCCGACGATCGCCTTATTCATACGCAACTTGGACGTGAATTCGTCTTGAAAGAATACTCATCCCGTAATGATGAAGCCGACGGTGTGAATCGTTTGAAGGTGACACTTGGCAATACATCGCGGCGGCTCCGGGCTGATGTCGTTTATGAGGCACCATGTGAGGGATCAATGTTCCGCACAATGGTGACGGTTGCTAATGAAGGTGACCGCCCGGTTACTCTTGAGCAAGTTGCTACTTTTGCTGGGGCATTTGGAACGACTGAAGGTGAAAAGACTTCAATCGACGGATGGACCCTGACCGAAGGCGATTACGATTGGCTAGGCGAAGGACGTTGGAAGACTCGGTCAGTTCGTGATTTATGCCCGGACTTTGCTCCGGAACTCACGGGGCATGATCCTCGTGGTGAATATCGTGTCGTCTCATCTGGAACATGGTCTACTGGACGACATGCGACACTTGCTGTACTTGAGAACGAGAGGCTTCAATTGGCTTGGGCATTTCAGGCAGAGCATAATGGTGCATGGCGTTGGGAAATTGGGGACAATACATCGGATGGGTATTTTGCCGTCTCTGGTCCGACTGCGGTCGATCATTCTTGGACGAAAACGCTTTCAGCCGGAGAATCATTTACTACGGTTCCGGCTTCCGTGGCTATCGCTTCGACTCGCTCTGATGTAATGGATGCTGTGACTCGTTACCGTCGGCTCATGCGCACCAAGCATGTGGACAATAACCTAGTTCGAGTGGTATTCAACGACTACATGAACACCATTAATGGCGATCCGACCACTGAAAAGGAACTACCGCTGATTGAGGCGGCGGCTCAGGCCGGTGCACAGGTGTTCGTTATTGATTGCGGATGGTACGACGATTCAGGTGATTGGTGGCCGTCTGTTGGAGAATGGTTGCCATCCAAGACGCGTTTTCCTGGTGCAAAGGGGATTGTAGAGGTTATCGATGCGATTAAGGCCCATGGCATGGTGCCTGGCATATGGTTGGAACCTGAGGTAATCGGAGTGAAATCTCCAATGGCTAATAAACTGCCTGATTCGGCATTTTTCCAGCGTGATGGTAACCGTCTTGTTGAGCAGGAGAGGTACATTCTGGATTTTCGTGATTCTGCTGCTCGGTCGCATCTTGATTCTGTGATTGACCGATTGGTTCAGGAATACGGCATTGGTTACTTCAAGATGGATTACAATGTTTCGCCTGGAGCTGGGACTGATTATCAGACAGATTCGATTGGTGAGGGAATGCTTGAACATAATCGGGCATACTCCGATTGGGTTGAGGGTATCCATAAACGTTATCCTGACGTCATTCTTGAAAATTGCTCATCGGGCGGTATGCGGGAGGATTTTGCCCAAACATCTCGTTTCCAAGTGCAATCTACGTCTGATCAGCAGGATTGGAGGCTATACCCTGCCATTGCTGCGGCAGCTCCGATGATGATGCTGCCGGAACAGGCGGCGAATTGGGCCTATCCGCAAGCAGACATGACCGCCGAACAAACGGTCTTCAATATAAATACAACTTTTTTGGGGCGGTTCTTCCTTTCCGGATACATTAACCGTATGAGTGAGAAGCAGTTGATGCTTGTCAAAGATGGGATAGTGGCTTACAAGCATTATGTACAGCCGGTAATTGCCCAATCGACTCCTTTCTGGCCGCTTGGATTGCCAGAGTGGAGAGACAAGGTAATTGCTTTGGGAATTAAGCATGACAGCGGATCTCTGCTTACTGTTTGGTGCCGTAATGCTGACGATAGCGAAGTTAATCTTTCGTTGCCGCAATATGCGGGAATGGACGTGGAAGTACATACGATTTTTCCGTCTTCTCAAGAGTTTGAAGAGTGGAATACATCATGGACCAAGGAAGATGCAATACTGCACGTTTCTTGTCCTACAGATGAGTATGTATCTAGGACTTTTGAAATTCGTTTGAAGGGAGGCCAAGTACAGAAGTAAACGGCACGTGTGCCGTGAAGTGATGCTGAATAGCATCTCACTAACAACAGAGCCGTGATATTTACGGTTAAAGAAAGGTGAAATCGAAGATGATGTTCACAAAGAAGAGCGCTGTGGCTACTTTTGCTGCAATCGCAGCACTTTCCATGGGACTTGCCGGATGTGGCAATCCTGCCGCGACAAGTTCCGATGACACGGATACCTCTGCAGCTGGATATTGGCCTAAGGCCACGACCAAGCTTGATGGTGTCAAGTTGACGATGTGGGTCGCTCAGAATTCGAACAAGATTCCGGAGAAGGTCGTTAAAGATTTCCAGAAGGCAACTGGCGCCGAGGTCAAACTGGAAACGATTCCGGATCCGTATGAGCAAAATGTCCAGACGAAGATTACTACCGGTGATTCTCCTGACCTTGCCTTCTGGCAGCCGACGAAATCTATGTTGGCTGGTTTCATCGCGCAGGATAAGCTTCAGAAGCTTGATAATGCGCCATGGGTCGATAATTATACGGATGGCATTGCCGATGCTGGCGGTGTCGTTGATGGCACTAGGTATGCGGCATTGGTCTCTACCCCTCCGGTGATGGGCGTGTTCTATAACAAGGACGTATTCGCCAAGGCGGGTATCAATGCTGAGGACATTAAAGGTTGGGACGATTACGTCGCAGCCGCAGAGAAGATTAAGTCGACTGGTGCTGCGGAATCGCCGCTCTTCGAGATGGGCGGATCTCAGTGGGGAACTCAGTACTCTGTGCAGATTCAGCTTGCCGAAGCCGCTCAGGATGGTCTTTGGACTCGTGTGAATTCCGCTAAGGAGAAGTTCACCGATAAGACCATTCAGACCGCGGTCGATAACTATAAGGAGTTGTTCGATAAGGGCCTGTACAACAAGGATGCGGGTTCCGCCAAAGATACCGATGAAGCGCAGGCTCTCTGGACAGGCAAGACCGGCATGGTGGTGTGCGTGAATTCGCTGTTCAACCAGGTCGCTGCGCTCGCGAATAACGATAAGGCTGCCCTTGATAAGAAGATTGGCTTCTTCCCGCTTTCCTCTAAGGGCAATATCGGAACTGTGATTCCGGAACAGAACAATTCTGTGGTTGCGTTCAAGACAGGTGATTCGAAGAAGGAAGCCGCCGCGCGCCAGTTCATCAATTACTGGCTGACGGAAGACTACGAGAACTTTGTCAAGGATCAGGGAATTGTTTCCGTCATCAAGGATGTGGATACTCCGGATACTGTGCCTCAGGCTTTGCTTGATTCCGCAAAGGCAATTGAGGGGGGCGTGGGCTCTATGCAGTCTCTCGCTGTGGCAAACCCAGATTTGTATATCAATCTGGCGGACATGATTAATGGAACCAAGTCCACGACTGACGTGACCAAGGCCACCCAAGACCAGTTTGCGCAATTGGCGAAGGCTCAGGGTGCAAAGGGCTTTTAGTCATAGCTCCCTCGCACAGTGAATATATGGGACTGATGGCCGCCGCGTATGTGCGGCGTGGCGGCTCGCTTATATAAATACTTCAACAGAAGGAACCCAACAAATGTCAACTCAAACTGTGGCGCCGAAAGTTGCGTCAACAGGAGAAAAACGTAGTAGCGGGAACCAGCGTTCGATAATGTTGAAAAATTATCCGTTGCGCTTTATGGCTCCGGCATACATTATCCTTGTAATTTTCTTCTTCATTCCCACTTTTCTTAATTTATTTTATGCTTTTACGGATTGGTCGGCTTTCTCGAAGACCATTGATTTTAACGGAATCGAGAACTTCAAACAGCTTTTCCAATCCGGTACGTTGTTGCGTGATTTGCGCATAACATTGATTTATGCCATTTTGGTCGCGGTATTCCAGAATGGATTTGGTCTTATTCTGGCTGTATTCCTTGAAGAAGACACACGAATCAATAGATTCGCCCGTGTGATGTTCTTCGTTCCTGTGATTATGTCGGCTCTTGCCGTGGGCTACATTTGGCAGGCGATTCTTAAGACAAATGGAGCGCTGAACCAGATTCTGTCTATGATTAGCGGTCAGGATGTGACCATCGCATGGCTTGGTTCTACTACATGGACCATTGTTCTGGTTGCCGCCATTCATGGTTGGAAATGGATGGGCCTGTCCATGCTTGTGTTCCTTGCAGGTCTGAAGACCATTGATTCCGATGTACTGGAAGCTGCCGCTATCGATGGCGCAAACCGTAGCCAGGTTTTCTGGAAGATTAAATTCCCGTTGCTGGCACCGGCTTTCACTTTCAATGTGGCGACTTCGCTGCTTGGTTCTATGAATGGATTTGATATCGTGCAGGCAACCACTCAGGGCGGTCCTGGTGGCTCCACAGAAATCCTGAACATCTTTATTTGGCGTACATTCGGGCAGGGCTTGTATTCGCAGTCGACCACTATGAGCCTCGTCTTGTTCATTATGGTCATGATTATCGCTGTACCGCTTATTTGGTACTTGCGTAGAAGGGAAGCGAAGATCCTATGACAGCGGCATCTTATGGAGCGGCACCGAAGACTAATGAATCGGTGAGTGTCAATAAACAATCTAAAGCACGGAGCATTATTCACGCCATTTGGGTTGTAGTGGTCATGCTTGTATTGCTGGGCGTGCCATTCTGGTTGTTGATTGTGACCGCTGGTAAATCTCAGGCCGAGGCAATTGTGCCAAATATGAGTTTGCCGAGTCACTGGCAGCTAATTGAGAATTTCAAGACGGTGCTTACCGAGGGTAAGATGATTCCAGCATTCTTTGGCTCGCTAATCGTTACGGTTCCCTCGGTGTTTTTGGCACTGTTGCTCGGCTCCATGGCTTCATGGATTCTGGCGCGGCGCACGACGAGGGTAATGGCGGTAGTGTATGCGTTAGGCATTTCAGGGCTTATCCTTCCACCTGCTGTCGTTACAGTGATGATGCTGCTGAAAATGATGGGACTGTCTGGAACCCCGATCGGCATGATTGGAGTCTATGTAGGCATCTACATGTCTACGGTGATTTTCTTCGTGACCGGGTTCATCCGTACCATTCCGATTTCCTTGGAAGAGGCGGCTCGTATGGATGGCGCAAAGCCATTGCGAATTTTCTTTACCATCATTCTCCCTCTGTTGGGACCGACCTTGGCCACGGCTACGATTTTGGTGACCCTGTACATTTGGAATGATGTGTTCTACTCGCTATTTATTCTGTCGGGCAAGATGAACCTGTTGCCACTGAATCTGTATAATGTGGCATCTGCAGGTCTATACTTGAATAATTGGCATCTGATTTTTGCATACATCATTTTGATGAGCCTTCCATTATTGATTATCTTCGCTTTTGCTCAGCGTAAGATTATCAGTGGTATTACGGGAGGTGCTGTTAAGTAATTCAAAAGATTAAATAGGATATTTTGATGGGTTCAAACAGTATTAAGTATTAAATATTAGGAATATTAAGCTTAATATTGTGAAATGTTGGGGCTGCGTTGGAGTTATCTGATGCAGCCCTTTCTTTTAAAATGTGTCTAGAGTCAATACTCTGAAGAAGGTTAATGCTAATGGCTAGAGAAGGCCGCAGGAACGTGGCTTCTATCAAAGACGTTGCGATGCTTGCAAAGGTGTCAGTTCCAACTGTCTCACGGTATTTGAACAACCGAGAGCGTGTGAGTGAAGAGAAACGCCAAAGTATTTCTGATGCTATTGACAAACTTAATTATCGTCCGAATCCAATTGCCCGCGCATTAGTGAAAGACCGAACCGATACAGTTATGGTTCTTTCTACAAGTACTGCGTTGTATGGTCCTTCCCGGACTATACAGGGTATAGAAGATGCTGCGAGAAAAGCTGGATATTCCATGTCCGTGGCAGTTCTGACGGACGATGAACGCGGAGGGCTGGAATCCTTTGTGCGGTCTTGTCTCGATCAGAATCCTGCGGGTGTGATTCTATTGAATTTTGATGCTATTAGCGCGGCGGCGTACAAGTTTTTGCCAGCGTCTTTACCTACAGTGCTAGTAGCGGGAAATCGTCAGTCAGGCGTTGCGCAGATATCTCTTTGTGAGGAACAGGGAGGCTACGAGGTTACTCGGTATTTGCTTAATTTGGGGCATCATACGGTATGGCATGTATCCATTCCTGGTGGTGTGGGCTCTTATACTCGAATGAATGGCTGGCGACGTGCGCTAGAGGAGGTAGAGGCTCCAGCTGTTGCACCTATAGAAACTACTTGGGATCCGGATGATGCCCGGAAAATTGGCCGGGAATTGGGTGATAATCCATCTGTGACTGCGATATTTGCCGGCAATGATGAAGTTGCGATGGGACTTATTCGCGGACTTGGCGATAGTGGAAGGCGAGTTCCGGAAGATATCAGTGTTGCAGGTTTCGATGACCATCCTCTTGCGAAGATATGGTCTCCTGCGTTGACTACAGTGCGGCAGGATTTTAATGTTGCTGGTGCACGGGCTTTTGAGCTGCTCAAGCATGAGATCGAAGATGTTGCTCAGGGGGTTAGACGAATTGAGAAATGGAATCAGTTGGTGCAAGTATCCGGTGAATTGATTATAAGAGAATCGACGGGAAAATCTCTCTCAAGTTGATTTTTTAACCTAATTTAAAGAGTTATTTGTTGGATATATAGAAATTACCAAGTTCGGCAGATTCAAAATTTATGTACTTAACGGTAAGAGCGATTCTTTTCTAGTTGCATGATAAAATAAAATGTGTGTATTCCGAAGTTGGAATACACAACAAAGAAAGGGCATCGTTGCCCTATAGTTAAATCAAGAGAAAGAAAAAGTATGGGTCACTGGAAACGTAGAGTACTTGCTGGTGCAACTTGCGCTGCAATGCTGTTCGTTGGGGGAGTAGTAACTACTGCCTCGATGGCTAATGAGGCTAAGACAATGCAAACGTTGAATGTCAATTATGGGCAAGAAACTGGAGATTTTCTGGGGGGCGCATCTGGAACCCTGTATGGTTTGGGCGACGATGGTTCACCGACTGACGCAGTGTTGGATGGCGCGCGTGTGGAAAATTCTTCACAGAAGCCTCCCACGGGTACGCAACATCCAAGTGGCGATGCATTGGCTTTGGAAAACCAGTTCTTTGCTAATGGTGGCAATGAGCTTGCCGTATATATGCAGGATTATTATCCAGATTGGTCATACAACAGTGGGAAACGCCCAAGTGATGATCGAACCTATAAACTTGACGTCCCCGTAAGTGATCCCAGCTATGGTTCTTATACAGAAGGTTCTGATGGACGCTGGGATTATGAAGAAGTTGTTGAAATCGTTGTCAATAAGGTATTAGCTAATACTCAATATCCCGACAAATACACATTCATTCCATTTAATGAGCCAGATGGTGGTAATTGGTATAACACCGGCGATGATGCTACGAAACCCTTGTTCAAGGACACCTTCCTGACCGACTGGGACAACATGTACCGTCTCATCCAGA
>ERZ808246.422-NODE-422-length-35860-cov-5.283480_pt1 | contig 35860 bp, 28 predicted proteins | sample MGYA00521083_ERZ808246 | MGnify/ENA primary metagenome ERZ808246 (study PRJEB31516, sample SAMN03275577) | gut metagenome | biome: mammalia-associated habitat; material: feces | host: Papio cynocephalus | place: Kenya | collected 2012-07-07 ...
TAGAGCATCTGACTCTTAATCAGAGGGTCCAGGGTTCGAACCCCTGCAGACGTACTTAAAGAGGGAGCTTTTATAGTTCCCTCTTTTTCTTTTCCCTCTTCTCGATATCTTTGCTTCTGCATCTTGTGTAAATCTCACAACTCCTGTATATCAATTCCTTGATTTGTTGTCGTGATACAATACGTAACTACCTTGTTTGCTCTGCCTAACCAGTATGTTTACGATGTCTAACCAGTATGTTTACGATGCTCAAGTAGCTTGTTCGTGATGTTTGTATGCTTTAAGATAGAAAAGCAGTTACTTTTCTGCTAAGAGCTGAGATATTTACTCGTAAATTTAGTAATGCCACAGATTTGGTAATGACAAATATGTAATGTTATGGCAATTAAAGGTAACTGCTCCGTCCTCGGAGGGGAGGCGGGGTGATTATAAATCCGAAGCTTGAATATATTATTAATCCTATGAGTTATCAATTATTTCCGGTTCTTCCGGAAAATGGAGTGATATTATTTTCCCGCAGATTACACAGATATCACGGATTTTCCATGCGGACAGTAAGACAATATCAAAAAGATGTATGGTCGCCTACTTCGTGGCTTGATTTACACAGATTCTATGATAAATTCTATATAAATCAGCTCTCATCTGTGTAATCTTGCGGCGAAGCCAGCAACACTAAATCTGTGGGCATAGCCTGTATTTAGAAAAAAATCCGTGTCATCTGTGCTATCTGTGGGAGATTCTAATCATCACTCCAAATATCGGATGAGTCTTATTTCCGAACAACCGAACAGTTAGAAAAAGAGGGTTGTATGCGCCCTTGCTCTCTGTATTATGTATATAACTAATTAATAATCAATAAGTTATATAATAGAAAGTGGAATGGAAAGAAGCGTATACCCTACTTTAAATTTTAACTGTTCGCTGTTCGGAAAACAAGAAAATAAATTTTTAAATTAACCATCTAAATCATTAAATAACAAAGACTTATGGTATTCCCAGCAGGACAGCACCCAAGATGCCAAGCCCGGTAAAGGCACAAATTCCATCAAATTCATCCTCTCAAAGGCGTCAAAAGACATGCACAAACCGCTTGTTCCAATGTGTATTCCAGCTCTTACGACACACTTATCAGAAATTTGCTTCACCAATTCGGACAACAAAAAACTGCGGTTTCTGCTGACAAATGTGGCATTTGGTAGGACCTTTGGGCATTGGAAGGGACGTAGCTGATGGTATTTCGTTATAGAGTAACAAAACTGGGAAACGAATAATTCCACACATAAAAACAAATCTAATCAAAATGATAAAAAATAGAAGATAAGATTTTGCGGAATCAACAATAATGTATAACTTTGCATTGTCTAACTTATTTATTATGAAAGAAACTATTCTTGTAACCGGAGGTACGGGCTTTATTGGCTCACACACTGCGGTAGAACTGATTGAGAACGGATACAATGTTGTTATTGTCGATAATCTGTCGAACTCTTCGGAGGAGTCGATATCAGGTATCGAGAAGATAACAGGTGTGCGTCCGGCATTTGAGAAAGTTGATTGCTGCGACTTGAAAGCAATGGACAATGTCTTCGGAAAATATCCGGACATCGTAGGCATCATTCATTTCGCTGCAAGCAAGGCGGTAGGCGAGAGTGTGCAGAAACCGTTGCTTTATTACCGCAACAACATTACGAGTCTGCTTAACCTCCTTGAGCTTATGCCAAAGCACGGGGTAAAAGGCATTATATTCTCGTCAAGTTGCACGGTGTACGGACAGCCTACGGCTGAGAACCTTCCTGTTACGGAAAAGGCTCCGATGCAGAAAGCACTCAGCCCTTATGGAAACACGAAACAGGTAAATGAGGAGATAATACAGGATTATATACACAGCGGTGCTCCGGTGAAGTCGATTATACTGAGATATTTCAATCCGATAGGTTCTCATCCTTCGGCTCTGATCGGAGAGTTGCCAAATGGCGTGCCGATGAATCTGATACCGTTTGTTACCCAGACGGCAATCGGAATCCGCAAGGAACTCAAAATCTTCGGTAACGACTACAACACTCCGGATGGTACTTGTATACGCGACTATATCGATATTATGGATTTGGCAAAGGCACATGTAAAGGCGATGGAGCGCATTCTGCATACTGCCGATACGGATTCCGTTGAGATATTCAATATCGGAACAGGTAAAGGCTTGAGCACTCTGCAGATTGTGGAAGGCTTCGAGAAAGCTACAGGTGTAAAGCTGAACTGGAAGTTTGCCCCACGTCGTGAGGGCGATATAGAGAAGGTTTGGGCTGACCCTACAAAGGCAAACGAGGTTCTCGGCTGGAAAGCCCAGGTTCCTATCGAGGATACCTTGCGCTCAGCTTGGAAGTGGCAGCAGAAACTTCGTGCTGACGGAATACAGTAGGAAAATAAAGATTTAAGATTTGTTGAATACGTGCCATTATGGCATGTTATATTTGTGTTTGTGTTGTTATTATCCTCCGATGTGATATCGGGGGATAATTTTTTAAAAATATTCTTCCATGAAATAAAAAGCAGAAATATGAATGTAGACAAGATAAAAGAAATAATAGAGAAGAAGCCGAATCTTTCGACAGCGTTAGGAATGGAGTTTATATCAACCCCCGACGACGATATGTGTATGGCAAGGATGAAGGTTGACGAAAGAAACAGACAGCCGTTTGGATTCCTGAGCGGCGGTGCTTCGCTTGCCCTTGCTGAAAATCTTGCCGGTGTAGGGTCTACGGCACTTTGTCCAGGGAAGATATGTGTGGGCATAAGTGTCAGCGGAGACCATGTAAAGGCGGTAGAGGAGGGAGATACCGTTACGGCACTTGCACATCTCGTGAGCAAAGGGCGGAAACTGCACGTATGGGACGTGCAAATCAACAATTCGAACGGAGAGCTTATTTCTACCGTACATGTAACGAATTATATTATAACACCAAAAACAAAAGCTTGACATTTAATGAAACGCGATTATGCCCTGTTTCGCTATCCTGGCGGAAAAGAGGACTGTTACCTTGTAGAGTCTGATACTTGCAAAACGGTCTTGACTGACAGCATTGAGAAACTTGCCGGAATGGCAGGATTCGTATTTGCACCTTTTAAAAGCTCAAGCTCTTTACCGCTGCTGTTTCTTCCCGGAGAAAAGAAACGTATAGAAAATATCCTGGAGATGGCAGATATAAACATTCATAAAGTAAAATCCACAGATGGAAACAGAAAGCAATATACCGAAGACTACAAAGCTTTTCATGACGCAATACTGAAGGGAAAGGTTAATAAGGCAGTCTTGGCAAGAAGTTGCGTGCTTGAAATTGATGATACGCAAGACCTTTCTTCGCTTTTCAGAAAGGCATGTCTCTTGTATCCAGATTCTTTTGTAGCACTGATAGATACTGCTGCATCCGGAGCGTGGCTGATGGCAACACCAGAGGTACTGCTTGAGAAAACCGGGGAACTGTGGCATACTATGGCACTTGCCGGTACAATGACTGAACAGGAGACTGAAAAGAACAACTGGAGCGAAAAGAATATGACGGAGCAACGCTATGTGGCTTTATATATAAAGGAAATGCTTGGCGGCTTTGCTGACGGGATTTCGGAGGTGGGACCACTTACAGTGAAGGCTGGTTGCGTGTCGCATCTGAGAACTGATTTCTTCTTTGACATGAAAGAATGTGCTGCCCCCTGTTCGCTTGTGTCGGCATTGCATCCCACTCCTGCCGTATGTGGACTGCCGAAGGATTCTGCCTTGGCTCTTATAAGAAACGGCGAGCATCTTGAAAGAAAATATTACAGTGGCTTTAGCGGCTTCATGGGAGATGATGAATTCCGACTGTATGTTACTCTGCGCTGCATGAACATTAGAGGAAACAAAGCGGAACTTTTTGCCGGAGGAGGAATAATGGCAGACAGCAGGGAAGAGGACGAATGGAAAGAGACGCAGCGCAAGATGAATGCCATGCGGAATGTGCTTGGAGTTTGAAAAAACATTGTTGAATCTACTAAATACGACGAATAGAATATGTATAGCGACAAGACAATCGTTAATCTGATAACTTCGCTGCTCGTGGCGAAAGGGGTAAGACGGGCTGTGGTTTGCCCAGGGTCAAGGAATATACCGCTTGTCAACGATTTTATGGAATGTCCGGATATTGCCTGTACGGCGGTTACTGATGAGCGCAGCGCTGCATTTTATGCACTTGGCATGTCTCTTGCCACGAGAAAACCGGTTGTGGTATGTGTTACTTCCGGCTCGGCTTTACTTAATACTGCCCCGGCAGTTGCCGAAGCGTATTACAGACATGTGCCGCTTATCGTTGTTTCGGCTGACCGCCAAAAGGAATGGATAGACCGTAATGACGGACAGACGATACGTCAGGATGGTGCATTGGCTAATGTCGTGAGAGAACAGACGAGTGTTTCTGAAATCACTGCCGATGACAGTCTCGGGATTGATTTGTCGACATTGCTCCTCAATATGACTCTGAACGCTGCTGTAAGCGGAGCAAAGGGTCCGGTTCATGTGAATGTCCATCTAAAGGAACCGCTTTCCGGATTTAATGCAGATACTCTGCCCGAGGCAAGAAATATTTTAACTACGGCTTCTGATCTGACGCAAGCAGGAGTGGGAACATTGGCGGAACAGGCGATAAGGCGTTTTATTTCCTCAGAGATGGGGATGATAGTAATAGGACAGATGAGGGAAGCTGATTCTGAATTGGATGCGATTGTTCGTGAACTCCAGAAATATTATGTCGTCGTGGCAGAGCCTTTGGCAACAGCCGCTGCACGTCCGTTCGACAATGCCTTGTCTGAATGTACGGATGACTTGAAACGGTTGCCGGTAAACTTCCTTTTATCCATGGGCGGTACGCTGGTCAGCAAGAATCTGAGAAACCTGTTGCGCTCTCTTACGGTGGGTGACCATTGGGAAGTGAACGAGGACGGTAGACCGCACGATATGTTCGGATGTCAGACAGGTGTAGTATGGTGTGGAGCGAAAGCTTTCCTTAGGGCTCTTCTTGACTTGACGCTTGAAAATGGGCGTAAGCTTACTCCTGCAGACAATGCCTTGAGAGACAAATGGTATGGAATGATGGAACGGGCAGAGGAGACAGTCGGGGAAAGCGGACAAGATTACCCGTTAAAGACTGAAGAATTTTCAGAGAAAGAGGCTGTACGGCTTTTTGAACTGTCGCTTGAAGACATGGAGTATGATTTTCATGTTCATTATGCAAACAGTATGGAGGTAAGGCTCGGATGCATGTATGCCGAACATTTTATATGGTGCAACCGTGGAGTAAACGGAATAGAAGGTAGTGTTTCCACGGCTGCCGGTTTTTCTCTTGCAACAGACGATATGGTATTTTGCGTTACAGGCGACTTGAGTTTCTTCTACGACCAGAATTCGCTGTGGAACTCGTCTCTGAAAGGAAATCTTAGAGTATTGTTGCTGAACAATGGCGGGGGCGCCATCTTCAGTAAATTGAAAGGACTTGATGTAGAGGCTGATGAGTTTAATGCAATATCTGGAAGGCATAACGCCAATGCGCGCGGTATATGTGAGCAGAATGACATTGGCTATTTGCAGGCAAGATCTTTAAGGGAATACAGAATTGCTCTCGTAAGACTGCTTACGGAGCAGACAAAGAGACCGATGGTTCTTGAGACTATATTTTAGGTTCCGTTTATGTTCTTTTTAAATTATCCTATTGTGATTATAAATTAATAAATAAAAATATGAGAAACTGGAAAAATATTGAAGGGTTCAACTTCAAGGAAATATTGTTTGAGGAATGTGATGGCGTGGCAAAGATAACAATCAACCGCCCTCGGTATAGAAATGCTTTCACCCCGCTTACGACACATGAGATGAGCATTGCGTTTGCCTATTGTCGCGAGGCTCAGAACATCGGGGTCGTAATCCTGACCGGTGCAGGCGACAAGGCATTTTGTTCTGGTGGAGACATGCATGTGAAGGGACGTGGAGGATATGTCGGAGAAGACGGAGTGCCGAGACTAAATGTACTTGATGTTCAGAAGCAAATACGTTCTTTGCCTAAGCCGGTTATTGCTATGGTAAACGGCTATGCCATTGGAGGAGGACATGTCTTGCATCTTATGTGCGACCTTACTATTGCCAGCGAGAATGCTATCTTCGGACAGACGGGACCTAAGGTGGGGTCTTTTGATGCCGGTTTCGGCGCTTCATATCTGGCGCGTATCGTGGGACAGAAGAAAGCCAGGGAAATATGGTTCCTCTGTCGTCAGTATTCGGCTCAGGAGGCTGAGAGAATGGGGATGGTAAACAAGGTAGTGCCGCTTGAAAGACTTGAAGACGAGTGTATGGAATGGGCAGAGATAATGATGCAACGCAGTCCGTTGGCTCTCAGAATGATTAAGGCGGGACTTAATGCTGAACTCGATGGACAGGCTGGTATTCAGGAACTCGCAGGAGATGCTACCATGTTGTATTATTTCCTTGATGAGGCACAAGAGGGAGGCAAGGCATTCCTGGAAAAAAGGAAACCGGATTTCTCTAAATATCCAAAGTTGCCTTGATGAGCTATATTTAGTATAGCCAGTCGGGTTATTAATTACTTATTTATCGAGTATAATGACCAGAAATGCAAACCTTATAGCAATCAGAGGTAACTGCTCCGCCCCCCGGAGTGGGAGGGGATGATTATAAACCCGAAACTTGAATAAAGTAATGTATAAAACAGAAATTACGAAAAGAACCCTTCACTTTAAACAGCCTGCCGGTACGTCGCGTGGTGTTTATACAACGCATGACATTTGGCTTGTCAGTATATCTTCTGATGAAAATCCGGGCAAAGTTGGAGTGGGAGAGTGTGCTCCCTTGCCAGACTTGAGCTGTGATGCTTTGCCCGATTATGAGTCAAGGTTGCGTGAACTCCTGAATGTTTTTGAGCTTACGGGGCATGTGGATTATAATCTTATGAAACCGTATCCGTCAATGCTGTTCGGTATTGAGACGGCTGTGCTGAATCTGAAAAACGGTAGCATCCTCTTTGATACGCCGTTTGCCCATGGCAAGGAGGGTATTCCTATAAACGGACTTGTGTGGATGGGGACTTTTGAGGAAATGAGCAGCAGGCTGGAAAAGAAAATAGAGGAAGGGTTCAAGTGTGTGAAACTCAAGATTGGAGCCATTGACTTCGAGAGTGAACTCGAATTGGTTAAGTGTATCAGAAGAAGGTTTTCGAAGAATACTATACAATTGCGCGTTGATGCTAACGGAGGCTTTTCCGTGGAGGAGGCTCCAAAAGTGCTCGACAGACTTGCCCGTCTTGACATACATTCTATAGAGCAGCCTATTAAACAGAGACAGTGGAAGGATATGGCGGAGATTTGTCGTAATTCCCCGATACCGGTTGCGCTCGATGAGGAATTGATAGGAGTGAATATGGAGGGGATGAAAGAGGAACTGTTGGACAGAATCCGCCCACAGTATCTTGTATTGAAACCATCTCTTCACGGAGGAATGAAAGGTACGGAAGAATGGGTGAAACTTGCAAGGAAAAGAAATGTAGGAAGCTGGATTACGAGTGCGCTGGAAGGTAACGTGGGACTTGCTGCTGTAGCACAACTTACTGCTCATACTTATGGAAGCGACATAAAATTTGCACAAGGACTTGGTACCGGAGGCTTGTATACGGATAACCTTCCGGCAGTTACAGAGATTAGAGGCGACAAATTATGGATGAAATAATATGACACTTTCGGAGTTTATGAAGGAGTGGAATGACGATACTCCATATATAAAGGTAAAGACAAGCGGTTCTACGGGTAAACCTAAAGAACTGCTTGTTGAAAAAAGCAGGATGACGGCAAGTGCAAAGATAACTTGCGACTTCCTTGGCTTGACATCTAATGATACGGCACTCTTATGCTTGCCGCTTGATTATATTGCTGGAAAGATGATGGTGGTAAGATGTCTGGAACGTGGAATGAAACTCGTATCTGTAACACCGTCGGCACATCCTCTGAAGGACTTGCAGGAAGTTCCGTCGTTTGCGGCTATGGTTCCGATGCAGGTCTATAACAGTATGGAAAATGAAGAAGAGCGGAGTAAGCTGATGAGAATAAGAAATCTTATCATCGGCGGAGGGGCTGTTGATTCGGAGATGGCAAATAGATTGAGAAGTTTCGGAAATGCCGTTTGGAGTACTTACGGAATGACGGAAACCTTGTCTCATATTGCATTAAGGAAGCTAAGTGGAAGTGATGCTACGGAATATTATTCTCCATTTGAAGGCGTGGCACTGTCTGCTGCAGACGATGGATGTCTTTGCATTAAAGCTCCAGCTGTGTGTCAAGACATGCTGAAGACAAACGATATAGTGGATTTCCATGAAGATGGAAAGAGATTTCGTGTAATAGGGAGAAAAGATAATGTTGTAGACAGTGGTGGCATTAAGATTCATATTGAAGAGATAGAGCAAGTTTTAAGAAATAAGTTGAATGTAGATTTTGCAATATCGAAGATGCGGGATAAAGAGTATGGGGAAATTGTTGTCCTTCTTTTAGCTCTGCCGGAATTCTGTCATACTAACGGTAAAAATATTCTTGTCCTGAGCAAGAAAAAACCACATGATGATATAAAATCAATGAAATGTTTAGGACTTTTGCCTTCCTCTGTATTATCTAATCTGACTCTTGCTGTATCATCACTTTCTAAATATTGGCAACCCAAGGTTATTTTTGCTGTAGATAAAATTCCACATACGGAAACTGGAAAGATTGCAAGGTCGGCTGTAATAAATATGATAGAGAATTTTAATAATGATGTGTAATAAAGATGGAAAGTGGCTTAAAAACTTACTTTTATATAGTAAATATGGAAAAATAATGAAATTTTGTTCGTTAATTTGAAATATTTGTTTATCTTTGCACAATCAAAGAATAATGACATCCTATAGATATAGTGTAGGAATAATATTAACAACCAATAAATATAAATTCTATGATAGCTGCAAATGTGGTAGAGAATCTCAAGCAGAGATTTCCTAATGAGCCAGAGTATATTCAGGCTGTAAGTCAAGTATTGGCGACAATCGAGGAGGAGTACAACAAACATCCTGAGTTTGATCGCGCTAATCTTATAGAGAGACTTTGTATCCCGGACAGAATTATCTCTTTCCGTGTGTCTTGGGTGGACGACAAAGGTAACGTTCAGACAAATATGGGATATCGAGTGCAGCATAATAATGTCATCGGTCCTTACAAGGGTGGAATAAGATTCCACAAGTCTGTAAATCTTGGAATATTGAAGTTCCTTGCTTTTGAGCAGACATTCAAGAATTCATTGACAACGCTTCCTATGGGCGGTGCAAAAGGTGGGTCTGATTTCTCGCCAAGAGGAAAAAGCGATGTAGAGGTGATGCGCTTCTGTCAGGCTTTCATAACGGAGCTTTACCGTCATATCGGTCCTGACGAGGACGTTCCGGCAGGCGATATTGGTGTCGGCGGACGTGAAGTGGCATATATGTTCGGCATGTATAAAAAGCTTACGCATACTTGGAGTGGAGTTCTTACCGGTAAGGGACTGGAGTTTGGCGGTTCTTTAATCCGTCCTGAGGCTACTGGTTATGGTAATGTATATTTCCTCGTCAATATGCTGAAGACCCGCAATATTGACATCAAGGGCAAGACGGTTCTTGTAAGTGGTGCAGGAAATGTTGCACAGTACACCATAGAAAAATGTATCGAACTTGGTGCAAAGGTCGTTACATGCTCCGACTCCGACGGATATATCTATGATCCAGACGGAATAACAAAGGAAAAGCTCGATTTCATAAAAGAGCTGAAAAATGTAGAGCGTGGCAGAATTCGCGAATATGCAGAGGAATATGGAGTAAAATATGTTGAAGGGGCAAAGCCTTGGTTTGAAAAGGCTGATATAGCACTTCCTTCAGCAACCCAGAACGAAATCAATGAGGAGGCTGCAAAGGCCCTCGTTGCCAATGGTGTAATAGCTGTAAGCGAGGGTGCCAATATGCCTACAACACCGGAGGCTATAAAAGTGTTCCAGGATGCAAAAATCCTGTATTCTCCTGGTAAAGCAGCAAATGCTGGCGGTGTTGCAGTTTCAGGTCTCGAGATGAGTCAAAATTCAGAGCGTCTCAGCTGGAGCCGTGAGGAAGTGGACAGCAAGCTTCATGGTATTATGAACGAGATTCATGCTAATTGCGTGAAATATGGTACGGAGACTGACGGATACATCAATTATGTGAAGGGAGCAAATGTCGCAGGATTTTTGAAAGTGGCAAAAGCTATGATGGCTCAGGGGATTGTATAGTTGGTAGAGCTTTCTGTTGAATATATACAATTGATTAGAATTATGAAATAATCGGGTAAGATTAAAACTGATATGTTTTTCTCTTGCCCGATTATTCTCTTTTATTAATGTACAAAACAAAAAATAGTAGGATATTTGTGCGGAATTTATAGTTTTTTTCGTAAATTTGCAGACATGAATGTTTTTACATTGTTCACGTAAAATGTAAATACAGTTTAGATAATAGCGAATTGTGATATAAAAACAGATAAATCCGGATGAAGAACATCAGAAATTTTTGTATAATTGCCCATATTGACCATGGTAAGTCAACTCTTGCCGACAGACTTTTGGAATATACCAAAACGATAAAAATTGTGGAAGGGCAGATGCTTGATGACATGGACTTGGAGAAAGAGCGTGGCATAACGATAAAGAGTCATGCCATCCAGATGGAATACAAACGCAACAATGAAACATATATACTTAATCTTATAGATACTCCGGGCCATGTAGACTTCTCTTATGAAGTATCGAGAAGTATTGCAGCATGCGAAGGTGCACTTCTCGTTGTTGATGCTACGCAAGGAGTTCAGGCGCAAACCATCAGCAATTTGTATATGGCAATTGATCATGATCTGGAGATAATTCCTGTAATAAACAAGATTGATATGCCTTCGGCTATGCCAGATGAGGTGGAAGACGAGATAATAGATCTTATAGGATGTAAAAAGGAAGACATAATAAGAGCTTCGGGAAAAACCGGTGAAGGGGTGCCTGCCATCCTTGATGCTGTAATTGACAAAATACCTTGTCCGGAGGGAGACCCTAAGGCTCCGCTACAGGCTCTTATCTTCGATTCTGTATTCAATCCTTTCAGGGGTATCATTGCATACTTCAAAATAGAAAATGGAGTAATAAGGAAAGGTGATAAGGTTAAGTTCTATAATACAGGGATGGAATATACTGCTGATGAAGTGGGAGTGCTTAAAATGAACATGATTCCGAGACAGCAGCTTTCTACAGGAGAGGTAGGTTACATCATTAGCGGTATAAAAGATCCTACGGAGGTAAAGGTTGGCGATACAATTACACATGTACTTGCACCTTGCGAACATGCCATTGACGGATTCCAGGAAGTTAAGCCGATGGTGTTTGCGGGCGTGTATCCTATAGACCCTTCGGAATATGAGAATCTCAGAACTTCATTGGAGAAACTTCAACTTAACGATGCTTCACTTACATTTCAGCCTGAGTCGTCTGTAGCTCTTGGTTTTGGCTTCCGCTGTGGCTTCCTTGGATTGCTTCATATGGAGATTGTACAGGAAAGGCTTGACAGGGAATTCAATATGGATGTAATTACTACTGTGCCGAATGTTTCATATATGGTTTATGACAAACATGGTAATACTAAAGAAGTGCATAATCCGTCAGGTTTGCCGGATGTGACAATGATTGATCATATTGAAGAACCATATATTAAGGCTTCAATTATTACGGATACGAACTATATCGGTCCGATTATGAAATTATGTCTGGACAAGCGCGGAGAGCTGATCAAGCAGGAGTATATAAGTGGAAACCGTGTTGACTTGCACTTTATGTTACCTCTTGGAGAGATTGTTATCGACTTCTATGATAAGTTAAAGAGCATCTCTAAAGGATATGCTTCATTTGATTATCATATAGATTGTTACAGACCTTCAAAACTTGCAAAACTTGACATCTTGCTGAATGGAGAGCCAGTTGATGCTCTTTCTACATTGACACATCAAGACAATGCTGTCGCTTTTGGTAGACGCATCTGCGAGAAATTAAAGGAACTTATTCCTCGCCAGCAGTTTGATATTGCCATTCAGGCCGCTATAGGGGCAAAAATCGTTGCCAGGGAGACTATAAAGTGTGTCCGTAAGGATGTTACTGCAAAATGCTATGGAGGTGATGTCAGTCGTAAAAGAAAACTATTGGAGAAACAGAAAAAAGGAAAGAAGAGGATGAAACAGATTGGTAATGTAGAAGTACCTCAGAAGGCATTCCTTGCAGTCCTTAAACTTGACTAATATATGAATAAAAAGTAAAAGAAGAAACGGAGGAAGATACTATGAAGGAGCCGGTTTTAACTAAAAGGGATATTGCCAGGGAACTGGCAAGGCGATACAGCACAATGGCTCATGACGAGCTTGATATTTTAGAGGAGATTCTTGTCCCGATGAAATTTTCGCGTGGTGATAAAATTGTCGACAAGGGACAGATTTGCCAAAGTATCTTTTACGTGGAAAAGGGGTTAGTTCGTGAATATTATTTCAAGAACAACAAGGAGGTGACTGAATATCTTGCCGCCGACGGTACTATTTTTATGTGTATAGAGAGTCTTTTCCGTGAAGAGCCATCTCAACTTGTTGTTGAAGCTCTTGAAGCGACTACAGTGTATGCTATCCCGAAGAAAAGGCTGGAAGTGGTTGCTTTGCATAATGTGAATATACAAATTCTTTACCGCAAGATACTTGAGGAGAGTCTTATCATTTCTCAGCGTAGGGCAGATATGCTTCGCTTTGAAAGTGCCAAGGATCGTTACCGCAAACTTTGTAAGCTGAATCCTCAAATGGTGATAAAGGCTCCTCTTGTATATATAGCGAGCTATTTGCAGATGACTCCGGAAACATTAAGTCGTGTGCGTTCTGCTGTAGCTTTGGAGTAATGGAATACCGCAAAATATTATGAGAGTATTTCGATGGTTGTTATTCCGTCGGAATACTCTCAGTTTGTTTGTGTCAGGGATTTGGTCTTTTTTATAATGTTGAGCAATTATGCTTCGCGGTAGAAATCTAAAGCCTCTTTGATGAGTTCTTCTGATACATTTTCATTTATGTGTATTTCTCCGGTATTTTTCAGAAGGGTGAAGTTTATTTCCTTCCCTGTGTTTTTCTTATCGTGATGCATAAGTTCAATAAGTTTTTTATAGTCATTGCATGTTATTTGGAATAGTCCATAATTCTCCTTTATGAACCTTACTGTTTGTCGTAGTTTGTCGGTAGGAAATCCCAGGGTAATCGCACTGAGATAAAGTTCGCAGATAATGCCATACGCCACGGCATATCCATGAAGGATAGGATTGCCGCTTGATAAAGCAAACGCTTCGAAGGCATGTCCGAATGTGTGTCCGAAGTTTAGTGCTTTCCTTATTCCTTTCTCGTGGGGGTCTTCGGTTACAATCTTCTCTTTCACGCCTACATTCTTTTCAATCATATCAAGAAGTAAAGTATAATCGGGAGCATTCAGGTCGAAACAAATATGTTCCGCCCACATTTTCTCATCGCTTATCAAACTATGTTTAAGCATTTCTGCATATCCGGAAGTCATATTCTCATTGTCGAGCGTTTTCAAAAAATCAGTGTCGATAATAACGGCTTTTGCTTCATTGAAGACTCCAATTTCATTTTTCAGCCCATTAAAGTTAAATCCAGTTTTTCCGCCTACGGATGCATCCACCATAGCGAGAAGGGTCGTTGGGATATTGATGAAATCTATTCCACGCTTAAATGTTGAGGCTGCAAAGCCTCCAAGGTCTGTTGTCATTCCGCCGCCTACGTTTATCAGGCAGGAGTTTCGTGTTGCCCCCTTATAGCTGAGTTCTTTCCATACATGAACTACAGAATCTATAGTCTTGTTACTGTCTGATGCTTTTATCTCTATGCCTTCAGCAGTTGTAAGAATTTTACTTTCGGCGAGAGGCTTTGTACAGTATATATGCGTATTCTCGTCTGTAAGCAAGAATACTTTATTGTAGTTGCTGCAGTTCAGTAGCTTGTCTATCTCTTTGCATATACTTTTTGAAAAGATAATTTTTTGACTCATAATGGCTATAGTTTATGCCCTTGTATAAAAAAGGCGTGTTCGTATTGTTTATAATTTTTGCAAAAATAATGATTTAAGTCGATAAAAGGAAACTTTTGGGATATTTTGCTTTGTCTTCTATTAAACTTTAGCTTACTTTGCATATCTTTATTATAATAAATGCTTTTGTCTTGCAAGTTGAACCAAGTCTTAATTTTACTTGCTTAATAGCATAAAAAGCGTTTGTAAAAGGAGTGCTGAATGTTGTTCTGTATTTCTCGCAGTTGAAAACAATATTTCGGCATGTAGAATAATGATAACTAGAAAAAATATAATATAAGATGAAAAAAATCTATTCATTACTTTTTGTAATGCTTTTTTCCGTTGTGTCTGTAGCCCAGACTTTTAGTGTCAGCGGAAAACTTATAGACCGTGATACGAAAGAAGGGGTCTATATGGCAACGGTACAGTTGTTGAAATCTGACAGCTCTTTTGTGAAAGGCGCACTGACAACGGAAGACGGCAGCTTTTCTATTCCATTGTCGTCAGAGGGAAAGTATATTTTAATGTTCTCAAGTGTCGGGTATAAAAACTTGTGTCATAATTTTAGCGTATCATCCTCAAAGCCAGAGGCGAAACTTGGGGATATTGTCTTTGGTTCTGATGCTATAATGCTGAAAGGTGCAACGGTTCTCGGACAGGCTGCCAAGGTAACGCTCAAAGAAGATACTTTTGTTTATAACGCCTCTGCCTATCGTACACCAGAAGGTTCTGTCGTGGAGGAACTCGTTAAGAAACTGCCCGGTGCACAAATTGACGATGACGGGAAAATTACTATCAATGGCAAGGAGGTGAAGAAAATCCTTTTTGACGGCAAGGAATTCATGACTGGTGATACGAAGACTGCCATGAAAAACATTCCGACATCTATTATAGAAAAGGTGAAGGCTTATGAAGAAAAAAGCGATCTTGCCAAGGTTACGGGCATTGATGATGGAGAAGAGGAAACAGTTCTTGATTTTGGCATAAAGAAGGGTATGAATAAGGGTGTTTTCGGGAATATAGACCTTTCAGCAGGTACCCATAGCCGTTATTCCGAAAAAGTTATGGGGGCTGGATTCTATGACAAATTGCGCATTATGGGTTTTGGAAATGCAAACAATGTCAATGATATGGGCTTTCCTGGCGGAGGCGGAAGATTCGGAGGTTCACCGCAAGGACTTAACTCGAAGAAGATGGTAGGTGTGAATGTCAATTATGAAGACAAAAATAAGTTGAAGCTCGACGGTAGTGTAAGATGGAACCATTCCAATGGCGATTTGCAGACTACACAGTCTACAGAGAATTTCGTAAATAAAAGTGGTGCTTTCTCCAATAGTCATAATTCCAGCTTATCGCGCTCAAACAGTTATGATGCGCGCTTCAGAATGGAGTGGACACCCGATTCGATGACGAATATAATGTTTCGTCCTAAATTTTCATATAATACGAATGATGGATTGTCAAGTGGACTTTCTGCATCTTTTCAGAGTAATCCTTATGATATAGTTGACGACCCTCTCTCTAATGACGCTTTACAGCTACTGGAAAAAAACGGAGTGATAGTAAACCGTCGAACAAGTAGTTCCGTGAGCTATTCCAAAAGCACCTCGGCAGGTGCTATGCTCCAGGTAAACCGTAAGCTTAACCGTAGTGGACGTAATGTTACGTTGCGTGGCGATCTTAGTTATTCCGATGGTAACAGTAACAGTCTGTCGCTTTCAAACGTTCATCTTTATCAACTTCAGGATATTTATGGGAATGACTCCGTGTATAACACAAACCGTTATAACTATACCCCTACAAAGAAATGGTCGTCAGCCGTTCAGCTCACTTATAGTGAGCCTTTGTGGAAAGGCACATTTCTGCAGTTCAGCTATAAGTTTACATATAACTACAATAAGAGTAATCGTTCTACATATGATTTCAGCAATGTTGAAAATGGACTCTTCAACAATGTTACGACAGGTTACAGAAACTGGAATTCTTATTTGTCGTTGCTCGACGGGACTCTTGAAGACTATTACGACAAGTCGCAAAGTCGCTACTCAGAGTATAGAAACTATATTCATGAGATGCAGTTGAGTTTTAAGGTGATAAAGAAAAAATATAATTTTAATGCTGGCGTAATGTTCCAGCCTCAAACTTCTAAGTTCATTCAGGAATATCGTGGCGTCAGTACAGATACGGTAAGAAATGTGTTTAATGTATCTCCTACATTCGAGTTTAGATACAAGTTCTCAAAGACGAGCAACCTTCGTATCAATTATCGTGGAACAACATCTCAACCTGAAATTGCCGACATGCTCGATATTACTGATGATAGTGATCCGCTTAACGTAAAGAAGGGAAATCCGGGATTGAAACCGTCGTTTACCAACAATTTCCGTTTGTTCTACAATACTTATCTCGAGTCTCACCAAACGGCAATAATGACTTTCGTGAATTATAAAAATACGCGAAATAGTGTCAGCAATGCAGTGACGTATGATGAAAAGACTGGCGGTCGCATAACTCGTCCGGAGAACATCAATGGTAATTGGGATATGATTGCAGCCCTTATGCTTAATACTTCAATAGATTCAGCAGGTGTTTGGAATGTCAATACCTTTACTACATTCAATTATAACAATTATGTTGGGTATTTGACAAAGGATAATTCTCATGATGTTCAGAAAAATACGACCCGCACTACAAGTTTAGGCGAGAAACTGAGTTTCGGTTATCGAAAGGATTGGCTTGATGTCAGTCTTGACGGGTCTCTAAATTATATGCGAACAAGAAATCTGTTGCAGTCTGCAAATAATCTTGATACTTGGCAATTCTCTTATGGAGCCAACCTTAATGTCTATTTGCCGTGGAATATGAGCTTAACAACGGATTTACACGAGAATTCGCGCCGTGGTTATGATGGAGCAGCAAATACAAATGAATTGGTCTGGAATGCACAGATAAGTCAAAGCTTCCTGAAAGGTAACTCACTTAGCGTATCTTTGCAGTTCTATGATATTCTGCAGAATTTGAGCAGCTTCAGCCGTACGGTATCTGCAATGCAGCGTAGTGATAGCTTCTACAATAGTATTAACAGTTATGCAATGTTGCATGTCGTTTACCGCTTCAATCTCTTTGGAGGCAAAGAGGCTATGGATAAGCGGCGTGGCGAACATGATGGACCGCGTCCAGACTTCCATGACCGTCGCTTCAACCGTGGAGGAATGTCTGGAGGAGGTTTCGGTGGAGGTCGTCCGCCAAGATTCTAAGTGTTTGGATAGTTTAAAGACTATATTGATTTAACATAGTTCCCATATTCATCTGATTGGGGTGGAATAGGGACTATGTTTTTTTGAAAATTTATGTAGCGTTACTTTTGCCAAAGTTCTAAAAAATAAGAATCCCCTTCCTTGTCATTCAACGTTCTTGTTGTACCACGATATATGAGATGGAAGGGGATTTTTATGAATATAAAAGAAAGTCCTTTATTTGCAGGTATTAATATTCGTCATCGTCTGCAACATCTTCCGCTTCAAGGGAGAGTTCCTCCGGATCTTCTTCTATAGTCGTGCGATAACTTTCTTCGGTAAGTTTGTCATCATCAAATTCATCCTCGTCGTCAAACTTATCGTCATTCAAGTCGTCGTCATCATCATCGTATTCATCGTCATCGTCGTCGTCTTTCTTATGCTTTTTCCTGTCTTCCTCAAATTCCAAATGAGGTTTTTCCTCTAAAGGTTTTAGTTTTGCAAAAATAGCTTCAGTCCATGCACCTTTTGGAATTTCGAGTACATCGAATCCGTCCTCGACTTTTTTCTCATACATACCTCCCTTTTTATGTAGACGATCTTTAGGCAATGTAGTAGTGCTGATGTCAAATCCGCTCTGTATGATATCTTGCGTACTTTGTGAGAGCGAGTCCCATCCTCCTCCGAAATTCCTGTCGATTACCTCCATGAGCTTTGCAGCAGAGATATGTCTGATGTTTTCGTAAGTCAAGTCGGTCACTCTCATGATTGTCTTTTTCTTGAGTGCTATCTTCTTGGAGTTTTTGTCGTCCGTTTTTATTGTAGCCACCTTGAAACCTCTGTCTTCATATTTCTTTATAACCTCAGGGCGGTCAATTTTGACTTCCTCTAACTCGAAAGCACTTCTTATGATGTCAAAATAATGGTTGAGGTTCTCAATCAAGTCTGCATCTTTTCCAATGCTCTCCAACAGTCTGATGATGTCATTCTCTTGAATGTCCCAAACGTTGCTTTTGTTCATCGTTTTTAAAGTAAGAGCTTTTTTACCGTCTGCTTTCATATTAAATTCTATGTACTAATTTGTTTTATTTATATTCTATATTGATATTTATTTTTCAATAATGAACGTATCGCTGTCGTCAAAGACGGGGAATGCATTTCTAAAATGAGTGATTTTCTCCTCGTCAATGTCAGCTATTGCCGCATTTGATGAAATTCCACAGCAACACACTGTCTTGCCGTATGGGTCAACAGTTATGCTTCCTCCTGTATATTTGCATGTTTCATCCTTGCCAGTTCGGTTTACACCGACAACGTAGCATTGGTTCTCGATGGCTCTTGCCTTGAGTAATGTTTCCCACACGTCGTGTCGGCTTGTTGGCCAGTTGGCAACATATATTGCAACATCATAGTCGCCTTTGCATCGGCTCCATACAGGAAATCTAAGGTCATAGCATATCTGAAGAAGTATTCTTGCTCCTCGAAATTCCACAATCTTGCGCTCTTTTCCAGATTCGAAGATTCTATTTTCCCCTCCTGGAGAAAAAAGATGTCGTTTGTCGTAGTGTTCTATAGTGCCGTCAGGTTTTGCAAAGTACATTCTGTTTACGAATTTCCCCTGTAGTGTTTTTATTGCCAAACTTCCGCATACGGCGGCATTCTTTTCAGCTGCTTTTTTTGTCATCCATGCTATAGAGCCGTTTTTCAGGCTATTTTCCTCGGCTTCGGCAAGTTCGTGATTATTGGCAATAAATCCTGTGCTCCACATTTCCGGCAAGACATATATGTCAGCTTGTGGGCAGGACACAATCATCTGCTCTATATGCTGTTGATTGATAGAGGGTTGTCCCCACCTAATGTCTGTCTGTAAAAGCGCAATTTTCATTTCCTCTTTGTTAATGCTGCATTATAGTTCTGCAAAAGTAATACATTCTCTCTTTTCTGCAAGTTTTTTAGCTCATTATTTTTTGTGTGTATGCGATATATTTCATAATTTTGCATGTATGAGTAAACCATTAGCAGAAAGAATGAGACCAAAGACCCTTGATGAGTATATTGGTCAGAAGCATTTGGTGGGTGAGCATGCCGTGCTTCGTAATATGATTGAGGCTGGACGCATCACCTCTTTTATATTATGGGGACCTCCCGGGGTTGGCAAAACAACACTTGCGCAAATTGTAGCAAGTCGCCTCAATGTACCATTTTTTACACTTAGTGCCGTGACAAGTGGTGTGAAAGATGTTCGTGATGTTATTGAGAAGGCACGCCAGGGACGTTTTTTCAATGAGAACAATCCAATACTCTTCATCGACGAGATACATCGTTTCAGCAAGAGTCAACAGGATTCATTGCTTGGTGCAGTAGAGAAGGGCGACATAACGCTCATAGGAGCTACCACGGAAAATCCGTCGTTTGAGGTAATCCGTCCGTTGCTTTCTCGCTGTCAGCTTTATGTTCTGAAACCGCTCGACGACAATGATTTATTGGAACTATTACATCGTGCTATAACGACAGATGTGGAATTGAGTAAGCGTAACATCGTTGTCAAGGAGCGGACTGCAATATTGCGTTATAGCGGTGGTGATGCCAGGAAGTTATTGAATATTCTGGAACTTGTAACAGACTCTTCGTCTTCTGATACCGTTAAAATAACCGATGCTCTTGTTGTTTCCTGTCTGCAGCAAAATCCGATGGCATACGATAAAGACGGAGAAATGCATTATGATATAATTTCAGCCTTTATTAAAAGCATACGTGGCTCTGACCCTGATGCTGCTCTATATTGGCTTGCGCGCATGATTGAAGGTGGTGAAGATCCGTCATTCATAGCGCGTCGCCTAGTGATAAGTGCATCCGAGGATATTGGTCTTGCAAATCCGAATGCACTTCTGCTTGCTAATGCCGCCTTTGATGCTGTAATGAAAATCGGTTGGCCCGAGGGGCGTATTCCGCTTGCTGAGGCAACAGTATATCTTGCTGCCTCGCCAAAGAGTAATTCGGCTTATAACGGTATAAACAAGGCACTCCAACTTGTGCGTTCCACGGGGAACCTGCCTGTACCACTGCATTTGCGTAATGCTCCGACAAAGATGATGTCTGATCTTGGTTATGCCGAAGGATATAAATACTCCCACGATTATCCTAACCACTTTGTTGATCAGCAGTTTATGCCAGACCAGCTCAAGAATACTCGCCTATGGGAGGCACAGCATTTTCCGAACGAGGAAAAGCTCTATAAAAATATGGTAAATCTTTGGGGTGAAAAGAAAAAATGACAAGTATCCTTATTTTATAAGAACAGTCCCCATATAAGAGAAGACCTTTTTACTTATGAAAGATTGAGGCATCTTGTATTGGTATGAATAAATAATAGATAACTTGTATTGATATGTATAAAATAAAAAGAAGAATGTTTTGTATGGTAATTGTATAATGAAATAACCAGACAAAACATTCTTCTTCATTCAAATATATCTATACATTATTAGTGCTTATCACTTTTTAGGCATATTCTTTAGAATTTCGAGCAAGTGATCCCAAACCATCTCAACGGTAGGGATAAGCAGTCGTTCTTCCGGTGAGTGTACGCCGCGCAAAGTAGGTCCGAATGAAACCATGTCGAGATGCGGATATTTCTCGGAGAAGAGTCCACATTCCAGACCCGCGTGGATTCCGATAACGAGTGGATCCTTTCTGAATAGCTTTTTGTAAGCATCCACAACGATTTCGGTAAGTTTGCTGTTAGGGTTCATCTTCCATGCCGGATAAGCATCGTCCACCTTCACGTCAGCACCGCCGAGCAAGAATGCCGCTTTCACGGTATTTGTCATATTCTGCAAGTTGCTCATCACGTTTGAGCGCTGCGAAGCAACCACCGTAATTTTGCCTTCAGTATCAGTTGTCACACTTGCAACGTTTGTTGATGTTTCCACCATCCACTCCAGAGCTTTGTCCTGACACATTGCAAGAACACCGTTGTATACAGCCTGCATGGCAAGTATAAACTTGTCAGCCTCAGCTTTGCGCAATACCTTTTCGCTTTCATGGCTTTCAAGCGCAAAATTCATATCGCTTTCTGTTACGTGGAATTCGTCTTCAACATTGGCGGCAAACACGTTCCAATCAGCCTTTACAGTTTCTTTGTCTTTCTCAGGTACGGCAAATATAACAACTCCGTCACGTGGAATTGCATTGTGCATGCGACCGGAATTAAAACTTGTGAGTCTTATGTCTGTCTTCTGCATTTCCAGGAACAGAAATCTTGTGAGCAGCTTTATAGAGTTTGCGCGTTTTTTGTTTATGTCGTCACCGCTGTGTCCGCCCAGCAGTCCCTTAATTGCAGCTTTCATAAAGAAGAATTCCTTAGGAGCATCTTCAAGTCCTATATTGAATGTTGCAGTAGTCGTCTGTCCTCCGGCGCAGCTTATAAAAATCTGTCCTTCATCCTCGCTGTCGAGGTTTATAAGCATGTTCCCGGTCATAAAACCAGCCTTCATGCCGTGTGCTCCTGTGAGTCCTGTTTCCTCGTCGCGTGTGAAGACACATTCTATAGGACCGTGTTCAATGTCGTTGCTGTCGAGGATAGCCATTTCTATTGCACATCCTATACCGTCGTCTGCTCCGAGAGTAGTACCTCTTGCCTTCATCCATTCACCGTCGACATAAGTCTCGATAGGGTCTTTCGTGAAGTCTATATTTACATCCACGAGTTTGTCGCACACCATATCCATATGACTCTGGAGTACAACTGTTTCCCTGTCTTCATAGCCCTTTGTAGCGGGTTTCTTTATCAGAACGTTTCCTGTTTCGTCAACAATAGTTTCGAGGTTTCTTTCTTTTCCGAATTCTTTCAGAAACTCAATCATCTTCTCCTCGTGCTTTGACGGACGGGGAATCTTGTTTATTTTGGCAAATTGCTCAAAAACACAAGCTGGTTTTAATTCACTGTTGTTCATAATCTGTATATATGAAATTAATAATCTTCATTACTATTATAGTGCAAAGTTAATGCTAAAAATGCGCTTCTCCAAGAAACTTAACTGTTTTGTCTGTGAAAAACTATTAACCAGTGATTTTGCTTGTTCTTGACATTCATATTAAGAATGGAAATTTTCAAGAAATAATAGTAAAAATCCTAATCATTTGATTTTGAAGTTCGAGCTTTTCCTTTATGTCATCCAATCAGTTTCAGAATTTGTTTGTTCGAAGCATCTGGAAGAATCTTTTTCAGATGCTCATAAATTCTTTGGGAAGATTCTTCGGGAGTCCATTCGCACAGGCATTTTTCCTTGCCATATAATTCCTCTGGCGTATTCAGAAGCGACCATCCCCATCCGTATTCGCGATTATGTTTGTCGCGAGGGTAAACAAAATTCTCTGTCACGATATAAGTCGACATCTCTAAACGTGTAATATAGCTGTCAAACTTACTTCTCATACCTTTTCCTGTAAAACCGCAGGCATTCCTAAGTTCTCTCGTTATGAGACTTCCTGATGACTTTAGTGTGTCGAGAATGACTCCTTCTATAGAATCCTCGTTTGGACGTGGAAATTTGTTTCTTCGGTAGTTGCAAAAGTCCTGCCACCATTCCAGGCTGATGAATCCAGCCTTTTTTTTGAAGAACTTTCCGTACACACACGGTAGCTCCTCTACGATTTCGCCTTTCCATTTCCAAAGAGGCCAGTCCCAACCGCCCTCTGGGAATGTAACATATCGGCAGTCTTCCGTTACTATGTCTTCGGCAGAGAAACCGTCAATCCCACTGTTGAGTAGAGGCAGGAAACCTATTTTCTCTATCAGTTCCATCATTCCTATTGCTGAGTATATTTCCGGGAATTTCATATTCTTTTGATTTTGTCCTTAATCTGTTTTATATAAACACCTTTAGCGTAATCTTTTAAGCTGATTCTCTTGCTCATTGTTTTGCCATTTCTTCTGGATACACAAACTGACCGTGTTTTACCGTCCGCCTTCCATATTGTATGGCGAAGCCGGGGCAATGATGCAGACATCTTAAGCACATGGTGCATTCCTCCTTTACCCAGACAGGATAGCCGTTTTCAATATCTATGGCATGTTCCGGACATTGTCGGGCACATTTGTTGCAACCGGTACACCTGTCCTTTATTACATGGAAATTCCTTGTCTTGCGCTGTTTTTCGTATGTGAGGTAATACCAATATGCCATCCAGTGTGGAAGGCGCAGATAATCAAAGTTGCCAGTCTTCCGTGCTATGGTCATTTCAGCCACTCTCTTTATGTGCTTATCGGCTTTTTCTGTTTTCCGCAAGCATTTCTCTCGGTTCGATACGTCAAACATCGGAGTCCAAACATCTACCATTCTTACATTATATTTTGCGTCGAGCCACAAACCTTTTTTCTTCAGCAGTTTCTGCATCATATAATGCGCTTGCCCCGTAGTGGTTCCGAATGTAACCACATGATATATGAAGTTATGGCGTAATCCAATGATATTTAGTTCGTTGACAAACCTTACGACTATGTTTGGAAGCCCCCAGAAATATACAGGAGTTACAAATCCGATGCGTTCATCCTTGCATAATTGGAATGAGAACCTACCGTTGTTCATGCAGTCTGTTATTGAAATGCAACTTTCTCCTGTTGCTTTTGCCAAACAAAATGCTACATGCTTACTGTTTCCTGTACCTGAGAAATAAAAAATCATGTCTGCTTCAGTGTTTATAATTCATTATTTACAATTGGTTGCAATATATTGCCCCCCATAGTCTTTCACTTACTAATATTGCAAATGTACTAATAAAACTTGTATCTCATAATGTTTGCATTTCGTTTTTTGCAAAATATCGTTAATAAAGCATCTTTCGCTTGATGTTAATATATTGACAGAAAAGAATAGCGTGTTTTTTATATTAAACCTGTCTGTTGTAGATTATGGATTATAAATTATACAATTATGAATTGTTTGGGTTAAAATCTTTTTTCCGTATAATCTTTGCAGGTTAAAATATTCTTCTTACCTTTGCAGACAATATAAACGAAAATATAAAAGAAAAGATATGAATAAGAAAATAGTACGCATCATGTCGGTAATGGCATTGGGAGTTTTGGCATTTGCTTCTTGTAATAAGGAGGCACAGAAAGTTGACGAAAAGCAGCATACTCCTGTAGCGCAGACTGGTGCGATGAAAATTGCATATGTTGAAGTAGATTCCATCATGTCGCAGTATAAGTTCTGTAAAGAATATTCGCAGATACTACAGAAGAAAAGCCAGAATATTGAGAATACGCTTGCTGCCAAGCAGCGTTCCTTGCAGGCAGCTGCTGCAAAGTTCCAGCAAGACGTGCAGAGCAATAAATACACACAGCAGCAGGCTGAGGCGGTTCAGGCAGGTCTTCAGCGTCAGAGTGCTGACCTTCAGGCACTGCAGCAGCGTTTGGGAAATGATTTCCAAAATGAGACAAATACTTTCAATAAGGCTCTTCGCGACAGCATCCAGCATTATCTGAATGCCTATAACAAGGACAAGAAATATGCTCTTATCATAAGCAAGGCTGGCGATAATATACTTTATGCCGACAAGGCATATGATATAACCAATGAGGTGATTGCTGGTCTGAACAAGGCTTATAAGTCTACTGTGGCAAATAAAAAGTAAATTCTATAGCAGATAACGACTGCAGAGCTTCACCGCAAATAGCGATGAAGCTTTTGTTTTTTATATATGACAATATGATTAAAGAACAGCAAATACGTGTTGAGCCGAGAGTGGCGGCTACGGAGAGCCTGCTAAAAGACTTTATGGCGCATGAGTGTGGTATTGATGAACGTACGATAAAAGGAATAAGAATACTAAAACGCAGTATTGATGCAAGGCAGCGCAATATATTTGTAAACCTCAAGGTAAGACTGTACATCAATGAGCTTCCTGAAGACGATGAATACATACACACCGAGTATTCAGATGTGTCGAATGGCAAACCTGTAATTGTCGTAGGAGCAGGTCCTGGCGGACTCTTTGCTGCGCTAAGGTTAATAGAAAGAGGTTGCAGACCAATAGTTTTGGAGAGAGGTAAAAACGTAAGAGACAGAAAGTTAGACCTGTCTGCTATAACAAAAACTCAAAAAGTAGATCCTGAAAGTAATTATTGCTTTGGAGAGGGAGGTGCTGGAGCCTATTCCGACGGTAAACTGTATACAAGAAGTAAGAAAAGAGGGGATATAGAAAAAATCCTAAATGTCTTTTGTCAGCATGGGGCATCAACGGCAATACTTGCAGATGCTCATCCGCATATAGGAACAGACAAGCTGCCAGCCGTAATTGAAGCAATGCGAAATACAATACTGCGATGCGGAGGTGAGGTGCATTTCCAGACTAAGATGACATCGCTCATAATGGATGGCAGAGAGGTAAAAGGAGCCGTGGCTATCGATTTAGTGTCGGGAGAAGAAAAGAAATATTGCGGTCCGGTAATCCTTGCCACGGGACATTCCTCACGTGATGTATACCGTTATCTGAACGATGCCGGAATCGAGATGGAGGCAAAGGGAATTGCTGTTGGCGTCAGACTGGAACATCCGGCGCAGCTTATCGACCAGATACAATATCATTCAAAACAGGGTAGGGGGAAATACCTGCCTGCTGCAGAATACAGTTTCGTGACACAGGTTGACGGAAGAGGTGTTTACTCCTTCTGTATGTGTCCGGGAGGTTTCGTCATACCAGCAGCCACAGGCAAGGAACAGATAGTAGTGAACGGCATGAGCCCAAGCAACCGTGGTATGCGCTGGTCTAATAGTGGTATGGTAGTTGAAGTACGTCCTGAGGATCTGGAAGGCAACGATATAATGAGAGTGCTACGCTTTCAGGAAAAGCTCGAACGCGATTGCTGGGTAAACGGAAATATGAAACAGACGGCCCCGGCACAAAGGATGGCGGATTTCGTAAACTCAAAGCTCAGTTATGATCTTCCGAAAGCATCGTATGCGCCGGGCCTGATTTCAAGTCCGCTGCATTTTTGGTTGCCTCCTATGGTGGGTAAACGCTTGCAGCAAGGCTTCAGGAAATTCGGTAGCATGAGTCATGGCTTCCTGACCAATGAGGCGGTACTCATCGCTGTAGAGACAAGAACCTCTTCTCCGTTGCGTATCCTTAGAGAAAGGGAAACATTGCAGCATGTAACTGTCAGCGGACTCTTCCCCTGTGGTGAGGGTGCAGGTTATGCAGGTGGAATTGTTTCTGCCGGAGTCGATGGAGAGCGTTGTGCTGATGCTGCTGCAGAATACACAGAAAGAATTGATTAGTAGTAACTTATTGACTTTTGTTAATGTATAAATTGAAAATATATCAGCTGCGTTTGCTTGCTTTTCTCATGTTGCTTGCTGTGGCTATGTCGCTTAAAGCCAAAGCCGGTGTACAGGATATACCAGATGGTAGTCTGACGGCAGATTCCCTTATCGTAAAGCAGATGCGGCAGCAAGGCGTAAGTTTCTCAAACGGTAATTCCGTAACGCTATTGATGAGCGGACAAGAGAAATTTGACGATATGTTCATGGCAATCCGACAGGCAAGAAGCAGTGTTCATCTGGAGTATTTCAATTTCAGAAACGACTCTATAGCCTCTTTGCTCTTTGATATTCTTGCTGAGAAAGCAAGGGAGGGGGTTGAAGTAAGGGCATTGTTCGACGGATTCGGGAATGACTCAAACAACAAACCCTTGAAACATCGTCATCTGAAGGCATTGCGCGAAAAGGGTGTCGAGATATACGAGTTCGACCCGTTGCGCTTTCCGTGGGTAAACCATGTGTTTCACCGCGACCACCGGAAAATTGTTGTCATCGACGGCAAAGTGGCTTATACTGGAGGCATGAACGTGGCAGACTATTATATTAAAGGAACAGAACAAGTCGGCAAATGGCGTGATATGCATTGCAGGATAGAGGGTCCTGAAGTAAATACACTTCAGACCATATTCTTGAGAATGTGGCATAAAGTTACCGGACAGGACGTTCATGGTGCGAAATACTACAGGGGGTATCATGACGCCGACTATATAAAAGGACTGAAAGCTGACGGATGCCGCTCGGGAAACGGAAAACTGGTGGGTATAATTAATCGCGAACCGAGAGTAACAAACAAGATTATCCGTAAGTTCTATCTCGACGCTATCAACGATGCAAAGGATAGCATCAAGCTGGTGAATCCCTATCTTACTCTTAATCCTTCGCTAAAGAAAGCTTTGCGGAAAGCCGTGGAGAGGGGTGTAAAAGTAGAGATTATGGTTTCCTCCCATAGCGACATACCGCTAACACCGGATTGCGTATTTTATAACGTACACAGACTGATGAAAAAAGGAGTCGAGGTGTGGATATACGAGGAAGGCTTCCATCATACAAAGATTATCATGGTCGATGGGCAATTTTGCACTGTGGGCAGTGCGAACCTGAACTCCAGAAGTCTGAATTTTGACTATGAGGAGAATGCCGTTATCATTGACCCTTGTGTAACGCGCCAGCTCAATGATATGTTTGAAAATGACAAAAAAGCATCATTCCGCCTTACGGAAGAAAGTTGGGATAAATGGCGTTCGCCATGGAAAAAGTTCGTTGGATGGTTCGCACATCTGCTGACGCCTTTTCTATAAACATATGCAAGAGGCGTTTAAAGATTATTTTAATGTGTAGACAGAAAGGAGAAATACCGTTATGGCAAAGAAAAAATACGAAGTCATAGTGCCGGGTGGAGAAACAAAAGTACTGTTGCATACATGTTGTGCGCCTTGCTCTTCGGCTATAATAGAATGTATGCTGCAGCATAACATAACACCTACTATATATTACTGCAATCCGAATATCTTTCCGGAAGAAGAGTATATGATACGTAAAAATGAATGTACGCGCTATGCAGAATCCCTCGGACTCGACATTGTTGATGCCGACTATGATCATGAGATCTGGCTGGGCTGCGTGAAAGGCTTAGAGAATGAACCGGAACGCGGCAACAGGTGTATGGAATGTTTCCGCATGAGACTGCGAAGAACTGCAAAATATGCCCACGAAAAGGGATACAAGGTTATCACCACCACTCTCGCCTCGTCAAGATGGAAGAGTCTTGAACAGATTAATGAGGCAGGACAGTTTGCCGTTGAACCATATGATGATGTGACATGGTGGGATCAGAATTGGCGCAAGGGCGGACTCAGTGAACGGAGAGCGCAGATTATACGTGAGTATGGGTTTTACAATCAAAAATACTGCGGATGCGAGTTCAGCATGAGAAAAGATATTTAGAAAAGAAATACTTGGCATGCAATTTGCAGTACCTATCTAAAAACTTTAATTTGAATATATGATTAGTGAATTCTCAAAAAAAATGTCGCAGGTTATGGCTGTAAGCAGAGAAGAGGCAATACGACTGAATTGCAGACTTGTTGCTCCAGAGCATCTGCTACTTGCAATGTTGCGGGTTAAGCCTGGAGTGGTTGATGTATTAGAGAATACTCTGAATGTCAACACCGAGGAAATGAGACATGTGCTTGAGGAGCGCATCAGTAAATACAAAAGCAACGAAATACTCGCAAATGAAGCTGACGTAGAGCTTGATGAGCATGCCACGAGTATTCTTAAACTCTCAGTACTCGAAGCAAGGATGCAGTCGTCGCCTGTCGTTGACGAGGAGCATCTCCTGCTTGCTATGCTACACGATAAAAGAGACAATGGAGCAAAAATCATTCTTGAACAAAACAAAATAAACTACGATGAAATGAAGAATTTCTTTTTCAAGAAAGACAAAATGTCACCGCAGAATGGCTTGGGCATTCCTGATGAAGAGGACGAAGACGATTTTATTGGCGGAAAGAATAATAAGTCTGCCGGTAGTAGCGTGCAGACAGAAAAGGCTCAGAGTAAAACTCCGATGGTAGACAATTTTGGTACCGATCTCACCAAAGCTGCTGCTGAAGGAAAACTTGACCCCGTAGTGGGCAGAGAGAAAGAAATAGAAAGGGTTGTAGAGATTCTCTGTAGAAGGAAAAAGAACAATCCTATCCTTATAGGTGAGCCTGGTGTCGGAAAAAGTGCTATCGTGGAAGGACTTGCCATACAGATTGCAAATAAAACCACTTCTCCTGTACTGTACGGAAAAAGGGTTGTAAATCTTGATATGGCAGGAATCGTAGCCGGAACAAAGTACAGAGGACAGTTTGAGGAAAGAATAAAGGTCCTTCTTAAGGAACTTGAGGAAAATCCTGATATTATCGTGTTTATCGATGAGATTCATACCCTCGTCGGCGCTGGGTCGGCACCGGGAACAATGGATGCGGCAAACCTCATGAAACCGGCTCTTGCACGTGGACTCATTCAGTGTATCGGTGCGACGACACTTGACGAGTACCGCAATTCTATAGAGAAAGACGGTGCACTCGAGAGACGCTTCCAGAAAGTAATGGTTGAACCTACAACCGTAGAACAGACGATAGCCATACTACATAACATAAAGGACAGATATGAGAGCCATCATCACGTGAGATATTCCGACGAGGCTCTTCTGGCATGCGTGAAACTAACAGACCGATATGTTGCTGACAGACAATTCCCCGACAAGGCGATAGATGCATTAGACGAGGTCGGTGCAAAGGTACATCTGAGGGGTGTACAAGTGCCGCCGGAACTTGTTGAGGCAGAGAATGAACTCGAAGAGGTTAAAAAGAAGAAACAGAACGCGGTAAAAAACCAGAATTTTGAACTTGCTGCAAGTTTCAGAGACCGTCAGGTAGTTCTCGAGAAGACTGTTGCCGACATACAGGAGATGGCAAAGAACGGAAGTATGGAGACCTTTACAGATGCCACAGCAGAAGATGTGGCAAATGTCGTTTCCGTAATGGCTGGCGTTCCTGTACAGAAAGTGTCGCAAAAGGAGAATGACAAACTGAAGGATATGGCTGCACAGCTTATGAACGATGTTGTGGCACAGGATGCGGCAGTCAAGAAAACCGTAAAGGCAATACAGAGAAACCGCCTTGGGTTGAGAGACCCTCATCATCCGATAGGGGCATTCATGTTCCTTGGACCTACGGGAGTGGGAAAGACATATCTCGCAAAAAAACTTGCCGAACATATGTTTGGCAGTGCTGACGACATAATACGTATTGACATGAGCGAATACAGCGAAAGCTTTAACACGTCGCGCCTTATCGGAGCACCTCCAGGATATGTAGGCTACGAGCAGGGCGGACAGCTCACTGAAAAGGTGCGCCGCCACCCGTATTCCATAGTCTTGCTCGACGAGATAGAGAAGGCACACGGAAAGGTCTTCAACATGCTGCTGCAGGTGCTCGACGAGGGCAGACTTACCGATGGCAACGGAAGACTCGTGGATTTCAGCAATACCATAATCATCATGACAAGTAATGCCGGAACACGCCAGCTAAAGGACTTCGGCAAGGGCATAGGCTTTAATGCCGGTTCTTTCTCTGCCGATATGAAGGAAGAGGACAAGGAATACGCACGTAGCATCATACAGAAAAGCCTAAGCAAACAATTCAGTCCGGAATTTCTCAACCGCCTCGATGAAATCATCACCTTTGATCAGCTTGACCTGAAGGCAATAAAGAAAATTATCGACATAGAGCTGAGAGGACTTGTAAAACGGCTCGAAGCACTCGGCTACGGACTTGAACTGACGGAGGAAGCAAAAGATTTCGTCGCTCGAAAGGGATACGATGTGCAGTTCGGTGCACGACCGCTGAAAAGAGCCATACAGACATATATCGAGGACGGCGTTTGCGAAATGATGCTCGAAGGCAAGCTAAAGGAGGGTGATGTAATTGTGGCAGACAAGGACAAAGATAAGGATGAACTTGTATTTAATGTGAAATAATGAATTTTATTTTCACTAATATAAAAGATTATTCATACCTTTGCATCATCTAAATATATTTTTGGCGAATATTAATACAATATAAATATGTATAGAACTAACACATGCGGAGAGCTTAGACTCTCTGATGCAGGAAAAGAGGTAACGCTTGCCGGATGGGTACAGCGAAGCCGAAAAATGGGCGGAATGACGTTCGTTGACCTTAGAGACCGCTATGGCATAACACAGCTCGTCTTCAATGAGGAAGTGGACGCAGAGCTCTGCGCGGCTGCCAACAAACTCGGTCGCGAGTATTGTATACAGGTGAAGGGTTCTGTCAACGAAAGACAGAGCAAGAACAACAAAATCCCTACAGGCGATATCGAAATTATTGCCTCTGAGCTTAATGTCCTTAGCGAGAGCCTCACACCTCCTTTCACTATAGAGGACAATACCGACGGAGGCGACGACATCCGCATGAAGTATCGCTATCTCGACTTGAGAAGACCTGCCGTGCGCAAGAATCTGGAACTGAGACACAGAATGACAATTCTTATAAGAAACTTCCTTGATGCACGCAACTTCATGGAAGTGGAAACTCCTATTCTCATCGGCAGTACACCGGAGGGAGCAAGAGACTTCGTCGTTCCTTCAAGAATGAACCCAGGACAGTTCTACGCCCTTCCGCAGAGTCCGCAGACATTAAAGCAGCTGCTTATGGTAAGTGGCTTCGACAGATATTTCCAGATTGCAAAGTGCTTCCGCGATGAAGATCTCAGAGCAGACCGCCAGCCGGAGTTCACACAGATAGATTGCGAAATGTCATTCGTTGACCAAGATGACGTTATAAATCTCTTTGAAGACATGGCACGCCATCTGTTTAAGGAGATTCGCGGCGTGGAACTCCCAGCCAAGTTGCAGCAGATGACATGGAAAGAAGCCATGAGAAGATTCGGAAGCGATAAACCGGACCTGCGCTTCGGCATGGAGTTCGTCGAGCTTATGGACGAACTGAAGGGAACCGGAGAATTCTCGGTATTCAATACTGCTGAATATATTGGTGGTATCTGTGCTCCCGGATGTGCAAAATATACAAGGAAACAGCTCGACCAGCTTGCTGATTTCGTAAAGAAACCACAGGTCGGTGCCAAAGGACTTGTATGGATAAAGGTTAACGAGGACGGAACGACAAAGAGCAGCATCGACAAGTTCTATACTCCTGAAACCCTCGCCGGTGTCGTAAAGAAGATGGATGCAAAACCGGGCGACTTGATTCTTATCCTGAGCGGCGACAATGCCAACAAGACAAGAATACAGTTGTGTAGTCTGCGCCTTGAGATGGGAGACAGACTGGGCTTGAGAGACAAGAACAAGTTTGAGTGCTTGTGGATTATAGATTTCCCACTTTTCGAATGGAGCGACGAAGAGCAGAGACTGATGGCAACACACCATCCGTTTACAATGCCAAATCCAGATGATATACCATTGCTCGATGAGCACCCGGAGGAAGTTCGTGCAAAGGCATACGACTTCGTTTGCAACGGTATTGAGGTAGGAGGCGGAAGCCTTCGTATCCACGATGGCAAACTGCAGGAGAAGATGTTCAAGATTCTCGGCTTCACTCCAGAAAGAGCCATGGCTCAGTTCGGATTCCTTATCAACGCATTCAAATACGGAGCACCGCCACATGCAGGTCTTGCTTTTGGCCTCGACAGATTCGTTTCCATTATGGCAGGTCTTGATTCAATACGCGACTGTATCGCATTCCCGAAGAACAACAGCGGACGCGACGTAATGCTTGACGCTCCTTCGTGTCTTGACGAAAAACAGTTGAAGGAATTGCAGATTAGCGTTGATGTAAATCAAGAAAACAAGTAAATAATCTTCTGAGCAGTCATAATCTGTGAAAATAAAACCAAAAAAGTAAAAAGTTTAAAATAAATGCACTATATTTGCAAAAGATTTATAAAGTAATAAGTTTCAGAGACTTAGTGCAGACTTAAATTTAATTTATTATTATGGTAGAAAAGAAAGTAACAGAAAAGAAGGTTGCTGCTAAGACAACAACAAAGAGAACAACAAGAAAAACTACAGCGAAAAAGGCTGCTGAAACAGTTGCTATCAATGCTGAGAATGTCGGCTTCAGAGCCGGTGACGTTTATCAGGCACTCTCTGTAGCAGAAAAAGCACTTAGCGTTGACGAAATTGCCAAGGCTGCAAAGATTTCCGTAGAGGAAGTTCTTCTTGGTATGGGATGGCTGCTAAAAGAAGGCAAGATTAAAGACGACAACAATAAGTTTGTCTTGGCATAACCAAGAGAAACGGCTTGATAAAGAGGACTGGTAATATTATATATATATTTCCAGTCCTTTTCTATATAAATACACAAAGAATCCTTATAAATACACTGGGTATCTTAATAAATACACAGGGTATCTTATTTTGAAAGTTAAATCTATTGCTTATGAACAATTACGAGCAAGACATAATACGAATACTGGAGGAAGCCGGGAAAAACGGCTTGCCCGTAAAGAAGATTGCCAAGCATGTTTATAACATGCGCAACGGATTGTTCAATCCTGTAAGTTATGATGAGGTATACAAGGATATTCTTGCATACATAAACAAAAACAACAAATCAAAGCGCCCGTTGCTCAAGAAAACAGGCAAATGGGGCTATTACTCTCTTTCTGACTATACAGGAGCGGCACGCCTGCAAACGTTCAATTTCGATGCCGTAGCTGAAGATGAAAACAACGATTACGACAGCGGCAAGGTCATCAGTAATGAAGATTTGTCTTTGTCCTTATTCGATTGATTCTTTGTGATATAATCACACACTATTACATTAAATTTCAAAAGTTAATTCTATAAAAATATTACTATGAGTAAACGATATTTCTTAGGACTTGATGTGGGAAGTTCATCGGTTAAGGCTTCCTTGGTAAATGTAGATAACGGTAAATGTGAGGCAACAACATTCTATCCCGAAAAAGAAGCTCCCATTATTGCTGTCAAAACAGGTTGGGCAGAACAGGAACCTTCCATGTGGTGGGAAAACTGTAAGCTGTGTATAAAGAAAGTGAAGGAGATGGCTGGTGCCGATGCCACTGACATTATGTCTGTCGGAATATCTTATCAGATGCACGGACTCGTATGTGTCGACAAGGAACTGAACGTATTGCGTCCTGCCATCATCTGGTGTGATTCCAGAGCTGTGCCCTACGGTGAAAAGGCTTTCCGCGATTTAGGTTCAGACAGGTGCCTGTCGCATCTGCTTAATTCCCCGGGAAATTTCACTCTTGCCAAATTGGCTTGGGTAAAGGAGAACGAGCCTCAGATTTATGAGAAGATATATAAGTTCATGCTGCCGGGAGATTTCATTGCCATGAAACTCAGCGGTATTGTAAATACTACAATCAGCGGACTTAGTGAGGGTATCCTTTGGGATTTCAAGGAGAAGAAAACAGCAGACTTCCTTCTTGACTATTACGGGATAGACAAGGCTCTTGTTCCGGATGTCGTATCTACATTCAGCATTCAGTGTAAGGTTTCTGCCAGTGCAGCTGCCGAAACAGGACTTGCCGAGGGTACGCCTGTTTCTTACAGAGCCGGCGATCAGCCCAATAATGCCTTGAGCCTCAATGTCTTCAATCCGGGCGAGATTGCTTCCACGGCAGGCACATCGGGCGTCGTTTATGGTGTGCTCGGAAATGTGGGCTATGATGAGAAGAGTAGGGTAAACACCTTCGCACACGTGAATTATACAGAGGAAACGGAGCGACTCGGTGTACTGTTGTGCATTAACGGTACCGGAATCCTGAATGCCTGGACAAAGAGAAACATCGCTCCAGAGGGCATCTCTTATTACGACATGAATGCCATTGCCGAGAGGGTTCCTATTGGAAGCGACGGCGTGTCTGTCATTCCTTTCGGAAATGGTGCAGAGCGCGTTCTTGAGAACCGCGAAGTTGGCTGCTCCGTATACGGACTGAATTTCAACAAGCATACAAACGCCAATATAATCCGTGCCGCACAGGAGGGAATCGTTTTCAGTTTCTGCTATGGAATGGAGATAATGAATGCCATGGGTATGGATATCAAGAAGATTCATGCTGGAAAGGCTAACATGTTCCTGAGTGAACTGTTCCGTGATACGCTTGCAGGTGTGAGCGGAGCAACGATTGAGCTTTACGAGACTGACGGTAGCGTTGGTGCTGCTAAGGGTGCCGGTATGGGCTGCGGATATTACAAGGATAACAATGAGGCTTTTGAATCGCTCGAGAAGCTTTCTGTAATAACTCCAGATGAGAGTCGTCGTGCTCAATATCTTGATGCTTATGCTACATGGAAGGAGAGACTTGACAATCTGATCAGGTAATTGCTTCGTTTTATATTCTTCCCCTCTCCCGTCTCCCCTTCCAGGGGAGAAGCGGTTACCATTGTAAGCGACATGCCGTTGTTGACGTTACTCATACCGTTGTTGACGTTACCTATATAAGCGACATATAGTTGTTGACGTTACCTATATAAGCGACATGCCGTTGTTGACGTTACTCATACCGTTGTTGACGTTACCTATATA
>ERZ808246.423-NODE-423-length-35859-cov-8.116831_pt1 | contig 35859 bp, 29 predicted proteins | sample MGYA00521083_ERZ808246 | MGnify/ENA primary metagenome ERZ808246 (study PRJEB31516, sample SAMN03275577) | gut metagenome | biome: mammalia-associated habitat; material: feces | host: Papio cynocephalus | place: Kenya | collected 2012-07-07 ...
CCTTGATGACCTTCAGGTCGGCCTCGTCCTCCACCACCACCTGGGTGGTGCCGTAAAAGTCGCGCAGCACCACGAAGGCCAGGCTGCCGCCCACCTCGCGGACATTCTCCATCCAGCCCACGATCTTCACGGACTTGCCCACATCGGCCAGCCGCAGCTCGTTGCAGGTATGTGTACGCATCTGCATCATGTTGTTTTCCTCCTGTTTTGAATACAGTTTGTATAAATTTATAAGAATATTGCGGTTTGTTTATGGATTTGCCGGTTTATTTCTCCACGATGACCTTGCCGCGGTTCCTCTCGGCAAGACCGTCCTGCACCCGCGCCAGCGTACCGGCGAAGTCCAGCGTGGTCTGCTCACCGCTGGTCATATCCTTGCAGGCGATGACGTTGTTCTTTACCTCGTCCTCGCCCAGGAACACCACATAGGGCACGCCGGTCTTGTCGGCGTAGTTCATCTTGGCCTTGAACTTCTTTTGCTCGGTGTACAGCTGGGTGCGGATGCCGGCGTCCCGCAGCTTTGTGGCCAGCGTGACGGCGGCGGACAGATCCTCGGTCATGGGCAGGATCAGCACGTCCGCCGGGGCGGTGGGCAGGTCGCCGTTGAGCATACCCTGCTCGCCCAGCACGTAGAACAGCCGGGTCAGGCCGATGGAGATGCCCACGCCGGGCAGCTGCTTATCGGTGTAGTACGCCGCCAGATTGTCGTACCGGCCGCCGGAGCAGACGGAGCCGATCTCCGGGTGGTCCAGCAGCGCCGTCTCGTACACGGTGCCGGTGTAGTAGTCCAGGCCGCGGGCGATGGTCAGGTCCACGGCGAAGTTCTCCTCCGGCACGCCGAAGGCGGACAGGTACTTCACCACGGTCTTCAGCTGGTCCAGGCCCTCGTCAAACGTCTCGTTCCGGCCGGCATAGCCCTCCAAGGCGGAGAGCACCTGGTCGTTGCTGCCGGTGATGGCGATGAACGTCAGGATCTCGTCGGCGTTTTCGGCGGACACGCCCACCTCGTCGGTCAGCAGGGTGCGGACCTTGTCCGCGCCGATCTTGTCCAGCTTGTCCACGGTACGCATGATGTCGCCGGACTTCTCCGTCAGGCCCAGCATGGCGTAAAAGCCGTTGAGGATCTTCCGGTTGTTCACCCGGATGCAGAAGCGCCTGAGCCCCAGCTCGCTGAACGCCCGGTAGATGATGGCGGGCATCTCGGCCTCGTTGGTGATGTCCAGCCTGCCGTCGCCGATCACGTCGATATCCGCCTGATAGAATTCACGGAAGCGGCCCCGCTGGGCGCGCTCGCCCCGGTAGACCTTGCCGATCTGGTAGCGGCGGAAGGGGAAGGACAGGTCGTTGTAGTGCAGGGCCACATACTTGGCCAGGGGTACCGTCAGATCAAACCGCAGGGCCAGGTCGGCGTCGCCCTTGTTGAAGCGGTAGATCTGCTTTTCCGTCTCGCCGCCGCCCTTGGCCAGCAGCACCTCCGCCGCCTCGATCACCGGGGTATCCAGCGGGGTGAAGCCGTACAGGGCATAGGTGCGGCGCAGGATGTCCATCATGCGCTCCATCTGCTGCTGCGGCTTGGGCAGCAGCTCCATAAAGCCGGACAGGGTCCGGGGGGTCATTTCAGCCATTTTCCGTCTCTCCTTTATCTTCGGTGGTTTCGTTTGTTTCAGCAGGCGCCGACAGCGCCTCCGCGCCGGACGTCAGCGTGTGGGCGGCGGTCTCCCGGGCGGCCTCGGCCTCCGCCTCGTGCTTCAGCTCCCAGGCCACCTCGCGGTAGATGTCATCCAGGGCCCGGCCCTTCTTCACGCCGATGCGCCGGCCGATGATGCCGCCGACGATGGCCAGCGCCAGGCCTGCGTACCACAGCCCCGGGAAAATGACGGGCAGCAGCAGGCCCGCCAGCGCGCCGAACCAGACACCCAGCTCCTCGTAGTGGCCCCGGACGGCGTGGTAGGCGCCCTTTTTCTCCCGAAGGCGCGCCATGCGCTTCAGCTGCGCCAGGCACATACCGACCCGCAGCAGCGCCAATGCCGTCAGCGGGATGAAGATATCCCGCACGTGGTTGTTGATGAAGTCCAAGACAGCCTGCATAGCGTTCTCCTTTGCGTTATTACCGGCGGCGCGGACGAAAAAACGCTCCCGTCCCTGCATTGGGACGAGAGCGTAAAACACTTCGTGGTGCCACCCAAATTCGGCCTTGCGGCCCTTTTTGCTCCTGTTACGGGGAGCGCGCCGTGGATGTTTCCATCCCCGCTAACTCGCTGTCTTCACCTGTGCCTTGCCGCGGTGCGCTTTCAGCCGATGGCGCGCCTCTCTTGCAGCGGCGGTGTACAGGCTACTCCTGCGAGGTCTGCACGGTTATTTTTTATTGTATGCGATTTGCCGATGGTTGTCAAGCCTGCAAGTTGACAAAAAATCGACAATATGCTGCACTGCCCTCATGGAGCGCGGGTGCGCTGCAAACAACGGCAGGCGGTTTTGGTTACACCTCTGGAAAGGAGGTGGAACCATGCGTATTACTTTCCATATTGGTGCGTATACGATCACCATTATCGTAAAGAAACGTGAAAACCGCCACTCGGGCAAGTGACGGTTTTCATAGAATAAACTTGTCATTCAACTGAGCCAAAACCGCTTGTCGCAGTCTGCTCTGTCTCCATTATACCCGGTGGCTTGCGTTTGTCAAGCCGCCGGGTGAATTTTTGTGGCTGTCAAGCCGTAAACGGCTTGTTCTTGGGGTTGACGATGTCGCGCCAGTCCAGGTCGCCCCGGTCCAGACCCAGCACCAGCATCTCGGCGGTGGCCAGGTTGCTGGCAAAGGGCACGTTGTTCTGGTCGCACAGGCGGGAGATATACGCGATGTCCGCGTCCGGCGTTTTCTGGTTGGGGTCGCCGAAGCACAGCACCATGTCGATCTCGTTATAGGCGATGCGGGCGGCGATCTGCTGTCCGCCGCCGTGGGCGAAGGACAGGAAGCGGTGTATGGTCAGCCCGGTGGCGTCGGCGATCTGCTGGCCGGTGCGGGCGGTGGCGCAGAGGGTGTGCTTGGCCAGGATGCCGCAGTAGGCGGTGCAGAACTGGACCATCAGCTCTTTGCGGTTGTCGTGTGCCATCAATGCAATATTCATGGAGGGGGCTCCTTTCCTTATATCTTCATCAGCGGGGCTTTCTGCCCCATGATGCGTTTCGCAATGTTTTCATAGGCCCGGGCGGCGTAGTAGTTCTGCTCCCGCAGCACCAGTCCGCGGTTCAGGCAGTAGGGGACGTCCGGGTCCTCCGGGATCACGCCCAGCAGCGGCAGACCTGCCGCGTCGATGGCGTCGTCGATGGTGGTGTGCAGCTGACGCAGCACCTTTTTGGACACGCGGCCCACCACCAGGTGTACCGTCCCGCTGGGGAAGGCGGACAGCTCCGCGGCGGTGCGCTGGGCGTCACGCATGGCGGACACGTCCGTGGTGGTGATGACGATCACCTGGTCGGCCATGCACGCCGCCATCTGGAAGCCCTGTCCCAGTCCGGCGGGCGCGTCGATCAGGCACCAGTCGTAGCTTTCCCGTATCTCCCGGGCCAGCGCCTGCAGCTTCGGCACCGACAGGGACAGCGGTCGGTCGGCCATGGGCGCGGTCAGCAGAAAGAGGGAGGGGTATCGCTCGTGGGGCACCGCCGCCTCGCGCAGGGTGCAGCGGCCCTCCAGCACATCGGAGAAGTCCATCAGCGCCCGGTCGCTGAGCCCCAGCGCCAGATCCAAATTCCGCAGGGTGATGTCGCAGTCCAGGCACAGCACACGCTGCCCCATGTGGGCCAGCGACAGCGCCACGTTGGCGGTGAAGGTGGTCTTGCCGGTGCCGCCCTTGCCGGACGCCACGGCGATGATCTTGCCCATGGACTTCCTCCTTTCGCGGGCCGCTTATACCAGCGGCGCTTTTTTGATCCGGGCAAAGGCCCGGGGAAATTGCCTGGGGGTGGGATGTGCCTTGTCGATGGACACGATGCGGTGCACCACGTCCGTCTCCGGCACAGTGTAGTCCGTGACGCCGGCCAGACGTCCGCCCAGCTGGGCGATGGCGCTGTGGGCCTGCCGTATCTCCTCGTCGGTGGAGACGGATTTCATGGCGGCGAACCGACCGCCTACCTTTACCAGCGGCAGCGTCAGCTCGCACAGCACGTTCAGCTGGGCCACGGCACGGGAGGCGGCCAGATCGAACTGCTCCCGGTGCTGCGCGGCGAATTCCTCCGCCCGGGCGTGGACGCAGGTCACGTTTTTCAGGCCCAGGTCCGTCTGGACCTCCCGCAGGAAGTCCACCCGCTTGCCCAGACTGTCCAGCAGCGTGAAGCGGGCGTCCGGCGCCAAGATCGCCAGCACCATGCCGGGGAAGCCCGCGCCGGTACCCACGTCGATGACGCGCTTGCCGGACAGATCCAGCTGCGCCGCCAACGCCGCGCAGTCCAGCAGATGCAGGGTGGCCACGTCACGGGGCGCGGTGATGGCCGTCAGGTTCATCACCTTGTTCTTTTCCAGCAGCAGTTCGGCGTAGCGCTCCAGCTTGTCCGCGGCGGCGGGGTCCAGGTCCAGGGCCGTCAGGCCGGCGGTCAGGAGGTCCCTCATTTCTGCTGCGCTTTCAGCAGGTCGCGGATCTCGGTCAGCAGCTCCTCGCTGGTGGGCTTGGGATCCTCCGCGGGGGCGGGGGCCTCCTCTTCTTTCTTCTTGAGGGAGGCCAGCTTGTTCATGGCCTTGACCAGCAGGAACATGGCGAAGGCCACGATGATGAAGTCGAGGATCACGGCCAGCAGATTGCCGATGCCCAGGGTGACCGGGTCCGCCCCCGCCGCCACGGCGGCGCTGTTGAGCAGGATGTTCCACTGGGTCAGGTCGATGCCGCCGGTGATGAGCCCGATCAGGGGCATGATGATGTCATTGACGATGGAGGTGGTGATCTTGCCGAAGGCGGCGCCGATCACAACGCCGATGGCCATGTCCATGACGTTTCCGCGCATGGCGAAGGTCTTGAATTCCGCAAAAAACTTCTTCATGTGTACAAAACTCCTATACTAAGAGTATAATCAAAGACAACTATTACGACACGCTATCAGCGCAGCGGCACCAGGCGCTCTTTGCCGCCCATGTAGGGCTGCAGCGCCTTGGGTACCAGCACGGAGCCGTCCGCCTGCAGGTTGTTCTCCAGCAGGGCGATGAGCATACGGGGCGGGGCCACCACGGTGTTGTTCAGGGTGTGGGGCAGGTACAGCTTGCCGTCCTCGCCGCGGACGCGGATCTTCAGGCGGCGGGCCTGGGCGTCGCCCAGGTTGGAGCAGGAGCACACCTCAAAGTACTTCTGCTGGCGGGGGGACCAGGCCTCGATGTCGCAGGATTTGCACTTCAGGTCCGCCAGGTCGCCGGAGCAGCACTCCAGCTGGCGTACCGGGATATCCAGGCTGCGGAACAGCTCCACGGAGTAGCGCCACATCTTCTCATACCATGCCTTGGAGTCCTCGGGCTTGCAGACCACGATCATCTCCTGCTTTTCGAACTGGTGGATGCGGTACACGCCGCGCTCCTCGATGCCGTGGGCGCCCTTTTCCTTGCGGAAGCAGGGGGAGTAGGAGGTCAGCGTCTGGGGCAGCTTGTCCTCCGGCAGGATCTGGTCGATGAACTTGCCGATCATGGAGTGCTCGCTGGTGCCGATCAGGTACAGGTCCTCGCCCTCGATCTTGTACATCATGGCGTCCATGTCCGTCTGGCTCATCACGCCCTCCACCACGTTGCCGTGGATCATAAACGGCGGGATGCAGTAGGTGAAGCCCTTGTCGATCATAAAGTCGCGGCCATAGGCGGTGACGGCGGAGTGCAGACGCGCGATGTCGCCCATCAGGTAATAGAAGCCGTTGCCGGATACCCGGGCGGCGGCGTCCATATCCACGCCGTCAAAGCGCTCCATGATCTCCGTGTGGTAGGGGATGGGGAAGTCCGGGGTCTTGGGCTCGCCGAAGCGCTCCACCTCTACGTTGCAGCTGTCGTCCGGGCCAATGGGCACGGACTCGTCGATCATCTGGGGGATGACCAGCAGCAGCTTGTTCATGGCGGCCTCGGCGTTGGCCTTCTTCTCCTCCAGACGGGTCATGCGCTCGGCGTTGGCCTTGACGGCGGCGTTGTTGGCATCGATCTCCGCCTGAAGGGCGGCCTTCTCCGCCTCGTCGGCGCACTTTTTCAGCCTGCCGAACAGAGGACCGTTGGCCTTGGAAATCTTGTTGCGCTCGGCCTTCAGGGCCTCACCCTCGTTGATGGCCTCGCGGCGCTCGCTGTCCAGGGCGATGACCTCGTCCACCAGGGGCAGCTTGGCGTTCTGGAACTTCTTGCGGATATTCTCCTTTACCAGGTCCGGGTTCTCCCGGATAAACTTGATGTCAAGCATATTCTATACCTCTATTCGATGATGTTTCACGTGAAACGCTTATCGCTTTCCCAGCTTCTCCAGGGACTCCAGCAGGGCGTTCAGGTCCTCGGTGCCGTAGTATTCCAGCTCGATGCGGCCCTTTTTCTTGCCGTTGACGATGCGGCAGGGGCGGCCCAGCTTCTCGCCCAGCTCGCGGGCGGCCTCCTCAACATAATTGACGGAGAGCGCGTCCTTTTGGGGCTTTTCTTTTTTCTCGGCGGTGAGCTTTTTTACCAGCAGCTCCGTCTGGCGGACGGAGAGGGCATCCTTGACCACCGTCTCTGCGGCGGCCTGCTGCTGCTTGCTGCCCAGCGCCAGCAGGGCGCGGGCGTGGCCTGCGGACAGCCGTCCGTCCTCCACCATGGCCCGCACCGGCTCGGTCAGCCCCAGCAGGCGCAGGGCGTTGGCCACGGTGGGGCGGGACTTGCCCACCCGCTGGGCGCATTCGTCCTGGGTCATGCCGTACTGCTCCGTCAGCACACGGTAGCCCTCGGCCTCTTCGATGGGGTTCAGGTCCTCCCGCTGGAGGTTCTCGATCATGGCCAGCTCCATGGCCTTGCGGTCGTCAGCCTCGATGACCACCACGGGCACCTGTGTCAGCCCGGCCATCCGCGCCGCGCGCCAGCGCCGTTCGCCGGCGATGATCTGGTAATACCCGGATTGCAGCTTCCGCACCGTCAGCGGCTGGATGATGCCGTGTATACGGATGGAGTCCGCCAGGTCGCTGAGGGCCTCCGGCTCAAAGCTTTTCCTGGGCTGGGTGGAGCAGCTCTCCACCTGGCTGATGGGCAGCAGCAGGGAGGAGGCGCGCTCGTCCTTGGCGGCGATGACGTCATCGCCCAGCAGTGCGCTCAGTCCCTTGCCCAGACCTTTCGTGTTCGCCATACCGCGTCTCCTTTCAGCAGTTGTTCTTCCGCAAAAATTCCGCCGCCAGCGCCGTATATGCGTCCGCGCCCCGGCAGGTCTTGTCATAGGCGGTGATGGGCTTGCCGTGGCTGGGCGCCTCGCTTAGCCGCACATTCCGCGGGATCACGGTGCTGTACACCTTCCCGGCGAAAAACCGCTTCAGCTCCTGGGCCACCTGAATGGACAGGTTGGTGCGGCCGTCGAACATGGTCAGCAGCACGCCCTCGATATCCAGCCCGGGATTCATGCTGCGCCGCACGATACGCACGGTGTTCATCAGGTCGCTGAGGCCCTCCAGCGCGTAATACTCGCCCTGCACCGGCACCAGCAGGCTGTTGGCGGCGCACAGCGCGTTCAGCGTCAGCAGCTCCAGCGAGGGCGGACAGTCGATGAAAATGAAATCGTAATTGTCCGCCACCTGCCGCAGCGCGGCCTTCAGCAGGAACTGCCGGTCATCCATGCTGATCATCTCCACGCCGGCGCCGGCCAGCGCCTTGCTGCTTGGCAGCACGTCGCCATAGGGCGTGGTCACGATCAGCTGGGCCGTCTCCGCGCCGTTGATGAGCGCATCGTAGACACCGTTGCTGGTGGTTTTGTCCACGCCCATGCCGCTGGTGGCGTTGGCCTGGGGGTCAAAATCGCACAGCAGCACCCGCTTGCCCGCGGCCTTTACGGCGGCGGCCAGGTTCACGCAGGTGGTGGTCTTGCCCACGCCGCCCTTCTGATTTACGATCGCAATGATTTTCGCCACAGCAAATTCCTCTTTCTGTCTGAGTTCGATACTATAGTATATACCACCTGCATGGTGGGTTTCAAGAGGGAAGTTGCAAATTTTCGCCCTTTTGTTTCACGTGAAACATAAAGAGACAAAAGCGGGGCGGCTGTTTCACGTGAAACAGCCGCCCCATTCCTCATATCAGTATCACGCCGTCCAGCGGCGGCAACGTCAGATGCGCTTTCCCGTCGATGACAAGAAATCGCTGTCCGGTCACCGCGTCCTGTACGGTGGGGCGGTCCCAGTCCACCGCCACCGGCAGGGGGGAGGGACCGGCGTTCAGCGCCGTTACCGTGCGCTCGCCCTCGTGGGTGCGCTCAATGACCAGAGCGCCGCCGCGGGCCAGCAGATAGCGCAGGGCGCCCGAGCGCAGGCTCTCGCGTGTTCGCCGCAGCTGGCCCAATGTGCGGAAGAAGTCCGTCAGCGCCGTATCCTCGCCGCCCCAGGGGAAGGTGCCCCGGTTCAGCGGATCCTCGAAGCCCTGCACGCCGGCCTCGTCGCCGTAGAACAGGGTGGGGGAGCCGGGAAAGCTGTAGAGCAGCATTCCCGCCAGGCGGAGCTTTGCCCGGCCCCGGGCCAGCTCGGCGGGGGAGAGGCGGTATGCGGCCCGTTCGGACTTTGTCGCCGGTGTGCTGTCCGCGCCCAGCAGCGTCAGGATGCGCGCTGTGTCGTGGGTGCCCAGGAAGTTCATGGCGCCGTAGAAGGCGAAGGGCGGATAGTTCTCGCGGATCGTCTCCATGCTCTCGCGGAAGGCCGCGGCGTCGCCGCCGCCCAGCCAGTTCAGCAGTGCCGTGCGGAAGGGGTAGTTCATCAGGCCGTGGACCTGACGTCCCAGCAGGTATCTGCGCCGCTGGGAATAGGCGACCTTGTTGCTGCCGTCCTCCCAGACCTCGCCCAGCAGATAGGCCCCGGGCTTTTCCGCGTCGATGGCCGACCGGATGCCCTCGATAAAATCGCCGGGCAGCTCGTCGGCCACATCCAGCCGCCAGCCGTCCGCGCCGCAGCGCAGCCAATGCCGCACGATGCTGTCCGGACCGCCGAAGATGAAGGCGCGATAATCCGGCTGCGCCTCGTTGACGGCGGGCAGCGTCTTTACGCCCCACCAGGCGTCGTAATCCGACGGCCACGGGTGGAAGCTGTACCAGCTGTAATACTGTGAGTCCCGGCTCTGGGCCGCCCCCGGCTCCGGGTAGTAGCCCTCGGCGTTGAAATACCGGCTGTTGCTGCCGGTGTGGTTGAACACGCCGTCCAATATCACACGCATCCCGCGCTCATGGGCGGCGGCGCACAGGGCGCGGAAGTCCGCCTCCGTGCCCAGCAGCGGGTCGATGGCGCGGTAGTCGCCGGTGTCGTAGCGGTGGTTGCTGGCGGCCTCGAAGATCGGGTTCAGATACAGCGTCGTCACGCCCAGACCCGCCAGATAGTCCAGCTTCTCTGTGATGCCCTGCAGCGAGCCGCCGAAGAAGTCCCGGTTGGTGATCTGTCCGTGCTCGTCCGGCAGGAACACCGGCTGCTCGTTCCAGTCGCGGTGCAGCCACCGGTGCCCGGGCATATGGCGCACGTCCGGCATGGATACACGGCGGAACCGGTCCGGGAAGATCTGGTACGTCACGCCGTGCCCGAACCAGTCCGGGGCGGGGGTGGGCTCGTATACCGTCAGCTGCCAGCGCTCCGCCTTCTCCGGCGCGTCCTGCACGCCGTTCTTGCCGTACCACACGCAGCGCCCGTCCGCGTCCGCCAGCCGGAAGCAGTACCAGCACAGCTCGCCGTCAGCCGGCGCGTTGTATGTGCCGGAGAAGCCGCCCTCCGCCGGCGGCAGGGCGCACGCGACCTCCGTGCCTGCGAACTCCCGGAGCACCAGCAGCTCGCAGCCGTAGTAGGTGTCGTCCTCCAGCGCGAAGCGCACTTCGGCGCCGCAGGGTACGGCGCCGAAGGGGTCTTTGTAATGTGTGTCTCTCGAATTGAAATAGGGTCCCATGTGTGCCTCTTGTCTCTGTAACAGATTTACCGCATCAGCGCGTCCTCGCCGGCGGCGGTGGCGCCGGTGCCGTCCCGGGTGAACCAGGCGTTGATGATGTCCACGGCGGCGTTGGCCAGCAGACTGCCGCTGCCGCCCTTCTCCACCACGATGGCGATGGCGATCTCCGGATCGTCATAGGGGGCGTAGGCCACAAAGGTGCCGTTGGCGATATCCGTACCCACCTGGGCCGAGCCGGTCTTGGCGCCGGCCTCCACCACACAGCGGGAAAAGGCGCTCCGCAGGGAATCGTAGGTCAGGTCGTGCATACCCTTGGTCACCGCCGCCATGGTGCTGTCCGAGATGTTCAGGTCGTTCAGCGGTCCTTTGTTGTATACGTCGATAATTCGTGAATTATCATAGGATTTTACGTTTTTCAGAAGATGCGCCTCATAGTGCTCGCCGCCGGACACCAGCGTGGCCACATAGTTGGCCAGCTGCAGGGGGGTGAACAGGTTGTAGGACTGGCCGATGGCCGCCGTGATGGTCTGGCCGTCGGTCCACTCCCGGTCGTGGGACTCCGCCCACTCCGGGGAGGCCAGCACGCCGCTGACGTCGCCGATCTCAATGCCCGTGGACTGTCCCAGGCCGAAGGCCGTGGCGTACTCGTCCAGCTTCTTGATGCCTGTCAGACGGCCTACCTCGTAGTAGAAGTAGTTGCAGGAGTCCACGATGGCCTGGCTGACATTGATGCGGCCGTGGGTGGTGTGGGCCTGCCGCCAGATCCAGCACATGGGCTGCGGGTCCGTGTAGTAGGTGTAGATGCCCTTGTCCTCGATGATCGTGCTGGGGGTGATGATGCCCTCCTCCAGCGCCGCCACGGACGTGCACAGCTTGAAGGTGGAGCCGGGGGCGTACACGCCCTGGGTGGCCCGGTTGAACATGGGCAGGCGTTCGTCCTTTACCAGCTCCTCATAGTCCTGGTTGAACGTCTCCAGGTCATAGGTGGGGTAGCTGGCCATGGCCAGCACCTCGCCGGTGCCCACCTCGATGACCACCGCCGCGCCGCCGCGCTCGTTGCTGTCTTTGTCGATCATGCCCTGAATGGTGCTGGCCAGCGTGTCCTCCACCACCTGCTGCAGGTCGATGTCGATGGTCAGCGCCACGGTGCCGCCGGGCTGGGGCTCCCGGGTGTACAGCTCGCCGGTGATCTTGCCGTTCTCATCGGTGGTGATGAGCCGCTTGCCGTCCTTGCCGTGGAGGTATTCCTCAAAGGCCTTCTCCACGCCGTCCTTGCCCACCAGGTCGTTCATGTTGTAGCCCTTGTCGGCGTAGCCCACATAGCCGGTGCTCTCGTCGCTGCGCCACTCCTCCTGCCAGATGGCGCCCACGGTGCCCAGAATGTGCGCCGCCAGCTTGGTGTTGTACACCCGCGCCGCCGCCGTCTTGATGGTCACGCCCCGGTACTTTCCGTCGGTGATGCGGCCCAGCAGCTCTGTGGACACATCCTCGGCAAAGGTGTAGCTGCTGCGTCCGTCCAGCTCATACCGCACGCCCACGATCAGCCGCGCCTGCGCGTCGGTATAGCTGTCGTCGACCTTATAGAGCTTCCGCATGGCGGCCAGCACCTCCGCGCTGCCGCCGTCCGTGGGCAGCTTGTTGTCCTCCAGATATTCCCGGAAGCTCTCCGTCAGGCTCTTGCCGGTCAGGCGGGGGGAGGATCCCGTGGTCATGGGCAGTGTGTCGTTCCATGTGACGCCCTGCTCCTGACACAGCTGTATCAGCCGCCAGATGGCGTCGTTCAGCGCGGCCTCGTCCTTGTCAAAGGCGCTCGTGTCGAACACCAGCGTATAGGCCAGCCGGTTGCTCACCAGTACCTTGCCGTTGCGGTCGGTGATGATGCCCCGGGAGGCCGTCACCGTTTCGCTGGCGGTGTTGCTGGTGATGGACCTGGCCCGGTTCTCACTGCCATGTACCACCTGTGCGTCATACAGCACCGCAAAAAACAGTACCAGAAACGCACAGAAAAACCCCAGCAGCACATACACCCGCCGCCGGGAGGGGTGAGGATTTTTCATCATAACTCGGTTCTCCTATGGTCATTCGCTCAGTGTCCGCCGCTGGACCCACCGGAACAGCGGGTGCGCCGCCGCCGCGAAGGGCAGCGAAACCAAAAGCTCCCTGCCCAGCAGCAGGCCCGCCGCGGTCAGCCCCGCGCCGCTGTGTCCCGCCAGCACCGCCATGTGCAGCAGTCCGCAGAGCAGCATACATACGCCTGTCACCACCAGCGAGCACACCACGCCCGCCATGATGACCTGTCCACTCAGCAGCCACGCTGCCGCCGCGCCCAGCAGGAACGTTAGCGCGTAAAAGCACGGCAGCCCCGCCACCGGCGAGAGAAGGTCGCACACCAGTCCGAAGAACACCGCGTACAGCAGTGCCTGCTCATTGCGCTCCAGCGTGGCCGGTATCACCGCGATAGCCGGCAGCAGGAAGGGGTGCACGCCCCATACCCGCACGCGCACCAGCACCAGTCCCTGCAGCAGCACCAGTGCCAGCGCGCACAGACAGTACAATATCCATTTCAGCAGTATCGCCCGCCGCGTCATAGCCGTCCTCCGTTATTGGATCACGTCAAAATCCGTGATGATAAACATCTCCTGTATCTCCGCCACATCGCACTTGGGCGAGAGCACCGCATACCGCGCCAGTCCGCCGTCGTCCGTCTGCACGGACTCCACCGTGCCGATCACCAGACCGGCGGGATAGTAGCCGCCCAGTCCGGATGTGACGATCACATCGCCCTTGATCAGGCTCGCGCTGTCGTTGAGATATTGCAGCCGCAGCCGGCCCTCGGCCATCAGGGCCAGGTCGCCGCCGGCCACCGCCGTCTCGCCGGTGCGGAATACCCGCGCGCCGAACTGGGAGTCCGTGTCCAGCACCGTGGACAGCCGGCACCAGTTCAGTCCCACATCCGTGACCGCGCCCACCAGATTCCCTGCGCTGTCCACCGCACAGTCGCCTATGGCCACACCGTGCTGACTGCCCCGGTCCAGCACCAGCGTACTGGCCCAGTTGGACACGTCGCGCTGGGTGACGCGGGCCGCCTCGAACACCAGGTCGCTGCGCTGCTGCCGCAGCCCCAGCAGCTGGCGCAGCTCTTTATTCTCGGTCGCCGCCGGCTCCATCTGACGCAGCTGCTCCTCCAGCTCCGCGATCTGCTGCCGCAGCTCGTCGTTCTCCTGCTGCAGGGTCTCCACATCCTCAAACCGCTGGCCGATGCCGCCGACCCAGCCCGCCACGGCGGATCCCGCCGCCCGGAAGGGCGAGGCGATCACGCCCAGGGCATTGTGCAGCAGCCCCGTCCCGGAGCTCAGGGCCGACACCACGCACAGCGTCACCGCGATGGTGGCCGCCGCGGCCAGCAGCCATATTCCCGTTTTCGTAAAAAATCGCTTCATGTGTCGTTTGTTCCTCTCTGAAGTCTCCCCCGGCAGGGGAGGCGGCAGCGCACCCTCTCAGAGGGGGCGAAGGGGGGCTTTATCCCAGCAGCTGTATCCCGAAGGCGCCCAGCATCTCCGCCAGCAGCACCACCGGCAGCCCCATCACGTTGAAAAAGTCGCCGTCGATGCGCTCCACCAGCAGCGCGCCCTGCCCCTGTACGCCGTAGGCCCCGGCCTTGTCCATGGGCTCGCCCCCGGCGATGTACGCCTTCAGCTCCCGCGCCGTGGCCGGACGGAAATACACGTCCGTGTGCTGGGCGCGGGTCAGGGCTTTCGCCCCCTGCCGCACCGTCACGCCGGTGCAGACGGTGTGGCGCCGGCCCTGCAGGGCCGTCAGCATTTGCAGGGCCTCCGCCTCGTCGGCGGGCTTGCCCAGCTTCTTGTCGTCCAGAAACACCATCGTATCCGCCGTGATGACGATCTCGTCCGCGTCGGAGGCCACCGCCTGGGATTTTTCCCGGGAGATGTAGCACACCGTCTCCTCCGGCGTCAGCCCGGCGGGGAAGTACTCCTCCACCTCCGGCACCCGGACGGTGAAGTCGGTGATGCCCATCCGACGCAGAAGCTCCTGCCGCCGGGGAGACCCGGAGGCCAGCACGATCTTTGCCATATACGTCACCTGCCTGTGGAGCCGAAGCCGCCGGCGCCCCGGTCCGTCTCGTCCAGATCGTCCACCACGGCAAGAGACGGCTGCACCACCGGCACCACCATCAGCTGGGCGATCCGGTCACCGGGCTGCACCGTGTACGGTTCGCTTCCCAGGTTTATCAGTCCTACGCCGATCTCGCCCCGGTAGTCGCTGTCGATGACGCCCACGCCGTTGGACAGGCACACGCCCTTCTTGATGCCCAGCCCGCTGCGGGCGAACACCAGCGCCGCGTAGTCCGCCGACGGCAGGGCGATGGCGATGCCCGTGGGCACCAGCCGCCGTTCACCGGCTGCCAGCGTCACCGCCTCGTCAATGCAAGCGCACAGGTCCATGCACGCCGCGCCGGCGGTGGCGAAGCGGGGGAGGGGTATCTCCGTCCCGAGCTTGGGGGACAGGGCTTTTATCTTCAGCTCCATAGTAACACCTTTTCTTCTTATAATTGAATACCTTTTGTAAATTATGATGAATGTTATACCATTTGTTTTACTCTGCGCCGCGGTAAAACAGCCCGCGTGTGCTGCTGCCGTCGGCGGAGACGGTCCCGGCCCTGTGGGCGCGGAGGAGCGCCGCGCACTCCGCCGCCGTCTCCGTGGTGAACCGCAGACGTCCGTATCGCAGGCCGCACCGGAACACCTCCGGCTTGTCCGCCAGCACCAGCGTCTTTCCGTTCTCGATCTCGCACCGGCACCCGTAGGCGCACAGCACCGGGAACTGCTCGCCCCGCCGGTCGGTCAGCACGCTGCCCGATCCGTGGGCGCAGCCCGCGCTGTTCTTCGTCACGCAGTTTTCGGTGATCATCAGCGGCAGGCGGCCGTAGACGATGGCCTCGCAGTCGATATATTTGCCGAGGTCCCGCACCTGCTGCCACCGCAGCTCGAAGCTGGCCGTCACGGACGATAGTCCCTGTTCCTGCCAGAAGCGCACCGCCCGGCTGTTGTACACGTTCAGGCCGAAGTCGCCGCGGAGCGTTTTGCCCAGCCCCTTCACGATGGCCAGGTGGCCCAGGTTGCCGATGGACGCGGACGTCACCTCCGGGTGCCGCTGCAGAATATCCTGGAGCACCGGCTCGTCCGCCGTGCGGAATATCCGGGGCAGCACCGCGCAGAACTCCGCCTGCCCGATATAGGGCGTCAGGTCCATCTTATCCAGCAGCTCCGCCGGAATATACACAACAGCGGGCCGTTCCGCCAGCAGCTCGGCCGTCAGCTGATCGGGCCGGCTGATGGACACGGTAAAGTCCATCTCCGCCGCGCCCGCCGGTGCCTCCGGCAGGGGAGAGGCGGGCAGCTCCCGGCGCTTCGGAATGTCCGTCCGCCGCGCCGCCAGCTCGTCCAGCAGCTCCCGCCGCAGGACGTTGACGGCGCTGGCGGACACCATCAGCCCCTCGTCCAGCTCCACCTCCACGCTGTCCGCCGTGAACACGGTGCCGCCGGTCTTCCTCAGCCGCTGCGTCAGCTCCTCCGCCGTCACCGCCCGGTTCCGGGCTTCCTCCGGGATATCGCCCGTGGCCAGGGCTATGGTCACGCCGTTCCGGACGGCGCAGGCGCCGCCCAGCCGCACCGGTTCGCCCCGGCGCACCGTCAGATGCAGGTTCACCGGTATCCTCCGGTTCTCTTTTCCGTTTTCATAGGTCTCACGGGCCGCGGCGAACAGCGCCTTCGGCTCCGGTACGTTTTCCGGCCGGGTGCCGAACATGGCCTTGCCCTTTTTACCAAGCCAGTAGCCGTCGGTGAAGCCGCTGCGGGAGAAGGCCTGCTCCAGCGCCCGGGACTCCTCCGCCGTGGGCAGCCGCTTTTCATCCAGCAGGCGGCGGTAGATGCCCGTCACCACGGCCACGTATTCCGGCCGCTTCAGCCGTCCCTCCAGCTTCAGGCAGGCCACGCCCATAGACGCCATATCCCGCAGATAGGCGGACAGGTTGGCGTCCTTCAGGCTCAGGGGATGCGCGTCCCGGCAGGGACCGTTCACGCCGTAGGGCAATCGGCAGGGCTGGGCGCAGGCGCCCCGGTTGCCGCTGCGCTGTCCCAGCACGGCGCTCATCTCGCACTGGCCGGAGTAGCACATACACAGCGCCCCGTGGCCGAACACCTCGATCTCCGCGCCGCAGCCGGCGCAGATCTCCCGTACCTCGTTCCGGTCCAGCTCCCGGGCCAGCACCACGCGCTCCATGCCCAGCGCCGCGGCCGCATTGGCGCCGCCCAGCGTGAACAGGCTCATCTGCGTGCTGGCGTGAAGAGGCAGGTCCGGCACGATCTCCTTTGCCAGTGCCAGCAGGCCCCAGTCCTGCACCAGCACCGCGTCCACGCCCATGGCATTGGCCTTTCGCAGCGATGCCGCCGCCCCGGGCAGCTCCCGGTCGGTCAGCAGGGTGTTCAGGGTTAGGAATACCCGCACGCCCCGCAGATGGCAGTACCGCACCGCCGACGCGAATTCCTCGTCGGTAAAGTTTTTCGCGCTTCGCCGCGCGTTGAACGCACCGAAGCCCATATACACCGCGTCCGCGCCGTTCTGCACCGCGGCGGTCAGCGCCTCGTATCCCCCCGCGGGGGCCAAAAGCTCCATCATCACCGGTGGTTGTTCTGGTTCTGTCCGTTCTGCAGCTTCCGGCGCAGCTCCGCCGCCTCGCTCTTGGCGCGGCTGGCCTCGTCCAGATACGTCTTCACCTGCCGGCGCAGATTTTCCGCGCCCTCCTGCGCCTTGGTGAGCTGGTCCGCCAGATTGACCGCCGTCAGCACCGCCGCCGCGTCGCGGCTCATGTGGGCGCTGTCCATCAGCTTCTGCATCTCCGCGTCCACCATGCCGCCGATCTTCTCCATGTAGGCGGCGTCCTCCTCCGCTACGAGGATGTACTCTGTGCCGCAGATCGACATCGTTACCCGGTTCGCCATACCAAAACCCTCCTTTGTCCGTTTCGCTGGGTACACATACTTATACAAATAGCATTATACCACAAAACCCGCCGGAGAAAAGTCTATTTTGGCGAAAAGCGGAAATTTGTAAAAAGTTGTCCCGCCCCGCTTTACGCCGCCCCCTTTTTCGTGTAGAATGGAGAGCACAAATGAGAGGGGAGGTCATCGCCATGGACGGCTATATACTTCGGAACAGGCAGGAGCAGCTGACGCTGCCCGCCGACGCGGCTGACAAGCTGCTGCAAAGCGGTCAGGGCGACGCCGCCCTGCTGTATCTGGCCCTGCGCCGCTTCGGCCGGGGCGTCACGCCGGAGGAGCTGGAAAAGGCCCTGCCCATCAGCCGCCTGCGGATCGACGCGGCGGAGCAGGTCCTTCAGGACCTGGACCTGCTGCCCCGTCCGGCCCGCCAGACGCCGCCGGCCCCGGCGGACGAGCGTCCGGTCTACACCGCCCAGGACATCGCCGGACTGCTGACGGACAACGAGGGCTTCCGGCTGCTGGTGCCCCAGACGGAGCAGCAGCTGGGCAAGAAGCTCCGCACCGCCGACTTGCAGATATTGGCCGGCCTTTACGATGACCTCGGTATGCCCGCCGACGTGATCTATCTTCTGGTGTGCCATTGTGTCGAACGGGCCCGCAGCCAGTGGGGCGAGGGTAGACGACCAACCATGCGCCAGGTGGAAAAAGAGGGCTATCGCTGGGTACAGCTTGGCATATTTGACCAAAATTCAGCCGCAGTATACCTGAAAAAGTGGGCAGAGCGCAACAGGAAGTACACTTCCTATTTGTCGAATTTACGAATTCTTAACAGGCCACCGGTGGAGGCCGAGCGCCGCTACATCGACCAGTGGATGGACATGGGCTTCCCGCCGGAGACGGTGGCCCTGGCCTATGAGCGCACGGTGTTCTACAAGAAGGACCTGAACTGGCGCTATCTTAACGGCATCCTGCGCCGCTGGCACGACGCCGGCTGGCACACGCCCCACCAGGTGGAGCAGGGCGAGGCCGCCGCCAAGCGGCCCGCTGCCGCCGGCAAGCCCGCCGCCCCCGCCGGGGACAAGGACGCCTGGATGCGCCGCTATATCAAGAGGTGAGAGTATGTCATACGACGGTATCATCATGCAGCGGGCCATTGCCCGCTTTGACCAGGCCCGCCAGCGCCGGGAGGCCGAGCTGGACCAGCGCCGCCGGGAGGCCTTTGCCCGCCAGCCCCGCCTGCGGGACATCGACCGCACCCTCCGCACCACCATGAGCCGCATCGTGGCCGCCGCCGCCAAAAAGGGTGAGGACCCGCTGCCCGCCCTGCGGGTCCTGCGGGATGAGAACCTCTCCCTGCAGCGCGAGCGCGCCGCCTTGCTGGAGGACATGGGCTATCCCGCCGACTACCTGGAGGACAAGCCCGCCTGTCCCCTCTGCGGCGACACCGGCTACACCCGGTCCGGCGTCTGCGCCTGCCTGAAACAGTACTATGCCCGCGAGCAGCTGGCGGAGCTCTCCCGGCTTCTTCCCCTGGGTGAGGCCCGGTTCGACACCTTCCGCTTCGACCTGTACGACAGCGCCGTGTGGGACAGCTACGGCATCTCCCCCCGCGCCAATATGGAGCGCAACTTCGACGTCTGCCGGGACTTTGCCCGCCAGTTCTCCCGGGGCAGCGGCAGCCTGCTGCTCTCCGGCGGCACCGGCCTGGGCAAGACGTTCCTCTCCGCCTGCATCGCCCGGGAGGTCAGCGATGCCGGATTCTCCGTGGTCTACGACACCGCGATCAGCGTTTTCTCCCGCTACGAGGACGCCAAGTTCCGTCCCGATGAGATCAGCGATGCCGACGTCCGCCGCTGCGAGAGCTGCGACCTGCTGATCCTGGACGACCTGGGCACCGAGATGACCACCGCCTTTGTCCAGAGCGCCCTCTATCAGATCGTCAACGGCCGTATGCTCTCCGGCAGGTCCACCATCATCAGCACGAACCTGGCCCCGGACGAGCTGGGCCGCCGCTACGGCGCGCCCATCCTCTCCCGTATCGAGGGCGCCTACCAGATCCTGCCCTTCTTCGGCGAGGACATCCGCACAAAGCAGTGACCGCCGCACCCGTCCCGACAGGGGCGGGTGCATTTTTTTATTTCCCGACGGCCTTCGCCCGCTTTCGACAGGCCTCCCGCCGTACAATAGGCGAAAAAAGGAGGCGACCGCCATGAAAAAAGACCAGAAGACCGATTTCCTCTCTGCCCGCGTGCGATACATACCCATCAACGATATACGGCCCAACCCCCAGCAGCCCCGCCGCCGCTTTGACCCGGAGGGCCTGCAGGAGCTGGCGGCCAGCATCGCCGCCTACGGCATCCTGCAGCCCATCACCGTCCGGCAGCAGGGCGCTGTCTATGAGCTGGTGGCCGGCGAGCGCCGCTGGCGGGCGGCGCGGATCGCCGGGCTGCGGCAGGTGCCCTGTCTGTTGGCCCGGGTGGATGAGGAGGACGCCGCCCTGCTGGCCCTGATCGAAAACCTCCAGCGCCGCGACCTGGACTACATGGAGGAGGCGGCCGCCATCGCCCGCCTGCTCCGCCGCTACGGTCTCAGCCAGCAGCAGGCGGCGGAGAAGCTGGGCCGCAGCCAGTCCGCCGTGGCCAACAAGCTGCGCCTGCTGCGGCTGGAGGAGCCGGTGGCGGAGGCGCTGCACCGCTACGGCCTGACCGAGCGCCACGCCCGGGCCCTCCTGCGGCTGGAGGACCCGGAGCAGCGCCTTGCCGCCGTCGAGCACATTGGCAAAAACCAGCTGAACGTCGCCGACGCCGAGGCCTACATAGACCGTCTGGCCGCGCAAAACCAGACGACGCCGCCCCGCCGCCGCAGCGCGTATATCATCAAGGACGTCCGGCTGTTCCTCAACAGCGTGGACCGGGGCGTCCGGCTCATGCAGACCGCCGGTGTCGGCGCGAAGGTCTCTCGCCGGGACACAGAGGACGCCATCTGCCTTACCGTCACCATCCCCCGCGCAAAGCCGCAAAAAGAGGTGTCGTAACGCTTTTGTAACCCATTCCTTGACAAACCGTGATACAATGCAGTAACGGCACGGCATTTGGCCGGTATTGCCTAAACCTGATGATACAAAGGAGGGGACACCATGAGCGACGAGTTGAATATGTCCTCTGTTACCACTGCCCCTGCGCCGGAGACGGCCGGCAAGCGCGCGGCCCCGGAAGAAAAGCCTCCCAAGACCCCCGGCAAAAGAGCCGGACTGATCATCGGCATCGCCGCGGCGGTGCTGGTGCTGGCCTACGCGGGCTGCTGTGTGGCCGCCAACGCGCTGTATTCCCACACGGCGTTTCCCAACACCTCCGTGCTGGGCATGGATGTGTCCGGCCTGTCGGCACAGGAGACCGAGCAGCGCTGGACGGAGCAGGGGAGCGCTCTGCTGGACGGCATGACCATCCGCCTGACCCGTGACGGGCAGGAGATCGGCAGCACCACCCTTTCCGACCTGGGCGTCACCGTTCTGCCCGTCTATGTCTCCAAGGCCGCCGGCTGCGACGTGCAGGACCGGGGCTGGGGCAGCGATGTGGCCGCGTTTCTCCGCGGCGGCTGGCGGTTCATCGAGAGCTGGTTCAAGGCCGTGGATGTGACGCCCCAGCTGGACGTGGACGAGGAGAAGCTCGCCGCCGCCTGTGAACAGCTGTCCGACACCGTGGACTGCACCGTGGTGGATGGCGGCTACCGTCTGGCGGAGGGCGAGGGGCTGTACATTACCAAGCCGCAGGACGGCGAGAAGCTGGACGCGGCGGCGCTGCGCGCCGAGCTGATAAAGCGTTTTGACAGCCGTGACTTGTCCCCGGCGGCCCGGTCTGTGGAATGTGTGTTCGCGGCCCACACCGCCGCCCCCCTGGACGTGCAGGCGCTCCACGATGAGATCGCCGGCACCATGGCCGCCGCCATCTGCGACAAGTCCACCGGCAAGCCTACCCAGTCCCGCGTGGGCGTACAGTTCGATGTGGAGACGGTGCAGAAGCAGCTGGACGCCGCCCAGCCGGGCGAGGAATTCCTGGCGGACGCCCAGGTGCAGTTCCCGCCCGCCGCCACCGAGGAGCTGGAGCAGGCCATGTTCCGGGATGTGATCGGCACCTGCACCACCACCTGCGCCGGTCCCTGGGGCCGCCGCCAGAATATCAAGCTGGCCTCCGCCGCCATCAACGGCCGCATCTATAACCCCGGCGAGGAGTTCTGGTACAACGCCACCGTGGGCCAGCGCACCGAGGCCCGGGGCTTCCAGCCCGCCGCCGCCTACTCCGGCGGCAAGACCGTCACCTCCATCGGCGGCGGTATCTGCCAGGTGTCCTCCACGCTGTACTATTCCGCCCTCATGGCGGACCTGCAGATCGTCCTGCGCTACGCCCATATGTTCGACCCCGGCTATATGCCCGTCACGGGCTGTGACGCCACGGTCAGCTGGGGCGGCCCGGACTTTGCCTTCCGCAACAGCACCAACTACCCCATCAAGATCACCACCAGCTACAACGACGAGACGAACCAGCTGACCATCACCCTGCTGGGCACCAAGACCGACGACCACTATGTGGAGATGACCAACCAGTTCCTCTCCTATTCCGAGCGCAGGACGGTCTATCAGGAGTCCGAGTCCGTGGCCCCCGGCACCACCGAGGTGGAGCAGTACGGCCACAACGGCTACGCCGTCCAGACCTACCGCAACGTCTACGCCGGCGACGGTACGCTCCTCCGCAGCACCAAGGAGGCGTACAGCGACTACGACCGGGCCGACAAGATCATCCTGGTCGCCCCCGGCGAGCTGCCGCAGTAAATCAAGAAACAGCCCCCTGCCGGGGGCTGTTTTCTGTTCCCGCCGTGCCTTCACCGGGAACGGACAGAGAAAAAGGCCGGCTTTCGCCGGTCTTTTCTTTTTGCGTATCATTCTCTCCGCAGGGCCTCGATGGGGTTCAGCTTCGATGCCTTCATGGCCGGCACCAGGCCGAACACCACGCCGATGACCATGGAGAAGGCCACGGCAATGATGCACGCCGGTACGCTGATGGCCACCGGTGTCCCCATGATGTGGGACATCATCTCCGCCAGGCCGATGCCCGTGGCCACGCCCAGTATGCCGCCCATGCTGGTCAGCACCGCCGCCTCCGTCAGGAACTGCCAGAGGATGCGGCTCTGCTGCGCGCCGATGGCGATCTTCAATCCGATCTCGCGGGTGCGCTCCGTCACGGACACCAGCATGATGTTCATCACGCCGATACCGCCCACCACCAGCGAGATGGCCGCGATCCAGATCAGCTGCTTGTTGGTGCTCTCCGACAGGCTCTGCAGATCGCTGGCCTGCTGCAGAAGATCCTTGGACTCGTACTTGTACTTCGTGGTCCGGATGACGTTCTCATTCAGGTACTTGGCCACATTGTCGCCGGCGGCGGTCATGTCGTTGGTGCTGGTGGCCCGCACCGCCGCGTACTGCGGCTCATCGTACCGGTACGGCACCGACCAGCACACGTCCGGGATGAAGATGGTCCCCGCCGTGCTGCCCGCGTACATCTGGTAGTCCTGGAAGCTGTTGATCACCGGGCCGCTGCTGCTGCGGGAGGACACCACGCCTACCACAGTGAACGGCTCGCCCTGTATTTCTACGGTGCCGCCGATGGGATTTTCCCCCTGGAACAGAGACTGTGCCGAGGCCGTGTCGATCAGCGCCACGTTCCGCCGGTTTTCATAGTCCGCCGCCGTGAAGGCGCGTCCGTAGTTCACCGCGTAGTCCACGGCCGTCAGATAGTGGTCGTCCACGCCGTACAGCGATCCGCTGAAGCTGTTGTTGCCTACATACACGTTGTCGCAGTATTCCCGGGTGTAATACATACTCACCAGCGACACGCTGCCCAGCTTCTCCATCTCATCCCGCATCTCCCGGGTCACTGGGTCGATGCCCTCCGGCAGCGCCGAGTAGTTCAGGTCAAAATAGTTCTGGCTGTCTGTGGCGCTGATGGTGACGCGCACCACATTGTTGCCCGCGCCGATCAGGTTTTGCTTGATCTGCTCGTTGGTGCCCTGAATGGTGGACACGATGGTGATGATGGCCGCGATGCCGATGATAATGCCCAGCATGGTCAGGAACGACCGCAGCTTGTGGCTCCATACGCCCTGGAGGGCGAGATTTATATTTTCCAACATATGGCTATCCCGCCTCCTTTACACGCCGTAGTTGTACAGCTGGTCGGCTGTGGCCTCCTGGGTGTGGGCGCCCTCCACCACGTCGCGTCCATAGGGAAACGCCACATAGTCGTCCACGGTCAGCCCGCCCCGTATCTGGGTGTAGCTGCCCCACAGGTTCCGGCCGGTCTGCACCCACCGCTGCTCCAGCCTGCCGTCCTCGCCCCGGGCCATCACGTAGCTCTTGCCGTTGTCGGTCCGGATGAACATACTCTCCAGATACAGCGAGCTGCCGCTTTCGTCGGCGCTGGCGTCCTTCTGGTACTGTATCTCCACATAGTCGTTGGGCTGCAGGTCCGCGTCCTCGGTGACGAACACCTTGAAGGGGTAGTAGGACACGTTGCTGTTGCCGTCGCCCCAGTTGCTGCCGTTGCTGGTGGGATAGTCGTCGATGGACACGATGGTGCCCTCGCAGGCCGCCCCGGTCATCCAGCTGCTGATGGACACGGTGTCGCCCACCTGCACGCTGCCCAGCTCCATTTCGCTCAGGGTGCCGGTGACGTAGTAACCGCCGCCGCCGGACAGCTCCACCACGGCCTCGCTGTTGTTATAGGCCTCGTCCGGGTCGCGGACGGTCTTGACGGTGCCATCGAACTCCGCGTACACGTTGCCGTCGCCCAGCTCCGCCAGCTTCTTGTCCAGGCTCAGCTTTGCCACCTTCAGGTTGACTTCCTGCTCCTGCACCGCCTGGGTCTTCTCCAGGATGGCCTTGTTCAGATCCAGTTGGGTCATAGCGGCGTCAAACAGCTCCTGAATTTGCGCGATCTTCTTATCCAGCTTGGCGATCTCTTCTTTCTTGTCGCCGTAGTCCAATGCCCCATCTTGATAGTCCGCCAGGTCGGCCGGTTCCATACTCACGGAAGTGATGGCCTTCTTGGCGGCCGACGTGGAAGGCTCGTTGGGATCGGTGGTGGTAGTGCCGGGTTCGGGATCGGTATTCTCGGCCTCAGTGACGGCTGTCAGCTTCAGCCCCCAGCATCGTTCTACAAGACCACCCACTTTGTCATCTGCACGGTATACCAGCACCACGTAGAGGGGATCATCTCCGGATTTGCCGTTGTTGGTAAACATACCGATTAAATCTTCCTGTGTCAGCGGTTTCTTGGATATCCACTGATAGTAGTATGGTGCCTTTTCCGTACCGTTGGAAACTGTGCTGGGGTCGGTAGAGGAAAGCAGGTGAGTTTTGGTTATCGTCTCATCCAGACCTTTGTCATCGTATATTTTTTTGATAATGTCATCCCGCTGGTTCTGATACCCTTTCAGCTCCGCCTCCAGCGTCTCCTTATTCTTCGCCTTCTTCAGCAGCTCCAGCTCGTTTTTCATGACCTCCAGGTTCTCCGCCTGCCGGTCATAGTCGATCTTGGCGCGCTCCACCGTGGCCTGGGTCAGCGTGGAGTCGTAGCTGATGAGCACCGCGCCTTTCTTGACGCTGTCGCCCTCCTTTACCCACACCTTCTTCACCGTCTGGCTCTGGGAGATGTAGATCTTCTGCAATTTGTCCGTGGTCACCATGCCGCTGGTGTTGGAGGTGTCCCCCCAGTAATCGGTCATGGCGAAGTCGTTGACGGCGTATACGTTCACGTCGCCCCGCTGGGCGTTCCGTGCGATGGTCAGTCCGCCCCACACCGCGCCGCACGCGCCCACCACGCACACGGCGGTGATGATGACCTTTTTCAGCCTTTTGCTCATGTGCGGCTTCTCGCCGTCGGGGCGCTTTTCGCCGATATGCAGCCTTTCCCGCAGCGTCAGCTTCTCACTCATAGTCCTCACCTCCCGACAGTACGCCGTCCCGTATGGTCATGACCTTGGCGGCGTGGTTGGCGATGGAACGGTCGTGGGTGATCATAATGATGGTGGAGCCGCCGTCATGCAGCTGCTGGAACAGCTCCATCACCGCCGCGCCGCTGGCGCTGTCCAGTGCGCCGGTGGGCTCGTCGGCCAGCAGCAGCTTCGGCTTGCCCACGATGGCCCGTGCGATGGCCACGCGCTGGCACTGTCCGCCGGACAGCTGGTCCGGCCGGTGGTCCACCCGGTCGGAAAGCCCCACTGTCTCCAGCGCGGCCCGGGCCCGTTCCAGCCGTTCCGCCTTCTTCACCCCGCCGTACAGCAGGGGCAGCGCCACGTTTTCCAGCGCCGTCAGCTTCGGCAGCAGATTAAAGCTCTGGAACACGAAGCCCAGCTCCTTGTTCCGCACCTCCGCCAGCTGCTTGTTGTTGCAGGTGGTCACGTCCCGCCCGCCCAGCAGATAGCTGCCGCTGGTGGGCACGTCCAGACACCCGATCAGGTTCATCAGCGTGGTCTTGCCGCTGCCGGAGGGCCCCATGATGGCCAGGTATTCCCCCTCCTCCACGTCAAGGCTCACGTTTTTCAGGATATGTGCAACGCCCTTGCCCATGGGGTAGTCCTTGCATATATCGCGCATTTCCAGTATCATGCTCAGCCCTCCACAATAGCGGGCACGGTGGCGTCCGCCATGCCGCCGGGCAGCACGGTCACGGTGCTGCTGCTGACGGAGCCGCCGTCATCGGCCACCACGCCGTCCTCGGCGGGCACGTCGCCGCCGGCATCCACGCCGTCCATGGGCACGTTCTCGTCGATCATGCCGTCGTCGGGATAGACCTCGCCGCCGTTCATGCCGGGGTCAAAGGTGGCGTCGTCGTAGGTGATGCAGGTCATGCCCGCCTTCAGGCTGTCGTCCGGGAAGGCGATGTAGTCCTCCGCCGTCAGGCCGTCTGTCACGGGATAGGTGTCCGTCTCCGTGTTGTACTCGCCCAGGGTGATGCTTCGCTTTTCCAGCCTGCCCTTGCTGTTCTGGGCCCACACCCAGGGCTTGCCCTCGGCGTCGTTGATGAAGTAGCTGGGTAGGTTGATCAGGCTCTCGTCCTGGGTGTCCTCCTGGCCGTAGTCCGGCTCTATGTACACGTGCTGGCCCATCAGCAGGCCTTCGCCGTCGCCCTCCAGCGTCACATAGAACGGATACTTGCTGGACATGGCGGTGTCGCTGTCGCCGTAGTCGCTGCGCGTCTGCTGTGCGTTGTTCCAGTCAATGGAGCTGATGCTGCCCTTCCACGTCTGGTCGCTGACCCGGGAACGGATGACCACCGCCGTGCCCTCGGTCAGCACGCCGGCGTTGTTCTCATTCACATAGCCCTTGATGCGGAAGCCGCCCGTCTCCACGATGGTCATGAACGGCAGAGCGTTGCCATAGTTGTCCGTTCCGCCGTCCGGGTTCAGGGACTGCACCTCGCCGTCCACCGGGGACGTGACGGTGCTGTCGGCGGTGTTGGCCTTCAGCTTCTCGATGTCCTTCTTCTTGGTGGCGATGTTGGCCTTCGTCTCCAGCACCTTCACGTTTTGCTCCCGCAGGTCCAGGGCGTACTGCCGCTTGGTGGCGTCGTCATAGGTGCTGTCCATCAGCTTCTGTATATTCTCCAGCTCCGCCTGCTGGTCCTCCAGCGTGGCGTTCAGCTGCTCCAGCTCCAGCTGGGCCATCTCCAAATCGGTGCGGACCTGGCTGAGGTCGTAGGTCAGCAGCACGTCGCCCTTTTTCACGCTGTCGCCCACCTTCACCTTGATGGTGTCGATGGTCATGGAATCGTTTTTCTTGATGGTCGTCTCGCCCAGCGGACTGACGATGCCCGCGAACCGGTCCGCCAGACCCACGGACCCCAGCCCGCAGATCATGGACACCGACTGCACGGAGGCCTCGCCCTCCGCCGCGCCGCAGCCGGACACACAGCCCAGCAGCATCACCAGCGCCAGCACAAAAGCCGCTTTTTTCATGTCGTGTTCTCCTTTTTCCTTCCCGCGCGCCCGCGGCGGGATGATTTGCCTATTTACTTAGACGGCAGAAATTGTCATTCCGTTCCGCCGCCGCCCCCGACAATATCATATCATGCGCCCGGTCCTCAAAATGTGAACAAATCGTGAACACACGCTTAAGGCCTTACTAAGGTTCCGTATCAAAACGGTGGCAAAACGCCCCGCGGAATATTGACAGCGTGCGGGGGAGTGTCCTATTATTATGGTGTGCCGTGTCCATCCCGGACATCTTACCGGTGTACGGGCGCCTTTCCGGCGGACACGGCCCGCGTACGATACCACCGGCAGGAGGTTTTGCCATGAACAAAAAACGTATCCGCCAGATGGATCTGGCCCTGCGCCGCCGCCTTTCCGACCGTCCCGCCGCGGACTATTTTGCCCCCGGGGACGCCCTGCTCCGCACCCTCGAGACCGAGGGCTATATGCAGCGCTTTGCCGGGCTGTTCAGCGGCGCGCGCCTCCGCTGCGCCGATGTGCTGGCCCTCTGCCGCCCGGAGCTGGAGGCGCTGTGCCCCGGCGAACCGTCCGAGGGCTGGCTGGCCTATGCCTACGACTATGCCCGCCGCCTGCTCTACCCGGAGAAGACCGATGCGGAGCCCTTCGCCCCCGGTGCGGTGTTCCTGCTGTCGGTGCTGCAGGTGCTGTTTGCCGCCGAGTCGGAGCTGCTGCCCCATGACCCGGCCTGGACCTTCGATTTCCTGACCGATGATGAGCTGGCCGGCAGTCCCTGCGCCCCGTCCTATCAGCGCTTCCTGCGCCTGTGGAGGCGGGAGTTCGTCTATGAGCTGATGCGCCTGGGCCTGGAGGTCACGCCCTACCGCACCCTTGAGCATATCGCCGGCGTCCACCACATCGCCGTCACCGCCGCCCGCGCCCTGCGGAAAAGCGGCGTGGCTGTGGACGTGGCCCTGGTCTCCGGCGCCGCCGCCGGCCACGACCTGGGCAAGTTCGGCTGCCGCCCCGGCGAGCGCGTGCCCTACCTGCACTATTTCTACACCGACCAGTGGTTCCGCCGCCGCCGGATGACCGACATCGGCCATGTGGCCGCCAATCACTCCGTCTGGGACCTGGAGCCCGACTACCTCTCCGTGGAGGCGCTGCTGCTGATCTATGCCGACTTCCGCGTCAAGCAGCTCCGTGACGCGCAGGGCCGCGAGATCACCCGCATCTCCACCCTGACCGAGGCCTTTCAGGTGATCCTGAACAAGCTGGACGACGTGGACGGCGAGAAGCAGAAGCGCTACACCCGGGTCTACGCCCGGCTGGAGGACTTCGAGCAGTTCATGGTCAGCCGCGGCGTGGATGTCACCATGTCCGGCCACGATACGCCCCCGCTGCCGGAGAAGCACACCGCCCTTATGACCGATGACGAGGCCCTCCGCGCCCTGACGCTGCGCTGCGTGGGCCACAATATGGAGCTGATGCACCGCCTCACCGACCAGCGCAGCTTCGCCCGTCTGCTGGAGGAGGCCCGCGGCGAGACGGACTGGCGCCGTCTCCGCGCCTATCTGGCGGTGATGGAGTCCTACTCCCTCTATCTGCATATCCCCCAGAAGGTCCAGACCCTGACGTTCCTCTACGAGCTGCTGATGCACCGCGAGGGCGATATCCGCCGTCAGGCGGCGGCCCTGTTGGGCGAGATCATCGCCGGCTTCCACGCCGGCTACGCCAAGGAGCGCCCCGCCGACACCCGTCCGGACCCCCGGGCCATCACCGATGTGGACCAGTGGAAGCTCTATCTGGACAAGATACTGTATCCCGACCATAAGCTCATGCCCCAGCATCGCCGCTGGATCGGCTATACCCTGAAGTTCGCCGTCGGCTCTCTGCTGAGCCACTGCCCCGGCCGGGAGGAGCGCTTCCTGGCCCCGGTGTTCGCCTACTACCGCGGGCCGGAGGATCTGGATGACTACACCGCCTTCCAGCTGTTGGACACCGCCGCCGCCCTGCCGGACGCGGCCTATACGGCCAGCCGCGCCCGGCAGATGACGGCCTTTGCCGCCGCCCTGTCCCTGCGCGAGGACCTGACCGTCCGCATGGCCGCCGTGCTGCTGCTGGACCGTCTCGCCCGCCTGTACCCGGAGGACGGCCGTGCCCTGACGGCCGTGGCCGCCGTCCCCGACGGCGACAGCGGCACCCTGCGCTATCTCAAGCAGGACGTGCTCTCTCAGGGCGCGCCCATCCTGCTGCCGGAGGACGTGGTCTCTGAGATCTTCCTGGACAACCTGAAGACCGCCACCCCCTGGATCACCAAGCAGGGCAACCTGCGCCTGCTGACGGACTTTGCCCGCAGCGGCAGAAGCCCCGCCCTCCATATCGCCACCCACCTGTCCAATCTCATCAAGGTCAGCGATCGCGTCACCGTCCGCCACAGCGCCGGCAACGCCCTGCTGGCCCTGGCGCCCCGCCTGACGGCCGACCAGCGCAACGAGGTGGCGGTGGAGCTCTGCCGCGGTCTGGAGCTGGGCCAGCAGGAGTTCACCAAGTACATTCCCGACTACCTGGGCCGCTTCGCCCTGTGGCTGCCCCCGGCGGAGCTGGACGAGGTGCTGGACGACCTCCGCGTGAACCTCAGCTCCTCCGACAGCCGCGTCACCGCCTCTGTGCTGGACACCGTGGGCGTCATCTATGAGGCGTACGACGCCTATCGCTCCCGCTTCCCGGAGACGGACGATGCCTACCGCCGCCGCCGTGAACGGCTGCTGGGCCTGCTGATGCGGGGCCTCAGCGGCATTGACGGCGCCACCCGGCAGGAGGCCCTGTTCGTGCTGGGCCGCCGGGTCTTCGGCTCCGGAGAGCTGGGCCGCCACGAGAAGCGCCGCGCCTTCATGCTCACCCAGCGCAAGCTGCTCTCCGCCCAGGACGAGTTTCCCGGCGAGGGCCTGACGTTCTACTACCGGGCCGCCATGCTGGGCAAGCTTTACCGCTTCATCACCGAGGAGCGCCTGTTCCACAAGGGCTTTGACTTCGGCGAGCCCCGGCCCGTGGCCTTCTTCCCCGGCACCTTCGATCCCTTCACTCTGTCCCACAAGGGCATCGTCCGGGCCATCCGCGACCAGGGCTTCGAGGTCCTGCTGGCCATCGACGAGTTCTCCTGGTCCAAAAAGACCCAGCCCTACCGCCTGCGCCGGCGCATCGCCGCCATGGCCGTGGCCGACGTGTTCCACGTCAGCATCTTCCCGGAGGACTTCCCGGTGAACATCGCCAACCCGGAGAACCTCCACGAGCTCCGCGCCGCCTTCCCGGGCCGCAGCGTCTCCATCGTGGTGGGCAGCGACGTGGTGCTCCACGCCTCGTCCTACAAAAAGCCCGTCACGCCGGACTCCATCCACACCTTTGACCACGTGGTCTTCCGCCGCACCGAGCCGGACGCCGAGCCGGCGGATTACAGCTGCATCACCGGCAAGGTGCTGGAGCTGACGCTCCCGCCCCAGCTGGAGGAGATCAGCTCCACCCGCATCCGCGAGGCGGTGGATGCCAACCGCGACATCTCCAACCTCATCGATCCCACGGTGCAGGAGTTCATCTACCGCCGTGGCCTGTACCTCCGCGAGCCCCAGGACAAGCCCGTCCTTCGCACCGAGGACCTGAGCTTCCTGCCCGCCTCGCCCGAGACAGCGGAGAAATTCCTCCGTACCATGCTCTCCGTGCCCACCGCCGCGGCGGTGCGGACACAGATCGAGAGCCGCGGCGACGACGTGATGGTCTGCCGGGACGCCGACGGCGCCATTCTCGGCGCGGCCAGCTACGCCTGCCTGGACTCCGCCCGCCTCTTCGCCCGTCTGGGCGACCCGGCCCTCTCCGGCCTGGTCCGCCAGAACGCCGGCGGCCGCACCCTGCTCATCAGCGGCCTGTTCGTGCCCCGGGGCGAGCGCCAGAGCGACCTCTGCCAGCTGCTCATCACCGAGGTCCTGACCCTGGCCCTCAGCCGTGAGTTCACCTACGCCCTCTACCTTCCCCTGGAGGGCGCCGCCTCCGGCTACGGCCGCCAGCTGCTGACGCTCCAGGGCTTCGTCCCGGCGGGTGACAGCACGGACGCCCTGGCCGTGGATATGCGCTGCCCCATCGTCCTCAGCCGCAACGTGGACACCGCGGTGAAGGCGCCCTTCAGCTCCTCGCCCCGTGTGCTTGCCGCCATTGCCGCCGCCCACCGCCGCCTGCAGGCGGCGCTGACGAAGCTGCAGCCCGGCTCCCTCGTGCTCAGCCTGTCCGCCGGCGTCATCTACCACCGGCTGCTCCAGCGCATCACCGGCCGCAACGGCGTCCCCGCGGAGCCCACCACGCCCCGCGTCCTCGGCCCGGATATCTGCGTCCCCTACGGCAAGATCCTCCGCGGCGTGGCCGTGCCCAACACCGTCACCAAGACCCTGCGTACCGACAAGGTCTACGAGCCGGACCTCAGCGCCTATTCCATCGAGGCCTACCCCGACTACTCGCCCCTGCCCGACCAGGTCCGCACCATCCACGCCTTCGCCCGCCCCGTCATCCTCGTGGACGATATGCTCCACGACGGCAAGCGCATCCGCCGTCTGGCCCCGCTGCTCGCCGAGACGAACACCCCCGTGGACCAGGTGCTGGTGGGCTATCTCACCGGCATGGGCCGCGACCTCATGGAGCAGCTGGGCTACGACGTGGACGCCATTTACTACCTGCCCAACCTGCGCCTGCGCTTCGTCGAGTCCACGCTCTACCCCTTCATCGGCGGCGATACCGTCCGCCGCAGCGAGGCCCTGCCCGGCGGCCTGCAGCCCGCCGTCAACCGCATCCTGCCCTACGCCGCCCCCGAATACACCGGCATGGACGACGAGACCGCCTGGGAGCTCTCCCTCTGCTGCCTTGAGAACGCCCGCGATATCCTCCTGGCCCTTGAAACGGAGTTCCGTTCCCTCTACGCCCGCAACCTCACCCTCAGCCGTCTCGGCGAAGCGGTCATCCTGCCCCTCTGCCCCGACAAAGGCGGCTGCATGACCTACGACCTGAGCCGCGCGGCCAGCACTTATCTGGAGGGGGATATAGAGCTCCTGAAACGTATGCGCCCCAGGTAAAAGCGCGTCTTTTGCGCCAATACTTCGTTGCGTCGGCTTGACGTACACACGGTACGCCTGCGCCTCCGCGCCTCGTCTTGACGCAAAATCCATCGCTTTTACGGGCATGACGTGTACCGCCCTGCCATCGGCAGGACGAAAGATCCGGCACATTCTCTATTTCTCAAGGGGGCTTGCGCCTCCGCGCCTCGTCTTGCGACGCCTTTGCCATGCACACCCGGTACGCCGTCGATAACCACCCGTAGGGGACGGCGTCCCCGACGTCCCGTCAGCGCGGCAGCGCCGCGCTGGAATACGGATTCCCACGCCAGTCTGCGGACTGGCTCGGAATGACAGAGGAACGGCGGGGCGATGTGGGCATCGCCCCCTACGAAAGGACAGGCGGGCTTGCCGCATAACAGATGTAGGGGACGGCGTCCCGCCGTGGAGCGCAGCGGAACAAATGCCCTTGGGGTACGGCGTCCCGCCTCGACCACGCCTCATATCAGAAAAGGAGACACGATGAACAACACGACGATCCGATCTGCCGGCGGGCTGTGTCTGCCGGACAAATGCCGCGTCACCCTGCTGGCCCTGGGGGACGTGGGCAGCACGCTGCTGACGGGCCTGCGGCTCATGGGCGGCGATGTGATACGCTCCATCGGCATCTGCGATGTGCGCCCCGGCGTCTCCGAGCGCTGGGAGTTCGAGCTGAACCAGATCCAGTCCCCGGACGGTGCGGCGCTGCCTCCGGTGGACATCATCGCGCCGGAGCAGCTGTTCGACGGCGAGGTGTTCCTGTTCTGCGCCTCCCGCATGATCCCGGACACCTCCGTTACAGCGGGGGATGTCCGCATGGCCCAGTACGGCCTGAACCGTGAGCTGGTGTCCGCCTACGCCCGCATGGCCCGGGAGAAGGACTACCGCGGCCTGTTCTGTGTGGTCAGCGACCCGGTGGACCCCCTCTGCCGTGCCGTCCTGCGTGAAAGCGGCCTGTCCCCGGCCCAGGTGCGGGGCTTCGGCCTGGGCGTCATGCACGCCCGCGCCCTGTACTACGCCCGGAGGGACCCCCGCTTCGCCTCTTACCTCACCGAGGGCCGCGCCTTCGGTCCCCACGGCGAGGACCTGGTGCTGGCCAACTCCGTCGAGCACTATGACGACGCCCTGTCCCGTGAGCTGACGGAGAAGGTGGCCCACGCCAATCTGGAGATGCGTAAGCTGGGCTACAAGCCCTACGTGGCCCCGGCCCTGTCCTCCGGCGCGCTGAGCCTGCTGGCCCTGCTGCGGGGACAGTGGCATTATTCCTCCGTTTACGACGGCCAGGTGTTCATGGGCTGCCGCAACCGCCTGACCCCCGCCGGCATCGAGACGGAGCCGCTGACCCTGCCGCCCGCCCTGCAAAAGCGTCTGGACGAGACGCGGGCAAAGCTGAACGCCATAGAATAACGGAAACGGAGGTATCCGCCATGCTCACCGTTCTGCTTCCCGAAAACGACCGCAGCCCCGCCCTGCGGGACCTGCTGGCGCCCCTGCTGCCCCCGGGCAGCGAGCTCCGCGACCCCGATGACGGGTTGGAAGACCTGACCGGCCGCCGTCTGCTGTTCGCCGTGGCGCTGGATGAGGGCGGCTGCAATATGGCCTATTACCGTATGCTCTCCCGCCTGCGCCGCAGCACCGATCTGCTGGAGGGCAGCGTCGGCGCGTGCGTCGTCACCGGCGTGGGCGAGTTCTACACCAAGGACGTGGCCCGGGACATGGTCTTTGCCGCCAACCAGGCGGGCTGCGGTTTCCTCGGCCGCCCGCTGGTGGAGGCCACCGGCTCCCTGCGGAATTTCCGCACCCAGGCCCAGATCGGCGGCACCGACGAGGTCACGGCCTTCCATGCCGCCGTGGCGGAGCTGCTCTCCCGCCTGAACGGCTGGGAAAAGCCCGCCCCCCTCCGCCATGTGCTGGCGCTCCACGCCTCCCAGCGCGCCACGTCCAACACCCTGGCCCTGTGGGAGCTGGTGAAGGCCGGCCTTCCGGCGGATATCGGCGTGCAGGAGATCTGCCTCCGCAACGGCACCATGGCCGACTGCAACGGGTGCAGCTACACCGCCTGTCTCCACTTCGGCGAGCAGGGCGGCTGCTTCTACGGCGGCCCCATGGTGGACGAGGTCTATCCCGCCGTGCGGAAATGCGACGCCCTGGTCATGCTCTGCGCCAACTACAACGACGCCCTGGCCGCCAACCTGACCGCCTGCGTCAACCGGCTCACGGCCCTGTTCCGCCAGACCCGTATGTACGACAAGCGGCTCTTCGGCCTGATCGTCTCCGGCTACTCCGGCGGCGACCTGCTGGCCCGGCAGCTGATCTCCGCCCTGAACATGAACAAGTCCTTCTATCTCCCGCCCCGCTTCTCCCTGCTGGAAACGGCCAACGAACGCGGCAGCCTGGTGAAGCTTCCGGGCATCGAGGCGGAGGCCCGCCGCTTTGCCCGGCACATGGCGGAGAGCTGAATAACCCCGCCGCAAACCGGGGAAAATACTTCCATCAATCAAAAGGAGGTATGTTTCATGCAGGCAATGGTGCTGGAAAAGGCGTGCATCCAGTGCGGACTGTGCGCGGGGCTGTGCCCGGAGGTGTTCGAGCTGAACAGCGGCGAGCCCGCCCGGGTGACGGCGGACCCCATTCCCGACGCGCTGAAGATCGGCGTGCAGGAGGCGGCGGACAGCTGTCCCGTGGCGGCCATTGAGGTCAAGCCCTGAAAAACCGGAGGAAAAACCGTTTTTCAAGCGAAAAAGCCCTTTACAACGGAAAATTTCTGTGGTATCATCACAAAGTGCGCGCAAAGCGCGTCCGACCCCTGCCTTAGCCCTGCGGAGCGTCCATCTCTCCCACGGCCCAGGCTGCGGGCGTATTTCAAGAAAGGTGGAAACACAATCATGATGCTGAAAGACCAGAAGACCTCTATCATCGAGGCCAATCGCACCCACGAGACCGACACCGGCTCCCCCGAGGTCCAGGTGGCCATCCTCACCGAGCGCATCAACCAGCTGACCGCGCACCTGAAGGTCCATCCCCATGACTTCCACAGCCGCCGCGGTATGCAGATGATGATCGGTAAGCGCCGCCGTCTGCTGGACTACCTGGCCAAGAAGGACATCGAGCGTTATCGTGCCCTGATCGCCAAGCTGGGTCTGCGTAAGTAAGTTGAAACAGGGTGATGTGCGCTCGCGCATCACCCTTCTTTCACATTCTGCGCCGTGTGCAGATTGACCATTAGCAGTTGAAAATGCGCCGAAATTCAGGGTTTCGGAGCGTTTTCAAGTGCTAACGGCGATGTGTCGCGGACAGAGTGCCATTTCACAAAAAAGGAGAAACGATATGTCAACGATCATCACCAAGCGCCAGTTCCCCCACTACCACAAGTACACCATGGACCTGGCCGGCCGCCCGCTGACGCTTGAGGTCGGCAAGCTGGCCGAGCTGGCCAACGCCGCCGTCATGGTGGGCTATGGCGACACCCGCGTCCTCTGCTGCGTCACCGCCGCCCCCCGTCCCCGCGACGGCATCGACTTCTTCCCCCTGTCCGTGGACTTCGAGGAGAAGCTGTACTCCGTGGGCCGCATCCCCGGCAGCTTTAACCGCCGCGAGGGCCGCCCCGGCGAGAAGGGCATCCTGACCTCCCGCGTCATCG
>ERZ808246.424-NODE-424-length-35802-cov-3.477607_pt1 | contig 35802 bp, 35 predicted proteins | sample MGYA00521083_ERZ808246 | MGnify/ENA primary metagenome ERZ808246 (study PRJEB31516, sample SAMN03275577) | gut metagenome | biome: mammalia-associated habitat; material: feces | host: Papio cynocephalus | place: Kenya | collected 2012-07-07 ...
CCTGCTGATTTACTGCTTCCTGAAGAATGTAGCCTATGTCTTTTTCAAGAAGAGCCTGCTTAAAGCGTTTTTTACCCGTAGGATTTATTCTTTCTCCTATCAGGATCGGCTTTTTGCCGAAGAAAACTGCTTTGTTGTATGATGTACAAACCGAATAAGTTTTTTTCTCAATTTCTTTCGGCATCATGCCATGGGTAAGCTCGCAAACCTTTTTGATATATTCGGGTGTTGTGCCGCAGCAGCCGCCGACGAGTCTAACTCCGTTTTTAATGGAAAGCTTAATATCCTGCGCAAATTCTTCTGCGTCAACGTCGTAGTATGTCACCTTGCCGTCGCTTTTCGGCAAACCGGCGTTCGGCTTGAACGCAACGGGAACGGAGCAATATTTCAAAAGCTCATCCATAACGCTCATGAGCTGCTTCGGGCCGAGCGAGCAGTTTGCACCGATTGCGTCAACGCCCATTCCTTCGAGCATGGCAGCCATAACTGCCGGGTTCGCTCCTGTCATCAGTCGTCCGTTTTCGCCGTATGCGTTTGTTACGATAATCGGCAGGTCGCTGTTTTCCTTTGCGGCAAGCACAGCGGCCTTTGTCTCGTAGCTGTCGTTCATCGTTTCAATCGTGATGAGGTCAACACCGTATTTTACGCCGATCTTTATCGTTTCGGCAAAGATTTTAACTGCGTCCTCAAAGTCGAGGTCGCCGAGAGGCTTAAGCAATTTTCCTGTCGGGCCTACATCGAGCGCAATAAACTTTTCCTGCTCTCCCGACGAGGCTTTTCTTGCTTCGTCGGCATTTTCTACGGCATGGCAAATAATTTCATCAAGCTCATCTATTTTGAATTTAAGCGTGTTCGCACCGAAGGTGTTGGTGTTTACGACATTGCTGCCGCTGTCGTAGTAGCTTTTGTGTATTTCACGAATTACCTCGGGGCGGGATAAGTTCCACCGCTCGGGCAGCTCACCCGGTTGCAATCCGCTTTTTTGTAAAAGCGTGCCCATGCCGCCGTCGAGGTAAACTATGTTATTTTTAATAAAATCACGAATGTTCATTGAGACACTTCCTGTCATCGGGTTATTCCGACAAATGCTGTTACTGATTTTGACGGCGACATCAACAGTGTGTCGCCGATGGCTACGCCTATCCTCTTGGGGCAGTCGAGCAACGAGAAAATCATTTTTTGAGTTTCAAGCGGCAAGTCACCGTAACCGGGGCTGAATCTCGGTTTGAGCTTTTCTCCGCTTCTTTCAAATTCCGATTTCATTTTCTCGCAAAAATTATCGCAGAGCGCTTCGACCCTTTCGGCTCCGATTGCCTGAAAGCACAGTGCCTTTGTCGGCGAAAGTCTTGAATATTTTGAAATCAGTCGATCGATTCCTACACCGATTGTTGCTGCAAAGACTATTGCTTTATCGCAGCCGCTGAGGTTTCTTGCAAGGTTTTTGCTTTCAATTTGTCCGCACGGCAGAGCTATCGTGTCGCCGTTAATTTCAGCCGTCAAAACGGCATAGCAAACCTTATATTGAAGCATTTCCCGAACCTCGGCGAGACATTCGTCGATAAGCTCAAGAATTTCATCACCGCCGCCGAGCGACGACATGTATCGCATAATCTCTCTTTTGTTTATATCCGGTTCTGTGAATGATAAGCTGTAAACCGTTTCCATAACATCACTTGCCTAAAATATCGGAAAGATTGGATTGTATTTTCTGCGCAACGTCGGGTTTGTTCATTGAATAAACGTGAACATTTTCAATGCCATTTGCATAAAGGTCAATTATTTGATCCGTTGCGTAGGCGATGCCTGCCTGCTTCATGGCAAGGGGATCTGAGCCGAACTTGTCAACAAGGCTTTTGAACCTCTGCGGCATGAATGAGCCGGAAAGCTTTATTGCTCGGTCAACCTGCTTTGCGTTGGTTATCGGCATAATTCCGGCAACGATCGGCACGGTGATGCCGGCCTCACGGATTTTATAAAGGAAATTATATAAAAGATTGTTGTCAAAAAACATCTGCGTCGTCAGGAATTCGCAGCCTGCATCAACCTTTTCTTTAAGGTGTTTGATGTCTTCCTTCTGATTGAGGCTTTCGGGATGAATCTCGGGGTAGCATGCACCGCCGATGCAGAAATCAAAACCGCTTTCCTTGATTTCATGGATAAGGTCAACGGCAAATTGATGATCCCAACTGCTCCTGTCCTCGTTCTCCATTTCCGCAGGAATATCGCCACGCAGTGCAAGAACGTTCTTTATTCCACGCTTGTTCATCTCGGCAATTCGCTCATGAACGGTTTCTTTCGATGAGGAAACACAGGTCAGATGAGCAAGTGTCGGCACGCCGTAATCCTTCATGATATCCTCGGCAATATCGAGCGTATATCGGCTTGTTCCGCCGCCTGCGCCGTAGGTTATGCTCATGTAAGAGGGCTTGAGCTTCGCAATTTCATGAGTTGCGTGCTGAACACTTTCAAAGGCTGTGTCCGTTTTGGGCGGAAAAACCTCAAAAGATAATGACATTTTTCCGTTGTTGAGAATTTCTGTGATTTTCATATATGCCGCTCCCTTCGGGGTCAAGTTACTTCTTTTCTTTAACGCTGTTAAGGCCGTAGTGCATGGCAAAGGTAATGTTGCGCCAATGTTCGGGATCTTCGGTTATGTCCGCACCGTCCGTTGACGGAGCGTGTTTGTCCGTTGTGTAATATTTTTCAAGCTCAAGGTCATAGTTGCCCTGCGCCTTTTGTTCTTCAATATATGCGTCACGCTTGACGTTAAAGGCGTGAAGCTTTTTCATATCCTGCGCCGTGTGAACGCACGACATCATGCTCCATATCGACCAGAATACGACCGAAATCAAAATGAGCCTGCGTGTGAGATTTTCGCTGAGCAGAATTCGGTAAACGAGGATTCCGACAGCTGTTATCGCATAGACATAAATGCCGAACCATGCCCTTGTCGGAAACTGGGGAGAGGCAACCATGACCGCTGCCGCACCGAATGCACCGAGCAGGGCGATTACTGCGATACCTGTCTTTTTGTTGCCGCTTTCACGGTCATATGTGTAAAGGATAATCGCACACACAACGAATGCTCCGACAAATACGGAAAGGAACAAAATCATATTCGCAGGAATGTTTACAAGCCTTGTTGCAATCGAGTTGCCGACCTCGTCGCCGATATCGACACGTCTTGAATTGCCGGGAGCGGAAACCATGAAGAAAAATCCGCACAGTGCACCGATGAGACCTGTGACCGACCAAATCGGAAGATTTCTTTTGTGAACACGGCAGTAAATCATAAAAAGCACGGTAACGCCGATGAATGCTGCGCTTGTGTTTTCATTTGTTGCTCCTGCCGCAAGACAGGCGAGTGTCATAACTATTGTTTTAAGCCATGGAATTTTGTCGTCCTTACCATCGGCATAGAGTCTGAACGGAAGCAGAACGGCGAGCCTGAAAACCGAGCTCCAAAGATAATTTATGCTGCCTGTAAGCCACAGTGCCGTCTTGCCGAAATCCGGAAGAAACGTCCATGCCGCAAGGCAGATGAGCACGAAAAGAACGGCTTTGTGTTCTTTGCTTGTACCCTTGCAATGCTTGTAAATAAGAAGCATCAGCGCAACGTAAGCCGCCGAATTGAGCACATTAAAAACGCCTTTCGGAAGAATCAGAATGCCCTGAACGATTGCATGGATAAGAATTCGTCCGTTCATGACATTGTAGTGCGCTTTCATGGATTCAACGATATCGGAAATACTCTCAACCCTTTGATCTTTAATAGAAAGCAGGATAAAATCACCGATTCCGTTTTCGGAAAAAATATTGAAATAAATATAATCGTCATTGAGATACGGAGTGCAATAATTGAGAAAAAGCATGACGGCAAAAAGAATCACGCTGACAGCGGCTATAACCGCAATGTTCAGCTTTTGTTTAGAGTTGATTTGATTGTCTGCACGGCAAAAAGCGGAATACAATTTGCCCGAAAAAGCCTTGCTTTTTGAAGCGGTTTTTTCGCAGAAAGCGTCAAAGCGATTTTCTTTCATCAATATCCCTCCGTTCATGGGAAATATTATAATACACGGACGAGAAAAAAACAACCATTAATAACGAACATTTCTTGACCGAGTGAATATTTCTGATAGTAGGAATATTTTGTGAAATCGGTGATTTAAATGAACTATCTGACTGAAACAGTCGTCGGAATATTACTGCCGTTTCTCGGGACAACAATCGGAGCGGCGGCGGTGTTTTTTATAAAAGGGAAGGCGAACCCACGTTTCCACCGGGCTATGCTCGGCTTTGCGGCAGGAGTTATGACGGCGGCCTCGGTATGGTCGCTTTTGATTCCGTCAATCGAAGCGGCAGGCTCATGGATTCCGGCCGTTACAGGTTTTCTTGTCGGAACGGCAGCAATGATGCTATTGGATGCGCTTGTGCCCGATTTTGATTTGAATACGGATAAAGAGCCGAAGCTCGGCGAAAACTTTATGCTTTTTGTTGCCGTGACCCTGCACAATATACCCGAGGGTATGGCTGTCGGTGTGGCTTTTGCAGGCTTGATAAGCGGAATTATACCGCTATCGGAGGCGTTGACTCTTTCAATCGGCATTGCCGTACAGAATTTCCCAGAGGGTACGATTATATCAGCTCCTTTGGTGACCGACGGAATGAGCAAAAAAAGAGCGTTCCTTTACGGCGTGATTTCGGGAGCTGTTGAGCCTGTAGCTTCGGTCTTGACAGTGCTTCTCACATGGCTTGTTGCGCCGATATTGCCGTATGTTCTCTCTTTTGCGGCAGGAGCCATGATATATGTCGTGTCGCACGAGCTGATCCCGGAGGCCAAAAGCCGAATCGGAACGGCAGGCACAGCGGTCGGATTTGCCATAATGATGCTATTGGACGTTGCAATGGGTTAGTTTTTCGGAATTTTTAAATTTTTTCTGCAAAACATATTGACAAAACCCTTTTGCTGATGTATAATATCAAACGTTCTTTAGCGGAATTGTGTAACGGTAGCACGACAGACTCTGACTCTGTTTGTTGGGGTTCGAATCCCTATTCCGCTGCCAGTTAAACAGACCATGATTTTTTCATGGTCTGTTTTTTTGTCTGCATTATAATGTGAAACTTTTGCACAAATTAGGAAAAAGCACTGGATTTTTCGCATATAAGATGATATAATAATCGTGCGACATAAAGTAAATATCACTCAGGTAAGCGCAAGTCTGCAATTTGATAAAAATGCAGGCTCAAGTTTCTTGTGCTTATCGGGGAATTGTACTTTGTGTCGCAGCAAATGGGTCATGCATTTTTTGTGCGTGGTCTCGGCTGCGCACTTTTTATTTATGGGGGAATTCAAATGGACTTTTCCGAAACATTCAGAACTGCAAGACTTGCAAAGAAGCTTACTCAGCAACAGCTCGCTGACGAATTAAATATGGATCGTTCCGCCATTGCACATTACGAAAACGGAACAGGTAAGCCGCATTTTAATAATATTCGAAAAATTTGCGAGCTGCTCGACCTGACATATGATGATATCTTTAATGAATAAAAAAAGCCATAAATTACAGAAATTTCCGTAATTTGTGGCTTTTGTTTTTTATTCTGCCAGTTCCGTGTATGCCTTTGAAACGCTGCTTGCAACGTATTTTCCGAGCGAAACAAGCTCATGATAATGGTCGAAAGCAAGAGCCATGCAATAATCATTGTCGGGGACAATGTAGCCCACGGCGTCATTCATCAGACCGAAGCATATAAGCTCGTCGTTGTCAAAAATCTCCGTCGCTTTCGAACATTCGTAATCCTTGCCGGAGTACGAATCGGCAGCTGTCAGTGACGTGCCGCCGTAGATAATGTCGGGACAGATTTCGCCCGGAGCGGTGACGGCTTTGAGTGAGTCGCCGAATTCCATGTAGCCGACCTCGGTGGAGATTTCATAGCCGTTTGCAGTTTTAATGACCTCGTAGTTCGCCATTTTCAGCTTGCCGGCCATGAGAATAAACGGATTTGTGACAGGCACACGAACCTCTTTCATTCTTATGTTGAAGAACGGCTTGACTTCGACGTCCTGAACGGGCGTCCAGTCCTCGCACCAAAGCGTGTATTCGCCGTCGTTCTTTTCCGCAATTTCGGTTTCACGCTTAATTTCTTCCTCATCATAGAGAAGTTTATTCTGTTTTATCTGCGATTCTGTCAGATTGAGCGAAAGAGCCATTTTAGCGATTTCGTGACCGTAGCGCATAGACTGTTCCCAACGTCGGTTAAAGTCCTGCGAATCGTTCGTCAAACCTCTTGCCATATAAATTCCGGCAATCGCCCCGTTAAAGAACATGCAGTTGAAACCTGCTTTTGAAATCAGTTCGTCCATGTAGTAGACATAGTCTCCGCTGACCTCACGACCGCTGCTCTGTCCGTCGCTTGTCGGCAATCCGGCAACGTCGGGATGAGCAGCAATGTTGACAATCTTGGTTGGCTTTGTACTTTTATCGAACGGAGTGAAGGTCATAACGGTCATGTCAGTCATCATTGCAGAGGCCGAAGAACGGTTCTTGTTTGTGAAATAACCCTCACCGATATCTTTTCTTGAAATTGTCAGCTTGCCCTCAGTCATGCTCCTGCACGCATCAAGCATTGCGTCGGAAACCTTGTCAAAAAGGAAATCCATATAGTGCTTGTCCGTACCCTGTTCGACCTCGCCGAGACCTGTTTTAAGCTTGAAAAGGTTCGGAATCAGCTTGCCGAAAAGGTTCGTCCAAATGCCCTCGGTGTCGATACCGCTGTGGCAATGGGTAGAAGCAACATTTATCGTAGTAAGGTTAAATTTGCCGTCCGATTTTTCAACAAGTCGACGTCGGATTTCTTTAATATCGCTGTTTGTCATGCCTATGCAGTCAATCGTTGCAAAAACAGAGACACCACGTCCGCTGGAATCGTCAACGGCGATAACACGGGCTTTCATATCGTCGATTATGCCCTCAACCTTATTTGTGAACCAATTCTCCGCCATTATGTAGCCGCCGATATAATATTGATGCTCCTGCCAGTCGTTGGGGATAAGGCTTACGCTTTTATAGCCAAGCTTCCAGCAGGATTTTTCTGTCGGTGATGAAAGAAATGTATCGTTTCCCTTATAAAAATCATGACCTTTGTAATCTTCCTCGGCAATAAAATTTTTGCCGTCCGGGAGAGTCGAGTTTATCGCTCCGAGAGCGGAGGATATAACCGTTCCGAGCACTCCGGTGCCGATTCTTTGCCAAATGCTTTGAGCTGCAAAAACGGAAGTGAAATTAGCACTGAGAATCATGACGCAGGAAAGCAAAATCGCAATTCCTCTTTGCAAAGTTTTTTTCATAGAATTCCCTCCGAAAAGGCTTATTTAAAAAGAGTACAGCCGGCCGCCTTGAATTGCTTGATTTTTTCTTCAAGCAATTCCTTGGTGCAGTCAAATTTTTCGGCAATGCAGTCTATGCACAAAAATTCCGTTGAACCACGGTTAATTAACTTTTTTGTGAGACCGATATCGTTGCCGCTAAGCTCTTTGCCGCATTTTTTGCAGGTGCTCATTATCTGTCAACTACCTTTGCACGGTAAACGACGCAGCCGTGAGCCGGAAGATTTGCGCCGACGGTATCGTTAATGGGTTTTGAAACTTCACCCGTCCAAACGTCGGTCAACTCAAGTGATTTGCCTGTGCAGAAGCCGAGACCGACTGCGTCAAGAGTGAAGCACTCGTAATGCTCATTATCCGTAAAGTTGAAGAATCCGATTGCAATGTCACCGTTTTCAAGGTGTCTGACAATAACGGGCATATGGTCCGGATACCAGCTGTAAAGAGGTTCGTCGCCCTTTCTTTCATTGTTTATGATTCTGTTTCCGTCGACGAAATACGGCTGTCTGTATGCCGCATCCTGGTCGATTCGGATAAGCTCCTTGTTTTTGAGAATAGCCATGGCGTCATCATCGGCTTCTCTGAGGTCGCAGCCGATAATAAGCGGCGAGCCCATCATTGCCCAGAAAGCAAAATGAGTTTTGTATTCCTCGGTCGTGCAGCCCTTAAGACCGACGTGACCCTTGCCCTTCATGCCGACAACGAGCATGTCCATATCGTTGAAGCAGCCGCAGCCGTTATATTCCGCAACCTTGTACTGCGAAAGTGCAAGCTCCTTTATAGACTCCCATGTGTCAAAGATATCACCTGTCGAGCGCCATGTATGTGCGCCGGTCTCTTTGATCCATGTCTTTGTGTTTTCACTTCCCCATGAACAAGCGGCGAAAAGAATGTCTCTGCCGCAGTTGGCAAGGGCGAGACCCATTCTCTTGTAAAGCATGTGGCCATAGGTTGTGAACGGATGATAGCAATAGTCATATTTGAGATAGTCAACGCCCCACTCGGCAAAGCATTTCGCATCAATGAATTCGTGGTCAAGGCTTCCGGGGTAAGCGGCGCAGGTCATTGTACCGGCGCAGGAATACATGCCGAACTTCAAGCCCTTTGAATGAATGTAGTCGGAAACATATTTCATGCCGTGCGGAAATTTTTCGGGATCGGGAACGATTTCGTTTTTCTCGTTTCGCTCCTTTAAGCTCCAGCAATCGTCAATAATAACGTACTCATAGCCGCAGTCTTTGAGTCCGCTTTCGACAATGAAATCGGCGGTTTCCATAACGACCTTTTCGTTTATATTCTCGGCAAATGTGTTCCATGAGTTCCAGCCCATGGGGGGTCTGTTGATTATCATAATTTTAAACTCCTTTTTGTTTGGTAAAAAAATTATATCAATTATAAAAGTTGATGTCAATAAAAAACCTAAAGTAACCATGGTTTTGAACGGATATAAAAAACTCCCCGAAAACTCGGGGAGTAAAAGTGTTTAACTTATTTCTGCTTGTTGGCAACAATGTCCTTGATGAACTGCGGGCAAACGATATCAATAAGTCTGCCGATCCATGTTGCAATAACAGGTGAGAAGAGGTCCATGATGTAGAAGTTCATCGGCTTAGATGCAACATCATTATATGTTACAAGATAAGTGTTGTAGTTTCTGACATCGTTCTCATCGATTTCAAAAATTCTTGCCGAACGGTCGCCGCCTCTGCCGTATGTGCTGAAGCCTGTACCGCCGTTGTAGCCGAGAGTGATGCCCTCGTCTGTAACGCCCATGAAGTTGTTAACGTGGTCGTGTGCGAAGAAAGCACCGATGATTTCCTTATGCTCAAGCCATGCTTCGTACTCGCCTGTATTGCCGTTAACGGATTCTGAGCAAGGAACCTCGCCGAGAACGCCGCTTGTAGCCTTATCGTTGAGCTTGTACCACTGGCCGTCATCAAGGCCGAAGATGCAATCTGTGTGGTCTACATTGAACGGAACCTTGTCAATGAACTGATAGATTTCCTTAACGGGAACGTGCTGGAAAACAAGAGAGGGAACATAGCTGCCTGTAGCTGCCTTAAGTCCGTCACGGGTATCCTTATACCACTGAACCTGCTCCGGCTTGAGTCCCTGATAGCCTGTAAGGAGGCCCTCGCCCTTAGCCTTGTTGTTAGAGTCCATAACATAGATGTTAAGAGGAACTTTCTTGCCGTCGGATGACTTAACGGGGATATAATATGTACCAACGTCGCAGCCGTTGTTAACGATAGCACAGTTGGAGTATGACTTGTAAACCTCCATCTGCTCCTCAAGCGGGAAAATATCTTCCCAGTCATGGTCGTGGTTACCGAAAGTAGCTACGAAAGGAACGCCGAGAGCATTGATGCCGTCAAGAGCCTGAGTAAGGCACTTCTTGAGCTGAGCCTTGTTTGCGCCCGGGAAGAAGTCTGTGAGAAGGTCGCCGGCCATGACGATAAGGTCAGGCTTTTCCTGCTCTGCAATCTTCTTGAGATAGCTTGCCTGGAGAACGTCCTTAAGGATAACGTCCTGTGTGTCGTTGATCATCATGATCTTGAATTTTCCGTCTGAGTTGAACTTGAATGCCGTGTCGGTGCTGGTTGCAGCAAAGCTGGGAACAGCAAGGAGGACAATCATAACAACAGAGAGAAGGATGCTAATGACTTTTTTCATTGTTTTAACCTCCGAAAAAATTTTTGTGCCTTAATTATACATCAACAGAAATATAAAGTCAACAGAAAGGTTTAGATACTCCGGGGAAAATATGACAAATCACACAAAAAGGAAAGGATACGTTTTAACACATCTGATAAAGGATTATAGCTTTATTTTTATAAGCTTAGGGATTTATTAACAACAATATGGAAAAATAATTTTTGAAAGGAAATGTTGATGCCATGAATGACGGACAGAAAGCGATATGATTGTTAATTTATAGACAATGTGTCGAATAAGTTAGTTTTATTGCTAATCTCGGTTGACTTTATACAGAAAATGTGAGAAAATATATACCAGTTTTTTAGTTGTGAGGTACTGCGAAATGTTACTGAAAGAAAATATTCAGCGTGCAGGTGTAGGCTTTTTGCTTGACAGAGTGCTGAAATACGTTGATAAGGATCCGAAAAAGAACATTCTCAAGCTTATCGGTCTTGCCGAAAAGTTTGCAGGCAAAACATTTCCCGAAAAGACCTTTACGGGCTTTCGCAATGCGATAAGCGATGACAACAATGTTTGGAACACCTATGCTATGAACCTGCTTAAGGATATCGACAGGGATTATCTCAAAAAGATGTTTTTGTCATTCGTCCTCGGCGCGGGTCTCCACGGAACGAGAGCTGTCAGAGCTAACCGCGAAAAATATAAGTGCAATATCCCGTGGCTGATGCTTATTGACCCGACCAGTGCATGTAATATGAATTGTAAGGGATGCTGGGCGGCAGAGTACGGCCATAAGCTTAATCTCACATATGATGAAATTAATAATGTCATAAATCAGGGCGTGGAGCTTGGAACGCATTTATATATGTTTACGGGAGGAGAACCGCTTATCAGGAAGAATGATATTCTTCGCCTTTGCCGTGAGCACAAGAATTGCACATTCCTCGCATATACAAATGCAACATTGATTGATCAGAAGTTCTGCGACGACATGAAGGATGTCGGTAACCTCACTCTTGCACTCAGCATTGAAGGCTCGGAGGAATCGAACGATTTCCGCCGCGGTGCAGGAGCTTATGAGAGAACCATGAAGGCAATGGAGCTTCTCAAGAAGAACAAGTGTATCTATGGCCTTTCGATTTGCTACACTTCGCAAAATGTTGACAAGGTAACGAGCGATGAATTCATTGATTTGATGGTTGAAAAAGGTGCAAAATTTGCTCTGTACTTTAACTATATGCCGGTCGGAACGGGAGCTGTCGAGGAGCTTATTCCGACCCCGGAGCAGAGAACGCATATGTATTACTGGCTTAAGAAAATGAGAAACGGCAAAACCGGAAAGCCTCTGTTTGTAATGGACTTCCAGGACGACGGCGAATATGTCGGCGGCTGTATTGCAGGCGGCAGAAATTATTTCCACATTAATTCAGCGGGTGATATTGAGCCTTGCGTATTTATTCATTTCTCGGATTCGAATATCAGAACGCATACAATTCTTGAGGCGTTGAAAAATCCGCTATTTATGAGCTATTATCATAATCAGCCGTTTAATGACAACCATCTGCGTCCTTGTCCGATGCTTGAAAACCCTGAGTACCTCAGAAAGATTATCAAGCAGACAGGTGCAAAATCGACCGATCTTGAAAATCAGGAGGGCGTTGAGCACCTTTGCGCAAAGTGCGATAAATTTGCTGCCGCATGGAAGGAACAAGCGGACAAGCTTTGGGCCGAGAACAAGCACCCGAATCCCAAAACACAATATTACCGTGACACCGAGCAGGCAATGAAAGAAAAGCTCGACGATTTGGTAAGATAAAAATAAAATCGTCCGTTTCGACGGGCGATTTTTTATAAGGAGAGAAAGTCATGTTCAGAAAAGCAACGGAAAAGGATATTGACCGTATCAGTGAAATATATGATGAAATACATGATGCCGAGGAAGCCGGACTGGTTACAATCGGATGGATAAGAAAAATTTATCCGACACGAAAGACAGCAGAGGTTGCAGTTGCGGCAGGGGATATGTTTGTTGAAGAAATTGACGGAACAGTTGTTGCCGCTGCAAGAATAAATAAGGAACAAGTGCCGGAATATGCCGATGCGTCATGGACCGTTGATGTACCTGATGATAAAGTTATGGTGCTCCATGCACTTGTTGTTTCGCCGAAAATAAAGGGCAAGGGCTACGGAACGGCATTTGTTGATTTCTATGAAAAATATGCGCTTGAAAACGGCTGCCCGTATCTCAGAATGGACACCAATGCGAAAAATACTGCCGCACGCAATCTTTATAAAAAGCTTGGCTACACCGAGGTTTCAATCGTTCCGTGCGTTTTTAACGGCATTGACGGCGTACAACTGGTTTGCCTCGAGAAAAACCTATGAATCGGCAGTAAATAAAATCTATTACAGAGAAGATTGACAAAATTAAGCATGACATATATAATGCTATTGTGGCACTACCAATGCGGTAGGCGGTTACACTCTTTGCCCTCGTAAGGGGGTGACATTATGCAATATGTTACATATGAGAATTTATTCACATTCGCACTTGTAATTATCGGATTGGTAACTGTTTTTGTTGCAGTTCTTGCATATAAAAAGAAATAACCGCCCTGTCCTGAGAAAACGAGCGGTTATTCTTTAACTAATCATTCGAGGGCGTAACCGTCTATCGGTAGTGCCACCCTTTGTATCTTTATTATATGCAATAATAGCTGATTTGTCAATATAAGATTATGAAAAAGACACCGGACAAAGAAAAATGTCCGATGTCTTTTATGCTTTTGCATTCAACAATTTAATCAATCTCGGTCTGAAATGCCTGTGGAAAATAACGAAGCACAGGTCAAACAGAGCCGTAACCAATCCTGAAACAAGGAAAATCCATTCGTGCTCACTGTAGAACAGCGAAACAATGAACGGTACGAAGCTGAGCACAATATTGATTTCGTGAATAACTTCAACCGAACAGGTTTCGTTAATGAGCGTTTCCACCGGAAAATCCTTTGCAGAGGAGGTCTGAGGCAGGAGATTCGGAAGCTTTTCTTTCCAACGTTTTACCCGGAGCGCCTTAAAAATAGGTTCTTCAAATTTTTTGGGAGCAAACCAACCGTTTCGGTAATTGAAGTTCGCTTGCTTTTGCGAAACAAATTTCGAAACAAGAATTCTGTATGCGAAATGATAGAAGCAGGTCAAAAAAGTGATAAAGCATGTGAAAGAATAGCGATTATCGTGATGAATATGTGAAATAAGGAAAATAACGCTGAGGACAGCGAACAGAGCCGCCGCCGTAAACATAAATTTCCGTAGATGTTTCATTTTTGATTTATCCTCAAATTCGGGCAATCGACTTGCCCGAGAGAACGCCGGACTAATGGCGTCCCCTCAGTTATAAATTATCAGCCGACAAATTTAATTGTAAGAATCTTTTTGCCTGTGATTTCAAAGTCTGCAAAGCCGTTTTCGTCAACCGTGAGCGGAGCAACGTCCTTTTCCTCAAGACTTACGAGCTTAACCTCGCTCCATTTCTTGCCGGAATACGGCGGAAGTTCAAATTCCGCCTGCTGTCTTTCGACAGGAGACTGTGCCTTCTCAATCGGAGCGATGCCGCCGTTGAGACGAATGTTTGTCTTGACGGTTTTGTCTGACGGGTTAAAGAGACGAACAACATAGCCTGTGCCGTCCTCGCTCTGCTTAATGCCGCTGACATTGAGCTTTTCTGTTCCGAGTTCAAGGAATGAGTGAACAAGGTCGTTCTTGCCGTGGTCTGTCGGAGCAAGCTGTGCTACGCCGAAAGCAAGATTGAATCTCTCGCTCTCGCCCCAAACGTTGCCGTCCTCCCAGTCGCCCTTATGCGGCATGAATGCATAACGATAGGTGTTCTTGCCAATGCACTGTGAGCCTTTGTCGCTTGCGCTGTAATCCTGCATATCGCTTGTAACACAGATACGAAGCGGGAAAGCACGGAGAAGGGAAAGGTAAACCGTACCGCACTCATCATCGGAGGCTTCGTATGCCTTAAGACCTGTGTTAAGGAGAGCTGCGCCGACCTTGCCGTCTGTTACGTCAACGAAGGAGTTCATCGGCTGCTCGGTCATCGGGATCTCGTCATAAAGCGAATAGTCAAGCTTTGCAACGGGACGCTTAACAACGTCAAACTGACCCTGAGCATAGGAGAATTCTGACTTGATATCGGTCGGGAATGCTACCTGGAGGTAGTGGTCCTCGCTCTGATTGTCAATAGTTGTTTCAACTTCAAGATAACGTGAGCCTTTCTTCAATGTGATAATGCTCTCGATCTTGCAGGGGTTGAGGTGCTTCGAACGTGTCTTTTCGTCCGGATTTCTTCCCTCGGGAAGTGCCCAGTCAATAGCTACCTTGTATGAAACGGCAAGCTCACCCTCATGGAGAAGAGTGATTTTGGCGTTTTCGTTAAGAGTTGTAAAGGTTTCGTCGTTCTCCGGGGTGAAATGCTCCCACGGGTTGCCGATTTCGCCTGTATCCTTGAAATATCCGAGTCCCTCGTAGCTCTTGCCGTTCTCCTTGTCGAGAACATTATAAGTACCGTTGGAATTGAACGAAACTCTGAGGTATTCGTTCTCCATGACCTGATTTCTCTTGAGCATGGTCTTCGGAGTTGTTGCACGGACATGATAGAGCGGTTGAAGCTTGAGAGTTTTATAACCCATAGCCGGAACGTCCTTAACGTCAAGCTCAATAGTGTACTGCTGAGTATGAAGAACGTTAGCGACGTCGTTCGGATTCTGAATGATCTGAGCGGAGTTCTTGTTGGTTGTAATTACCTGATAGGTGAGAACTGTTCCGTCCGGATCGGTAATCTTGAAGCTGTCTGCTTTCCACTCTGCCGGAAGCTCAACTGTCATCTTGACCGCTTCGCTTCTCTTGAACGGAGCCGGGTTAAATACAACGATTGCTGCGTCATCACGGCTAAATCCGTCAAGCTTAATATCGCCTGCAACGTCCATAAATGCACGCTCATAAACGCAGTTTGAAAGCTCTCTCGACTGTCTGTAACGATAGATGACATCCTCGTAAACTACGTCACGTCCGCATGCGCCGATGCTGTCATGGCCGTGGTTCTGAAGGAGATAGTTATATGAAAGGTCGATAAAATTCTTCTGATACGGTGCTCCGCTGAGTGCTGCAAAAACTGCCATCGGCTCTGCATAATTCTGAAGCTGAGTTTCTGTCTTAAAGTTAGCCTGCTTAACGTATGTTCTCGCGGAAATGATCCAGCCCATCATGCTGCTGACGCTGCCCTTGGTGTACGGGTCACGCATTTCACCCTTAAGAACCGGTGAGTTCGGGTCAAATTCGTCAATGATGCCCTGCTCCATCTCCTTAAGCGAGCTGTGATAAACAACTGCGTTCGGGAGAGCTGCGTCGAGGTCTTTGATCATCTCAACCTCACGGGCATCGGGACATGATGAATCATGTCCGAGTGACCAGAAGCGGTGAGATGTTGTCCAGTCGTTGTCCTGCTCCTTTATTGCCTGTTCTGCACGGGGCTTGATGTTCTCCTTGTGATACTCATAGAACGGGTGAGCATACTGATAGTCAAGGTTCTTGTTCTCGGAATCAATGAACTTGAATATACCGTTGTTGTCGTTCCATACCATGTCACGGTTGTTTTCGTTCTGCTGATTGTAATAAACAGGACGCTGAACGATATACCAAATGTTGTAACGAGGACGCTTACCGAGACGTGAAGCGTAAATTCTTGTTCCGTCGGGACTTTCCCAATAGAACTCCGACTTCGGAGCGCAATACTCGTTGATTCCACGATAGAATGATGCAAAGTGAATGTCAAATCCTGCGTAAATCTGCGGCAGCTGAGAAATCTGACCCCAGCCAAACGGTGAATAGCCTGTCTTGCTTATGCCGCCCATTTCCTTGCCGATTCTGTGACCGAGAAGGAGGTTACGGATAAGCGACTCGCCGCCGACGGTGAATTCATCGGGAAGGCAGAACCAGGGGCCGACACCGATGCGGCCCTCGGATATGTATTTTTTCATAAGCTCTTTCTTCTCGGGATATGCCTCGAGGTAGTCCTGAATAGGCATAGTCTGAGAGTCAAGATGGAAATGTCTGTATTCGGGATATTTGTCAAGTATATCCGTCAGCATGTCGAGCATATAGCCGAGCATATACTGAGTTCTTCTTGCCGAAAAACGCCATTCTCTGTCCCAGTGGGTGTTAGAGATAAAATGGCAGTTAATCTTCTGCGGTTTGTTGTCCATCTGTCTGTTCTCCTTTTTCCGAAGCTTCCGGCTGTTCGGTGACTTCGGTTTCATTTGTTTTGTTTTTATTCTCGATGATTGTTTTGAGCCTTGCGACACTCGCCTTGATCTCGTCCTCATGAACAAGGTATGCCTCGGTCAGCATGAGAACAAAAAGAGCAAAGCTTACTGCGTGAACAAGCTTTTCGGAAGTGATCCTTTTCTTCAATTAAATCATCCCTTTATAATTTTTAAAATATCGGCAAAGCTGTTCTCGTAATAATTACAAACAGCCTTTGTTCCGCTGTCAACGATGTTGCCGCCTGCGATACCAATGGTTGTGTAGCCTGCAAGACGAACGGAGCAAACGCCTGCGCCGCTGTCCTCAATGCCAACAACGTGGTTGCGGTCCGCAAAAGCCTCGCCGAGACCTACGATTGAGGTTTCGGAATAGAGCCACGGATGCGGCTTCGGAGAAAGCTCGCCGAGAGTACCGACCGAACCTTTTCTGAGCGGGAATCCGGCGGAAATGATTGCATCGTAGAAATCCTTCGGGTCGCCCATGCCGAGGGTCTTGAATGCCGAGAGAATTTCCGGCCAAGCCTTTTCATAAAGGCCTGAGGTAACGAGACCGATTTTAACGCCCATGTCCTTAAGCTCATAGAGGAAATCCTTAACGCCCTCTGTCGGAGTGAATGCGCCGTCCTTACCCCTGCCGGCCATGATCTCTTCCATCTCTCTGTGAGTATGCTCAAAGTAGAAATCACGAGCCTTATCGAGCGATGCGCCCGGGCAGTACTTGTCAATGCAATACTGAAGATGTTCGGACACCGAGTGACCGGAAACAAACGGAAGGTCGGCTTCTTCAAGCTCAAACTTCGGGTTGCCGAGGAGGCTTGCAATGCTCATCTGAATTATCCAAATCCAGAATTCCTCACTGCGAACCGTTGTGCCGTCGAGATCCATAAGAACAGCCTTAACGGGTTTTTCAAGAGTAACGGGTGCAACGGGATAATAAACAGGGTATGCGATTGCCGATTTTACACAAGCGAGGGTGTGTGAGCCGAAAGAAACGAACTCAACCTTGCTGTCGCCTGTTGAGACGATATCAACAACGCCGTTTTTGCCGACTGAAAACTTTCCGTCCTCAGTTGTATCGAGAACATGAAAGCCGCTGTCTGCGCCTATATCTCCCAAATCGGGAATATGAATTGTTTTGTCCAAAAGCATATGATACTTCCTTTGCTTTAAAAAATCTAAATCAATTTATACTATCAAAATCATTTGGAAAAGTCAATATATTTGAACTTGGAATATCACGTTTTTACGGGATTTTTTTGAGTAAAACAGCAAATATGTTCTATGGGCAAAAAAAATAAAAAATATGTCGAAACATTCATTGACTTTATGCTGTTAAATAAGTATAATAAAATTTATATATTCGGATTGTGTTTCTATTTTCGGGTATCGGAGGTGCGGCATGAAAAACGTGCTTATAGTCAGCCATTGTATGGAGATAGGCGGAGCCGAAAGAGCGCTGCTCGGGCTTCTCGGTGCATTTGATTATAATGAATACAATGTTGAGCTTTTTCTCCTGCGCCATACGGGTGAATTGATGCAATATATCCCCGAGAGAGTCAAGCTTTTACTTGAAAATAAGAAGTATTCTTCGCTTGCCGTACCGCTTGCCGATGTTATAAAAAAAGGTGCATTCGGTGTTGCGCTCGGCCGGCTTGAGGGCAAGAAAAAAGCGGCGGAGTTTGTGACTGCACATGGCTTTAAAAGCAGCGAATATGTCTTTATCGAATACAGCCACAAATACACGGTGCACCATATGCCGAGGATATCCGAAAAGGAATATGACTTGGTAATCAGTTTTTTGACTCCTCATTATTTTGCGGCGGAGAAAACCAAGGCGAAGAAAAAAATCGCATGGATCCATACCGACTATTCTTTTATTGAAATTGATGTTGAATCCGAGCTTAAAATGTGGTCGGCATATGATAAAATAATTGCAATTTCCGAGAGTGTTGAAGCCGCTTTTTTGAAAAAATTTCCGTCCCTTGCTGATAGAATAGAGGTTATCGAAAATATTCATCCTGCCGAGTTTATTAAGGCGCAGGCGAATGAATTTAATGTGACGGACGAAATGCCCGATGACGGTTTTGTAAAATTTCTTTCGGTCGGACGTTTTTGCGATGCAAAGAATTTTGACAATGTTCCCGAGATTTGCTCAATGCTTGAAAATGTCAAGTGGTATATAATCGGCTACGGTGCTGATGAAGAGCTCATCAGAAATAAAATTTCCGAGTTTGGCATGCAGGACAGAGTGATTTTGCTCGGTAAAAAAACGAACCCTTATCCTTATTTTAAGGCGTGTGATTTTTATATTCAGCCGTCACGCTATGAGGGAAATGCCGTTACTGTTAACGAGGCTCTGATACTCGGCAAGCCGGTTGCAATAACGAACTATGCAACGGCGAAAAGTCAGATAAATGACGGAGTTGACGGCGTTATCGTTCCTCTTGACAACAGAAAGTGTGCCGAGGGTCTGATGAGGTTTGTGAACGATAAAGAGCTTCAAGAAAAGATACTCGAAAATATTAACAACACTGATTTTTCAAAATCGGATGAAATAGAAAAACTTTATAAATTAATTTAAGGAGCGGCAAATGAACAATTTCCTTGACAAAAGAATCGGAGAAGTAATCAATCAGCTTGAAAAATATATTACACCTGTCAGAATTCCGATAAACGGCTGGCTGACGACGGAGTGCGGCTACAAGAGCGGCAATGTTGTTCCGTCTCTCAATGAGGGCGAATGGCGTGAATTCGGCGAAACCGAACGTTGGGGCATGAAGCCTGAGGAACACAGATGGTTTTTTAAACATATTGAAATCCCGCAGGAGCTTAAAGGTAAGGACCTTGAGCTTTATGTTTCATCGACCGATGTTCATGACGAGGACTGGGAGCCTCAGTTCATGGTTTACCTTGACGGCAAGCTTATCCGTGGCATGGACACGAAGCACAGATATGTTAAGCTTGACGGCAGTAAGGACGGTTATGATGTCCATATTTATGCTTATTCTCAGCCGTCGGGAAAGAGAACGGATTTCTTTGCTCAGCTTTGTGAGTTTAATCGTGAGGTGGAGAAGCTTTATTATAATCTCAAAGCACCTTACAGGATTCTTTATTATACAGATGAAAGCACCAAGGAATATGCTGATGTAAGAGAATATCTCAACACGGCAATCAATCATATCAACTGGTGCGCTCCGATGTCGGAGGAATTTCTTCGCTCGATTGATGCGGCGAACGAATATCTTATGGCGGAGTTTTACGGCAAGTATTGCTGCGATAAGGATATTAAAGTCAGTGTAATCGGTCATACCCATATTGACGTTGCATGGCGTTGGACGCTCGACCAAACGAGGGAAAAGGTTCAACGTACTTTTGGCAGCGTCATCGAGATGATGAAAAAATATCCCGATTACAAGTTTATGTCAAGTCAGCCGCAGCTTTTGAAGTTTCTCAAAGAGGAAAGCCCCGAGATGTATGCCGAGGTTCAGCGGCTTGTGAAAGAGAAGCGTATCGAGCTTGAAGGCTCGATGTGGCTTGAGGCGGACTGCAATCTCACAAGCGGCGAAAGTCTTGTTAGACAGATTATTTTCGGCAAGCGTTTCTTTAAGGACGAGTTCGGCGTTGATAACAGAATAATTTGGCTGCCGGATGTTTTCGGCTACAGCGCAGCCATGCCGCAGATCATGAAAAAGAGCGGTATTGATAAATTCGTTACATCCAAAATCGGCTGGAATGAGACGAACAGAATGCCCTATGATGCGTTCATGTGGAAAGGAATCGACGGTTCGGAGGTCTTTTCATATTTCATGACTGCCAAGGAGCTTAACGATAAGGGCGAGTTTGACGGGTTCTTTTCAACATACACCCCGATGACACGGGCTTCATACATCAAGGGTACATATGACCGATTCGAGCCGAAGGAGCTTACAAACGAAGTTATGATGCCTTTCGGCCACGGAGACGGCGGCGGCGGACCGGAGACCGAGAATATTGAGCTTATAGAAAGGCTCAAATACGGTGTTGCTAATTGCCCTCAGCCGCATTGGGAATTTGCAGGTGATTTTCTCGAAAGGCTCAGAAAGAACACCGAGGGCAGTAAGAGACTACCGAAATGGGTAGGGGAGCTTTACCTTGAGTTCCACCGAGGCACATACACCTCTCAGGCAAAGAATAAGAAGAACAACAGAAAGAGCGAGTTCCTTTATCAGAATGCCGAGATGGTTTCATCAATGGCTCACAAGCTTTTCGGCGCAGAATATCCGCAGGACAAGCTTAATGAGGGCTGGGAATGTATACTTCTTAACCAGTTCCATGATATAATTCCGGGCTCATCAATCCATTCTGTTTATGAGCAATGTGATAAGGATTATGCAAAAATTGCCGCAATCGGTAACAAGGCTGAGAACGACGCATATGATACCGTAATATCAAACATTAAAACCGACGGCGGAGTGGTTGTGTTCAATCCGAATTCGTTCACGGATAACGGTTTCCTTAATTATGAGGGCAAGACATATCGTGTGAACGGAATACCGGCCAAGGGCTATAAGGTGGTTAAGCTTGACGAATATAAGTCGGCTTACAAGCTTGACGGAAAGCATCTTGAAACCTCAAATTATATCGTTGACTTCAACGATGAATATGTAATCACGAGACTCTATGATAAAATTAATGACCGTGAGGTACTTCGTGAGGGCGGCAGAGCGAACTACATTGAAGCATTTGAGGATCTTCCGTATTCCTATGACGCATGGGAGCTTTCCAATTACTATACGGAGAAGAAATATGAGATAAACGACGTTTCCTCGGTTGAATTTATTGACGAGGGCGCACGTTTCGGCTTCAATATAAAAAGAAAGTTCTACAAGTCGGAGTTCTGCCAGAAGATTTGGTTCTACGACAACAGCGCAAGAATTGACTTTGATACCCATGCCGATTGGCATCAAGAGCATATCATGGTTAAGGCGGCGTTTGATATCGACGTCAATTCAGATAAGGCAACATATGAAATTCAGTTTGGCTCCGTTGAACGTCCAACTCACAAGAACACAAGCTGGGATGCGGCGAAGTTTGAGGTTTGCGGACATAAGTATATGGATATCTCCGATTACGGCTACGGTGTAAGCCTTCTCAATGACTGCAAGTATGGCTACAATGTTGATAACGGTACAATGAAGCTTTCTCTGTTTAAGTGTGCAACTCATCCCGATCCAGACGCCGACAAGGGTGAGCATGTTTTTACATATTCATTGTTCCCTCATGCGGGCAATTACAGGGATGCCGGTACGGTTCAGCTTGCATATGAAATCAATAATCCGCTTAAGGCTTCATTAATAGATAAACAGAACGGAACGCTTCCCGAGGAGTATTCATTCGTTACCTGCGATAAGGACAACTTCATTGTTGAAACCGTTAAAAAGGCAGAAAACAGCGATGATATTATTGTTCGTGGATATGAAAGCTACAACAAGGGGACTTCCGTAACGCTTCATTTCGGTTTTGATGTTAAGGAAGCAGTCCTTTGCGATCTTCTCGAAAACGATGTTGAAAAGCTGACGGTTGAAAACAATTCGGTAAGCTTTAAAGCAAAGCCGTTTGAGATTATTACGATCAAGGTAAAATAAATGGACTTACAAAAGAGGGATAGAGTTGAGAAGATTTTTAACCGGGCTTGTTGCTTTGCTGATTGCTTTGGCAATTCTTTGCACGGCAACATTTGGCGCAAGTGCCATATCGGGTAACGGATTGTGGCGAGACAGCACAGAATGTCCGATTCTTGACGCGGACGAAGAATCGAACAGCGACCTTAGTTTTGCAATGGCTAAGGTGAAATACGATTATGATAATAATCGAATTCGACTGTTGTTCACGTTTGAGTTTGAAGAATTTTACGATGTTAATTCCTGCGGAGTTATTATGAATTTCAACGGAATGGGCAATATAAAAATGATGTATGACGGTACATCCGAATACAACAATGATATTTATTATGTTGACCCTGAAGGTCATCCGCTTTATGACGCTTCAAGCAGAAATGTTTTACTTGAGACCACCGTCGGAATCAAGAGCGGAATTCCGGATAATGTAATAATGGATCTCATCGTTATTGATACAAACGGTGTAAGATCAAATACATATGAGGTTGATATTACCGAAGAAATCGAAGATCCCGAAGATAATTCCGGAGAGGAGACCAAAAAAACATCGGCAGAGAAAACGACCAAGGAAAAGACGACGAAAGTCAAGAAGACTAAGGCTAAAAAGACCACAAAGAGAAAGACTACAAAACGTAAAACGACAAAGGCTAAAAAGACTAAAACCAAGAAGGCCAAGACCAAAAAATCCGAAGATGACGATGAGGACGATTACGACGAAGATGATTCTCAGGTTGTTATTGATTCGGATACCGACGACAATATTGAAATAAACAACAGAAGAAAAAAGCTTATGCTGGCTTTGGGTGCAGCGGCAGCGATTGTTGCCATTGCAGCCGGATGTGCGGCAGGAATAAAAAACAGGAAAAAAGATAAAGACGGAGGGCATGAAGAATGAAAAAATACGGTTTGTTAGGAAGAAAGCTTCTCCACAGTCTTTCTCCGGAAATTCACAGAGAGCTGGGAAATAACAGGTATGACCTCTTTCAGCTTGAGCCCGACGAGCTTGACGCTTTCTTTGAAAAACGGGACTTTGCCGGAATTAATGTGACTTTTCCTTACAAGAAAGATGTAATGAAATACTGTGATGTTATCACGGAATCGGCCAAGAAAATCGGCAGCGTCGACACGATTGTTGTTGACGAAGACGGCAAGCTTATCGGAGACAATTCCGAGTATTTCGGATTTTGCTTTATGATAAACAAATGCGGCATTGACGTTTCGGGCAAAAATGTTCTTGTTTTTGGAACAGGCAGCGATTCTCTGACGGTTCAGGCGGTTATCAAAGACCTCGGCGCAAAAGAGATTGTCACGGTTTCAAGGCAGGAGATTGAAGAATCCGAGGATTTTTATAATCATGATGAGGTCGATATAATCATAAATACCACCGCCAACGGAATGTACCCGAATAACGGTATGAAATTCATTGAGCTTGACCGTTTCCCGAGACTTTGCGGCGTTATGGAGCTTATCTATAACCCGAGAAGAACCCGTCTTATCTGCGATGCCGAGGACAGGGAGATCCCGAATTCCGACGGACTTTCCATGCTTGTTGCTCAGGCATATCAGACTGAAATCAAGTTTGGCAGAATTGAGCCGGACGAAGAGCTTATCAGAACGACCTACAAGACTATGAGCGACCGCAGAAAGAATATAATTCTTGTCGGTCTCCCGGGATGTGGAAAAACGACGATTGCAAAGGTTATTGCCGCTAAGCTCGGCAGGCCGTGCATTGATGTTGAGAGACTTATTTCAATGAAAGCCGGAGTTCCGCTCTCGACGGTCTATATGGCATACGGCGAGAGATATTACCGTGAGCTTGAGACAGAAACGCTCAAAAAAATTACACGCAACGGCGGACAGGTCATTGCGTGTGAAAGCGGAGCGATACTCAGCAAAGAGAATCAGTATTACATCCGCCAGAACGGATATGTTGTGTGGCTCACTCGTGAGCTGAGCGGGTTGAAGTTTGACGATGTTCCGCTGATAAGAAATTTTGAAGCACTTAAACGTCTTGATGAAGAGAGAACACCGATATATAGATTCCTTGCCGATATAAAGGTTGAGGTTACGGACAATGTTGAAAAAACCGTTTCGGAAATTATCAGCATAATGAATATTAAGCCCACAGAAAGCATATTGTACTAAAAAATATCCGTCGGAAGTCGGCGGGTATTACCGAAAAGAAAAACCCCGTTTCACGAAGAAACGGGGTTGATTTTTTGAAAATTATGCAAGACTTGCAAAGAAGTTCTTGATGATCTCAATGATAGCAGCTGCATCGAATTCCTTAAGATGTGTAAGGAGCTCCTGTACAAAAGCAAGAATAGCTTCCATTTTATTTTCCTCCTTTTTAAGTGTCAGATATTCCTATCTGCACCATTATTTTACCATAAAGAAATAATAATGTCAACAAAAAAATCAGCATCCCAAATAAGGGAGGCCGATTTTAAAATTCTGTGTTTTATAAAAGAGCTGATATGCAAATTATTCTTCTTTTTCGACAAAAGTTGAAGTTAAGAAAAGAGCGGTATAGCCTATCGCAAGGCCATAGAGAAACTCCGAAGCATAGGTGTTTCCGCTTGAAACCGAGCCCAAAAGCATAACAACGGCAAAAACAGCCGAAAAGGCTAAAAGTATTTTTTTGCCGAATTTAAGCTTTGGAAAAATATCGGAAAAGCACGTTATCCATATAATGAGAGCCGCACTGATGCCGGACAGTGAAACGAAAGGGACAAAAGCTTCGGGTGAGTCGAAATTTCCAAACTTTTCCATTGACACTTGGAGTGCTGCATAGGATGCTCTTTGAGGAATAAACGATGCCGCAAAACAGAGAATGACAGAAGCCACTGAGGATATCAATCCGATTTTAGCATGCTTCGTCATGATCATTTTTTGATAGTTGTTTTTGAAAAGAGTTGCACCGAGATATATAAACAATCCGGTCAATACGGCCGCCGCTCCTGCCATTGCATAATAGTTCTTTGCCGAGACATCACGCAAAGGGAAGAACACAGCTGCCGCCGATGAAATCATAGCTGCGGCACCGTAAACGACGGTAAGAATTTTGTTTTTGGTTCTCGTGGTTCTTGTGTGTCGGCAGAACATGAGTGTCGCAAAGCAAAATGAACACAGCACAAACGGAATAGCACTGCCGAGTGTTTCGCAAAGGCCGCCCAAGAAATTTCCGCTTTTAAAAAGCAACTGTGCAAGCTGTTTGTCAACAATTCTTGCAATGACGGCAAGCAGGGCAATAATGCCCATGCCGACAGCGTATAATTTAGTGTTTTTCATTTTTCTTCTCCGTTTTCTTGCGAAGGGGAGTCTTGTTACCTTTTTCGTCAACAATTTTAACGTTGTTAAGGTGATTTCTGAGACTTTGTTTGTATGCCTCAACATATTCCGCCCTAAGCTGTGCACGCTCGGCATGCTCCTCCTCGGTCAGCTCACGCTCTCTCGCTGTTGCCGAAAGCTCGTTTATTCTTGCAATTTTTTTATCGTCCATTGGTTGATCTCCTTCCGGCGGGGCAGACCTTCATGCAAATGCCGCAGACTGCACCCCTGCCGATATGTTGAAATTTCTTTTTCATATAAGTGCTGCATTTTTCGGGGTCGAAAAATTCTTCCCTTTCCATGCCTACAGTCCACATTTTACCACGAATAGCACCCGATGGGCAAGCCTTTTCGCACAAATCGCAGTCAATACACGGTGAAAAATATTCGTGAGATTCTGTTTCAAACGGGCAATCGGTAAAAAGCGTGCCGAGACGAACTCTCGGCCCGTATTCTTTGTGGAGAAAAAGACAATTCTTACCTATTCCGCCGAGCCCCGAAAGTGTGGCAATTTTCTTATGGGAATATCTTCCGCAATAGTTCCAGCCGTCCTTGTTCACGCTTTGAGATGCACCGATAGGAATATATTTGTATCCATGCTTTTCAAGGATAAATCCGCATTGCAAAAGTGTGCGGTCAATAAATGCGTTCACGGTTCTGTAGTGATGAAAATATGAGTGAGTCGGCTCGTCCGATATCTCGTCAATAACCGCATCCGAGAGCTTAACAACAATGCTCATTGCATAGCTTTTCTCACCGAAAGGACCGTCGTCAACACAAGTAAAGCCGACGTCGGCAACTCCGCTTTCAGATAAAAATTTTTTCAATTCTTCCTGTACTTGCATTTAATAACCTCTTCAAAAATCTATTTTTTCAAAATACGGTAGATTGCTATAAAAATATCTGCGATAATAAGAGAAATCCCGAGATCTAAGTCCTCGATATTCCAGCAAATAATTCCTACAACAACATGAATTAATACCGCCAAAATTATAATTGTAACCATTTTTTTGATGGATTTGCGGCTTCGCTTATTGGTAGTTTGAACGTTAATTTCTTGTTCTGCTTCGTCGACTGCGGCTTGTTCCGGCTGAGTTTTATCCTCTGTAGGTTCCGTAGAAATTACAGAACTGGCTTGAATGCGTAGAACACCTTTTGAAATATTTACATTCATTGAATTGCTTGGAAACGGACACTTCGGAGTTCCGCTTCCGCTAACATTACTAACAAAGAATTCAATGCTGATATTTTCTTCTGCGGCAAGTCGTTTCAATGCGTCTGAGTAAAAGTCATATTCCTGACTGTATTTCGGATTAACGCAAAACTCATCCCAGTGTTGATAACGCAAAGTGGGGTCACGGAACAAAATAAAAGCCCTTTTGTTTTGATTCACTTGTGTACTGTTGGAGTTAAAACGTTGGCTGAGAAATCTTGACGGAGCATCACAAATGCATGATACGGTTGTGACACCGTCTTTCGTGCTATATAATGCCGACTTTACGTTTTGAAGAAGCCTTTCTTTTATTTCCTGAAGCGTGAGCATTGCTTCTGCTTCCATTTCTCTTTTTTCTCGCTCTGTTTCCTTTCGGATGTATTCTTCATGCTCTTTTTCAACATCTTCCTTAGGACGCATATTTTTTCTCAGCTCATCCTGAAAGCTCGTTGCTGTTTCTTGTTCTGTAGAGTTCGTATCTTCTTGTACGGTATTGTTTTCGCTAAAATCAAATTCCGACATATTTATTTCCTCTCTTTTTTAAAAATTAATTTTTTTCAATTCTTCCTGTACTTGCATTTAATAACCTCTTTTGTTATGCGAAAAATATAAATGGTGATGTTTATGACGACAGAAGAATATCTGAAACAGAGAATCAAGGACCTTGAAAATAATGTCTGTGACAGTTCTCTGCCTTTAAAATTCAGAAAAAATCAGGCTTTTGCTTTGCTTAATTATCGTGACGATTTGAGGCAAGCCGTTCTTGAAAATTCTCGCAGGCGACGATCGCCTCGGGAGGGACGCTTTGAGCAATAAATTCCCGACGACGGGTTATTTTGTAAATATTAATTCCGTGTTCACGGCAAAGATTTGTATCAACGGTCAATAGAAATATCCTATCCGAGTTTTCGGGAGAAAACTGTTTCCATTCAAGATAATCCTTAAGGTCTTGAATGCTGTCTGTAAGAAAAACAACGTCGGATGCGGGAACGATACCGTCTTTGGAAATATTCTCAAGACTTGATTCGAGAGTAACGTGGTAAAGGAAATCGGGAATTACTGTGTTACCCTGCGGAATGATAATTCCGTGACCGCCACCCAGGATAAAGTGACGCAATGAAAAAAGAAAAATGAAACCCGGGAAGGTCTGCGGATGTTTTAAATAAGCCGAAGCGCATTTTACAAGGTCATTGAACCGATAGCCGCCGGGCAAACGACTGTAAAAGGTAGAAAAACAAGGCTTCATTTTCACACTTCCAAAAAAATTTTCTATATTATAACTCTTTATCGTCTTTTTTGCAATTATAATGGCATAAAAAATAAAATAAGGCAAACACTATTTTTGCAAACGATAAACCGACCGACAAGCGGTCATTAAAGAGGAGTTTTATATATGAAAGCAACCGGAATTGTAAGGCGGATCGACGACCTCGGCCGTGTGGTTATCCCAAAGGAGATTCGTCGTACCATGCATATCAAAGAGGGCGCACCGCTGGAAATTTTCACCGACACGGAGGGCGGCGTAATTTTTAAAAAATATTCTCCGATAAGCGAAATTTCCGATGTAACCGAGCATTTTGCCGATGTACTTTACAGAAGTGTTACCACACCGGTGTTGATTTGCGACAGAGATCATGTGATTTCCTGCGCAGGTGTTTCAAAAAAGGATTTTCTTGAGAAGCGAATCAGCACCGAATTGGAAAGTGTAATGGAGTCAAGACAGCTTTACACGGGGGACAGAGATAAGCAGCTTTTTCCGATTGAGGGAATCGACTACGGGGCTTCTATTGCAATGCCGATAATCGGTAACGGAGACATTCTCGGAGCAGTGGTTTTTCTTTGGAGCGACGGCTCCAAAATTTCGCCGACGGAGACAAAGCTTGCCCAGGTGGCGGCCTCATTTATCGGCAAGCAAATGGAGCAATAACATTAAAACAAATTATGCATAAAACGTGTTGCAATCGTCAGACTGCCGGCACGTTTTTATCTTTTTAAAAGCGAAAAATATTAAGAAAATGATGAAATCTTAAGATTTGATTAAGATTTGCTTAAGAACTGATTAAGATTGGATTAAACCTATAGACAAGCGAAAATTGCGTGATATAATAGCGCTTGTAAGGTTCACAGAGAACCGAACGGAAAGAAAAATAAGTTTAAATCGGAGGAATAATCATGAAATTGTTTGCTGTAAAAAGAACACATAAGCCTATCGCCAGATCGGAGTATATTAAGAGATGCCCGTGCTGCGGAAAGACATTTAAAGCATCATATCCGACCTCGGATTTTCTTCTTTCTGCACAGGCAAGAGATATGGTAAATGCTAATTACAATGCACATATGAGCATGTGCGCTGTTATGAATAAGGTGTCATGAAAGAAGCGTTTTGCTTCGGACTTGATATAATAGGGGAAAGTGCAAAATACGACCGTTAGGGAAAGAAAAATAGCAGAGAAAAAGAGAAATGAAAATGATTTTTACCGAGCTTGAAAGCTGCTGTGGGAAAGAGGTTTGCAAGATCGGGATAATCGCTGATTAAAGCGTGGTGTTGCTGTTAACAGAGAATATCACTACGGGTTAATCAGCGGTTACTAAATGGGAAAATAGAGATGAACAACGGGGTTCGACCGTGAGAGCTGTTGGGAAAGAGGTTCTCACGGTCGAAAGAGAAAGAGTCGACAGCAGAGTTTTGTTTAGCGCAGAGCCTTGTTACGACCGATGCGCTGACGGCTGATATCTGCTGTCGGGGCAGGGTGATATGCCTTGTGGGGGAGTTTGGGAAAGTCATGTCAAAAGCAGCAAGGCATGGAATCCCTGTCGTTTAGGCCGGGGGATTATTGCCGTTATTACAACGCCAATAATCATCGTTTTTACAAATTCTGTTTTATAAAAAGAAAAGCGGACTGCAATTCTTCAAAGCGAAGAAGCAGTCCGCTGTTTTTTTTGATTATGTTGAAATAAAGAATATCGTTACACCGAGAAACATCTGAGCATAGAAGTAGGTCCAGATGTTTACCTGTCTGAGAGCTCCGTGCTTTTCGACATCCTGCTTGAAATTGAGAATTGAAAGCGTATAGTCGGAAAGCATGAAAAGAAATGCTCCGAGCATAAGCATTATGCCTGTAAATATCGGAGCTTCAACTAAGCTTCCGGATTTCATAATCATTATTGCAAGCGAAAAAGCTTTTACAACCATTGCCGCTATTGTTGCCGTGTAGAGAATACAGGGAACGAGCAGCTTACCAAGCTCAATTTTGACGATGAATATTGCCGAAAGAAGTGCCGCTGCAATGAGAGCTATGTATATAATTATTTCGGCAACAGTAAACAGGGGAACGAATGGAAAAAGAACTTTGAAAGCTTTGCAATAGGCGATTGTATAAAAAACATGGCCTACAAGGAATGAAGAAAGTCCTGCGATGAAAAATCCTGAACCGGGGCGGACATGAAGCAGATAATCGCCGAGCCACGAGAAGCAAAGGCCGACAAACATCAGCGCCGCATATCTCGTGAAATCTCCGATAAGACCGGCGATAAGTGCATTAGCAAGAAAGATGGTTGAACATGTTTGTTTCAGAACAAGCGATTTCTTGCAGGGTTTGGGCTGCTCCGCCTTCAAGAAAAACGGAATGACAATCGCCATTGCTATAAGCAACAAAACAAAAATAACATAATAAAGCCTATCATCCATAGTGTTGTCACCTCGAATAAAATATTATTCAGTTTTATTCTCTCAAAGCTTTATTTTCTCAATATTATTTAATCCTTCCAAGTATCGGTGCGTCTATAATTCCCGGAAGCTGGTCAAAAGCAACCAGCCCGAATTTATGAAGTATCGGCGGGAAGAACGAATCTACGTCAAGTGCCAAAGATTCTGCCATTGCACTTATCGGCATCTGGCTTGACGGACGGAGAGTAACAATGTGTCCGTTGAAGCTGAGCTTAATTTTTCTCATACAGATTCCGCCGACGGGACGCATGTGAACCTCGATTGTGTTTTCATCTATCCATGCTGCCGTTGAAAATGCCGTGAAATTCATTCCTGCAAGTGTTATCGGGCTCGTTCGAGCCTTGCCGTCCATTCCGCAAAGAATGGTGTTGTGCTCGTCGCCCTCGTCCCACGTCATTGTGCAGGTATCGCCATCAAAACGGAATACAATGTTGTCAACATTGCCGGCTCTGTCTCCTGACATATAAACTATCGGGATCGGAAGCATGCTGAACGGAAAGCCGGCGGCATTGAGTATCGGGTTGATCTGCATGGAGATTGTTTTGCCCTCGAGCTGTTTCTCAAAGCTGCTGTGTTCTCTTGCTTCAAGGTCATCGGGCAAGGGCCCGAGCTCAGGCTTGACCTCCGGTGTCGGTTCGCCGTCGTTCTCAATTATAAGCTTACCAAAGTGACGCCAAATGCAGTCTCTCGTTTTTTGCTCGTTTATTTCTCCGGCTGTCATGACGTAAATGATGTCGTCGTCGTTCGATACAATTCCGAATTGCGAGAACATTCCGTCAGCTCTGTATCCGTTTATTCCGCCGCAACGCCAGAAACAATATCCGTAGCCGCACTGGCTGTCGATAACAGTTGTGAACGGCGAATTGTTTGCTTGCTGTTTTTGTGCGAGATAAGTCCATTTTTCGGGAATTACATGTTTGCCGTTGAAAATGCCATGCTGTTGATAGCAGTACATGAATTTTGCAAGGTCTTCGGTTTTGAGATAAAGTCCCCAGCCTCCTGCTTCAATGCCGTCAACATCGTGCTCCCAGAAAGGAACGTCGATTCCAAGCGGTTCAAAAAGTCTCGGCGTGAGATATTCCACAACCGACATGCCCGTTATTCTTGTCAGCATTGCACAGAGCATGTATTGATTCTCGCTTATGTATTGCCAGTGTCCGTCGCCGGGCGAAAACTTCCATGCGGAATCAAAATAGTCTTTGATCCAATGATTTTTTGATTTGTCGGAGAAAACGCTGACGTTTTTTCCCGACTGCATGGAGAGAAGATGGTGAACGTTCAGCTTCTCTAAATTCTCATCCTTGACCTTCGGTCTGTACTCCGGAAAAATGTCAATGAGCCTGGTATCAAGCGTCATCAGCCCCTCATCAATCGCAAAGCCGACCGCAGTTGAGGTAAAGCTTTTGCTGACCGAGTACATCATGTGAGGATAATCCGCCGAGTATGGAGCTGCCCATGTTTCATAGGCAACCTTGCCCTCCCTCAAAATCATTATACTGTGAACCTCAACGTTATGTGCACGGAAATCCTCGATAAGCTCATGTATTGTCTTGGACGAAATACCGACCTGCTCGGGATAATCCGCACGAGGAAGACGGATTTTTTCTTTGATTTCCATGTATTAACCCCTCCTATTTTAACCGTCTTTTTCAGCGGTTTTTAAACGCTTTTCACTTAATTTTCAGTTGCTTTTCGCTTGCTTCTCAAATAAAGGGTTCCGACCGTAAATGCCGCAGCGCAAAGAACAACGGCGATTATTCTGCCCGGAGTAAATTTAATTTTGAGCGAAACATTTTTCTTTTCGCCGACTGTCAGCGAATCGTGAGCTGTTTGCAATGCCGAGCGAGCATCGGTAAGCTCGGAGAAAGATGACTTGCCGTTTAAAAGCTCTTTAGCGTCGGAAAGAGCGGCAGTAAAAGTTTTTTCGCTTTCACTTGTGTAGGGCGAAAGATCGGTATTTGCATAAAGATCGATGTGCTTTTCAAGCTCTGTTGCCGCCGATTCTGTTTTTCTTATATATTCGGTCAGTTCGGCAGGATAATCGGTTTCAATAACGCTGTAGCCACGGGAGATAAGGTCGTCCCAGCTGGTTTCGTTGTCGGTTCGTTTTCCGCATCTGCCGTTTACCATCGAGACCATGGCTCTTTTGCTGCCTGTGAAGCGTTTCATAAGAAAATTATCGTAAAGAACACCGTTGCCGTTGGTGCTGCCCATTTCTATTGTATAAATTTTGTTCGCAAAACATTCTTTTACGGCAGACGTGGCAAGAAAAATAATGTTGCCCTGATAGTTGCCTGTTACGTTAATATCGCTAAGGTCTTTTGTCAGCTCGATTATTTTTTTAGTTTTGGCATTGATTCTGAAAATCGTTTCATCGAGCTTGCCGAGTGACTTAACATAGTCATAAACGGTTTTGAAATCGCTTTCCCGAACATTCAGCATAATTGCCGTTCTGCCGTCGGATGTTTCATAAATTTCCTTCAATTCCGGAATGCGGTACTCGGTTTTTCTCTTGTCTGTTCCGCCGTTGGCTTCTCTGAGATAAAGCTCCTTAAGCTGAGCAAGAGTAAAGGATGAAACCTTACCCGAAACAGGCTTGCTCTCGCCGTCAACCAGCATTCTATCAACCGTTTCATCAGCCATAAGAATGGGCTTGTTATCTGATGTCAAGCGAACGTCTATGGATGTAGCGTCATATTCTGCGGCGGCGTTGACTGCTTCTGCCGAATTCTCCGGAAAACTATGCCAATCGCCCCTGTGGGCTATGCAGATAATCTTTTTTTGACCGTCAGAAAAGCTGCTTGCAATATCCGAAGCGTTTGTAGCGGATACCGTTGATGTCAAAATTGTAACAAAAAGTATAAGTGAAAGCATTAAAACTGCCGATTTTTTACTAAAACTAACCATATTCGACCTCGAATCTATTCATTTATATAATTATAGCACAAAATTTTGAAAAAATAAAGAAAAATTTTCTATATTTTTTGCCAAACAAATGTTTGCTTTTCCCGAACAAATGTGTTATAATACAGTTGCACTAAGTTTGAAAGAAGGTTGAGCCTATGTCTATTAACGAAACTCAGCGTAAAATATATGAATTTTTGGTTCAGCGCAGTGCTGACGGAATTCCGCCGTCGGTTCGTGAAATCGGCGCAGCGGTCGGTTTGCGCTCCACCTCGTCCGTGCAGTCTAACCTTGATGCCCTTGAGGAGGCAGGTTATATTCAGCGTGACCCGCTTTTGAAGCGTTCAATCAGAATAATGGGTCAGGCAGAGAATGTTACTCAGGTTCCGATTCTCGGTACAGTAACGGCAGGTGCGCCTATTCTTGCCGTTGAAGAGGTTGAAGGATATTTTCCTTATACAGGCACGGTTACAAGGGATAAGCCGCTTTTCGGTCTGCACATCAGGGGCGAAAGTATGATAAACGCCGGAATCCTTGACGGCGACCTTGTAATTGTTGAAAAAACTCCGTTTGCACGCAACGGAGAAATTGTTATTGCCCTTATTGATGACGAGGCAACATGTAAGACTTTCTATAAGGAAAACGGTCACTACCGTTTGCAGCCGGAAAACGATACCTATGAGCCGATTATTGTTGACGAATGTGAGATTCTCGGCAAGGTAGTTGCTGTTATGAGATATTATTGATATTTTCCCCGGGCAATCGCATAATACTAAAAAATAAAGCCCGCCGTTTGGCGGGTTTGTGTTTTAATCCTGTTTAATTATATGGAGAATACTCCCGATACCCAAAGTGCAAGGAACGCATAAGCGACTGCGATTATGATGAATATGTAGTAAAGAATTGACGTCAGGGCATATTTTGTTTTGTCAGCTGTCGGAGATTCTTCGTCAGCGTAACCGAATCGTTCAACGCTGGTGCGCTGAGCTGACATAATTATTGTAAACAGCAGAAATGCCGAGTAAGCGACGCTGACCCAGATGTTGAACTTAACTCCGTTTATGTGGCAAATACTACCGACCGCCGCAATAATGGCAGAAGCTAAAAACCAAATATATTTTTCGGATTTTTTAACCGGCTTTTGTGTTTCTTCAATTTTCTCGTTCTTTTCTTTTTCCGCAACCATATTTATCCCTCGGTTCTTTGTGAATAAAACCATGATAACATAAGTGATATTGAATTTCAAGAAAAATATTGCTTATATTGATTATGAACTTGAAAAACAACTGTTTTTGCTGTAAAATACAGTTTGCAGACATCATTTATTAAGAGGACAATTATGAAACAGAAATCAACAAAGAGATTAACTGCCGGCGCACTGATGCTGGCGTTCGGAATAGTTCTGCCGCAGCTTTTTCACCTGACGGGAATTCCACAAGCAGGAGAGGTTTTCTTGCCGATGCACATTCCCGTGCTTTTGGCGGGATTTGTAATAGGTGGGGATTACGGCTTTATAATAGGTATACTTACTCCGCTTATAAGTCACTTCGTGACAGGTATGCCGGGCACGCCGAGGCTGCCGTTTATGATAGGTGAGCTTGCAATTTACGGCTTAGTCAGCGGATTGCTTTATCACAATGCAGGGCTGAGGAATAAAAAGTTTGGCGGATTGATTACGCTTATTACTTCAATGCTCGCCGGCAGACTTTTCTATGCCGCTATGCTTTTTGTTGCGGCAAACTTATTAAATATTAAGTGCGGCGGAGCGATTGCAGCAGTGACGGCAACGGTCAAAGGGGTTTACGGAATCGGACTTCAGCTTTTAGTGATTCCTCCGATTATATATGCGGCACAAAAGGGAGGTTTAATAATTGAAAGAGACAGAAAAAGCAAGAAATCTTCTTAAGGGGAATGTTACCTTTGCCGCTGTCGGCGAAAAGGGAATATACACCTCCGAAAAAAGGGGTGTCGCTCCGATTCTTGAAAAAATAGATGCCGATCCCGATTTTTTTAAGGGTGCGTCGGTTGCTGACCGTGTTATCGGCAAAGCGGCGGCAATGCTGCTTGAAAAATACGGTGTTTCAGAAATTTATACGCAGGTCACAAGCGAGTATGCCGTTGCATATCTTGAAAATAAAAGCGTAAAATTAACATATGAGAAAAAGACGGACCACATAATCAACCGTTCGGGAACGGATATGTGTCCCATGGAGAAGGCTGTTCTTAACGTTAATGACGCCGATGAAGGCGAAAAACTCATAAGAAACAAGATAAAATCAATGATGAAAGGATGATCTGTTATGCCGATGATTTCGACAAAGACAAACATTACAATTTCTCCCGAGCAGGAGCTTACACTCAAATCAAAGCTCGGCGAGGCGATTTCAATTCTCTCCGGCAAGAGCGAACGCTGGCTTATGCTCAGCTTTGAGGATAAATGCCATCTCTATTTTCAGGGTGACAACTCAAATCCGATTGCCTATGTTGAGGTCAAGGTTTTTGGAAGAATAGATTATTCTCAGTCCAATAAGCTGACGGCAAAAATCTGCGAGATTTTCGGCGAGGTTCTTAATATTGACGCTTCAAATGTGTATATTAAGTAT